>Ga0224529_1000427_pt1 | contig 31381 bp, 38 predicted proteins | sample CBST50metaG_FD_179893 | JGI IMG/M metagenome (GOLD analysis project Ga0224529, IMG submission 179893) | Peat soil microbial communities from Stordalen Mire, Sweden - C.B.S.T50 | ecosystem: Environmental > Terrestrial > Soil > Wetlands > Peat | place: Sweden: Norrbotten County, Stordalen Mire...
TTTCGGAGATTGTTAAGTAACAGTGAACAGTGGACAGTGAATAGTTGTCAGTGAACAGTAGCGGCATTGCCTGGGTCAACCGATGTGGCTGAAGCGGGCACAGAAAGAACTGAACACTGTTCACTGAAAGGACGGACATGGTAGGACAGAGGATTCGCATCCGGTTGAAGGCATACGACTATCGCGTGCTTGACACCTCGACCGGCGAGATTGTGGAGACGGCCAAGCGCACCGGAGCAACGGTGGCCGGCCCGATTCCCTTGCCGACGATGAAGAACAAGTATTGCGTGCTGCGTTCGCCGCACGTGGACAAGAAATCGCGCGAGGCCTTCGAGATCCGCACGCACAAGCGGCTGATCGACATTCTCGAACCGACCCAGCAGACGGTGGATGCGCTGATGAAGCTCGATCTTCCGGCCGGTGTCGATGTCGAGATCAAGGCATTCGAAAAGTAAGCTGACAGTGAACAGTGGTCAGTGAACAGTAAAAGCCCGAAAGGGCTCCGGCAGTGCGACGGATTCAACATCGCATGATGAGGTGAGGAAGACATGGCAGTTACAGGAATTTTAGGTAAAAAGATCGGCATGACGCAGGTCTTCGACGAAAAGGGCGACGTGCATCCGATTACGGTGCTGCAAGCCGGTCCCTGCGTGATTACGCAGTTGAAGACGCTGGCAAAGGACGGCTACGAGGCCGCGCAGATTGGGCTGGTCGAGTTCGTCAAGGCCAAGAATGTGACCAAGCCGCAGGCGGGCCACTTCGCCAAGAGCGAAGCGCCGCCGGTGAAGGTTATCAAGGAAGTCGATCTTGAGGTGGACGCCGAGGGCGTTGCTCCGGTCAAGGCCGGCGACCGGGTACTGGTGGACATCTTCTCGGATGCCAGGTTTGTGGACGTGATCGGCACCTCGAAGGGCCGGGGCTTTGCGGGTGTAGTGCGCCGCCACGGTTTCGCCGGCGGACTGGCGAGCCACGGGCACATGTTCCAGGTGCAGGGTTCGATTGGCGCTTCTAGCTATCCCTCTCGCGTGTTTCCTGGGCAGCGGATGCCCGGCCACATGGGCGCCGTGCAGGTGACGGTGAGGAATCTGCGGATTCGGGGCATCGATCTGGAAGAGAACCTGTTGATGGTGGAAGGCGCGGTACCGGGATCTCGCGAAGGCTATGTGATGATTTCGAAGGCCAAGACGCCGCCGCGTGAGCGCCGTGGTTTTGCCGGATCCGGTACGGTCGATCCGTTGAAGGCGTCGAAGAAGGCCGGCGGCAAGAGGAAGTAGGCACCTCCGGTGCGGGTGATCGCGCCTTGCGGCGCACAGAGATTGGAGCCGGGGAAGACTCCGGCGGAAGAAGAAGACGATGGCAAACGTGGATGTATTGAATTTGAACGGTGAAAAGGTGGGCTCGATCGAGCTGGCCGACGCGCTTTTCGCGCCCGACCAGGTGAACGAGGCTCTGCTGTGGGAGGCGGTGAAGCACTACCGCGCTTCGCTGCGCCAGGGCACGGCCGCCACCAAGAGCCGCACGAAGGTAGCCGGTTCCGGCAAGAAGTTGTGGAAGCAGAAGGGCACGGGCCGGGCTCGTATCGGTTCGGTGCGTTCCGCCCTGTGGCGTCATGGCTACACGGTGCATGGACCTCAGCCGCGCAGCTACGACTACGCCTTTCCGCGCAAGAAGATGCTGGGCGCTCTGCGTTCGGCTATCGCCTCGAAGCTGGCCGACGGCAAGCTGACGGTGGTGGACACGCTGGAGTTGAAGGAGCCGAAGACCAAGCTCTATCGCGCAGCGCTGGACAAGCTGGACGTGACGCGCACAGCTCTGCTGGTGGAGAACGGCAAGACGCTCACCCACGCATTGCTGCTGGGCGCGCGCAACCTGGAGGGTGTTGAGCTGGTGCTCAACAACGAAGTTCACCCCTACGATCTGCTGCGTTACGAGCGGGCCATTTTCTCCAAGGCCGCCATTGAGCAGTTGGTCGAGATGCTTGAGAAGAACGCGTCAAAACGCAACGTGGGGCGCAAGCTCGCCGCCGAGACGGAGGCCGCGTAATGCCTACTCTTTATAACGTGATTCGCCGCCCGCTGATTACCGAAAAGGGGTTGGGCGTGAAGGAGACCGAGGGGACGCTGGTTTTTGACGTAGCGCCCGAGGCCACCAAGACCGAAGTCAAGCAGGCCGTGGAGACGCTCTTCAAGGTGAAGGTGTCAGGGGTTCGCACGGCCAATGTAGTTGGCAAGGAACGCCGCCGCGGCAAGTTTGCGGGTTTTCGCCCGGACTGGAAAAAGGCTTATGTCCGGCTGAAGGCCGGCGAGAAGCTGCCCGAGTATGTGAGCAACCTGTAATAAGCAGCTAATAGCTTCCATCTCCCAGCTTTTAGCTTTCAGAGTACAGGGGCGGGTTGGAAGTTTGGAGTTGTGATAAGCAGGATGAGCTAGCGGCCAGAAGCTGGCGGCTAGAAGCTCATCAAGAAGGTTTTAGGACAAAGACGATGGCAATCAAGACATACAGACCGATAACGCCGACGCTGCGCTTCCAGACCACGCAGGTCAATGACGACCTGACGACGGACACGCCGCACAAGCCGCTTTTAACGGTCCGGAAACGCACCGGCGGGCGGAGCAACACGGGCAGGATGAACGTGCGTCATCAGGGCGGCGGTCACAAGCAGATGATCCGCCAGATCGATTTCAAGCGCGAAAAGTACGGAGTGCCGGGACGGGTGGCGACGATTGAGTACGATCCCAACCGTTCGGCGCGGATCGCGCTGGTGCATTATGCGGACGGCGAGAAGCGCTACATTTTGCAGCCGGTTGGCCTGAAGGTGGGCGCTACGGTGAGTTCAGGGCCGGATGCGGACATTCTGGTAGGCAACGCGCTGCCGTTGAAGAACATTCCCTCCGGCACCACGGTGCATGCCATCGAGTTGCGGCCGGGCAAGGGAGCGCAGATGGCCCGTTCGGCCGGAACGCAGGCACAGTTGGTGGCAAAGGAGGGCGATTACGCCCTGCTGAAGCTGCCTTCCGGCGAGACCCGCAAGGTGCTGGCCGAGTGCATGGCGACGATTGGCCAGGTAGGCAACACGGACCATGAGAATATATCCATCGGCAAGGCGGGACGCAATCGCTGGAAGGGCATTCGCCCGGCCAACCGCGGCGTCGTGATGAACCCGGTGGATCACCCGCACGGCGGCGGCGAGGGCAAGACTTCAGGCGGTCGTCATCCGGTGACCCCATGGGGCCAGCCAACACGCGGCTACAAGACGCGCAACAACAAGCGGACCGACGCATTCATCGTCAGCCGCCGGGCGAAGTAGTAGATGCGGCTTTTAGCTATTAGCTTCCAGCTTCTAGCTATGTGGTTGCGGAATCGAAGATTTCAGGCGATAGCCGGCAGTTAGCTTGAGCAAGGAAAAGCTAAAGGCTAGAAGCTAAGAGCTAGGAGCAGTTTTTATGGCACGTTCGACAAAGAAGGGCCCGTTCGTGGATGCGCACTTGACCGTGAAGATCGAGGTGCTGAACCAGGCCAACGACAAGAAGGTGGTCAAGACCTGGTCGCGGCGTTCGACGATTTTTCCCGAGTTTGTGGGCCACACCATCGCCGTCCACAACGGCAAGAAATTTGTTCCGGTGTACGTGACCGAGAACATGGTGGGGCACAAGCTGGGCGAGTTCGCGCCGACCCGCACCTTCAAGGGGCACACCGGGGGCAGCAAGGCCGCGGAGGCCGGGGCCAAGCCCCGGTAAGGAAGTGCAGCTTTCAGCTTCTAGCTTCTAGTTTCCAGCTAGATATTGCCAGAGCGAAAGCCTGTTGAGAAGCAGGACAAGCTAGAAGCTAGTAGCTAGAAGCTAGTAGCTGATTTGAGGGCATACCAATGGCAGTCGAGACAAAGGAATACCGGGCAGAGGCCAAGTTCCAGCGCGTGTCGCCGCAAAAGGCGCGGCTGGTGCTCGACCTGATCAAGGGCCGGGGGGTTCAGGAGGCGCTGGAGACGGCGGCCTTCACCAAGAAGCGCATCGCTCCGGTGATCCACAAGCTGTTGACCTCGGCAGTGGACAACGCCAAGTATGTTGCCGGCGAGCAGGGCACGGATCTGGACGTGGATAACCTCTACGTGAAGCTGGCTCTGGCCAACGACGGTCCGCGTTTGAAGCGGATTCGGCCTGCGCCCATGGGACGCGCGTTTCGCTACCAGCGCAGGACGACGCACATCGTGCTGGCAGTGGCCGAGCGCGAGGTGGCCGCTGGTCTGGTGACCAAGGTCGATGGGCCGGACGCGGTGAAGGCGGTTGGGGCAACCAAGAAAAAGGCCAGCAAGAAGGCCTAAAGGGTTTTGAGAGGAATAGCATGGGACAGAAAGTCCATCCTTACGGATTCCGGCTGGGAGTGAACAAGCCGTGGCGTTCGCGCTGGTTCTCTGAGCGCGACTATGACAAGTTCCTGGTCGAGGACGTGAAGCTCAAGGCTGAGCTGCGCGACAAGCTGAAGGCCGCAGGTGTCAGCTCGGTGGAAATCGAGCGGCCGGGCAACAAGCTGCGCTTTTTGATCCGCACCGCCCGGCCGGGCATCGTGATTGGCCGCAAGGGCGCGGAGATCGAGAAGCTCAAGACGGAGCTCGGCAAGCGTACCAGCCGCGACGTGTTCATCGACATTATCGAGGTGAACAAGCCGGAGTTGGATGCGCAACTGGTCTCGGAGAATATCGCCCTGCAACTGGAGAAGCGAGTCAGCTTCCGCCGCGCAATGCGCAAGAGCGTGGATTCGGCGCTGCGATTCGGCTGCAAGGGGATCAAGGTGCGTGTTTCGGGCCGGTTGAACGGCAACGAGATCGCCCGCTCGGAGTGGTATTTGCAGGGACGTTTGCCGTTGCACACGCTCCGGGCCGATATCGATTACGGCTTCACCGAAGCGCACACGACGTATGGCGTGATCGGGGTGAAGACGTGGATCTATCGCGGCGACATTTACGAGCAGAAGCGTCGTCAGGCGCCTCCGGTGGGCACGTCGGTATTTTAAGAGCAGCCGTTAGCTTCCAGCCTCTAGCTTTTAGCTAGGAGGGTGCGAAGTACGGCAGCAGAGAACGAGCTAAAAGCTAGCAGCTAGTAGCTGATTTTTGAGGTTTTTCGCTATGTTGATGCCAAAGAAGGTGAAGTTCCGCAAGCAGCAGAAGGGCAAGAGGCGCGGCAAGGCCTGGCGCGGCTCTTCGCTCTCGTTCGGTGAATACGGTTTGAAGGTGCTGGAATGCGGTTACATCACCGACCGGCAGATTGAGGCCAGCCGTATCGCCATGACCCGCTTCATCAAGCGTGGCGGCAAGATCTGGCTGCGTCTGTTCCCGGACAAGCCGATCACCAAGAAGCCGGCCGAAGTCCGCATGGGCTCGGGCAAGGGCGCACTGGACCATTGGGTCGCGGTGGTGCGGCCGGGCAAGATCCTCTTCGAGATGGAAGGGGTGGCTCCGGAGGTTGCGCAGGAGGCGATGCGCTTGGCGTCGAACAAGTTGCCGCTCAGGACCAAGTTCGTGATGCGTCCGGGCGCGGAAAAGATTGAAGCCGCGGCGAAGTAGAGCAGCTTCCAGCTTCTAGCTTCTAGCTTCTAGCTTTTGGTCGCCAGCGAAGATGGTTTAACGGAGAACAGGCTAGAAGCTAGTGGCTAGAAGCTAGCGGCTGGTTGGAGAGAAACAGAGATGGAACTCGAAAAGATTCGCAGTTTGAGCGACGAAGAACTGGTGCACCAGGAGAAGACGACCTCCGAGCAGCTTTTCCGGCTTCGCTTTCAGGTCTCGCTGGGGCAGAACGACGGAGTGAAGAAACTCCGCCAGTTGCGCCGGGAGATCGCCCAGATCCAGACCGTGGCCCGCGAGCGCGAGTTGGGGCTAAACGGCGCAGCCGTTGACGCTTCGGCCGCGGCGGATGCCAAGAAGGGAGCCCGCTAAGCCATGACGACGATTGATGCAGTGCAGGCGCCGGCGGCTGTAGGCGCGCGCCGTAACGAGAAGGTTGGCCAGGTGGTTTCGACCAAGATGCAGAAGACCATTGTGGTCGAGGTCGAGATGCGCAAGGCTCATCCCAAATACAAGCGGATCATTCGCTCGACCAAGAAGTTCTATGCCCACGACGAGCAGAGTTCGGCGCGGATGGGCGATGTGGTGCGCATTCGGGAGACCCGGCCGCTGAGCAAATTGAAGCGGTGGTCTCTTGAAGAGATTGTGCGGCGCTCAGCCCTCGGCCAGATTGAGGATGCGGCGCCCAAGGTTGCCAACTAAAGCGAGCGAGAAGGAGAAGAACCCATGGCTGTGCAAATGAGAACCATGCTCGCGGTGGCCGACAACTCCGGCGCCCGCAAGCTGCAAGTGATTCTGCCGCTGGGCGGCGGATTGGGCAAGAAGGCCGGCCTCGGTGACATTGTGACCGCCGCGGTCAAGGAATCTTCGCCCGACGGAACCGTGAAGAAGGGCAAAGTGGTGAAGGCGGTTATCGTCCGCACGCGCCTGGCGCATCGCCGGAAGGACGGCAGCTATATTCGCTTCGACGAGAATGCGGCTGTGGTGATCGACGATTCGCGCGAGCCGGTGGGTACGCGCGTTTTCGGGCCGGTGGCCCGCGAACTTCGCGACAAGAAGTTTTTGAAGATCGTTTCGCTGGCCCCTGAAGTCGTTTAAGAGCAGCCGTTAGCTGGTAGCCTCTAGCTTCTAGCTGGTTTAGCGGCAAGGCGGGCAAAGTCGAACAAGTTGGAAGCTGGCAGTGAAAGGCTAGAAGCTAGTAGCTAGTAGCTGCTTTTGGAGAAGAGATGCCGAGTTTGAATATTCATCGCAACGATACGGTCAAGGTCCTCACGGGCTCGGATCGCGGCAAAACGGGCCGCGTGCTGCGCGTTTTCCCCGACAAGGGCACGGTGCTTGTGGAGCACGTGCGGGTAGTCAAGAAGACGGTTTCGAGCAAGCAGGGACAGCGGACCAAGGGCGGCATCGCCGAGCAGGAATCGCCGATCAACGTCTCGAACGTGGCCATCATCTGCCCCAACTGCGGGCCGGTTCGCGTGGGCTACAAGGTCGAGGGCGACAGCAAGGTGAGGGTCTGCCGGAAGTGCGGCCAGACGATGCCTACAAAGAAGTAGGCAAGCAAGCAACGGGATCCCACGCCGGTTTGGAAGAGCGCCGATGCGCAACGCCGAACGGCCAACCCCTTCCGCAACGGTAAACGGCCAGAACAGCGGGCCACTCCGGGCGCCGGAAGAAAGAGAGTAAGCATTATGGCGGCAAGGCTGAAAGAGAAGTATCACAAAGAGATCAAGCAGGCTTTGAAGAAGGAGCTGGGTCTCGACAATCCGATGGCGGTGCCGGAGTTGGACAAGATCGTCATCAACATGGGTCTGGGCGAAGCCACGCAGAACACCAAGCTGCTGGATCCGTTGGTTGGCGATCTGATGGCCATCACCGGCCAGAAGCCGGTGACCACCAAGGCGAAGAAGTCGATTGCGGCCTTCAAGGTTCGCGAAGGCATGTCGATCGGCGCCATGGTTACCTTGCGCAACGAAAAGGCCTACGAGTTTCTTGACCGGCTGATTTCGACGGCGCTGCCGCGGGTAAGGGATTTTCGCGGTGTATCGACGAAGAGTTTTGACGGGCGCGGCAACTACACGCTCGGCCTGCGCGACCAGTTGATCTTCCCGGAGATTGATTACTCCAAGGTAGAGAAGCTGAAGGGTATGAACATTACCATTGTGACCACGGCGAAGGACGACAACCAAGCGCGGGCTCTGTTGCGCCACTTTGGGATGCCCTTCCGGCAAGGCGCGTAAAGACAGCTTCTAGCTGCCAGCTTTTAGCCTTCAGCTTTTTGAGTGCGGAGCGGGCAAGGGAGGCAAAACGAAATTGGCTGGTTCCTCGCGCACGAGATTAGTTTTGGCAAGGAACAGGCTAAAAGCTAGAAGCTAGAAGCTTATAGCTGGGGTTGAAGAGGATTTATGGCAACCACTGCAAAAAGGGTGAAAGACGCGCGGAAGCCGAAGTTTAGCTGCCGCAAGCACAACCGGTGCCAACTCTGCGGGCGGCCGCGTGGATTTCTGCGCAAGTTTGGCATCTGCCGCTTGTGTTTCCGCGCTCTGGCGCTCAAGGGTGAGATTCCCGGCGTAGTCAAGTCGAGCTGGTAGTTTTCCAGTGGTCAGTGAACAGTGGTCAGTGGTCAGTTCTTCATCGGAAGACGGACGGCATTGGCTCAGATTTAGATTGCTTTTACTGATCACTGTCCACTGATCACTGTTCACTGTAAGGGCATTCCCGCTGGTTTCCGGTATTGCGGACGAACGGGGAATGAAGGAGAAGGAATGAGTCTGACCGACCCAGTAGCGGATTTTCTGGCGCGGATCCGGAATGCGATCCGGGCGCGTCATCAGAAGCTGGATGTTCCAGCTTCGAAGCTGAAGACCGAGATAGCCCGCATCCTCAAGGAGGAGGGCTATATCTCGAATTACAAGACCCAGGAAGAGGAAGGCCGGCTGGTGCTGCGCGTGTACTTGAAGTACGGCGGCACGGAAGCGGCTATTCGCGATCTGGCGCGCATCTCGCGTCCCGGCTGCCGGGTATACATTGGCCACGACGAGATCAAGCGCGTCCAGGGCGGCCTCGGCATTGCGATTCTCACCACGCCCAAGGGCGTGATGACCGGCCGTCAGGCGCGGCGCGAAGGCGTTGGCGGCGAGCTGTTGTGCGAAGTTTGGTAAGAGCAGCTAACAGTTGACAGCTAACAGCTGCCAGTTGGGAACTTAAGACTGCCAGCTGCCAACTAATAACTGTGAGCTGTTTTTACGGGCTGCAGTGGAACGCCGGGGGCAAAAATGCTCTCGCGGGACTCGCAAGCCAGAAGAAGGATTGAATCAATGTCGCGAATTGGAAAGAAGCCGATCCCGCTGCCCGCGGGTGTCAAGTACACGGTCGAGGGCAATACCGTTCTGGTCGAAGGGCCGAAGGGCAAGGTTTCGGCGCTGATCGCCGACGGCATTTCGCTGGAGAAGGTGGGCAACGAGCTGCACGTCGTTCGCGACACCGACAAGCACGCCGCGGTGCATGGCCTGACGCGCGCGCTGGTCTTCAACGCTGTTTACGGCGTCACCACGGGATGGAAGCGCGAGCTGGACATTGTGGGCATTGGCTACCGCGCCGAGCTGAAGGGCAAGGGCACGGTGGTCTTCACGCTGGGTTATTCGCACCAGATCGAAGTTCCGCTGCCTTCGGGTATCGAGGTGACCGTCGATCCCAAGCAGACTCACCTGACCATTACCGGCATCGACCGGCAGAAGGTGGGCCAGGTGGCGGCCGACATGCGTTCACTGCGCAAGCCCGATCCCTACAAGAACAAGGGCGTGCGGTACTCGGACGAGAAGCTGAAGAAGAAGGCCGGCAAGACGGGCTCTAAATAAGCTGAAAGCTAACAGTTGACAGTTGAACTACCGCAGCAAGGAACTGACAACTGTTAACTGGCAACTGTTAGCTGAATCACAACCGAACGGGGCCGCAGGGCGGCTCCGCCGATAGGAACGAGAGACCATGATTACGCAGACCAAGAGGAACGCAATCCGCCAGCGCATTCACGATCGGATCCGCCGGAAGATGGCGGGTACCGGGGAACGGCCGCGGCTGAACGTCTACCGCTCGCTGAATCACATCTACGCGCAGGTGATCGACGACCAGAAGGGCGAGACACTGGTTTCGGCCTCGACGCTGGCTCTGAAGCTCAAGACCGGGGGCAACGTCGAGGCGGCCAAGGAGATTGGCAAAGCGGTTGCCGAGCTGGCCGTGAAGCAGGGGATCAAGAAGGTGGTCTTCGATCGCGGCGGCTACCTCTATCATGGGCGGATCAAGGCTTTGGCCGACGCTGCCCGCGAGGCCGGCCTCGATTTCTAATAAAGCAGCTTTTAGCTGCCAGCTTCTAGCTACTAGCTTGTTTGCGGTGAGTTGAAGACTCGACCGAAGCGAGGAAAAGGCTAAGAGCCGGGGGCTAGAAGCTAGAAGCTGATGTTCGAGCAAGGTTTTCCAGGGTGAGTGGAGTTGGGCCCGCCCGGAAGGACAGACGAGAGAGCAATGACGACCCTGAAAAAGAAACTCGATGCCAACCAGTACAACCTGAAGGATCAGGTGGTGTCCATCAATCGCGTGACCAAGGTGGTCAAGGGCGGCAAGAATATGTCGTTCGCCGCGCTGGTGGTGGTGGGCGACGCCGCCGCAGGCGTAGTGGGCCACGGTTCGGGCAAGGCCAAGGAGGTTCCCCAGGCAATTCGCAAGGGGATCGAGGCGGCCAAGAAGAACCTGGTCCGGGTCAACCTGACCGAAACCACGATTCCGCACCTAGTGCTGGGCCGTTTCGGCTCGGGGCAGGTGCTGTTGAAGCCGGCTCCCGAAGGCACGGGCGTGATTGCCGGCGGCGCGGTGCGCGCGGTGATGACCTCGGTCGGAGTGCAGAACGTGCTGACCAAGAGCCTGGGCTCGCCGAACCCGCACAATGTTGTCAAGGCCACGTTCGACGCGTTGATTCAGTTGCGCGACCGGGCCGAAGTTGCGGCTCTGCGTGGCAAGTCGGTTGAGGAGCTCTAATCATGACTGAGACCAAGACGATTCGCATTCAGTATTACCGCTCAAAGAACTCCACGCCGGTCAAGCACCGGGCGGTGGTCAAGGGGCTCGGCTTTACCCGCCTCAACCAGATTGTCGAGCGCGAAGATACGGCTTCCATTCGCGGCATGGTCAAGGCCATTCCGCATCTGGTTCGCATTCTGGAAGACTAGTCTGGCCGCAGGCCAGACTAGCTTCTAGCTCTTAGCTCATCGTGTTGGTGGGACAGAGCTTGGACTAGTACGAAGGGCTAGAGGCTAAAAGCTGGCAGCTAAAGGCTGCTTTTACGCGAGTCGGCAGAGGATTCAACCTTTGCCGGCGCTACAGCGAGGAAAATCATGGCAAAGAATCTATCGAATTTGCGCGCGCCCAAGAAGGCAAACACCGGGCGCAAGCGTGTGGGCCGGGGTATGGGATCCGGCATGGGCAAGACCTCGACCCGCGGCCACAAGGGCCAGGGTTCGCGCTCCGGCTTCAGCCTGATGCGCGGTTTTGAAGGCGGCCAGATGCCGCTGCATCGCCGTCTGCCCAAGCGCGGCTTCACCAACATCTTCCGCACCGAGTACACGGTGGTGAACCTGGACCGGATCGCCGAGACGATCGAGGGCCAGAAGATCGCAGAGATCGGCCTGGACGACTACAAGAAGCTGGGCTTGTCATCGAGCAAGAAGGCGCTGATCAAGATTCTCGGTTCCGGCGAGCTGACCTCGGCCCTTACCATTCACGCGCACAAGTTTTCAAAGTCGGCGGTCGAGAAGATCGAAAAGGCCGGCGGCAAGGCTGTGGTTGCGGGCGGCGAAGTTGCTCCCGCGGCGGCCTAAGCGGATTTGGTTTGATTCCCAGGCTTCAAAATCGAGGCATGGGGCGCCCGTCAGGTTGCGCGGTGGGACAAGGCGGACCCTGCGCGGGTAAGATGGTCAGTGCATAGATTCGAGTGGCGGCAAACGCCCTGAAGCGGATAACCAAACATGCTTGAGAAGTTTCTCAATATCTTCCGGATTCCTGACCTGCGCAAGCGGGTATTGTTTATGCTCGGCATTCTGGCCATTTACCGGTTGGGCGCGCATATTCCCACGCCAGGCGTGAACAGCCACCAGTTGGATGTGTTCTTCAACCAGCAGGGCGGATCGGCCCTGGGTCTGATGGACCTGTTCGGCGGCGGCAACCTGCGCAAGATGACCGTTTTCGCCCTGGGCATCATGCCTTACATCACGGCCTCGATCATCTTTCAGCTTCTCACTGTGGTTTATGAGCCGTTGGCGCGCATCCAGAAGGAAGGCGAGCTGGGCCGGCGCAAGATCACGCAGTGGACCCGCTACATGACCGTGCTTCTTGCGGCTTTGCAGTCGATCGGCATCGCGATCGGGCTGACCAACAGCAACATGGTTCTGCATCCGGGCATCAGCTTCGACCTGATGACGGTGCTGACGCTGACCACGGGCACGGCGTTCATCATGTGGCTGGGCGAGCAGATCACCGACCGCGGCATCGGCAACGGCATGAGCCTGCTGATCTTCACGGGCATTGTGGCCGGCCTGCCTCGCGGCGTGGCCGAACTCTACCAGAAGGTTCAAACCAATGCTTGGGGCTCGTTCACTGTGATCGCGGTGGGCCTGCTGGTTTTGGGCATGATCGCCGTGGTGGCGTTCATTGTGTTTGTCGAGCGGAGCGAGCGGCGGATTCCCATCCAGAGCGCGCGGCGGATCGTGGGCCGGCGCATGATGGGCGGCCAATCGAGCCACCTGCCGCTGAAGGTGAACTCCGGCGGCGTGATGCCGGTTATCTTCGCGAGTTCGATTCTGTCGGCGCCACTGATGTTGGCCCAGTTTGAGGCGGTGAAGGACAACCGCTTCCTGCAGCCCATCATTCAGGCGCTCTCGCCCGGCTATCCGTGGTATGTAGCGCTGAACATGCTGGGCATCATCTTCTTTGCCTACTTTTACATTTCCATCGTGATGAAGCCGGACGACATTGCCGACAACTTCCGCAAGTCGGGCTCGTTCATTCCCGGAATCCGTCCGGGCAAGCGGACCTCGGACTTCATCAACGACATCCTCACCCGGCTGACGCTGGTGGGAGCTTTGTACCTGTGCGCGATTCAGCTTGTGCCCACGTTTATGATGTCGGGCATCCGCTTCGACAAGCTGTTCCTTATCGGCCGGTTCTTTGAGAATTTGCCGACCTGGACAACCCATGGACTGAATGTCAACTTCTACTTTGGCGGCACCTCCCTGCTGATTGTGGTGGGTGTGGCCATGGACACTGTCAACCAGATCGAATCGCAGCTGATCATGAGGCATTATGACGGCTTTTCCCCGCGCTCCGGTCGCATTCGCGGAAGGAAAACCTGGTAATGTCATCTTCTGTAACTGCCGTGGAAAGCGGCCGGGCGGCGGGCTCCAAGACCGTTCCCGGCCCGATTCTTTTGTTGGGCGCGCCGGGCGTGGGCAAGGGGACGCAGGCCAAGGAACTGGTGAAACTGTGGGGAATTCCGCAGATCTCCACCGGCGATCTGTTGCGTGGCAATGTGGCTCAGGATACGCAGTTGGGCCGGGTAGCCAAGGAAATCATGCAGCGTGGGGAGCTGGTTCCCGATTCGCTGGTGAATGAGATGGTCGCGGTGCGCCTGCAGCAGCCCGACACCGCCAACGGATACATCCTGGACGGCTTTCCGCGCACCCTGGTGCAGGCGGGCTGGCTGGATGGCCGATTGGCCGCGCAGAACAAGGCCCAAAGCGGGGCGCTGCCGGTGATTGCCGTCAGTATCCAGGTGGACTATAATCAATTACTGCGCAGGATTACAGGGCGCAGGAATTGTCCTGCCTGCCAGCGCATCTACAACGTCTATGGGAATCCGCCGCAAGCGGATGGAATTTGCGATGTAGACGGCACGGCGCTGGTCCAGCGAGCAGACGACACGGAGAAGGTTTTCGAGGAGCGCATGCGCGCCTACGCAGCCCTGACCGCGCCGGTTGTCGAGCACTACCGGGCTTTGGGGCGTTTTTCGGAAGTGGATGGAGACCGGCCGATCGCAGCGATTGCGGCCGGAATTGTTGCCGCTGTCGAGCAGTTGCGCAAGTAGCGCAGCCCGACGGCGGGTTTGTGCGTGAGGGAAGCTGGCTGGCAGAAAGCAGTTGACAGCCGTTAGCTGAATTTGAAAGCTGGATTCGTGGCAGTCGTACTGAAGTCGAACCAGGAGATCGAAAAGATGCGCCGCGCGGGCCGTGTGGTTCGCGAGGTGCTCGAGTTGCTGCGCGGCCATGTGAAGCCGGGCGTGACGACGATGGACTTGGAGAAGATTGCAGCGGACAGGCTTGCCGTGTTGGGCGTGAAGCCTGCCTTCAAGGGCTATGGCGGGTATCCGTGCGTATTGTGCGCCTCAATCAACAGCGAGGTGGTGCATGGTATTCCGTCGCCGAAACGGGTTCTGAAAGAAGGGGACATCGTTTCGCTCGACTTTGGGGCATTTGTGGAGGGTTACTGCGGCGACGCTGCGATTACGGTTCCGGTGGGCACGATCGATCCGGAGACCGCGCGGCTGTTGGCGGTGACCGAGGCGTCTTTGCATGCGGGCATTGCGGTGGTGCGACCGGGGGCGACCCTGGGCGACGTTGGCGCCGCGGTGCAAAAAGTCGTTGAAGCCGAGGGGTTTTCGGTGGTGCGGGACTTTGTGGGCCATGGCATCGGTACTCACATGCACGAGGATCCGCAGGTGCCGAATTTTGGGCAGGCGGGCCGGGGCATGAAACTGCGCGCCGGGATGGTGATCGCCATCGAGCCCATGGTGAATGCCGGTGGGCCGGACGTTGTGGTATTGGAAGACGGCTGGACGGCGGTGGCCTCGGATGGAAGCATGAGCGCTCATTTTGAGCACTCGGTGGCGGTGACCGCCACCGGAGCGAGAGTCTTAACCGAGTAGCACGCTCGGGCTAACAGGCTGGTTGCGCCAAGAGCGGGCCGGCAGAAGCGGGATGCGGTTTGTCGAAGGAAGACGCGATTGAGGTTATGGCAGTGGTCACAGAGACGCTGCCCAATGCCATGTTCAAGGTCAAGCTCGAGAACAATCACGAGGTTCTGACCCATGTCTCGGGAAGGATGCGGAAGAACTTCATTCGCATCCTTCCGGGCGACCGCGTGGCCGTGGAGTTGAGTCCCTACGACCTGAATCGCGGACGGATCGTTTACCGCTACAAGTAGGTTTTTTAATACCCCGCGCCTGGATTTTGAGCGCGGAGAAGGGCAGCAAAGATGAAAGTTCGTGCATCGGTAAAGAAGATTTGCGTCAAGTGCAAGGTCATCACCCGCCGTGGGGTGGTCAGGGTGATCTGCGAGAACGCAAAGCACAAGCAGCGCCAGGGCTAGAGCAGCCTGACATTCGCGGAACCTCCACGACAGTGGACAGCCGACAGTCAACGGAAAACAGTTAATAGAGCGTTTGTTAGAGCGAAGTTAACTGAAAGATGTTCGCTGTTGGCCGGGCAGAGGCTAGTTAGCTTGAGTCAAGGCTTGCGAGGAACCTCTGGAGGCACTCCGCACACACCGTGCGAACCGGTTGAGGCCGGGGGCACACAACCAGAAGCGGCAAAGGAATTCGAATGGCACGTATTGCTGGCGTCGATCTGCCCCGCAACAAGCAGGCAAGAATCGCGCTCACATACATCTTCGGCATCGGTGATCCCCGAGCCGCCAAGATTCTGGAGAAGGCGAATGTAGATCCCTTCAAGAAGATCCAGGATCTGGGCGAGGACGAGGTCAACCGCATCCGCCAGGTGATCGAGGACGAAGGAAACGTCGAAGGCGACCTGCGCAAGGACGTCCAGATGCACATCAAGCGTCTGATCGACATTCAGAGTTATCGCGGCACACGCCACCGGCGGTCGCTACCGGTGCACGGTCAGCGCACCCACACCAACGCTCGCACCCGCAAGGGCCCCCGCAAGGGCACTGTGGCCGGCAAGAAGAAAGCGACGGGTAAAACCTAAATGGCGAAACCAGAGCAGAAATCTGGAGCCGGCAAGGCCTCCAAGAACAAGAAATTCAAGAAACGCGAGCGGAAGAATGTGCCGTTTGGCATTGCGCACGTTCAAGCCACGTTCAACAACACAATTGTCACAATCACCGATCCGGTGGGCAACACGCTGAGCTGGAAGAGTTCGGGATCGCTGGGCTTCCGCGGTTCGCGCAAGGGCACGCCCTTCGCGGCGCAGCAGGCGGCCTCGAACGCGGCCAGCATGGCGCGGGATCACGGTCTGCGCGCGGTCGATGTACGGGTTTCCGGTCCAGGTTCGGGCCGCGAGTCGGCCATCCGCGCCCTGGCGGCAGCGGGCGTTGAAGTGCGCTCGATTCGCGACGTGACGCCGGTGCCGCACAACGGCTGCCGTCCGCCCAAGCGGCGGAGAGTGTAAGAGAAGCAGCTATTAGCTTCTAGCCTCTAGCTTCTAGCTTGTTCTCGGTGAGTCAAAAGATTCAACGACGGCAAGGAGAAAGCTAAAGGCTAGAAGCTAAAGGCTAGAAGCTGTAATTCGGGCCGGGACTGAAGCGCAATGCGCGTAAACCGGCCGTCATCCGAAGTCAGGAGAAGAAATGGCTCGTTATACCGGAGCAGTCTGCCGCCTCTGCCGTCGTGAGGCAACCAAGCTCTTTTTGAAAGGCACCAAGTGCGCCTCTGACCGTTGCCCGCTGGAGAAGCGCAATTTTCCTCCCGGAATGCACGGCAAGGACCGCAAGGCCAAGATTGTGGGCTATGGCCTGCAGTTGCATGAGAAGCAGAAGGCCAAGCGCATCTACTTTACCCTGGAAAGCCAGTTCCGCGAATACTACGAGAAGGCCAACCGCGCCGCCGGCGTCACCGGCGATTTGCTCATCCAGCAGTTGGAGCGCCGCCTGGACAACGTGGTTTTCCGGTTGGGCTTTGCCATCTCGCGCCGTCAGGCGCGGCAAGTCGTTCGTCACGATCACATCGAGGTGAACGGCCGCAAGGTCAACATTCCATCTTACGAAGTGAAGGCGGGCGACGAAATCGCCATTCGCGCCAACGCCAAGAAGATGATTATTGTGGAGCAGGCCGCGCAGTACGCGGCGCAGAACCAGCTGCCGCCGTGGCTTGAGGTCAATTTTGAGACGCTCAGCGGCCGCGTGCTCTCTCTGCCCCAGCGCAAGGACGTTGCCCTGCCCGTCAACGAGCAGCTTATCGTGGAACTGTACTCGAAGTAAGAAAAAACTAGCTGCTAGCTTTTAGCCACCAGCTTCCAGCTTTTCCGTGCGAAACCAATGACCTTGGCTTCCGCAAGAGAAGAGCTGGAAGCTAGGAGCTAGAGGCTGGAGGCTGCATTCCAAACGAAGGAGAACTTGCGCGGCCGCCGCAAAATGCATCGCGACGTACATGCCACGCGGGAAAAGAGACACGGATATGCTTTGGAGAGGATTTCAGAAACCGAAGCGGCTGGCAGTGGATGCCGAGACGCTCACCGACATTTTTGGCAAGTTCAGCGCCCAACCCTTTGAGCGCGGCTTTGGCACCACCATCGGCAACGCGCTGCGCCGCACTCTGCTCAGCTCCATCGAAGGCGCCGCAGTCACCGCGATTCGCATCGAGGGCGTGCTGCACGAGTTCCAGTCCATCAGCGGCGTGGTCGAGGATGCGACAGATATCATCTTGAACCTCAAGCAGGTTCCCTTCAAGCTCGCGGGCGACGGTCCCAAGGCGCTGTATCTGCGCGCCGATCAGCCCGGCGTGGTGACTTCGGGAATGATTGAGGCCGACGGCGACGTCGAGATTCTGGACAAGAACATCTATATCGCCACCCTCTCCGAAGGCGGCAAGCTGGATATGGAAATGCGCCTGAAAAAGGGGCGCGGCTACATCTCCGCGGACAAGAACTTCGATGCCGACCTGGGTCTGGGCTTCATTCCCGTGGATTCGGTCCACTCGCCGGTGCGCCGCGTCAACTATGTGGTTGAAGCCGCCCGCCTGGGCCAGATCACCGATTTTGACAAGCTGACTCTGGAAGTGTGGACCAACGGGGCTGTGCTGCCCGCCGACGCCGTCGGCCTGGCTGCCAAGCTGCTGAAGGACCACATGAACATCTTCATCAACTTCGAGGAGGAAATCGAGGCCGAGGCGCGTGGCGAAGAAGGCCGCACGTTGCTGCGCAACGACAACCTCAATCGCTCGGTTGAAGAGCTGGAACTGTCGGTCCGCAGCTACAACTGCCTGAAGAACGCGAACATCCAGACTATCGGCGAACTGGTGCAGAAGACTGAAGCCGAGATGCTGAAGACCAAGAACTTCGGCCGGAAGAGCCTGAACGAGATCAAGGAAATCCTGGCCCAGATGGGCCTCTCGCTGGGCATGAAGATCGACGAGAACGGCAACGCGGTTCCCGGACCAACCAGTATTCCGCCCGCCACCGCCCTGGCCGCCAGCTATAACCACTACGACGACGAGGACGAGCCCCTGGATTCAGTTGATATTCAGTTGCCGACCGAGACCGAGAACTTTTAACAGTCGACAGTGGACAGTGCACAGTGACGACTGACCACTGACCACTGTTCACTGTTCACTGAATACTGATTCGAAAGAGAGTTGCATCATGCGCCATCGCAATGCAGGATTCAAGCTCGGACGCAACACCAGCCACCGCCGCGCCCTTTTGCGCAACCTGGTTACGTCCGTGATCGTGGAAGACCGCGTGGAGACCACCGTGGCCAAAGCCAAGGCTGTTCGTCCGCTGGTTGAAAAGATGATTACCCTGGGCAAGAAGGGCGATCTGCACTCACGCCGTCAGGCACTCAGCTTCCTGATGACCGACAAGTCCGTCGAGCGGCTGTTTGACACCGTGGCTCCGCGCTACGGCGACCGCCAGGGCGGCTATCTGCGCATCGTCCGCACTGGATTTCAGAAGGGCGATGGCGCCGAAAAGGCATTCATCGAACTGCTGGGCGCCGAAAAGCAGCTTGACCAGAAACGCCAAAAGCGCGAAGACCTGAAGGCCAAGAAGCGCGCAGAGCTGGAAAAGCATTTGGAAGAGTCCAAGAAGGAAGAGACCAAGGAAGAAGCCGCGTAAAGCGGCGTCTTTGCCGGCGGTTCCTCCCTTCGCTCCGGAAGGCGAGCAAGGGCGCATCCCTACGCGGGATGCGCCCGTGCTCGTTTTGAATTGAAGATTGAGCGTCAAAGCAAAAGGGGCTCCGTTGCCGGAGCCCCTTTTGCTGGTTGTGAAGGCGGGTCCTACTGTTTCGGGCCGCCGTTGGGGTAGTCCACCCGGATGGTCAGGATTTCGTAGGGATGGATGGGAGCTTTGACCACGTCGCCAGCCAAGGGCAGCGGATCGCCCTCCGGCTTCTCCATGAGGTTGGTGACGGTGGCAGCCGTTGCGCCCGGCGGCACATGGAACTCGACCGTCGAGTTTTTGCCCGCCCACTCGTAGACGCGGAAGATGAGGCCGTTGGCGTCCTCGGCCTTTTTGACCGCGGTGAGGACGATATTCTCCGGGGTGACTGAGGCGAAGGAGTGCGAAGCGGGCAGGGAACCGGCGTGCGCCGTGGTCACCACAGCCGTGAGCGGGTAGTTGTATTCGTAGCCGTGGCGCACGGTGAGCGCGTCTTTCCACGTGCCGGCGTGGGGATAGAGCGCGTAGTGGAAATGGTGATGGCCCATGTCGGCATCGGGATCGGGCCACTTGGGCGAGCGCAGCAGCGTCAACCGCAGCACATTGCCCGCCGCGTCGTAACCGTACTTGGTCTGGTTCAGCACGCTCAGCCCGTGAATCGCACCGTCCGCGCCGGGGCCGCTGAGATCGGCCCAGCGCATCGCCGGAACCTCGAACTGCGCTTTCTCCCACGAGTTGTTGCGCGTAGTCGGCCGGTCGATCGTCCCATAAGGAATCTCGTACGTAGCAAACGGCCCCGAAGCCGCCAGCGGGAAGGCCGCCTTGAGCAGGACGTGGGATTCGTGCCAGTCGATCTCGTTGTCGATGTCCACCAAGTCGCCTTTAAGGCTGATCGTCTGCACAAACTTCGAGTTCTGCCAGCGACGCGTGATGCGAATGCTCTCTGAATCTTTCATGGATTTCACAGAGTCCGTTGACGTAATCGTCACTGGAGCCTGATCGAGTGTGCCGGGATCAATATTCCAGGCATCGTAATCTTTTGGCGTGTCCTTGAATGCCTGGAATTGATTTCCGCAAGAGTTCTTTTCCAGCGTTTCGTAATTTGAATATTTGAGGAAGATGCTTGTGATGCAGCCGCTCGATTTGTCGATCAAAACACGGAGTTGGGAATCTTCCAGCTTCCATGCGCTAATCAAATCCACGGCTGCAATGCTTTGTCTCCCATAGCCAAGGCAGTCACCACTGCTGCAACCAGGGTAAACTTGGAAGGTCTTATAACCCAGGGCGGGCACATCCTCAACAGGAAAAAGATATTCCCCTGTGTCCGTGTTCCTTTGCAAGAAGAAATCGGGAATATCCTGATTAGTCTTTGGATCACGCACAACGAATCCATTGGGGAATCCCGCCGCTTTAATGGGTGCAACTCCCGAACGTTCCCAGCCAAGCGGATTGAATACGACAACAGTTTGTTCCCTGGGGTACTTGCTTACTTGCTGTGTATCAATCTTGTCGGCTATTGCCAGCAACGCATTCGCGTCGATCTCATTCGTCGACCACCGCACCACGTCGTAGTCCTTTTGCGCATCCTTGTAGATGACCCCGATGCCGGAACCCGCGGCCAGGTCGTGGAACTGGTTGAAGAGCACCTTCTTCCAGTCCTCGGTCAGTTCCGCGCCGGGATAGATTTTGCCGTCAAGCCAGGCCAGGGAGGACCACTTTTCGGCGTTGAGCACCTCTTCCTCGCTCTCGCGCATGTTGCGCTTGTGGTTGGCCTGGGTGGTCATAACGCCGCGGTGGTACTCGAAGTAGAGTTCGCTCTTCCAGGTGGGGATGCTCACCTCGCCCGCGACGACCGGCGGCGGCGTGTAGCCCTTGGCAATCGACTGGTAGTTCCACGCCGGGCTATCGGGAGCAATCTTCTTCTCAATAGCCGTGAAGTAGGACTGCGCGGTGCCGAACTCGTACTTTGGAGTGATGTGGTCAGGCAGCGCGGGATTGGCCCAGTGAAATCCCTGGTCGAGGATGGCCCGCGTGGGTCCGCCGCCGTGGTCGCCGATGCCGTAGAGGTCCATCATCTCGGTCATGCCGGTGGCGCGCTGGCGGGCGAGGACCAGATCGCTTGAGAGCCGGTCAGGGTTCATGTCGAGGTTGACGTAGTCGTGCGGGAAGTAGGTGAGCACCTTTGAGCCGTCGGGCGACTGCCACCAGAAGAGCTTGAAGGGAATCTGGTTGGTGTCGTTCCAGGTCATCTTCTGGGTTACGAAGTAGTCCACGCCGCTCTTCTTGAAGATTTGCGGGAGCTGCCAGGTGTAGCCAAAGGAATCGGGGTTCCAGCCGATGCGCACGTCCACGCCGTAGGCTTGCTTGTACCAGCGCTTGCCCACCAGGAGCTGCCGCACCAGCGATTCGCCGTCGGGCATGTTCAGGTCGGGCTCGACCCACATGCCGCCGACGATTTCCCAACTGCCTTCCTTGATGCGCTGGGCGATTTCGGCGTTCATGTCGGGATATTTCTGGGCCAGCCACTCGTTGTAGGCGGCGGCGGACTGGGTGAAGGTGTAGCCGGGATACTCGTACATCAACTGAAGCGCGGTGCCGTAGGTGCGTTTGACCACGTCCACGGTCTCGGTCCAAGGCCAGAGCCAGGCGGCATCGATATGCGCGTTGCCGGTGAGGTGGAATGTGACCTGCTGCAAGAGGGGCTTGAGGACTTCAAGTTTGGCGTGCGCCGCTTTGAGGCTGGCGTCGAATTTGGCCTGGTCGTGCGCGTCGAGGGCGCTGAGGTCCACGGCACGGACGGCGGCGTTGAGCGTGGCGAGCTGGCCGAGGTCCGATGGCGCGAGCGAGGGAATCAGCAGTGCTGCCGAGATGAATTCAAGGCGGAGGTCTTCAGGATTCGGGCGGTTGTCAGGGAATTCGACGGCCAGGGTTGCGCCACGAAAGCCCTTGGTGTCAATGGTGTGGAGCAGCTTGACGGCCACTGTCACCTTGTCGCCGGGCTTGGCCTGGTCAAAGAGGACGATGGGCTCGAGATCGTCTCCCATGGCCACGCGCCGGCCGTTGAAGTAGAGGATCTGGGGCATGGGGCCGTTGGCGTCGGCGTGGAACTGGAACCAGATTTTTGCGCCAGTGAGGTCGTAGCCGCCAAGCGTCTCAGGCACCTGGTAGGTTTGGCGAAACCAGACCGCCGCATTGGGCGCGCTGCTGCCGGCGGCAATGGGCCGCCAGGAGCTTTCGTCCAGGGTGACGGCTTCGCCGTGGGCCAGATCGCCGGCGTGGGTCTTCCAGGCGCCATCGGGCAACTCGCTCAGGCTGGCGAGCCGGGCGATGACAGCGCGGGACTCGGGTTGAAGGTTGGAGCCATTGGCGGCGCTCTGGGCCGCAATTCGGCCCGGATACGCAAACCAGAGAGCCGTGGCAAACAGGAGCAGGAGAGCAGGAATACGGCAAAGCAACTTCAAAACGGAATTCATGGTGTAGAAACCCTCCGGAGCATGGTAAGGCATTTGCATATCCGCTGGCATTGAAAAAACCGTATGAAGGTAAACAGTTGCCCGATTGGAATGGATGGTGTTTGGGCGCGGCGCGGCGGTTGGGGTTTGACATTTACTGGAGTCGCCCCAGTCTGTGTTATTCCATTCAATTTGCGAAAGAGTCATAAAATGTGTGCGACGAGAATGCGCCGTCCCTCCGGGACTCCGGCTCTATCGCGGAGGCATCGCTTACCCCGCGCTGAAGCGCGGGGCTAACAAACATTGCGCCTACGGCGCGGATTTCAGGTTGGAACGAGCAATTATTATCAGTAATTCACGGCACGACTAAAGCGGTTCCAGGATTGCCGTACCTCGAAACCGCCAAATCCGAGTTGACGCGACCAGCAGGGAGCGGCAACCTCGCAACCCGCCAGAAATAGCATACCTATCCTGGAACCGCTCTAAGTCGTGCCCTAACGCTTCTTGCACGCCGGAATGCGTTTTTCCGCATTCTGCGAAGGCAAGATCCTCTTGCACCTGTGTGCCGATGTTGCAGCGGCGATCCAACAAAAACGGCCCGCGCCTCGAAAGTGAGGAGCGGGCCGTTTGGGTTGATGCTGAGTTGGGCGGGTCAGGCCTTGACAGCGGTGGTGAGGGCGCCGAGGTCGGCGGCCAGCTTCTCGGTGGAGAAGGCTTCGATGAGGTCGCCTTCCTTGAGGTCGCTGAAACCGTTCAGGCCGATGCCGCACTCCATGCCGTTGGTGACTTCCTTGGCGTCGTCCTTGAATCGCTTGAGGGAGCCGATCTTGCCCTTGAAGACCTGTTCCGTGCCGCGCATAACCTTGACTTCAGAGTCGCGGCGGATGACGCCATCCTGGACACGGCAGCCGGCGATGGTGCCGACCTTGGGAATCCGGAAGACGTTGATGACTTCGGCCCGTCCCGCATAGTTTTCCTTGAAGGTGGGGTCGAGCAGGCCCATCATGGCCAGGCGGATTTCGTCCTGCAACTCGTAAATGATGGAGTGCAGGCGAATCTCGATGCCTTCCTGCTGCGCCAGCTCGGCGGCTTTGCGCTCCGGGCGGACATTGAAGCCGATGATGATGGTGTTGGAGGCGGTGGCCAGCAGGACATCGCTCTCGGTGATGGAGCCGACGCCGGAGTGGATGACCTTGATGCGCACCTTCTCAGTGGACATGCGAACCAGCGAGTCGGCCAGCACTTCGACCGATCCGGTGACGTCGCCCTTGATGATGAGGGGCAGGTCTTTGACGCCGGCCTGGCGAATCTGCTCCGCCAGCCCTTCGAGAGAGACGCGGGAACTCTTGGCGAGTTGCGAGTCACGCTCCTTCATCTTGCGGTATTGCGCAATGCCCTTGGCCTTGTCGCGATCGGCAACGACCAGGAATGTGTCGCCGGAGTCGGGCATGGATTCGAGGCCGAGGACTTCGACAGGGGTGGAAGGGCCGGCTTCTTCAATGGCGCGCCCGCGATCATCGAACATGGCGCGGACCTTGCCGAAGGTGTTGCCGACGATGTAGCTGTCGTTGAGGTGCAGCGTTCCATCCTGGACCAGCACGGTGGCCACGGCGCCACGGCCGCGGTCGAGCTTGGCCTCAAGAACGGAACCCACGGCCTTGCGTCCCGGCGTGGCCTTGGGAGCCTTGATGTCGGAGACCAGGCAGATCATTTCAAGCAGCAGGTCGAGGTTGATGCGCTTCTTGGCCGAGACTTCGACGAAGACGGTGCCTTCGGCTCCGGCAGCCCACTCTTCGGGGATGAGGCCACGGTCGGCAAGCTGCTTTTTAACGCGTTCGGGGTTGGCGTCGGGCTTGTCAATCTTGTTGACGGCCACGATGATGGGCACGTCGGCGGCTTTGGCGTGGTCGATGGCCTCAAGGGTCTGAGGCATGACGCCGTCGTCGGCGGCCACCACGATCACCACGATATCGGTGACCTTGGCGCCGCGGGCTCTCATGCGGGTAAAGGCTTCGTGACCTGGCGTATCGAGGAAGACGATTTCGCGGCCGTGAGCCGGAGAGCCTTCCTTGGAGAAACGGACCTTGTAAGCGCCGATGTGCTGGGTGATGCCGCCAGCTTCTCCTTCAGCCACATGCGTTTCGCGGATGGCGTCGAGCAGGGAGGTCTTGCCGTGATCGACGTGGCCCATGACGGTGACAACGGGCGAACGGGGAACCTCGAGTTCGCCGGTGTTGTCGGCTTCGAGAACCTCTTCAATGGCCTGGTTGGCGATCTCTTCTTCATAGCTGATGACGGTGGCGGCGGCGCCGAACTTGGCGGCGACATCTTTGACCATTTCGGCGTCGAGGGACTGGTTGACGGTGACGAAGACGCCGCTCATCAGCAGCGTGGCGATCAGATCCTTGGCGCGGACGTCGAGCTTCTCGGCCAGATCCTTGACGCTGATGCCTTCAGTGACGGTGATTTCGCGGGTGATGGGCAGCGGCTCGCCGCCATATTGCACCCCGCCATAACGTGGCGGCGGCACAAAGCCCTTCATCGGGCCTTCCTTGGTCTTGGGATACTGCGGGCGTCCGCCACGGCCCCTCGATGGGGCACGCGCCGGGCGAGGCGCATCTCCGGTTGGCGCTGCGCCACCGGGACGAGGAGGACCGCCGGGACGCGGCGGGCCAAAGCCGGGGCGCGCACCGAATCCGGGACGGGCTCCAGGTGCGCCGGGACCGGCATAGCCGCCGGGCGTGGTGCGGGTGGGATGCTTGGGGCGCGGGCCCATGCCGGGAGGATATTGCCCTGGAGCGCCGCCGGGCGTTCTTTGGGCATAGCTGCCGGGAGCGCCGGATGGGCGGTTGCGGTCAAAGATCGGCTTGCCGCGTTGGATGCCGGGAGCCATGTTTCCGGTGCCGACGGCGGGCACGGTTGGAACCACGACGGGGGCCTTGTAGACCGGGCGCGGCCCGGTTTGAGGCATGACCACGCGGCGAGTTGGCAGCGCCGCGGTGGGCGACAGGGTGTGGGTATGGCCGAGCGCGCGATGCGCCGGAAGATGCGCCGGTGCGGCGGCAACCGCAGGCGGGGGTGCAACACTGGGGGCCAGAGCGTCCTCTTTCGGTGCGGCTGCGGGCGGTTCGGAAACAGGGGGAGCGGCAACGGGGGCCAGCTTGACGTCAGAGGCTGGAGGCGCCGTTGGCGGAGCAGCGACCGGAGTTGCAGCAGCCTCAACGGCTACTGTTGCGGCGACGGGCTTTGCGGCTGCCGGAGTTGCAATGGACGGCGCAACCGGGTGCTTGACCACGGCGGGCTGCTCGGTTGTGCTTGGCTGGACTTCGCGGTGCGCAGGCGCCACTGGCGGCTTGACCACCACGGCAGCCGGGGGCGACGCCACCACAGCCGGACGCGGAGCAACAGCGCCTGCCGGAGCCTTGGCGACCACCGGGCCAACTGGCGGGCGAGAGGCAATGGCGGGCGGAGGCGGGGGAGCAACGATGGGCGGCGCGGATCGCGGCTGAGGAACGATTCTGCGCGGTTCAGGCCGTGCGGGGGGCGGAGGAGCGACGGCCACGATGGGAGCTGGGGACGCTGGACGGGCAGCCGGAGGATGCACTACCGGCGGATGCACCGGCGCATGACTCTGCCGGGCCTCTTCTTCCTTTTCCTGCTGCTTGGCCAAGATGGCCTTGAGCACGTCACCGGGCTTGGAGATATGCGAGAGATCGATTTTGGGCGTGATGCCCTGAGGTGCGCGAGACGCGGCGGCGCTCCCTTGGCCGGCAGATCGCGATCCACGCTCAAAATGCGCGCGAACCTTCTCCGCCTCATAGTCTTCCAGCGAACTGGAGTGGGTCTTGCCGCTTGCCAGCCCTAGTTCCGCCAATATGTCGAGAACCTGTCGGCTCTTGACTTCCATCTCGCGTGCGAGATCGTTGATTCGAACCTTACTCATCCGCCTCTTTTCAAAATGTGCTTCCCAAAGCCCACTAGTCGCTCATAGCTACCTCATGGATTTGGCTGCTCTTGGAACTTCCATTATCGTCCGATTGGCCTAAAAAAGGGCGGCGCATATTATGCGCCATCCTCTTTGGCCGCCTGCTCATCCGATACTCCGCTTTCGGTTTCAATCTCTTCCAGCAGCGGTTCATCGGCGCTTTGAGCATCCTGCTCAAGCGCTTCCGCCGGTTCGTCTTCCAGTGTTTCGACTTCCGCCTCGTCGGCAGGAGGAATATCCTCGACCGCGGCCTCGGCCTCGGTGCTGTAATCCGTGATCTCTTCGGCGTCGCGGACATTCTCCGCTTCCTTGAGAACAGAGGCATCGTTCTCCGCTTCCGCTTCGTCAGTAGCCAGAACCGCTTCGCGCTCTTCTTCGGTAACAGACGCATCGGCGGCTTCCGCTTCGGCGTCTTCGGGCACGTGGCCTTCTTCGCCCTCTTCAAAATGGCCGAAGTAATGGCGCACGGCCACGCTGATGCGTTCCAGCGTCTTTTCGCCGATGCCGGGAATCTCTTCGAGCTGCTCGGGCGTCATGTCGGCCAGCGCCTCGACGGTGGTGATGCCGGCAGCAACCAGTTTCTGGATGATGCCGTCGCCGAGTTCGGAAACCTGCTCGATGGGCGTGGAGGGTCCGCCGGAAAGGGCCTGCATCTGCTGCTCGACCTCTTGCCGCTTCTCCTCTTCGCTCTTGATGTCGATCTTCCAGCCCAGCAGCTTGGCCGCCAGGCGCACGTTCTGGCCCTTCTTGCCGATGGCCAGAGAGAGCTGCGTGTCGTCCACAATGACTTCAAGCTGCTTGTCGGTGAGATCGGAAATCGATACGCGGCTGACCTTGGCCGGTTGCAGTGCCTTCTCGGCGAAGGTGGTGATTTCGTCGGAGAACTCGATGATGTCGATCTTTTCGCCGCGCAGCTCGCGGATGATGGACTGGACGCGCATGCCCTTCATGCCGACGCAGGCGCCGACCGGATCAACGTCCTTGTCGCGGCTCTGGACGGCGATTTTGGTGCGCTCGCCGGCCTCGCGGGCAATGGCGCGGATGACTACGGTGTTGTCGTAGATCTCGGGAACTTCAGACTGGAAGAGATTCGAGACCAGCTCGGGCGCGGCGCGGGAGACGATGACCTGCGGTCCCTTGGCGGCGCGGTCCACCTTGAGCAGGACCACGCGGACGCGTTCGCCGATGGAGAACTGCTCAAGCCGCGACTGCTCCCGTTTGGGGCAGCGGGCTTCAGCCTTGCCCAGGTCGTAGATGACGTCCTGACCCTCGATGCGCTTGACGGTCGCGTTCAGCACTTCCTTTTCGCGGTGGGCGTACTCGTTGTAGACCGTATCCCGCTCGGCTTCGCGCACCTTTTGGAAGATGACCTGCTTGGCCAGTTGGGCGGCGATGCGGCCCAGCGGACTGGTGTCGCGATAGAAGCGGATTTCGCTGCCCACTTCGACTTCGGGCGAGATGGCCTGGGCCTCGGTGAGCGGAATCTGATTCAGCGGATCCTCGATCATCTCCTCGTCGGCCACCACGGTCTTGTAGATGTAAGCCTGGATCTCGCCGGTCTCCTTGTTCAGTTCCCCACGCATGTTTTCCTGGGTTTTGTAGAACTTGCGCGTGGCCAGGGCGATGGCTTCTTCGACGGCGCCAATTACGATGGCGGGGTCAATGCCCTTCTCCTGGCTCAAGAGCTCGATACTCTGGTACAAAACGCTGCTGGCCATACTCTGCTTGCTCTCTCGGTTCTTGCTCGGCGCGGGCTCCAGTTGCGGCCCACAGCCGGTTCAGTTGAATTGATTGAAGGGTATAGGCTTGAAGCCCGCACACCCTTTAGATCTCGGGCACCAGTTGCGCCTTCTCGATGTTGCCAAGCGCAATTTCCACGGCGCTGACGCCTGTCTTCTTCGTCTTGCTGTTCTGCTTCACGGCGTTCAGGTCGAGCGTAATGCTTTCGCCGGTTCCCGCTCCCAGCCGTCCCTGCCAGTGCCGATTGTTGCGAATCGGCTCAAAAGTCTGCACCTTCGCCAGGCTGCCCCGGAACCGTTCAAAATCCTCCGGCTTGCTCAGCTTGCGATCCAGCCCCGGAGAACTGGCTTCAAGCGTGTATTCCGCGCCGGGAACCAGATCTTCCACATCCAATAAGACGCCAAAATCGCGGCTGAACGCGGCACAATCTTCATGTGTGATGCCGGAAAGCTGCTCCACGCTCAGCGTACCCTCAAGCAACCGCTCCGGAAGGTCGGAATTTTCATCTCCCTCGGCCCGTGCCTCGATTGCCGCCTTCAGTTGCGCGCGGCCCTCGGCGTTCTTTTCGAGGAAGATGCGGAGAGTGCGCTCCTTTGCCGGGCCGATGAACTCAATGTCCACCAGGTCAAGCCCGTGCGAAGCGGCCACTCTTGCCGCTGCCAACCGAATTTCTTCGAGCTTTGCCGCCATCGTCCCCACGCGCCCCAAGGCGCCAATTTTCCGAAGAACTTGCCCCAAATAAAAAGTGGGCTGTAAGCCCACTCATCTCTCCGCCAGCCGGCCTAGTCACGGCAACCAAGGCGGACAAACTCGTCTGCATCGTTATCATACGGCGAAATGCAAGGAAATTCAATGTGCAAGTGCGGCGAAGCCCGCGATTTCGCTGGGTTGGCGAGACCCTGGATTGAGATTCGTGGTAGCCCACGCTTTCAGCAGGAGGAAACGGAAAGGGTGGAGCATCCAGTATTCAACCTTTGCTTTAACTCACCAGATGCGCCGGACGCCGAATTGGTCGAGTTGCGGATCGGGGCTGAGGACAGGGATGTCCTGACCCAGGGCCTGGGCGGCGATCATGCGGTCGAAGGGGTCGCGATGTTCTGCAACCAGACGACCGGCGCGCAGGGCGGACGCCGTGTCGATGGCCAGCAGGGTATAGCCGGCATCTTCCATCACGTCGAGATAGTTCCGTTCCAGCTTTTCCGCCCCGGGCAGCTTGCCGGCGCGCACCTTGGTTGCGATCTCCCAGGCGGATGCGGCGGAGACGAGAATTACATTGGCCTCGTCGGCTATCGTTTGCCGAGCTTCGCGGCTGAGGGCCAGCAATTCTAAGTGGGAACCAAGGTCGATATTTGCCTGGGTGTAGGGCGGTGTTTTCTTGAGGTATGGAGATTTTTGAGGTTCTTCTGCAAGGGTTGCGGGACGCCTGCTCAGGATTTTCGGATTCCCGGCGCTCTGCGGACGGGATCTACACCATGGCGGATATTGGGCTTTCGGCGTTTTCTTTGTTTTTCATGCAGAGCGAGTCGTTTTTGTCTCACCAGAAACGACTTTTCGAAGGTCATGGCACCTCGAATTGCCAGACCTTGTTCGGCATGGAGAAGATTCCCACCGACAACCACATCCGCGTCTTGTCGGACGCGGTTTCGCCCCAGGCATTACAGCCCTGCTTCGACCAGGTTTTGGAGCAGATGAAGCAGCGGGACGGCCTAAAGGCCTTTCAGAGATTGGCAGGACGCACGCTGGTGGCGCTGGATGGAACCGAGTATTTCTGTTCGCAAAAGCTGCGTTGCCCGCAGTGCCTGACGCGCAAACGATCAAACGGCAAGGAAGAGCATTATCCTGCCATGCTGGCGGCGATGATCGTCGCACCCGGCCATAACATGGTTCTGCCGCTGATGCCGGAGTTCATCTCTCCGCAGGATGGAGCCGAGAAGCAAGGTTGCGAACGCAATGCCGCCAAACGCTGGCTGATCGCGCACTCCGAACGCGTGGCGGGATTGCGCCCGGTCTATCTGGGCGATGCGCTGTTCAGTTGCCAGCCGCTGGCCGAAGCGGTGCTCGCAACCGGCGCGGATTTTCTGTTCGTATGCAAGAAGGACGGCCACAAGACGCTGTATGAGTTTGTGGATGGCGCACCGCTGGACGAGCGCATGGCCACCGAGCGCAGGCCCGGCAAGCATAGCCTGACCTATCGCTACCGCTGGATTGAGGGCGTTCCGCTGCGCGATGGCAAGGATGCGCTCCCGGTTAACTGGCTGGGGGTAACCATCACCGATGCCAAGGGAAAAACGACCTACGATGGCGCATTCATGACCAGTTTGCCGCTGACGGCGGACAACGTGGTCGAGGTTGCGGCTTGCGCCAGAGCCCGTTGGAAGACGCGAGAATGAGAGCTTCAACGTGCTGAAAAACAACGGCTATAACCTGGCGCACAACTTTGGACACGGGAAGAAATACCCGGCCAGAATCTTCGCGGCCATGAATCTGTTGGCCTTCGCCTTCCATACCGCAAACGACTGCCTGGAAACCCTCTGGCAACATGCCCGCGAGGCAAAAGGATCGCGCTCCAGTTTCTTCGAGCACATCCGAACCATCTCCGCTTACCTCGTCTTCCCCTCCTGGTGCAGCCTCATGAATACACTCATCTCCTGTAATCAGCCTCCCACTTAGAATTGCTGCTACCTTGGTCGAAATCTGAGTTTTTCAATACTTTGCTCAGCTCGGGATGCCACATGATTCTGAATACTCCATCCGAAGTCGCCGAACAAATCAGCACAATCTTGAACGACGGGCCTTGTTGTCTTTTTGCGGGATCCGGTGTTTCTGCGCGCGCAGGAATGCCAGTTTGGGCAGGATATTTGAATCTGCTTGCGGACGGGGCTGACGCCTACGAGCCCTTGATTGCAGATCTTATGAGAAAACGTATAAAGTCAAATCACCTCATCGAGGCCGCTGCTTACTTCAAGGGCTCTGTTGAAATCCCAGAAGGCGAAAAACTCAGGCTCCTCTCAACCCCTTTTAAGACCTACGATGCGAAAGTGCTTTGGGATCTATGCTCATTGCCGTTTGTGCTCGCCGCAACGACAAACTATGACCGAGCGTTGCATGATGCCTTCGGAAAGCAAAGAGACACGGCTCCGCAGTGCGTTAAGTTGGGCGATCCTACATTCAAGGAAGCCATTTTCTGGAAGGAGTTTTACATCGCGCGAATTCATGGGCGCGCCGAGTCCCCCGATTCAATGATTCTCGATAGCAATGATTACGCCCGGCTCTATTCAGATAACGAATATCAAGATTTTTTGCGATCTCTTCTTCTGCAGCATCGGTTCATCTTCATCGGATTTTCGTTTATTGATCCAGCGATTAGCAAAGTTCTGGATTTCCTGAAGATCCGGAGGATATTCCCACATTACTAGTGTCCGTCTAAAATTGGAACATTCTCTATAAACCATACATATTAAACGCGATCGCATATAACTCGATTTTTTCGATTTGAAAT
>Ga0224529_1000429_pt1 | contig 31227 bp, 24 predicted proteins | sample CBST50metaG_FD_179893 | JGI IMG/M metagenome (GOLD analysis project Ga0224529, IMG submission 179893) | Peat soil microbial communities from Stordalen Mire, Sweden - C.B.S.T50 | ecosystem: Environmental > Terrestrial > Soil > Wetlands > Peat | place: Sweden: Norrbotten County, Stordalen Mire...
CACCAGAGCCATCTGCATGGCGGCCTTGGGCAGCGCCTCAGGATAGATCAGCGGAATAAGGATCAACAGAAGCAGAACCGAGGCATTGATGGCAAAAGTCACCAACATCCAATACCTGCTCTTGCTCTTGATCCTATTGCTGGATTCAAACGTGGAATCTTCAAACATGGCCAGCCTCGAATCGGGTGTTTGCTTACCTCTATTTAGACACCGGGTAAAGCGAAAATGTTCCCGGTGTCGAAACGGTACGACACAAGCGCTCTCCACCTATACCAGAAGTGCGCTTGACATGCAAAGACAACGTGAAAAATCTGCGAAAAATCTCGTAGGTAAAAGCTACACTCTAGCGCGCTTTGCGGCGGGCAGGGCCGTGCTCTTGCCCTTGGTGCCCCGCCACTCCTGCCAGGCCACCAGCATGGGCGCGGCAACGGCGATCGACGAGTAGGTACCGATCAGAATTCCCACCACCAGGGCGAAAGAAAAGCCCTTCAACACTTCTCCGCCCAAGGCGTAAAGCGAGAGGACGGTCAGGAACGTGAGGCCAGAGGTGAGTACGGTCCGGCTCAGGGTCTGATTGATGCTTCGGTTGACGACGTCGGGAAGCGACTCACGCCGGCTCAGACGCAGGTTTTCGCGGATACGGTCGAAGACGACAATGGTGTCGTTCATTGAGTAACCGACCAGGGTCAGGATGGCCGCGATGACGGTCAGACTGATTTCCTTGTCCAGCAGCGCGAAAAAGCCGACAGTGATGAGCGTGTCGTGGAAGCAGGCAACCACGGCCGCCACACCGTAAATCAACTGAAAGCGGAACCAAAGGTAAACCAGCATACCGAGCAAGGAGTAGAGCGTAGCCAAGCCAGCCTGCTTTTCCAGTTGCTTGCCTACTGTTGGTCCCACCACCTGCACGTTGCGCACGTTAAATGCGTTGTTGTAGTGCGCATGGAGGGCGTCGACAATCTGCTGGCGGCCGGTGTCGAGAGCGCTCTCGTTGGTCTGTTCCGGCAGGCTGATAAGAGCCTCATTATTGGCGGGCTCGCCGTAGCTCTGGATGCGCGCGTCCTTGACGCCTGCCGCGTCCATGGCCTGACGAATCCGGCTGGTGTCGGGAGACTGGCTGAACTGCACCTGCACTTGCGTGCCGCCCTTGAAGTCCACGCCGAGCGGCACCGGGGAGCCGATTTGCGTCCAGTGTATGCCCATCGAAATCACACCGGCTACGCTGAAGATCATTGAAAAGGCAAGGAAGTACCACTTCTTCCCGAGCCAGTCCACATTTACGCTGCGAAAGAATTCCACTGATTCTCTCCCCTTCCTGGGGGCCGGAACCCCTTTGGGCTCCAGCGTTCAATGTCTCATTGGCTGCCGGGCAGGATTGCCGGGCAAAACCGCCGGGCAAAGCTGCCGGACAGGCAGCCGACGTGCCGAAATCTAGATGGAGACCAGTTCACCCGGCTTCATCTTGTTCAAATGGGCATCGAAGATGACCCGCGAAACATACACCGCCGTGAAGAGGTTGGCCGCCAGACCAAAAGTCAGGGTGACTGCAAAGCCCTTCACCGGTCCCGATCCGAAGACGAACAGGATGGCGGCCGAAACGATGGTAGTAACGTGGGTGTCGACGATGGTGACCCAGGCGTGGGCAAAGCCCTGATCCACGGCCGCCGAAGCAGCCTTTCCAGCGCGGATCTCTTCCCTGATGCGCTCGAAGATCAGTACGTTTGAATCCACACCCATACCTATGGTCAGAATGACGCCGGCAATTCCCGGCAGCGTGAGTGTGGCCCCCGTAGCGCCCATAAAGCCCAGCAGAATCACCAGGTTCAGGAACAGAGCCAGGTTGGCGTTGATGCCCGACCCCTTGTAGTAAACGAGCATGAAGGCCATGACCACCAGCACTCCGACGATGGCCGCCGTTACGCCCTGCTTGATCGAGTCGGCGCCCAGCGATGCGCCCACCGTGCGATCCTCAAGATAATTGAGCGATGCCGGCAAGGCGCCAGTGCGCAGCATCTTCGACAGCACTTCCACTTCTTCCGGGCTGAAGCTGCCGGTGATTTCGCCGGAGTCGCGGATGGCGCTCTGGATGGTGGCGACCTCGCGGACGCGCCCACCCATGACCACCGCCATGCTCTGGCCCACATTCTTGCTGGTGTAGTCGTAGAAGCGGTCGCCGGCCTCGTTCGTCAAAGTAAAGCGAACGTTGCGACGGCCGTTCTGGTCGGTGCCGGGGTCGGCAGAGCGGAAGTCGCTGCCAGCCACCACGGAGACGCGGTGCACAACGTAGATGCTATCTGAATCGGAGCCGCTTCCAACCGTGCCGGAGCCATGAACCACTTGCTGGTCCGACGGAAGAGCGCCACCGACGCTGGCCAGCGCTTCCTGTTCATCCTTGTAAGGACCACCAACGACTGCGTGAATCTCAAGGCGCGCCGTGGACTGGATGATGCTCTTGACGCGATCCAGGTCGTCGATGCCGGGCAGTTCCACCAGAATCTGGTTGGCGCCCAGGCCGTACTCCTGAATAACCGGCTCGCTGACGCCCAAGGTGTCGACGCGGTCGCGAATGGTCTCAATGGCCTGCTGGACGGTCTTTTTTTCAAGCGCCGTCACCACGGGGGCCTTCATGGTCACCGTGAAGCTGTTGTCCGCGCCGCCGCCGGCGATGTCGTATTCGTTGGAATACTTGGCATCGAGCGCGGAGCGCACATCGCTGGCCTTGCCAGGCTGCGTTCCTTCCACCCGGATCGCCCCCGGCTTGTTGGCCGGATCGGGCTTGTATACCTGCGAAAAGGTCACGTTGGCCGTCTTCAGATCTTGCTGAATGCGCCCCACCGTGTTGTCCGTTTCCGCGTTGATCGCTTCCGACACCACCACCTGCAAAATCAGGTGGGCGCCGCCGCGCAGATCCAGGCCAAGGTGAATGCGCTTGGTCAATGCCTCCGTCAGGGCCTTGCCGGTGACGCCCGAGGGCACCCCGATGATGCCGTAGACGCAGACCAGGAGGACCGCAACTATCAGGGCAATTTTACCGTTGAGATTCTTCTTCATCGTCCGTTTCTCTAGTTCAAAACGCTAAGAGCCAATCCTACATGCAAAATCCGCGTGGGCAAACTCAGGCGGCGGTGGACCCGTCCTGGGTGGTGACCGAGGCAATCGCGCTTTTGGCCACTTCCAGCTTGAGATTGTCCGGCGCTACGCGAATGACAATCGCGTCGTCCTTGATGGAGAGGATGATGCCGCGAATGCCGCCCGCGGTGGTGACCCGGTCGCCGGCCTTGATTCCCGCCAGCATCGCCTGCCACTGTTTCTGCCGCTTCTGTTGCGGGCGAATCATCACCAGGTAGAGAACCGGAATCAACAACAGGGGGAGAAGCATCGGAAGGCTGCTTCCGCTTCCACCAGCTTGCATGAACATCAAAACCGCAAAACTCGTTGCCACGATCATCCTTTACTTGCCCCTGGCCGCTCCAGTACGCCGCCTTGCAGGGCACAGGCACACCCGTCCTTAGGCCGGTGCCTGTCGAAAAAGTTTTGTCTCCGGGAATAGTCCTGGCCGCTGGCTAGGTCCGGCCCAGGTTCTCGGAAGGAGGGCCCGGCTGCCGCTGGCCTGAAACCTGAACCCCGGTTCCGCGCCTGCAAACCCTGACTGCGACCCAACTGCCGTTTGCTTCCTGTTCGACACAGCCTCCCTTGGAGACCCGAAAATCCGGAGGCTGCAATGACTATTCTGCACCATCCACACGGATTCCAAAAGGTTGCCTAGCAAGATAAGATACGCGCGGCCGGTTGCGTGTCAAGGCGCGCGGCCCGCGAACAGCCCGTCGCAGAGGCTCGGCGGCTGTCCAGGGCGACAAGGCGCAGACGCTTACAAAGCCCTTATATGTCGAATACTCTACCTTTACAGCCGCAGGACTCTGCTGGAGACAGAGCTGCTCTCCTTCCCAGCCTGGCGGGCCGACCGACCGCCCAAGCCAACGGAAAGCGGCAAAAGGAGCGTTCGAAATGCCGGACTTCGACCCCCGTTACCTGTTACTGATTCCGTTCACGTTGGCCGAGGCTTTTCTGCTGTGGGCAATTTGGCAATTGCAAAAGCAGCTAAGAAAGCCCAAGAACGGCAAATCCCGCCTGACGGGGTTTCGACCCTGAAAGCGGCCGCGCAACAACTCCGCGCGGGCGCCTTTTGCCCGGAATTAGGTCACGCCGGCAGGGCAGAGGAAACTCCGCTGCCGGGTCGGGGCGAGATTGAAATCCGAACGATGCATCTTCAGGCGACTCTGCGGCGCCTCACAAGCCATTATTCCTCTGGAACCCAATAGCGCAGTTCCGGCTGCGCGCAGCTCAGGCAAAGCGGCTGGCCGTCAACCTCGACAAAGCGGCCGAAGTTCACGCCTTCTCCGCAGCGGGGGCACAGAACGCGGTCGGCTTTGTAGCCGGGCAGATCGGCCGGATCGACGCGAACGCGTACCCATTGCTCAGTGAAAAGCTGCGCGTCGGCCAACTCGCGGTAGGCCAGCATCTGCTGCTGCCCTTTCGACTCGATGTGCGGATAGAGCCGGCGGGCCAGTTCGCGGGAGTCTTCCCGCGCAACGATGCGAACGCCGCGGCCGGAAGCCAGATCGACGAACGTGGCGGCCATCTTGCCCCAATCGCGAAACTTGAGCGCCCGTTTGCCCAGCCGGCAGCCAGTCACCAGGCCGATGGCGTCGGTGGCGCAGCGGTCGATTTCAACGTAGGTGACTAGGCGCTTGCGGTCGGCGCCACGGGGGTCCTCAATGCCCAGCCGCTCGAGACCGAACAGGGCCATGCGCACACCCAGGATCTGCCCTGCGCACAAGTGCCCGTGCGCCGTCTCCGCCATTGCCAAAAGGTCGTCGAGAGATTCCATTCTTCCTGCTCACCAGAAGGCCGACGCCTGTTCTTGCCGCCCAGCTACTTCTGCTTCCCTTCCGAAGCCGACGCTGCGGAGGTCTCCGCCTCGTCGCCGGAGTCCTCGACCAAGACCGCCGAGCCGGGAACGATGTCGAAGCTCGCCGCGTCCTTGCCGGTGGGATGAAAGGTGATGCGCAGAGGCTCGCGCTGCCACTCTGCGGGACTGCATGCCCGATCAGGATGGTTTTCCGGAGAAGCGCTGGGCTCGAACGCCGCCAGTTTCTTGGCCAGCACCGCCTTGCGTGCCGCCACCTGAGCCACAACGGCATAGAGGCTCTTGCCGCTGGCGGTCAGCCCGCAGTAGGCTCCATAGTCGCGAAACCAGCTCACTTGGCTCACCCCAGGGTCGTAGTCGGGCAGTTTGAGGGCGACCGTATGACCGGTAACGCGGTCCACCAGCAGCCAGGGCCCGCGCTGCCACACCCAGTGCTTGTCGCCGACAGCGGGCTTGTCTCCCGGAAGAGCGTCGTTGAGCCGGATCGCGCGCCGCACAACGAAACTGCGGTCCGTCACATCGTGGGCTTCGCCGGTGGTCCACTCTTTCAAGATTCCGTCCACCAGCAGGGCGCGAATCCTCAGCTCTTCCTCGCCTTGGGCCGCGCCGGCCGGGTCGCCCACCTTGGAGTAATGCACCCGCTTGGCCGCGCCCAGAAACACGGTATGTACCTTGCGAGCCGCTGCCTGAGCCGTCGAACCGGCGGCCAGTATCGTCGCCATGACCACCACCGCAATCCTTGCGCCCTTGCTCATTTTGCTTGCTCCCACTTGCTCCTAAAGGTGTGCAGCCTCCACGGCTCGCGCCACTCGAAACGCCGTGCCCTCGTTCAGATGCGCGGCCAGAACCTGCATTCCGACCGGCAATCCGGCCGCCGTCGAGCCGCTGGGCACCGAGACGCCGCAGATTCCCGCCAGGCTGGCTGTCACCGTGTAAATGTCGGCAAGATACATCGCCAGCGGGTCGCCTGTCTTCTCGCCCAGCTTGAACGGCGCCGTGGGCGCAGTTGGGGTGACAATCGCATCCACTTCCGCGAAGGCCCGCATAAACTCCTCAGCCAGCAGCCGCCGCACTTGTTGCGCCTTCAAATAGTACGCATCGTAGTAGCCTGCCGAAAGCGCATAGGTTCCCAGCAAAATGCGCCGCTTGACCTCGGCGCCAAAGCCTTCGTCGCGGGAGTGAGAGTACATCGCCGACAGGGTCTCCGACGAGGGCGAACGATAGCCGTAGCGCACGCCGTCGAAGCGCGCCAGGTTGGCGCTGGCCTCGGCCGTGGCCACCAGATAATACGTGGGAATGGCGTACCGGGTGTGCGGCAGAGAAACCGGCTTGATCACACAGCCCGCGGTCTTCAATGCGTCGATTCCCCGCTCGATGGCTGCCCGCACTTCCGGGTCGAGCCCTTCAGCAAAATACTCGGCGGGAACGCCAATGCGCAGACCTTCGACCGGCTTGTCGCTTTCCGCCGCGTAATCCGGAACCGGAGCCGCGGAACTGGTGGCGTCCTTGGGGTCGTGGCCGGCGATCACTCCGAGCAGAGTGGCGGCATCGCGCACATTGGCCGCAAACGGCCCCACGCGGTCCAGCGAGGAGGCAAAGGCGATCAGTCCGTAGCGCGAGACGCGACCGTAGGTGGGGAGCACGCCCACCACTCCGCAAAAACTGGCCGGCTGGCGAATGGAACCGCCCGTGTCGGTCCCCAGCGTGGCCACGGCCATGTTGGCCGCGACAGCCGCCGCCGAACCGCCGCTCGACCCACCCGGAACCCGCTCCGCATCCACCGGATTGCGCACCGGCCCATAGGCCGAATTCTCGTTCGAGGAGCCCATCGCGAACTCGTCGCAGTTCAGCTTTCCCAGCAGAACTGCGCCCGCCGCTTCCAGCTTCGAAACCACCGTGGCGTCATAAGGAGGTCGATAGCCTTCAAGGATCTTCGAGCCCGCCGTGGCCGGAGCGCCCTTCATCACCAGCACGTCCTTGATCCCGACAGGAATGCCGGCCAGCGGAGGCAGGGGGTTTCCCTTCGCAGCCTCTGCGTCCACCCGCGCAGCCTGTTCGAGGGCGCGCTCCTTGGTCAGGCTCAGGTAGACGTTCAGCCGCGGATTTTTCTTCGCGATCCGTTCATAGTAGCCGGCCGCAAGGTCCACGGCTTTGGTGGCGCCGGACACAATCCCGGCGCGCAGTTCAGCGAGAGTTGCAGGCTTTTCCACATATTTTTCCACAGGTGTTTCGGCTTCGCTGGACAATCGAATCTTCCTCGTTTCCTGGCTTATCTCTTCAGCCTCTGTTCAGGCTGTTCCCTGGTCCGCCGCGCCAGTGCGCCGACGGAAATCCGGCCGCACCTAGCGCTCAATCACCTTGGGCACCTTGAAGAAGACCTGGTCGGTCTCCGGCGCCTGTTGCATTACGACGGCGCGATCGAACGAGCCAACCACCGCATCGGCCCGCAGAACCCCCTTGCCGGAGGCGTCCACCAAGTCGCTGATCTGCGCCAGAGGAGCCACGCCGGCCGTGTCCAACTCATTCAACTCGGCCACGTAGTCGAGAATGGCGTTTAAGTCGCCCAGCATGTGCCCGGTCTCTTCCGGCGTCAGCTTGAGGTGAGCCAGTTCGGCCACCCGCTCCACTTCTTTCACGCTCACTTTGGCGGTCATTCTCTTCCCCATTCGCGCTATGTTCAGCGGCTTCCGTCGCAGGCAAGCCCTGGAACGGCCCGAAGATAAAAGTATAGCCGGTCTCGGTTTTGACTCCCGTCTTTGCGCCTCGCCTCGTCTGCAACTGGCACAGCCTGGTTTCCAGAGTTTCCAGCCTGCGGTTGCTCCCGCAGACATGGCGAGCCGTCTGACCGGTCAGTCCACTGTCAGCGTAAGGGTGAATGAGTGCGCAACGCCGTCCGAGGTCGCAGTGACAGGAATCGAATACGTGCCCGCCGGCGTGATCCCCGAACCAGAAGAAGGTGTGCCTCCGCTTGAAATCGACTGCGCGACCGTGCAACTGGTAATTCCCACCGCCAGGATGGCCAGCACCGCGACCAGCAGCAATGTTCTCCGGCCCCGTCCCAGAACAAACGGAAGCAGCAGCAAGCCACAGGCCAACGGAAGCACGCGGACCATCCGCCGGGTTGTGGAACTAGCCGTGGTCTGAGTCAGGCCAGTTTCAATCTGCACGCCTTCGTACCCGCTGGAGTTGGCCGTAACGGCCGCGCTGCTGGGACTGAATACGCAGGCGGAATACGGCGGCAGCGACCCGCATTGGAAAGTGAATACCCCCTGCGAACCCAACAGCGGAGTCAACACCAGCCGGAAGGCGGCGGTCTGGCCATCGGCGATGGTTTGGCTGGACAAGCCCGAGGCCGCAAGGGCAAAGTCGAAGCCCATACCTTGCAGAGGCACGAACGCGCCAGCCGCCAGCGCGCTGCTGCTGGCCGTCAGGCTCCCGCTTCCGGTTCCGGCGCTTGTGGGCGCAAACTCCACCCCAACAGTGCAACTAGCCAGGGCCGCGAGTGTTGTGGGGCAGGTGTTGTTGACCAGCCGGAAGCCCGCTGTAACAGCCAGAGCAAAGCTGGTCAGACCGATTGTCCCGCTCGGGTTAGTGAGGGTGACCGTAACCGGGGCGCTGATCAGGCCTGTCCCGGTTTGGGGAAAGTCGATCACGCTGGGAGCAACCTGGACCGAGCCCGGTGTTCCTCCCGTTCCGCTGAGAGGAACACTGGCCGACGCTGTCAGCGAGGGAGACGCAATGGTCAACGAACCGGCGAACGATCCGTTGACGGAGGGCGAAAAGACCACCCCGGTGGAGCAGCCCGCCCCGGCGGCCAGGGTAGCGCCGCAGGTGTTCTGGACCAGGCTGAAAGGAGCGGATGTCGAGAGAGCCAGCGAGGTGGCCGAGCCCGCGCCGGTGTTGGTGATCGACACGACCTGCGGCGTGCTGGCCTGCCCCGGCGCCACGATCGGAAAAACAAGCTGCGCGGGGCTTACGCTGATCCCGGCAGGAGCCAGCGCCGTGCCGGTCAGCGGCACCGTAACAGCCGCGACTGCGGCCGTTGAGGATGAGACGACCAACGCGGCCGTGCTTCCGCCCGCAGCGGACGGGGTGAAAATCACCTGCGCCGTGCAATTGCCACCTACGGCCAGCGTGGCTCCGCAGGTCGTTGTGCCGGTAGAAAAGCTGTTCGCCGACAATCCGGTGATCTGGAAACCGACATTGGCCAGCGACAGCCCGCCGGTGTTGCTCACTGTGACCGTCTGCGGCGCACTGGCCACACCCACCTGTTGTCCCGTGAAAGTCAGGTTAGCCGGACTGACGCCAAGAGCTGGCGGTTGAACGCCCGAACCAACGAGAGACACCGTCTGCGTGCGCACGGCATCGGCAACGGTCAGCGTGCCACTTTGGCTGCCAGTCTGGGTTGGGGCAAAGACCACGCCGATCGTGCAACTGGAGTTTGCCGCCAAGGTTGCAGTGCAGTTGTTCGAGGTGGTGAATGCCCCGCTCACCGAGATTTGGATCGAAGTCAAATTCACGCCGCCGCTGTTGGTCAACGTAACGGTCTGAATCGCCGACGGCTGCCCTACAGCCGTTGCGGGAAAGGTGAGCGCAGCAGGGGAAAGGGAGTCTGTCGGCGCGGAGGTTCCGCCGCCACTCAAAGCCACCGTCTGAGTTCCAGCCGCATCGACAAAAATCAGTGTTCCGGTCGCCGCGCCAAGTTTCGTAGGCGCGAAATCGATAGTCAATTCGCACGCGTTGCCCGCGGACAGCGAAATGCCGCAGGTATTCGTGACAATCCCGAAGGGAGCGGTGGCGCTGACGCCCGATATGGAAGCCGAAACGGAGCCGCTATTGGTTGCCGTTACCTGCATCAAGCCGGAGGTTAAGCCCACCTCCACCGGACCGAAGCCGAGGGTGGTCGGGCTCAAGGTAAAAACGCCCGACGAAACGCCGGTCCCGGAAAGCGCCACCGTCAGAGTTCCTCCGGACAGGTTGCCGCCAATGGTCAAGAAACCGGTCCGGCTCCCCGTCCCGGTGGGCGTAAATGTGACCTGGATGGTACAAATGGCGCCTGCCAGCACAATCGCGCTCTGGCAATTGTCGATTTCGCTGAAGTCGCCGCTGGCTACGATGGAGGATGGAATTAGCGCCGGCGTTCCGGTGTTTGCAATGGTCACGGTCTGCGCTTGGCTCGCGGTTCCGAAGCCCTGGCTTGGAAAGCTCAAGGATGCCGGGGTCGCGGTAGCTGTCGTCGCGTTCTCGTTCGCTGTCCACAAGGGAGTCATCCAGATACCGCGGCCGTAGGTGGCGGCCACCAGGACATGAACAGAGGCGGTGGCGGGGCTGGCGCTGACGTTGATCGCGGGTGCCTGCGGAAGTCCGCTGCCAAAGGCCGACCAGCAGTCAGAAGCCAGGCTTGTGCAACTTGCGATCTGTCGCGTGGAATAAACGCCAGCATCGCTCGCTACGTAGACTGTGTTGGCGTCCTGCGGATCCACGGCCAGACTGTTGACGGGGGCCGCGGGCAGGTTGGCCGTCAGCGCCGTCCAGTGAGCACCGCCATCGGTCGAGCGATACACCGTCTGCACTTGTTCCGCCCGGGTCTGAATCCCGGCAACGGTGACGTATACGGTGTTCCCGGTCGGGTCGTTGGAGTCGATCAGGACGCTGGAAATGTCCAGCCCGAAAGCGTTCAAGCTCCTGTTGTCGTTCGCCACAGGGTTCCCGGCGAGGTCCTGCCACACGGGCGAACCGCCGCTCGAGGGGTTAAACGCAGCCGAGAGTACGTGACCGGGCAGGGCCGCGCCTCCGTTCGCGGAGCCGTACATGCCCACATAGATGATCTCGATGCCGTCAGACCGCTCCACGACCGCCATGGAACGGATCAGTCCCTGGCCGCTGCAGCTTGAAGTTGAACTCGCGCTCTCAACCATCCCGACGGGGCTGATGGCGTTCGCTCCGCTCCAACCCACGCCGCTCGCCGGCCCGCGCCACACCCGGCAGGTGCCGATCAACAACTGTGTATGATCGGCGGCGTCCACCAGAAACGGCGCCGGCGCAGTCATCGTGAGCCCATCTCCGCCCACATCGGCGTCGGTAATCACGGGACTATCGCCAAAGGCCGATGGGGTGCAGGGCGCCTGTTGTGAGCACAGGTAAATGGAAACTCCAGCCTGGTCGTTCACATACCAGCGGGAGTTGCTTTTGGCATCGATCGCAACCGGGCCGCCCTCGCCGCCCAGGATTTCAGGCCAGTCGGCGGTCGCCCCCGTCCCGCTCTTCACTCCGGCGATTCCGTTCGCCCCCAGGCCGGCCATCATGGTGTAGGGGGTCGTTCCCACCTGCGAGATGCCCACCACCTCCGCCAGCGAGCCCAGGCTTCCGTTGAGATTCTGGAAGTGGGAAGCATCACTCGACGAGCAAACCGAACCCGTCTCGCCAATGGCGTCCGCAGAGCGCCAAAGGCCGCTGTCATTGCCTACAAAAATCTCCAGCGGATTGGCGGAGTTCCAGGCCAGGGCGTGCTGGTACTCCCCCACTCCGGCGCAAAAGCCAACCGTGGAGTTGGTGGTATTGCGCCACGAACAGCCCATCGCCAGGCTGCACTTCCACAGGTCGTTGACTCCGGCCAGCAACACCGTATCCTGCTGTGAGGGAACGGCGGCCAGCGCCAGGTTGTAATCGCCGTTCTGGATGGTGGCCGGACCCAGCGAACTGTTCGTCTCCAGCGCAGTCGTCGCCCACTGTTTGGCAAACGTGATGGTCTGATTGGTGCAGGTGCCGGCGCTCACTGCACAAAGGTCCTGCCACAGGCCCTGGTCCTGGTTGAAGGCGTCCACTGTCCAGGCAAAGGTATCGCCCGTCAGCGGATTCACCGCCAGCGTTCCCCGGAAGATGGGGCATGCAGGGGAACCGGTATACCCGGCATTGGCGGGGCAGAGCGCGGTGGTCAGGTTCGAACCGGGTTGCGCGGCCATGCGTGCCCAGGTAATGCCGTCGGCGGACTGATAGTAGCCGTGATAGCGCACTGCCGCCAAAAAGAGCCCCCGCACCGGGTTCCACACCACCGAGGTAGCCGCGTTACCGTCGGGAAGCGCAAACAAGGCGCTCGGCCCCTGCACATCCAATCCAGCGCCGTCCGTGATGCGGGCCAGCGCCCAGGTGGCCCCGGCGTCGGAGGAGTAGTAGAGACCCTCGTAGCTGCTCTTGGCAGTATCGGCATTGACCAGCGTCCCCTCATAGGCCTGCGAGACCGCGGCCACCACGCGCTGCGGATTCGTCGTGCTCCAGGCAAAGCCGGCAAAACCCTCCCCGGCAAAGCTGTAAACCTGGTCGGCCGTGGTTTGGATCAGGGTCCAGGAGGTCCCATTGTCAGGCGAACGCAGAATCCCGGCGCCGTAGTAGGAATCGAGAGCGTCATTCGGGTCGCCGGTCCCCGCCAGGATCACTCCTGTTCCCCCGGGCTGGACGCTCAGAGCCCCAATGCTGATGGAGACGTCCACAGCATTGCTGAGAGCCGACAGGTCGTCGGTAAGGGGTGAGAAAACGATGCTGGCCGCACTCGATGTGCCCGCATTCTGCGACCTCCAGACCCCGCCGCCCGTGGTTCCCACGTAAAGGCGATTGCCGGTCGAGTCCGACGGATCCAGCGCCAGCGCAGAGACGCGCCCTGTGACCAGGCCGAAATTTTGCGATTGGACTGCGACCGGCCCAAGCGACTGCCAGGCTGCGCTCGCTTGCGCCTGGGCAGCCATCGGATGGGAACCTTGCGCGGCCCGGCGTGCTTTGCCGGCCCGGCTCCAGCCGCGTTTTGCAAGAAACCGCTCCGCCTGGACCACGCGCGGAGGTGGATCGGGTCGCTGGGGCTGCGCTTGCTGTGGAACGGTAGTCTGCTGTCCATTCAGCAGCGCGGCCACAGCCAAAAACGCCAACGCTTTACCCGCCGCCCGCGCTCCATGGGAGCCCGCCCACCGTAGGAAGGCAGCCTTCCCCAACCCGCCGCCGAGGACAGGCTCACCGTGAAGCAGCTTGAGAAGCCAAATGTTCACACGCGTCCGCTCTTACGATTCCAGCCTTCCCTCCTTCTCATCTTCCAGGGGGAATTGAACGGAATCCAGTGGATTAGAACGTGCGAAACACGCAGTTTCCGGGATTGAAATTGGTTTGAATTATAGTTCAGAAACGGAACGCGAGCGTTAACCGCTTTGGTGCAGGCTGCATTCGTCAGCGGTCTCGAAGAAAGCCCGTCAGGAGGCAGACACCCTGATTCTGCCTTAGAACACCAGCTTCTCCCCTTTTCCGCCGTTCTGGCGAATGTAGCTTACCGCGTCGAACTTCTTGGCCGTCGAGGCTCCCATCATGGTGCGCACCAGCCCGAAGACCGGACGGTTGAACCAAGGGCGGTCATGCTTGCCCACAATAGCCCACGCGACGCCCGCATAGCCGTTCGGGTCGCGCCCGTCCAGTTCGTAGCGATCGTTCAAGGTGACAGCCCACTCGAAGGCGCGGGACGGGTCCGGCGCCCATTCCAGAAGCTTTTTCGCCCAATACATGCGCATGTACCCGTGCATCCAGCCGGTTTGCACCATCTGCCGCTGGGCAGCGTTCCACATCTCGTCGGCGGTCTCGGCGCGCTCCAGTTGTGCCAGGGTATAGTGCTGCGGACGCGGGTCGCCGGCGTGCTCGACCAGCGTCTTTTGCGCCCACGGAGCGGCGCACTCCCAACTGTCGTAGTTCGGCTCATGACGCACGAACAGAACAGACAGTTCCCGCCAGCCGATCAACTGATCCAGAAACCGTTCGCGGGCGCTGGCCGAAGCCTTGCCCTGCTTGACCGCCTCTTCGACAGCCAGCGCAATGGTGAGCGGGCCAATGTGGCCAAAGGTCAGGTAGGGCGACAGGCGACTGGTTCCGCGCACCTCCGGGTGGTTGCGCGCTTCCTCGTAGGCCCCCAACTCCAGATTCACGAATTCTCCCAGACGCTGAAGCGCCGCGTGCGTTCCACCCGTGAACGAATCGACTGGCGATACCTTGCGCGAAAGCCTCTTGAACCCCTCGGTGATCTCCTCCCCGCTCAACTCGGGACCCACCGGATAACTCGCCATCTCTTTCCAGGGCTTCCATTCATGAATGGGCGCAAGGTTCGGCGGGACCACAAGGTAGGTGGGCAACTGCGCCTTGAGGTGCGGGCGAAAATGGTGCAGCAGAACAAAGCTGCGGTTGAAGACAGCCGAGGGAACGACGACGTCTGCGTCCACCGTCCAGTAGGGCAGGCGCAGCCGCTTGGCCAGCACCTGGCGCCAGCGCTCCGGCTCGCGGCACGGGCTTTCGTCGCCGATCACCAGCGCCGCCTGCACCTCTTCAAGAAACCCATCGACAGCGTGATCCGGAGGCCGTCGCAGCACAAAGCCAATGCCGCGCGCGGCCGCGTCCTCGGCCACATCCCGCAGTCCCTGCGCCATGAAGTGATAGTGCCGCAAGTTCGCGTTTGGATGGTTCGGGATCACCGCGAAAAGCACAACCACGGGCAACCCAAGAATATTCCCGGCCTCAATAGCCACGTCGAGCGCAGGATTGTCCACGATGCGCATCGCCCGCTGCATCCAGTAGACGACGCATAATCCGTCCTTCCGCGGCGGACCTCCGCGACGCACCAGAACACGCGTCTGGGTGGACAGCCGATCAAGCTCTTCCGGGATTTGCAGGGACTCGGGCACGGACTCTCCCTTCGGGCTTTCGGGGCGCTCCTCTTCTATCGGCACACCAGCGAACCGGTTCCGAAACCACCACGCGGGCGAGAGTCTCACGCCAGCCGCAACCGCGGTCGCCTCCTGGTTCAGATAAACCTGGATCAAAGCCACCAGCGCCGGCATACCCATGGAGAAAACCGCCACCACCTGCAGCGCCGGGATTCGATTGGAGGCCACATACCGCAAAGCAAACAGTGCGTAGACAAGAATCGGAAGAGATCGGAACGTCGTCGTCCCGACAAGTCCATTGTCTTTTTTGCGCCACAGCCAGCCCACAACGCAGTACACCAGGAAAGTCGTCGCCAGCCAGCCCAGATAATTGTGGCGCGGTACACCGAAGTAGGATCCGCCCTTCTCCCAAATCCAGTTACCGGCTGCGGCCATGCCCGGGTCCATCACCATGTCCCAACCGGTCATCACCATCGCGGCAACCGCCGCCAGTGCAGTAATGCCGGGAACCGAAGGAGCCCGGCCGCCGCGAGTCAATGCGACGGCCACCATCCACGACGGATAAATCATCATGAACCATGCCAGCGGGATGAGGATAGGCACATGGCCAAACTTGGCGCCCAACAGATTGCTGTAGTGGTACGCACCATAGATGAGCCCGGTGCGCACTCCAATTTCTTCCATCAGGTAAGAAACGACGGCCGAGACTGCGAAGAACAAAGCCGTACGCCGCAGACCTTCAATCGCCGTGCAATGAATCAGCGAGAACAGCACGAACACCAGCGTGAACCCGATGTTGCCCAGGCCAGGCAGTCTGAACCACGGCCAGATTGCCTCTTCCAGGATGAGATACGCCGTCGCGGCAAAACAGACCCATGCCAGCGCCCGTATCGATCGGTTCACCATATTGGCTTCCAACCTCCATCGCCAGCCTACCTATATTGCTCTCACCATTGGTATACTCCGAAATTCGCGTCCAGGCTGCCATGAGTCAGGGAGCGGCACCCGCCCTCCAGCAAAAAGGGCCGCCCAACGGGCAGCCCTCGGAGTGAGCCGATGTAACTCTGCCGCCACTGATCGCCGATCAATGACAACTGTCCCGAGTTTCTCTACCAGGTTCCCCATGCCCTGCTGATGTAATCCGAAAGCGTCATGCCGATCAGGATCAGGAAGGTGAACACGCCGGCAAACACGGCCAGTTTGGTCAGCCTGGTGCTGTATTTCACGTGCATGAAAAACAGCACCACCAGCGTGGCCTTGGTGCAGGCGATGGCCAGAGCGATGATGGGATTGAATATCCCCAGATCGATATACGAGGCCCAAACAGTGAGCGCCGTGCCCACCAGCAGCGCCGCAAGAATGGCCCCGTAGATTTTGGGACTGACGATGTGATGCTCGTGTTCTCTTGGTTCGCTCATGCCGTTTGTCCTTCAATGTCTACTGATGAGATAGAGCAGCGGAAACAGGAAGATCCAGATGATGTCGACGAAGTGCCAGTACAGGCCGAAGTTCTCAACGAAAGTTACATGGCCCGCGGTGTAAGCCCCGGCCCGTGCGCGGAAGATCATGAATCCCAGGATGGCGATGCCGATGATCATGTGCAACGCGTGCATACCGGTCATGGCGAAGTAGAGCGAGAAGTAGACCTCGGTTTTGCGCGCCATGTCCAGCGGCAACGGCTGGTCGCCGGCCGCCCTGGCTTCCTTGTCGGAATCCGGGTTGAGGAATGAGTTCAGGCTGTAGTGCCAACTGGGGACGTGATGCTTCTCAAACTTCTCCGTGTACTCGATGGTCTTGATGCCCAGGAACCCCAGGCCCAAAATGAAGGTGAGAATGAGGCACAGAACCAGACCACTCCTGCGCCGCGTCTCGGCGCACCACACGCCCATGGCCATGGTGAAGCTCGACGTGATCAGCAGCAGCGTGTTCAACCCGCCCAACGGAATACTCAACTGGTGGGAGCCGGCGACGAAGGCCGGGTAATACCAGTTGCGATAGATCAGGTAGGCGGTAAACAAGCCGCCAAAAAACATCACTTCCGTGAGCAGGAAAAGCCACATGGCAAAGTTCGAAGCGTCCGCCTGCTGCTCTGTGCTCTCAAAGTGATGGCGCAGGTAGGACGGGTGCTCTTCGTGAGGTGCTTCCTGCTCCCCATGGGCGATTGCTGAGCTATCCGACACTGGCCACCTCTTTTTCTTTCTGCCGTTCGAGCCACTCGTAGTCGTATGCTTCGTGATCCATGATGGGCATCACGACAAAGTTCTCTGTCAGCGGCGGCGACTGAATTTGCCACTCAAGGCCGGTCGCCTGCCAGGGATTGTTTCCGGCGATTTCACCATACTTGAGCGACCAGACGAGGTAGAGCACCGGCAGCAGGTAGCCAACTCCCAGAATGCTTGCGCCAGCAGTCGAAAATACATTCAGAATTTGAAACTCGGGCGGGTACGAAGCGTAGCGTCGCGGCATCCCGAGCATGCCCAGAATGAACTGCGGGAAGAACGTCAGGTTGAACCCGATGAACGTGACTACCGCAGCCAGTTGCGATATTTTTTCCGGATACATGCGGCCCGTCATCTTGGGCCACCAGAAGTGAATGCCCGCCAGGAAGGCCATTAACATTCCGCCCACCATGACAAAGTGGAAGTGAGCCACGATGAAGTAGGTCTCCGTCAGGTGGATATCGGTTCCCGACGTGCCGAGGAAGACGCCGGTCATGCCGCCGATGGTGAACAGTCCCATGAACCCGAAGGCGTAAAGCATCGGCGTTTCAAATGTGATGGAGCCCTTGTAAAGAGTGAATGTCCAATTGAATATCTTGATGGCCGAAGGAACGGCGACGAGCATGGTGAGCAGAGAAAACACCAGCACCGCGTAGTTCGACACGCCCATGATGAACATGTGGTGCGCCCAGACGAAGAACCCGAACACCGCAATCGCCACCGAAGAGAAAGCCACTGCCGTATAGCCAAAAACGCGCTTGCGACTGAAGGTGGAGATGACCTCGGAGATCACGCCCATGCCGGGCAGAATCATGATGTAGACGGCGGGGTGCGAATAGAACCAGAACAAGTGCTGGAAGAGCAGCGGATCGCCGCCCTTGGTGGGATCGAAAACGCCGATGCCGATGGTCCGTTCCAGAGCGACCAGTACGATGGCAATGGCCAGCACCGGCGTGCCCAACACCATGAGGATGCTCGCTGCGTAGTGAGCCCACACAAACAGCGGCAGTTTGAACCATGTCATACCCGGCGCGCGCATCTTGTGAATGGTCACAATGAAGTTCAGGCCGGTGAAGATGGAACTGAAGCCGGCGATGAAAACTGCCAGGCCGGTGGTGAGCACGTTGGTATTGACGTAGTGCGTTGATAGCGGCGTGGTGAAGGTCCAGCCGGTGTCGACGCCGCCGGTGGCCATGGTGTAGATGGCCAGGATGCCGCCCGCCATGTAGAGGTACCAGCTCAGCAGGTTGATCTTGGGCAGCGCCAGGTCCTTCGCCCCGATCATAAGCGGAATAAGAAAATTGCCCAGCGTGGCCGGAACCGACGGGACCAGGAAGAAGAAGATCATGATGATGCCGTGCATCGAGAACACCTTGTTATAGGTGTCCGTGGCCATCAGATCGGCCTGCGGCGTCAGCAATTCCAGGCGGATGAGCCCGGCCAGCGCCCCGCCGATGAAGAAGAAGAACGTGATCGAAATCAGGTAGAGAATTGCAATACGCTTGTGGTCGCCGGTGAGGAGCCAGCTCAGCAGGCCGTTCTCCTTGTTCAGGTAGTTGACCCTGGGAATCCTGGCCGTCGACTGATCGGGAAGACTGACGATAGTGTTGACTGGGCTCATTGCTTCACCCCTCCTTGTGCGGCGGGCACTTTGGCTGCGGGCGCTTGTCCCGCAGTTTTGCCTTCGCTCTCGGGCAGCAGGTCAACCGTGTTGGTGGTCTGCTGGATGCGATAGTCGGAGTTGAGATTCTTGATGTACTCAACCAGCGCGATAATGCCCTCTTCGCTCACTTGCCCCTGGTAAGTGGGCATGATGGGCGCGTATCCCTGGGTGATATGTTGCGATGGGTTGAGAATCGCTTCGCGCAGGTAGGCGTCATCGGCAGTGACTGTACCTCCGCTTGAAAGTGCGAGTTTCGCGCCGTAAACATTGGCCAGCGAGGGGCCGCGCGCGTCAGGCCGCGTGTTGTGGCAGGCGGCGCAACTGAGGCTGGCGAACAGCCGCTCCCCGTTCTGCGCCAGCGACGCGCCGCTGGTGGAACCGGCCAGCCACTTTCTGTAGTCCTCCGGCGTCAGCACCACGATGTCGCCGATCATCTGCGAGTGGTTCGTTCCGCAGTATTGCGTGCAGAACAGGTGATAGGTCCCCGGCACGGTGGCCTCGAACCAGACGGTTGTATAGCGCCCTGGAATCGCCTCGCGCTTCACGCGAAACGCGGGAATCGAAAAGCTGTGAAACACGTCCTGCGAGATGAGCGTGAGTTGAATGGCGCGCCCCGTAGGCACATGCAGCGAATTGATCTCGTGCTGTCCGCCTGGATGTTCGGCCTTCCACATCCACTGCTTGCCCACCACGTAAATATTCATGGCGTTGGCCGGCGGCGTGTACACGCGGAAATAAATCAGCGCGCCCCAGACGAACATCACCAGAAACAGGCCCAGAGGAATGATGGTCCACGTCGCTTCAAGCAACGTCGACCCTTCAATCTGTTCCGCCACCGGGTGACGCTGCTTGCTATAGAGAATAGAGAAGCTGGTGACGAGAAGAACGACGATCGTCAGCCCGATCAGGCTCACCAGGATCAGGAAGAAAAGCAGCGCATCCATTTGAGGCGCAAGCCGCGAGGCCTCCGGCGGGAACAGCGCGAAGTTCGTCATCCACTTGACGAGAAACTGCCAGATTATTGGACTGATATGGCTCATCCCTTTTTCCGTTCACCTTTGTCCCCGGTTGTTCCGCTCCCGGTCGCGGTGTCGTTGTGCCGGGTGTCCCGGCGGAACATCACCAGCATGAATCCGCCCAGCGTGGCCATGGTCACCAGCCCCCCCAATTGCACAACCCTGGCAACAATCAACGAGTGTTTGTTGGTCTGTGGATCGTAGTGATAGCAGTACGTAAGAATGTTATCCACCGGCGAACCGATGCGGTTGGCCGAAGCTTCCACAAGCCCCAGCCGCAAATCCTTGGGCGAGTACTCGACGCCCATGTAGTACTGCGCCAGCTTACCTTCCGGCGTGACGATTTGAATGGAACTGGCGTGAGCAAACTGTGTCAGTTTCCCATCGGGCGCAGGGATCTTCACGTAGCCGAATCCGACGGCCTTGGTCAGCGCGTCGATGTTGGCCTGCGTACCGGTCATGAAGTGCCAGCCGGCCGCTGTCTCCGGGTGCCCGTAGCGCTTGAGATAACTCCGCTTCTTGGCCGCGGCCAAGTCGGTTCCTTCCGTCGGATCGATGCTGACCACAATTACGTCAAAGTCCCTGCCGGGAACAAAACTCACCATCTGCAACGCGCTTGTGAGGCCGTTCAATTCTTCCGAGCAGAGCATGGGGCACTGATAGTAAACCAGAGCCAGAATCGCCGGCCGCTTGCCGAAGTAGCTGGCCAGTTGCACCTGCTTGCCCTGGTCGTCCGTGAAGGCCAACGACAGCGGCAGTTGCTGGTCAAGATGCTGCGCAATGCCCACACCGTTCAGAATTGCGGGCGGCTTGTCATTGGCCGGCCCCACCTGCTTGTCGCCGTAGCCCGACACCTGCGCCCACGCCGCGGTACATGACAACAGGAGAACCAAGCCCACCGCACACAAGACAACGCGGGCCACCGCGGCCACGGCCACGTTGCGTCCGTCTTTCCGGATTGTGCCTGCACCTTGCATCATTCCTTCTTTCCTTCGCTTGCTACCTGGCAACTACTGAATCGGATGCACCCAAAGCTGTCGGGCCCACCAAACCTTCCGGGTGCCCCAGGTGCCTCGCTTTTGGGCACCTGGGAAACAACAAGCACCAACTACGCCCGCCGGTCCACCCACCTAACTCCCGTGCCCCATCCTTTTCGCGCCCTTTGCGAAAAGGGTGGGAAACCACGCACTTCTACTCCGACCAACCGCGCCCACTACCTATGCGTTTCCGGCCGAGCCGACTCAACCTTCTGCGCCGCGGCCTGATCCAGTTCATAGCCGGTTCGCGCAAACCCGCTGGTCAAGGGCGGCGCTACCTGCGGCTCAAAATCTCCGGTCAGCAGCGGCGCTTTCTCCACCACCGGCGCCTGCGGCAATCCGCGCTGCGCCAGCAGTTCCATGGCGCGCTCGATCGGGATTCTCACCTTGCCCTGCGCCTGATCGGCCCAACTGTAGTTGTCCAGCAACAGGTCCTCGCGTGCGTGCAGGTCGGCCACATCCTGATTGCCGTCGTCGGTCTGCACACGCGGCGTGGGAAAGCGTTGCGTCAACTCAGCCATGCGATGCTGCAACTCCGGGCTCGAAGGCAGATTCCCCAATTGACGCACATCCACCGGTGCTGCCCACTTGGTCCGCGGCCCGTCTTCCTTGTTCATGCGCGCATTGATCACCTTGCCGATGCCATAACTCAGCACCGCCGTCACCGCAACAAAAATGCCCAACGCCGTGAGAAACACGATCACGCCCGAAACTCGCACGTCGGTCTGCTCGAAGCCCTTCGACGCGTCCACTTCTTCGGGGCCGTGGCCCGGCTCGTGGCTCACGTCGTGGCCGAGTTCCTCGCCCATTCCGAGTTTGTCGTCGATGTTTGGATCGTGGTCGTTTGGATTATGCGTGGGCATGTTCAGGCTCCAGAATTTCTGCCACGTGCGGATCGTTGGTCTGCACCAGCGGACGCGCTTTCAAGCGCGTGCAGAAGAAGGCGACCCAGAAGGCCAGCATGGCCGCCGGTACGGCCGCATATTCGAGAATGCCCCAGCTGAAATGGAGATTGCGCGCAGCATCCTTGAAGTTCGGCTCAATCAACCAGAACAGATCGAACGCGCGGGCAAACAGCATCCACTGGCACACGCGGATCAGCCGTTTCTTGTTGCGCTTCAAATCCCGCGACAAGAGCAGCGTGAATGGAATCAGCCAGTGAAAGAGGAAGTCCAGGGTAATGATGATGCCCCAGTTGCCGCGAATGCGATCCAAATACCAGGGAATTTCTTCCGGCAGGTTTCCCGACCAGATGATCAGAAACTGCGAGAAGGCCAGGTAGATATTCAGCATCACAAAGGCGAAGGTGAACTTGCCGAGGTCATGCTGCTCGGTCTGTCGCAGGATGGTCTTGATGGGCTCAGCCTTGGAGAGCGAAATCACCGTGATGATGGAAAGCGCCAGCACACCGTACGCTTGCCCCACCAGAAACAGCAACCCGTACACCGACGAGTACCATGTGGGATCGAGCGACATGACCCAGTAGATGGCCGCAGCCGTCATGGTGACGGCATAGATGATGATGCCGGGGCCGCTGATGTTCTCGAATTTCTTGATCCAGTAAGGCGTGTTGGCCGGCGAATCGGCGTCGCGCTGCAGGCCCAGGGAATTCAGGCGCCACGTATAGAAGCCCCAGATGACGAAGCACAGCAGACTGACCAGAATGAACGCGCTGGGGTTCAGCATCGGCGCCTTGAAGTGAATCGCGTGCTCGACTACTTCCAATTGATCCGGACTGATCAGGCCGCGCTTCACTCCGTCGTCAACCATGGCGGGACTGGCCCACAGATAGAGCCTCTTCTGCGAGAGAGCAATCACCACCCAGTAGACAAAAACCAGCGGCAGCGTGCTGCTCATGGCCTCCAGCGGCCGGCGCAACAGCAGGCCCCATTTGCCGCCCGAGCAGTATTGCACCATCAGCAATGCCAACCCGCCGACAGAGAGCCCAAAGGTCAGCATCAGGCCCAGCAGCCATGCGCGCAGCAAATGGTCCCAGCCAAGCTGATCCTGCGCCTGCCCCATCCACCCAAGAATCGCCGCGAGGATGGAGAAGACCACCCCAATCACCAGCGCGCGCGTCCTCCAGCCGTCCACAAAAGCCGGTGCGGAGAGGTCTGCGGGAAGCGTCTTGGCGTGCTGTGTCTCGTGAGCCATTCCGTCAATCCTTACTTGGCCGCCGGGGCCGGTTTAGTGGGAGGAATTACGACCTTGGGATCTGCCGGATTGGCCGGAGCCAGCGCCGGCGTGCCGGGATCATGCGGACGCGCCTGCACGGCCGTTTCCGGTAGCGTCCAGGGCTCGGCAAACTCCGCGTGCCCCGCGTCCGTCGCAATGTCCTTGAGGCTTCTGACCTGCACACCGGAAGGCACGTCGCCGGGCTTGGCCGCCTGGCTCAACTGCAATGCGCGAATGTAAGCCGCCACCGCCCAGCGGTCCACCGGAGTCAATTGCGAGGCGTAATCCGGCATCGCTCCATAGCCGTGCGTCATCACGTAGAAGTAATGCGAAATGGGTTGCGACAGGCGAACCTGATCATGCAGGTTGGCAGCGGGTTTGTAGCCGCGCTCCACAATCTCGCCCAGCCCGTTGCCCACGCGCGAATGGCACGGCGTGCAATAGACGTTAAACCGCTCCTGCCCGCGCTTCAACACATCCAGAGTGACCGGAAACGGCATCAGGTCTTTTTCTTCGCGATAGCCGTTCGCGCCCTCGACCACGCCGGTATAGAAATAACTGTCCTCGCGCAACTGGCCCCGGGCCACAGTGTTTAGCACCTGCGGACGCGCCCCTCGATGATCGACAAACATCTCCGACCCGCGCTGCGAAATGATCTTCGGCTGGTCCTGCATGTCCTGCCGGCAACCCGCGATGAACAGGAGAGCCGCGAGCGCGAGGAGTGCGCTAGCGTGGGTCGCTCTCTGATCCCTGATCCCTGCTCTCTGATCCCTGCCCATCAGTACTCCACCTCCACCACTGAAACCGGCTGAAAGGCTTCCAGGTATTTCTTCCCCTCCACCAGATCGAACTTGGGGTCCAGAGCCTCAAGACACAGGAAGAACTTGTCCGAGGTGGCTCCATCGCGGAAGTTGGGCGCGTTGAACAGCGGATGATAGAGCGCCGGCAGCCCGTTCAGCGCCAACATGCCGAAGGCCGCCGAAAGGCCGGCGAAGAGAATCGTCCACTCGTAGGCAGGCACCACAAACGCCGGCCACGAGTAGAGTGGCCGCCCGCCGATATTCAGTGGATAGGCCAGCACCGAAATCCAGGTCTCCAGAAGGAACATGGCTGTGAGGCCCATCAGCCCGCCCACAAGTGTGATCAGCGGCACCTTGTTGCGATGAAATCCAATGGCTTCGGCCGCCTCTTCCACCGGGTAGGGCGTGTAGCAATCCATGCGGCGCCATCCGTCCAGTCGCGCCTGTTGCGCGGCGCGGACAAGGTCGCTCGGCGTATCGAATTCGGCCAACAGGCCGTAGGTTCCTTCGCGTGGGGGCATCAGTCACCAGCCTCTGCCACCGCTTTGGCCTTGATCTTGGCCCCCGGCAGCATGGTGCGGATTTCAGACATGGGAATCATGGGCAGGAAGCGCACAAACAAGAGGAACAGCGCGGTGAACAATCCCAGCGTGCCCACATAGATCATGTAGTCCCACTTGGTGGCGCGGTAAGTTCCCCACGCCGAGGGCAAAAAGTCGCGGTAGAGGCTGGTCACGATAATCACAAAGCGCTCAAACCACATGCCCGTGTTGACCACGATGGAGATGAAAAACATAAATGGAATCGAGGTGCGCAGCTTCCTCGACCAGAGCGTTGTCAGCGGAATGGCCAGGTTGCAGGCGATCAGAACCCAGTAGGCCCAGCCCATGGGCCCGAACATGCGGTTCCACATCATGAACGATTCCCAGTGCGAGGCCGAGTACCAGGCCATGAAGACTTCCATGCCGTACCCGTAGGCCACGATGAAGCCCGTTGCCAGCATCACCTTGCCCATGTTGTCAATGTGCCGGTCTGTCACCAGTCCCTCAAGGTGATAGAACTTGCGCAGCGGAATGGCCAACGTCAGCACCATGGCGAAACCGGAGTAAATGGCGCCGGCGACAAAGTAAGGCGGGAAGATAGTGGTGTGCCAACCCGGCAACACGGCTACGGCAAAGTCGAAGCTGATGACCGTGTGTACCGAGAGCACCAGTGGCGTGGCCAACCCGGACAACAGCAGCGAGGCCGTCTCGTAGCGCATCCAGTGACGCACCGACCCGCGCCAGCCCAGCGACAACAGGCCGTAGAAATACTGTGCAAACTTATTCTCGGCTCGATCGCGCAGGGTGCCAAAATCCGGGACCATGCCGATGAACCAAAAGACCACCGAGATAGTTGCGTAGGTCGAGACCGCGAAGACGTCCCACAACAGCGGCGAGCGGAACTGCGGCCACACGTTCATGGTGCTGGGATAGGGCAGCATCCAGTAACCCAGCCAGGGCCGGCCAATGTGAATCAGCGGAAACATGCCGGCGCAGACCACGGCGAAGATGGTCATGGCCTCGGCGAATCGGTTGATCGAGTTGCGCCAGCCCTGTTTGAACAGCAGCAGAATGGCCGAGATCAGCGTGCCGGCGTGGCCGATGCCGATCCACCACACAAAGTTGATGATGGCAAAGCCCCAGGCCACCGGCTGCGTAATGCCCCAGATGCCGACGCCGATAAGGAACAGCCAGATCAAGGCTCCCAGCAGCACCGTGGCCACCGCGCCCGCCACGCCAAACAGGGCAAACCAGCCCAGCGGCGTCGTAGGCGTGAGGATGATGCGCGTGATCTTCTCGGTGACCGACCGGAACGTCTGGCCGGGCGCGATGACGCGGTACTCTCCAGTCGCGGGGTCGATCTTCGGGTTGGGTTTCACTTCGCTTGTTGCCATGAGCGGATCGAGCCTCTCAACCCTTCGCCGGTGTGTGCTCCACCGGCTCGTCTTGAAGTTCGGAATTCAGATTCAGAACCGCGGCCACGTACTTCGTGCGCGGACGGGTATTCAGATCGGCGAGCACCTGGTAGCTGCGCTCGTCGGCTTGCAGCTTGGCCACGCGGCTGCCCTTGTCATTCAGGTTGCCAAAAGTGATGGCCGAAGCCGGGCAGGCCTGCTGGCACGCGGTCTGGATTTCGCCGTCGCGCACCGGCCTGTTCTCCTTGTCGGCCTCGATCTTGGCCGCCGAGATGCGCTGCACGCAGTAACTGCACTTCTCCATCACGCCACGCGAGCGCACGGAAACATCGGGATTGCGCAACAGCTTCAAGCTCTCCGTTTCAAAATCGGAGAAGAGCAGGAAGTTATAGCGGCGTACCTTGTAGGGGCAGTTATTGGAGCAGTAGCGGGTGCCAACGCAGCGGTTGTAAACCATCGCGTTCAGCCCCTCGGGCGTGTGCACCGTCGCGCCCACCGGGCAAACCTGTTCGCAGGGAGCATTCTCGCAATGCTGGCAGGCCATGGGCTGGAAGTGAGCGCGCGGCGAAGCCAGATCACCTTCAAAGTAAGTATCGATGCGGAGCCACTGCATGTTGCGCCCGATGCGCACCTGCTGCTTGCCAACCACGGCGATGTTGTTCTCGGCATAACAGCTCACGATGCACGCGTTGCACCCCGTGCAACTGTTCATGTCGACCGACATGCCCCACGCGTTCTCGTTGTACTCCCAGTTGGGGAAGAGCGTGTTGCTCTTGTCGGTCTTCTCGCGGCCGGGACCTTCGTTGGCAAACCCGGGGTTGGCCTTGTACTCGTTCAACGTCGCATAGCGGATGATGCCGCGCTCGCTGATCGCCTCGTCTGCCTCAAGCGAGTTATTGCCGTTGCCCTGCCCGCCAAAGGCCTTCGCCCGGTGGTCCTGGTAGTGGCTCTTGGTGATTGCCGTGCCCCACTTGCCTTCCACCTTCTTCATCGTTCCCACGGCGTAAAACGGGGAAGCCGCAGTGCGAATCAGATAGGCGTCAAAACCAGCGGGAGAACCCACGCGGCCGGCAAACTTGCGGCCATAACCGAGGTGAACAGTGACCGAATTATCCGGATGGCCCGGCGCGACAATCACCGGCGCTTTCACCGTGCGACCCTGCACCGTCAACTCGACGATGTCGTCCTCTTCCAGGCCGAATTTGGTCAGCGTCGCGCCGGAAACAATCGCCGCATTATCCCAGCTCAGGTTGGTCACCGGCTTGGGCAACTCCTGCAGCCAGCCCACGTTCGACCAGCGCCCGTCATACACATTCGGGTCGGGCCGGTAGATGATTTCAAGCGTGTCCTTCGATGATGGCGCGGGAACCTTGATATTGGCGCAGCAGGGGGCATTGCCAAGGCCACCCGCAACGTTCGCAGTTCCATCAATCCAACCCGCGTGCAAAGCTTTCCGCCAGCCAGTTTCAAAGTCGCCCTTGACGGTGGTCTTCCAAGTCTCGCGCACTGCGTCATACGGACTCAAGCCCGGCTCATCCAGCAGCGCCTGAAAGAAATGGTGCGCCGTCTTGCCGCCATACAGCGGATCGATCATCGGTTGCACAATCGAAACGGTCCCACCGTAAGCCCGCGCGTCCGACCACGATTCCAGAAAGTGTGCTGCTGGAACGTGCCAGTGCGCTTCGTGTCCGGTTTCGTCGTAATGCGAACCCAGGTGAGCCACAGTCTTTGCTTTGTTGAAGGCCGCCGCAAATTCAAGATCGGCGGGAGCGTCATAGATGGGATTGGCGTTCAGAATCACCAGCCAATCCACCTTGCCCGCGTTCAAATCCGCAACCAGCGCCTTGAACCCGGCAGTCTGATCACTCGTCAGCGGAATCGCCGGCTCGGGAGCAGTGACGACCGTCTTGCCTACGTTGCCCAGAGTGTTGTTGATCGCCAAAGCAAGAGCGGCCACCGAAGCATCCTGATAGAGTCCCGCAACCACTGCACTCGTGCCCGCGTGCGCCTTCAAGTCCTTGGCCAGCGCGGCGAGAAACTTCTTCTGCTCATCGGTCCAGTTATAGCTCGGCGCTTCAACGCCCGTAACTCCTACGGCCTTCGCTAGCTCTGCCGTGAACGCCGGAATCTCGCTGGCCCGCAAACCAAGCCGGTGCTCGGCCTTCATGCCTGTGGTCGTCGGTGTGCTTTCAATCGAGTACAGCCGATTCAGTTTCTCAGGCGATTTGCGCCGGTCCGCGTATGCGCGGACCAGCTTGTGGAAACCGGGGAAGCCGGCGCCTGAAAGAAAATCCGCATCGAGCGAAACAATCACATCCGCTTCGGCCAGGTCATACTGCACGCTTAGCCCGCTGGCAATCGCAGTCCCCGCAATCGCCGGGTCATACTGCACCAGCGTCGCTTTCGGGTACTTCGCCTGCACTTCCTTCCACTGCCTGGCCAGCGTGGGCGAAGTAACTGTCGAACTCAGGAAACAAATTCCCGTTCCGTCCTTGGTCGAGATGACCTTGTTGCGCAGCTCAACGGCAAACTCCGCCCATTCGCGGTTTTCGCCGCGATAGGTCACATGCTGCGATCGATCCGGGTCGTAGAGATCCAGCAGCGTCGCCTGCGTGAACGGGTCCGACGAGCCACGGTTATACGGATGCTCGGGATTGCCGTCAATCTTGATGGGCCGGAACTGGTCGCTCTTCACCAGCAGCGGAACGGCTCCAGTAACAAACGGGTGCGCCGTCGCAAAGTACATCGGCTTGCCGAGGATCAAATCTTCCGGCGCCTTGACGTAGGGATAAATCGGCTCGTCGGGCTGCTTGGTGCAACCGGACAGTCCGGCCAGCGCCAGCGACGCGCCCATCAGCTTCATGAAGCCGCGCCGCGAGACGGGATCGACCCACTCCTGCGCCGCTGAAGGAAACTCCTTCTCCACCGCGGCCTGAAACTCCGGCGTGTCGGCCAGCTCATCCACCGACCGCCAATATTTTTTGCCCTTCGTGCCCTTCAGCTCTTCGCGCACCTGGGCCAGAGTCATCGGCGAATTGTTGCTGATCTCTTTCTCCACAGCGTTTCCCGTTGTGTTTCCCGTCTTGAGGGGTCGGGCTTTTTGCGTGTCCGTTTGATCGATGGAATCGACGAGGGCTTTAGCCTCTGAGATGTGCTGTTCGGGGACTCGATTCAAAATTTCACCCGCCTCTGCACCGGTCGTGTTGGTGACGCCGTTCATCCTTTGTCTGCTCATCGATGGCAGACCTCGCAACTGGCCAGATCCTTGGGAGTGCGAATCTTGTAGTGGTCCAGCAGGAAGTGGCCAAGCTCATCCTGGCTGGTGAACTTCTTGTACTGCGGAGCGCCGATGGCTTCGTTGGACATCGAAGCGGCAACGCGATGAGCGCCAAGCGCCGGCACCTGCAACGACGCCACTTGAACTCCCGGCTCGCCTGCTGGATCCTTGGTCACGCAGTTCACGCTCTCGGCCGTCGGCGTCCCAGATTGCTCGCCGCCCACTGCGCACCACACCGGGCGATCCTCGGCCGGCGCTTCCCAGGCCATGTTGTAAATCTCGCTGGTCGGCCGCAGTTTTTTGGCCGGGTTGCGATGGCAGTCCAGGCACCATTCCATCTGCAATGTGTTTTGCGCATACATCAGCGGCATCTGGTCCACGCGGCCGTGGCAGGTGGAGCAGCCCAGCCCCTTGTTCACATGAATCTCGTGACTGAAGTAGACGTAATCGGGAAGGTCGTGCACCTTGGTCCACACCAACGACTGCCCGGTAGCCCAGCTTTGCCGCACCGGCTCCAGCAGTTGGGCGTTGGTCCAGATCTGCGCGTGGCAATTCATGCACGTCTTGGTCGGCGGAATTCCGGCGTAACTCGACTTCTCCACCGTCACGTGACAGTACTGGCACTGGATGCCCAGCCCCTGCACGTGATGCTTGTGGCTGAAAGGCACCGGCTGGTCGGGGCGCTGGCCCTGCCGCGTCACCCACGGCGACCGCTGCAACTGGTCGAGCGTAACCCCCAGGGCAATCACGATCAGCCCTGTTAGAACCAGGCTTGCGCGAGCCAAAGCATTGGAGCTGCGGTCAAATATCTGCGCCATGCATGCTTCCCTGTTCGATTTTCTTTTTGGATGTGCGCGCGGTGCTGGCGGTCACACATGTTGTGTACAAACTTCGTTCTTGGGCAAAACTCACCCGAGAGGTGGAGAACCCCGAAAAAATAATATAGCAGCCGGAGCCCCTTCTTTTGCAATGTTGGACTGCGAAATCTCAGAAAAAGTTGCTTCGCAGCCGTTTTTGTAATCGCTTGATAAGAAAACCGGTTGTGATAAGCCAATGCACGGACGGATCAACCTGAAGCCCTTGGCGACCTGCATCCCAGGGGCGGCACAATGCGACTAAAATAGCACGTCAATTCCGGACCGCGCCACTCCGGAAAGAACTTTGTTAACACGGGGCAATGTCTCTCCCCATCGAGAGAGCCTTGCCAGCCTCTGCTGAACGCGGCCGAAACGATCGAAATCGCCGTACTGATGCAGGCTGCCCCGCTACGATCGCCCGTCTTTGTGCGGCTCGACGCACGTCTCGGCAAAGGACTCGTCCGGCGAGGTAGCTGGCCAGCCGATCATCACCAGAAACACATCGAGAACGAAGAGCGCGATGGCTACGTCGTTGAACAATGTGGCCTGAGGCAGATTCGGCCAGAACTGATTGGCAGCCCAGAAGAGAAAAGCCACAGCCAGCAGGGTCGCCTTGACGAGTTCCATAGGTGCCGGGCGGTGCGCCGTCTGATACACCAGGTACGCAACCGCGATCATGGCCAGCGGAAAGGCGGCGAGCGAGTCATGGCTTCCGGCGGGGAATAACTGAGGAAAGACGTCCCAAACGGCTAGCACTGCGACGCTCGCAAGGGTGATGATGCCGAGAATCACGGGGAGGGCTCGATGGGCCCGGTCAAGGCGACTGTACATAGGCCATTATGGGCCACGTGATGAAAAGAAATCGTAAGGACCTCGCAGCTATCGAGAAAAGACGCGCCCGTTCGATGAATGCTGGAGCCGTCGGCTGCGGCAATCCCAACAATCCGATGCATTAGAATGCAAAAAAGCGTTTCCGTCAGACGCCCTCAGCGACAAAAAATTCTGAATTGCGGACTTCGAGTCCGGTGGGCGGGCGTCCATCGAGTGAATGCCTGAAAGGGAAGAGCCATGAAGTACGCCGGATTGCTGGTGATGCCAGCCGGATTCTTTCTCTCCTTAGCCGCACTCGTTTTGTTTCCCGCGCCGGGTCCGCGGATGGCTTTTGTGCTCTGCGGCCTGGTAGTCGAAGGCATGGGGTTGGCCGTTGCGGTGCGCGGACACATGGAAGCCCGCGAAGGTCGCCGCCCATGACTCCTGCCCAGCCCATCGCTTTCTCCGACGTCACCTTCGCCTTTACCCTCGTACTTCTGCTGCTGGCTCCGCTGGCCATCGCCGGCGTGGCGCTCATCAACACCGGCCTGGGACGGTCGCGATCGGCAGCCCAAGCCCTGCTGGGAAGCGTGGCCGTCATGGCCGCGGCGGTGATCGTGTTTGCCCTGGTCGGCTCGGCATGGGTCGGCGGCGCGGGTCATTCCTTCCAGTTGGCAGGCACGAGCTGGAACTGGCTGGGCACATCGCCGTTTTTTCTGAGCGGATTGGGTTCTGCCTCGCCTCATTCGCAGTTGGCCCTGCTCTTCGAGCTTCTCGCTGTAGCCATGGCGGCTCTCATCCCCTGG
>Ga0224529_1000437_pt1 | contig 30855 bp, 22 predicted proteins | sample CBST50metaG_FD_179893 | JGI IMG/M metagenome (GOLD analysis project Ga0224529, IMG submission 179893) | Peat soil microbial communities from Stordalen Mire, Sweden - C.B.S.T50 | ecosystem: Environmental > Terrestrial > Soil > Wetlands > Peat | place: Sweden: Norrbotten County, Stordalen Mire...
TGAACTGGCTTCAGAGCCTTGGGAGATAGGATTTCGCGGGACGTTATGTTAAGAAACAGTATAGAAATGTCGTGTATTTCAGGCGAATCTATGCTGCTCTTTTCATAACGTCCGGCTTTCCATAACCCAAGTGAGCGGGTTCAAAGCGCCCGGTCTTGAGTTCAAATGCCACGAGGCATTGCAGATCGCGATGGTAGAAGAGCAGATCGAGTTCGAAATCCTGGTTGCCGACCTGTACGCGCACCTTTTCGCCGACAAAGGCAAAGCCGTCGCCCAACTCCATGAGAAACTTGCGTAGATTATGCAGCAGGCCAGCCTGCAAATCGGCTTCGCTGTGGCGCTCCGGCAGGTCGAGAAAATCGAGCAGGTAACTGTCCTTGAAGACGCCGGTCGCGTCTTGTGGCAAGGCCCGCACCGCCGGTGCGAGTTTCTTGTCCGACAGGACGGTACGCTCGAAGGCTGCGCTGTGAATCTGGCGAGCCAACTCGCGCGAGCTCCAATGCGACTTGGCCGCCAGACGGAGATAGAACTCCCGCTCTTCCGGTCGCTTGCCCTGCCCGAGAATCATGAGGTTTTGCGTCCACGGCAAAACTCGCAGCACTGCTGCGAGTTTTGGCTGGTCGGCGTAGGTTTCGTAGAACTGCTTCATCCTCCACAGGTTCGAGGCCGAAAACCCCTTCAGATCGGGAGACCGAGCCAGCAGCCAGTCGGACAGTTCCCTGACGACTCCTTTGCCCCAATCTGCGTCGGCCACCTTGCGGGAGAGATGCTCGCCGACAGCCCAATAGGTATCAATGAGCGCGACATTGACCGCTTTGTACGCCTTGGCGCGGCCAGCACGGATGATACTGAGCACCTCGGAAAACTCAGAGTCCTTTTTGATCAGCTTCGTGCTCATTCTGCCAATCCCTCCAGCATAGTCATGATACGACCGGCGACGGTCTTCAACTCCGCATCAATCTCGTCGAGCGGGCGCGGTGAAGACGTAGAAGTGACGGTTGAAAGGAATCTCGTAGCCGATGCGGGTCTACGATTCGTCGATCCAGGCATCAGGCGCGTGCGGCAGCACCTCGCGTTTGACGTAGACATGAATGACCTTGCCATATTATGCCGGCTTGTAGGGCCCGCGTAGCAGGTCGGCAACCGACCAGATGAATGAGACTTGCTCACTGAAGTTCGACACGATTCTTCCTCAACGCGTGATCCGAGCTGGAATCCCATAGATTCTCGACATTTTCATTCTGGTGTTTCTTGGCAACCGGCGGGTCGCCCTCGGATCAACATTCCGAATGGATTGGATCAACATTCCAAACGGATTAAAGATCAGTGTCGTTCATGTGGTCAGCAGGTGTAAAGAATGATCGCGACGTGGCAGGGACAGCCTAGTTCTTGAGCTTGACCTCGCAGCATACCAATGGCGTGCGATATGCTCGCGCAGACGCACCTCGGCTTCTCGAAAGGTCCAGTCTTCGTAGCGCATCAGACAAAACATTGCCAGAAACTGCGGCTGCGTTAAAACATGTTTGCTGAAACGCGTTCGTTGTGCCGGCAATACCGATCGACCGACTTCCATGGCCAGACGGTCATATCGCACCAGCCCTACTTCAGACATGTCCGTTCGCGGAATCGCCAGATCAACTTCAGCTTAACTCTGTTCCCGCCTCTATCTGCTCATGCAGGCGGCTCGGCGCTATGCGCCGTTCGCCACGCTGGTTCGCCAGCGTGGTTGTCAGGCTGATTGGGCAATGAACTACATCGTCACGTGCCGAGGAGTCTGCAGACTCCTCGAATCATTACAGTTCGTGCGTTTTGTCGTCTTCTGCGTTTCGTATGGCTTGCAATATCAGACTTAGAAAGGCAGACTTGCTATAAGACCGGAAAAATGGATCACGGGTATCCGAGAAAGCTATTTCTTACCCGTGATGTTTCGCCCGTGCCGTATTGCGGCGCGCAGTGAAGAAAGGTCAGCTACGTCATGCAACGGGCAAGTTCAACAATGGTGTCTCCCGCCCACGCGGGATTGTTTTCAGAGAAGATGGCTTGTCGTCAAGAAGATCAAGGTCTTACGGTGACTCGTTCAATTCATCTGTCGTTCATCTGTGATTACGCAGGTAACGTGCTGAGACTCTCGAAAAAGGGGACATCGTTATGTATAGACCTGTCACCCGTGGTGAGATTGCTGATGCCTTAGTTCACATACGCGGTCTTTATCGCCAAATCAAACCTGCCGACGAACAGGAGAGCCGTGCCTGCGAGCGGCGCGAAGTCGGGATCAAGGATCTCCTGTCGAATCTCCCGCGCACCAAAGAGCACCCCACGCTCACCACGGTCGATGAAGTCGCCGACATGGCCAGGCTGACAAATGAGGGAGTACACAGTCTGTTCGGTTACAGTCTGGCACAAATTCGGGAATACGACTTGCGGTTCAATGGTGGACGTACTCACATCATTGAGTCATATCCGTTCGAGCGTGACCAGCTGATTGATCTGCCGCTGGAATTCGCATCGGAAGAAATATTTGGGTTCAGCGGGATGTTGGGCGACTTCGTGACCAGATGGCAAACCGGCATTCCTATACGGGTTTTGGAAGAGGAAGGCTGGCTTCGGCCAGGCGTCTTCTTCGTCCATATTGGAACAGAGGACAGCCTGGGATCAAGTCTTCCCCCCGGATCAATAACTTTAGTCGAACCCATCGCAGCGGATGAAAACTTCCGTCCAAATCCGCGCGTGATCTATCTGCTTCAATTCGGCAATGGCTACCGCTGCAGCCGTTGCGTCGTATCACGCGGCAAACTGCAATTGCTCACTTCGGAAAGAACGTATCTCGGTCCTCAGAGCTTCGACTATCCCGGCGCGGCGCGGATCGTGGGGCGCGTCCGGATGTTTGCTTTGAAGCTTCCCTTACCCGAGTATCCCTCGCGGTATTCCCTTCCACTCTGTAACAATTGCGCCGATCTGATCCTGCCCATGGAGCAACTGACGAGGAACGTTCTTTTCGCAACCGGGCATAAGCGATTCAATAGGACGAAGAAGGATGAACAGTTGGTTCGAGAAGCCTTCCGGGCGGTTTTTGGTTCCAGCCCGAGTCAGCGGACGGAGCGCCGGTATCGAGCATTTACGCTTTCAGAACCGCACGTGGATTCCTTGATCTATTTCACGGTGGCAAACTTTGCGCGCTACACGGACACGCTCAGAACAGGAGGATCTCTCGTTACCGATACGGGCCGTTTTTCTCTGGAAACTCTGCTCAATGCCAGACAGTGGGCCGACGTATTGGCTATAACTCCACAAGTGCGTTTGCCCCAACCTGTCAAAGCGTGGGAGGTATATCGGAGGGAACTTGTCGAATGGGCTCCGCTGTTGTCTTATAAGTTTCCCGAATTGCACCTGTGGAGCGACCGCGCACTGCGCTTAGCCAACGGGTGCGCAATTCAAGGTCTCGATCCTGCAATTGCGCCTGGCTCGTGGATGTTTCTCGAAAAAGCTCCGGCGATTCCCGACGTTCAAAGCGAGCAGAGAAAAACCGGCTGGTCACGGCCCATCTACGTGCTTCGCAAAGGATTGGATACTATCTGCGGCTACATCGAAAGAGATGGCGCTGGACACGCGCTGCTATCCAGCGCCTACGGATACGAATCAAAAACGATCCTCGCCAAGGATGAACTTAAGGATCTATGGCGCGCAGGTTGCGTCCTTATTCCGGTCTAGCAGCGTCATCGGAAGCATCTGTCATCCCATGATGTAATTTTGGCCAAAATGGCATCTCGCCACTGCACCATAAATGCAACTCGCGGCGAGTGCAACCTCTTTGGATTTTGTCCGCGAGAGTAAGTTTGGCCATCTGCGCGATTTTCATCTGCAAACATCGTAATCCGCGCTAAGCTCTGTCTCATTCCGGCATGTTTCAAGTGGGCCGGATTTGCGAGGAGACGCGCATGAGAGATTCCAGCACTCATCTACGAACTATTGCGAATCAGGATGGCGCTGTCATTCTGAATTCCGTGGCGGGAACGATCACGACGCTCAATTCTACGGGAGCGTTTGTGTGGCAGGGGTTGGAACGCGGTGAAGATGTGGACACGATCGCGCAAAATCTGGCGCGTGAAACCGGCGAAGAAGTAACCGCAATTAGATATGACCTGCTGGAATTCGTTGCCTGCATGGAGAAAGCAAAGCTTTCCGCCTGTTCATGCGGAGGCGGTACGGTGACACAGGCACACGCTGGTTTGCCGAAGGGAGATTTCGATGAAGCGTCTCGTTTTTGAAAGCTGGCTTCTGTTGCTCTACTTCGAGTGGATACTACGGTTCCGTGCGTTCAATGCGCTTCACAGGATTGTAGGTGGAGAGGCTGTTCGTGCAATTGCATCGACTCGATTGATCCCGAAAGAGAAACTGTGCGAAGCGATGGATCTTGCCTGCGTGTTCTATTTCAAGCGCGTGCTCTGCCTGCAACGGTCCGCTGCGACGGCGAGGCTCTTGCGGCATCATGGCTGGAACGCTGAGATGGTGATCGGCGCACAGGTTCTGCCCTTTCAGGCTCACGCCTGGGTAGAGGTGGACGGCGCCGTCGTCAACGATAAACCCTATGTCGCAGAGATCTTTCAACCGCTGGAGCGCTGCTGAGCAGGAGGGCGTCATGAGCATACTCTTCGGAATTCTCAAACAGCATGACGGCATTGTTCTCGATCAGCAATTGCACGAGTTTGGCAACGCCAATTCGCGCTATGCGCCCGAGGGAACATTTGCGGTCGCGGATGGATATGTTGGAATGGGTTTTCAACCTTATCCCACAACCAGCCGGTCCGCTCTTGAGCAACGGCCGCGACGCGATGATGCAGGAAATCTGCTGCTAACTTTCGATGGACGGCTCGACAACCATGAGATTCTGCGTGAGACTCTGCATGTCGAAGACACGGCGGCCACGGATTCAGAGTTGGTCCTTGCGGCCTACCGGCAATGGAACGAAGAGTGCTTTCGCCGCTTCGCCGGAGAGTGGGCGCTCGCGTTGTGGGATGCCAGAAGCAAACGCCTGTATCTGGTGCGAGATCACGCCGGAACGAGGACGCTCTATTACCAGACACGAAAGGACTCCCTGGTGTGGGCGACCTATGTCGATACCTTCTTTGCCGGCAATGCGGCGCAAACAGTGGACGAAACCTATGTGGCTGCGTACCTGGCCGGTGCGCCCAGTCAGGGCAGAACACCCTACGCAAACATTCGCGCAGTGCCTCCAGCCCATGTCCTTATCGTCAGCGAGCGCGGCATGGCGCTCAAGCGCCATTGGAGCTGGATCGCGAACGACCGCATCTGCTACAAGAATAATGGCGACTACGACGCGCACTTTCTTCATCTCTTTGGACAATCGGTAGCACGGCGCGCCACACAGGGAGAACCCATTCTGGCGCAACTGAGCGGCGGCATGGATTCGACCTCCATCGTCTGCATGTCGGATCACTTGCGTCGGCAAGCTGATCCGCACAGCATCCTCCTCGATACGGTCTCCTATTACGACGACACGGAACCATCCTGGAATGAGAAGTCTTACTTCACCATCACCGAAGCCCACCGTGGACGAGTAGGTCTCCACATCAATGTCTCGATTCCTCGCCGCAGTTTCCAGCCTGCCGCAAGCGCTTCAGGCGAAGTATTCTACCGTTGGCCCGGCTTCGATAAAGAATCCTGGGAGCACGAGCAACGGCTTTATGAGCAACTCCAGTCCTATGGCTATCGCGTCCTTCTCTCTGGGATTGGTGGTGACGAATTGCTGGGCGGAGTTCCTACTCCCATCCCGGAGTTGTCGGACACACTTGCGGCTGGCAACCTCGTGGGGCTGTTCCGCAAGACGACGCGGTGGTGCGTAAAAACACATACCCCCGTCTTCCACATGCTCGCGGACGTTTTCCGGTCCACTTGTGCTTTGTATCTCCCCATGCATTCGGACCGGGTGACACCTCCTTCATGGATGAGCCCGCGGCTGAACCGGCTGTTGGAGGAACCGCCTTCGTATGCCCCGGATTCAAGACGCCTTTTCGGTCTTCGTCCATCCGCCATCTTCGCTGGCCGCGCGTGGTTGTCCGTACTGGAGTCTTTGCCAAGCCTCAATCCGGAGTTCTTCTCCCGCTACGAGTATCGCTATCCATATCTTGACAGAGACCTGGTCGATTTCCTGCTCCGCGTTCCGAGAGAGCAGCTTGTCCAGCCCGGCAGACGCCGGGCCATGATGCGGCGCGCCCTCGCCGGCATCGTTCCCGAGGAGATTTTGGAGAGAAAGCGCAAGGGCTTTATCGCTCGTCAGCCGCTCGCTGTCCTGCAGAACTCTTCGACTGCGATTCGAGCGCTCTTTGCTGATCCTCTGGTTGCAGCCAACGGCTGGGTCGATTCCAAAAAATTGCAAAGGTCTGTCGAGCGGATTACGAGCGGACAGGAAACCGAGTCGTGGCCAGCATTCCAACGGCTTGCCACCATGGAGATTTTCCTCCGAAGCGGCGTTGCCGCCAGCGCAACCCGGATCAGCCTTGAGCAGGATGAACCACAGCAGGGAATCCGGTCTGGATTCCATTTGCTACAGAACGACACTGCGTTTGTGGAGGATGCACGATGACCATGCCGGAAGTAGATCGCGAAGGCATAGTGTGCCAGGTCGCCATGATTCTGCCCTCCCGCGAGATTCTCGTGGAAGACGGTGCCCAGAGTCCATCGTTACCACGCATCGTGATTCCACCTTGGACACGCCTGGGAGAATCTGTGACCGCCGCCATCGCGGATCGATGGCATCTTGCGAGCCTTCTGCTTTCCTGCGCGCGGGAAGACTTCTCATCCGGCCTGCTTGCGATTGTAGAGGTTCGTTTGCCCGTGACCAATTCCGAACTGACGCCAGTTCCAGGCAGCACAATCGTAGAACAGTTACCGTCCGGGCTGAAGAACCAGCTCGATAGAATTCTTCATAACCACGTTCCTGGCAGCGAGCCGTTCTCCCGCCTCGGATGGCTTGACGAAGCGATGATTTGGATTCAGGCGTCCGTCCCCGCTGGCAGAATCCCGTTTACTGGAAAAACGTCTCAGTTCAATGCCAGCGGTCAGTTCCAACTCATCCGTTTCGACACGGAGCATCCGCCCGCATACTGGCTGAAGGCCACCGGCCATCCCAACACCCATGAATACGCCATCACGACGTTTCTTGCGTCGCGTACTCCTGACTATCTTCCGCGCATCGTAGCGGCGCGTCCGGACTGGAATGCATGGGTGATGGAGGAGCACGGACAGTCGCTCTATCATTCTCTCAGCCTGGCGACTGCAAAAATTGCACTGGTGCGTCTGGCCGAACTACAGCAGCAATGGGTTGGACAAGAAGCCACCCTGTTGGCGCACGGATGCCATGACCACCGGCTCCATGTACTGGTCGCGCAGATCGACGCGATCATTGACTACCTCGACGAAGCGATGCGCCGGCAGACCTCGACAAAGGTCGCGCCGATGAGCCGGGAGCGTCTCGTCGCACTCGGAGAAATCCTGAAGGACACCTGCGCCGCAGCTCTTGAATTGCCCATCCCGGATACACTGCTTCACAACGACATCAGCCCAGGGAGCATCCTCTTCGACGGAAGCACGTGTGTCTTCTCCGATTGGGCTGAGGCCTATCTTGGCAATCCGTTTCTCACGCTGCAACAGTTCTGTTCTCACCTTGAGCGCTGCTGCTCTGACGCAGTCGAATGGATACCCGGACTCCGCAGTCTCTATGGCCAGTGCTGGATGGACCGGCTCGGCGCATCCACGGTGGAACGCGCACTGGCTCTTTCTCCGCTCCTCGCGGTTCTCTCGTATTTCTATGCGCATGGAACGTGGCTGGAGCATCCCGACTTCGAGGATGCACATCTGGCTGGCTACCACCGGAGTATGGCAAGGATCATGGAACGGCTCGCCAACGAAAACACTTTGATGGAGGCGCTATGCTAGTTACTTCATCGCCGTTTGAAGAGGTGGTAGAAACCCTGCACGGGACGCCCGTTCACGATCCCTATCGCTGGCTTGAAGACAGCACGTTGCCCGAAACCCGCGCATGGATCGACGCGCAGCGGGCGCAACTGGAACGCTACTTCGCCGGGGCTCCGCTCCTTGATGTTTTCCGTGACCGCGTCCGGGAGTACCTCGTATGTGCAGACCTCGATCAACCCTGCTCCGTGAATGGAACGCTTTTCTATCGGTGGCGAGATGCAGAGAGCGAGCAATACAGTATCCGCGCTCGCGGTCCAGAGGAGGCCGAAGAACGGATACTCGTCGATCCATCGAAAGATGGTCCGTTCGCCACTGTGCTGATTTGCCGCATCTCCAGCGATGCGGCGCTGCTTGCTTACGAACACAGAATTGGCGGCGAGCACACCCGCGCTATTCACATCGTCGATGTGCGGCAAAGACGTATCCTTGAGGACTTTCTGCCTACCGGCTACGCGCGGGGCTTTGTCTTCGCTGCCGGGAATCGTGGCTTTTACTACTGCCATGAGCCAGCAACGCCGTCTGAGAGCGGTTGCAGCGAGCACGTCGTTCGCTACCATGCTTTTGGCGCATCGCCGGATGCCGATCCCATCCTCTTTCGCGTGACCAAGTCTCCCGATAGCAAACTGGTCCTGATCGGCGACGATAACCACCTCGGCTGCATTCACTACCAGCGGCACGACGGAGCGTACACCGCCAGCCTTTATGTCGCCGCGCAGTCCATGACGCCGCACTGGCAATGCGTCTGCACGGGCAGGAGCACGCCATTCTCGGCGATGCTTCGCAACGGCGAGATCTTCGTCCAGAGCTGGGAATCGGCGCCCAACGGCGAGCTTATCTGTCTTTCCCCAAGCGGAGCACGGCTCCGCACCGTGATTCCGGATACGGGAGAGGAGATCAGGCAACTCGCCGTCATCGGCGACCGGCTTTACGCTGGCTACGTAATTGAGGGCGAGCCGGTCATCCGCATCTGGAGTTTTTCCGGAGAACACCTCGGCGAGTTGCCCATCGATCAGAAGGTCACGCCGCAGCTATGTCCAGCCTATAGCCAGAACGCGGACAGCCTCTTCTACATCACTGAGTCCTTTCACCAGCCTCCGGCCGTCTTCCGTTATCACCCCTCAGGCCAAAGCTCTGAATTGGTCTTCCGCAAGGACATTCGCTCTACGGTGGAAAAGTATGAACTCGAACGCGTGACCTGCACCTCCAGAGACGGAACATCGATTCCCATGTGGCTGGTTGCTAGCAGCAAACCTCTCCAGAGCAGGCAACGGCCGACTATCCTCACGGCTTATGGCGCCTCCGGTTTTTGTATGCTGCCGCAGTTCACGGTGTTCGTCTCCATCCTTCTGGAATTGGGTTTCGTCTTTGCGCTTCCTCTCATTCGGGGCGGCGGAGAATTTGGCAGGAAATGGCACGAAGCCGGGCGCAGGAGAAATCGGCAGAACTCCATTGATGACTTCCTCGCAGCCTCGCAGTGGCTCGTCGACCAACGCATCACGACGCCGCGGCGACTGGCCATCTTTGGCGGGTCGTTCTCCGGACTTCTGGTGGCCGCCGCAGTCACACAGCGTCCCGATCTCTATGGTGCCGTGCTCTGCCTGTCGCCGCTGCTCGATATGGTCCGCTACCACCTCTTTGACCGCGCTATCGTGTGGGCCGACGAATTCGGAACGGCGGACGATGCGGAGGATTTCACGGTACTGCTCGGCTATTCGCCATATCACCAAGTAGAGGAAGCGACCAGCTATCCGTCGATGCTTTTCATCACCGGCGAGCTTGACACGCGCTGCAATCCCGCGCATGTACGGAAAATGGCGGCCCGTCTTCAGAATCGGCACATACAGAAGAACCCCATCCTGGTGGACTACAGCCGCGAACGCGGGCACGCGGCAGGGATGCCACTGTCTGTGCGGATTGAAGGACTGGCGCGGCGCCTTTTCTTCATCGTTACAGAGCTTGGGCTTGCTGAAGAGTTGGGGCGCCATTGCGATTCGCAGCGCCACGGCTCTCATGCCGCCCAGTAAACCTAAAGAAAGGAGGAGAGATGGAATACGTGAAACCAACCATTCTGACAACCATGCAGGCCTGCAGCGTTATTGCTGTTGGAGCCAATGGTTGCAACCCGTTGATTAAGGCGTTTGTCCTGCAAGACGCCTGTGATCAAGTTTTCCACCGATCTACCAGCGGTGCCTATCAGGCGGATGAATGAAGACGCTGCAAACAGTTCTTTCCCTTAATTTGCGAACAACCGCCGCGTCGGGCTTGCTTGCCGGCGCGGAAACCATCCACCTCTAACCGAAGAAGGAGATTGACCATGTCTGTATATGTGAAGCCAACAATCGTGTCTGTCGTGCGTGCATCGAAAGCGATCGCACAGGGGCTCCATGGCAGCAATTCAGCCACCAAATGTGGCATCAAACAAGATGCCGTTGATACAATCCTGATGCGCTCCACTACGGGCGCCTATCAGGCTGATGAGTAGTTGTCGTCTGATGTGATTACCACGTTTGCTGGGATGTGGCCCACTCCGATAAAAAGTAAGGGCAGGCCACATCCCGGCGAATTGCGGACAGATTGACGCTCACTAACTCTCCCGCCTGTGCATCTGGATACTTCTTACGCTACTTTTCCGCGTGGCTCTTGAGCTGCTCAATCCGTAGTTGACGCCAACGAGAATACTGATCAGCTTTCGCTGCATCAGTGTCTTCATAGCCTTGAAGCCAAAAACGGAACCAATCGACGTTTTGTTGCAACGACTCTATCCTTGCTTCGGGGGCATCGGGCATATGGCCCTGGTTCGGGAAAAAGTACAGCTCAACCGGTCTGTTCAATTTTTCGAGGCCGACAAATGTCTCGTATTTCGCTGCAAGCTTCGGCGGTATCTCTCCAGGAATCTCGTTGCTTACACCGTGCCCCATCGCCTCCATAAGAAGAGGCGTGTGTACTCTATCCAGGTTAAACGCGATGGAGTATTTGATCCAGTTCTTCAGGGCCGGACCGTAGGGCGATCCACCGTAAATACGATCATAGCTATTAGATGCGTTGTTCAATAGCCAATATTCGCCGAGACTGTACTCCACATTATCGGCGACACTCGCCGCCGCAAAATGGAATGCTCCATGCGTCAGCATGAATTCCACGTACCAACCGGTTCGACTGAATCCGATAATGCCCACCTTCGCCGGGTTGATCAGGCCCTTTGCACTCAGACTCTTGATGCCGCTCTCCCAAATATCCATCTGCTGGACGGCTTCAGCAATTCCTGCTGGATATTTTGAGGTCTGCCTGTGCGCTATTTCTTTTTCTTGATCGTAATTCTCGGGAGCCGTTCTGATCAGGTACATCATGCCACTGTTGGCAATGGGTTGCGGCGCGAACGCGGGATCGTGATTCACGCCGGAGTCGCAGACAAAACTACTGTTGTCCTGCTGCCCTTTCGTCTGGATTACCAAGGGATACCGGTGTCCGGGCACATAATTCGTGGGCAGAAACAGAAGACCATGAACTTCCATGCCATCGGAGGTATACCACCGAATAGGATCAGCCTTCGCCAGCGTTGCATCTGCAAGTTGTGGATTAAGATCGGTGATGATCTTGGCCCTGCCCGTTTCTAGATCGAGTGTATAGAGATTCGGCGGTGTCGTAGTGGCCTCATAGACCCCCACAACAGTCCTTCCGTCACTGGCGAGCGGAGAATATGGATAAGGTCGCTTGAATGGGATCGTTTCAGACGATCGCTTCACCCAGGTGTCTCCGACTTGATGGAATATCGAGATGGTTTCTGCGTAGGTCTTCACGATGATGTCGCCATCCGGCCTCCAGGCCAATGGGGGTTGATGGTGGAACGGCACACGTGCCATGATTTCCTGAATTTCGCCCGTCTCTACATTGATCCAATAGAGATTCGCATCTGCAGCCGCGATTCTGTCCTCCTTAATATCCCGCTTCTCCCAGACGCTGTCGATCGGTGCGGGAGCGGTCATGACAAAGGCATTGCTGTCCCTCGACCAAAAAGGAATTGTGCCCGCGTAAATGGACTTGATGGGGACAATTGTTTCGCCGCTTTCAAGATTCTGCATTACCGTGATAATCGCTGGAGCGCCTGCTTCGGAAACAAGTTTTTCATAAGGATGAGCTTTCCATGTCAAAGGGAGTAGTTCCGCATCATATGCGAAGATGACTTTCTTTCCATCGGGCGACAGGCTTAGGTGCTGAAGCTCACCAAAAGCACTCACCCGGTGATGGGAAAACGGATCTTCGACTGTGATTCTCGTTGGCTCTGACCATTTCCCGCTACTGTCGCGTTCGCTAATAAACGCGGATCGTCTCACGCCCTCTGGATCACCAAATAGCGGATCGAACGTGATGAGCTTGCTGAATGTCTTCGGCGTATGAGAGGACTTCTTGGGAGCGTCGATGCTCTTTCGGTACACGGTACTGTAGACAATCGTGTTTCCATCTCGATCCAGAGCGTACTCTAGAATACTAGTTGGCGCCCGGAAGAAAATGCTTTGCAGTTTGGAAGCGACATCGACGTCCTTCACAACCACGACGTTTTGATCACGTGCCAGCATAAGGAGGTCACGCCCATTCTTCGTCCACTGAAGGTTGCTGAAGTTTTCACCACGAGCGATTAGCTCTCCATTACCATTCTCTTTTCCCTCCCGGAGGTCCTTGACATAGAGTTCAAAAGTATTCTTGTCTTCTTCAATATCTGGAACTTTCACTTCGTATGCAACCCGTTCACCATCCGGACTGATTGCGATCGGACCTCTGATGTCACCGCCAGTAACATACTTCACATTCACGCAATCGCTGGCTGTTACCGGACGTGCTTGCGCCCCAAGTAATGGCGCCGCTGGCCCAAATAAACAACTGATTCCGCAAGCGAGCAGGCGTGTGCTTACCATATTGCTCCTCTTCATTTGCCCTGTGCCCCATTTGTGCCGTTGGCCAGCTTAAGCTAGAAGGTTAACTTGAGAGTTAGCTGGGCAGAGCGGGGACCACCCACCTGGTAGAGGGGATTTAACCCGCCCAGTTGGCTGCTGAGCGTGTTATATGCATAACCGAACTGTGTTGAAGAGGAGAGGTTATTGTGGATCGCCCCGAAATTAGGGTGATTGAATAAGTTGAACGCTTCCACGCGAAACTGAAGATGTGCCTTGTCGATTAACGGAAAGTCACGGCGCACCGCAAGATCAGGCTGCCAGGATGCAAAGGCGCGCACGAAATTGCGCGGCTCATTGCCTAGATAGCCCGTCGCTGGTTTAGTAAAAGCATTTGCATTGACAATCCGTCCTCCGGGCGCACCGGAGATCTTTAGGTAGACTGGTGTCCCCGGAACTCTATCCGCGCGAACGAATTGCTGGAATCCGTCCGCAAGTGGCGTGTAACCGCTATACACATCGACGGGAAGGGCGGACCGCGCGGAGATACGGGCGTCAAGAGCCCAGTCTCGCAGAAAGATCAAAGCGACGGCACTGACTCCATGAACTGGTATATCGTAGGTGATGGCGGCCTGAAAATTATTGTGCACGTCAAAATCAGAGTTCCCCCTCAAAAGCCCTTCGCTTGTACCAAAGTTACTGGAATTATTATCCAGCGAGTGCGACCACGTGTAAGACAGAAGTGCCTGGAGGCCATTAGAGAGGCGCCGGTCATATTGAACTTGCAGTGCATTGTAAGAAGAGGATGCCTGATTTCGAGTAATGTACGCTGCGCCTGATGAGGTGAAGTTTAGATTTCCGAATTGCCTGGGGTAATAAAGGTACTCTGTTAGCAGCCGATGTCCGCCTGCTCCGAGGTACGTCAGCGTCAGCGCTTGTTTTTCCCCAAGAGCTTGCTCAACAGCAACGTTCCACTGAAGTGTGTATGGCAATTTGAGATTTGGCGAGAAAGCGTATACGGCCCCGTTGTAGGGAGGCGCTGCGCTGGCGACCGGCAAATTGGTTTCCGAACCAGATAGAGGGAAGCTGACATTTGTCAGCGTTTTGATTGCAGCATAGCCCAGGCCGCTGATTCCCTGTGATCCCAGCGTGTTCCCTGTATCGTAAAAGACACCTGTGCCCACCCGCACTGCGGTCTCCCATCCTCGTTGTTGATGGACCAGATATGTGAGGCCTGTCCGTGGAGCGAAGTTGTTGTAAGTCGTGTTCCAGAGAGGTGTTCCCTTAGGGGCCACCGTGGCTGTAGCCAAGTCGCTGATCTCATCTAGCGTATAGGGAATATTGCCATACGCATCACCTGGAGGCGGATTGAGTTCCCACCTCAGTCCCACAGACGCGTGCAGGCGGGATGTTACTCTCCACTCGTCTTGAGCGAAAGCAGAAAGGTTGGTATAGATCGGCTGCGACGGAAGCGCTGCATAGGTGCGAATCGTAGCAGATGCTGCTGTATTCGATAAGACCTGCTTCTCAGACGTAAATACTGCCGTCTCCATGAATGTTGCCGGATGGGGCGTGGTCGTTAGGCGCCTATAGTCAATCCCCACCTTTACGTTATGTTTTCCAAACTGCCTGCTAAGAGAATCTGCTACGTTCCATTGTGCTTGAGATATTGGGAGGGGATTGTAATTTATCGATGGATAGTTGCCGAATGATAAAGCGACAATAAGAGCGGAGTGCGATGGGAGACTGCCACCGTCAGGGCCAGGAACTGTATTCAATGAAAACGGAACGGCGCCGCCAAAATCCGTGAATTGATAGTTCAAGTTTCCCTTCAGCCTGGAATAATTGAATCGCAACTCATTTGCGGCGTGAGAGCCAACGCTGTTATCCAAACCCACGGTTACTGGCTGAGAGTCGAAGACCGAAGAGTAAGTTTCCCCGAGATTCGCGACATACCGGCTGGTGCTTCTGGAAGGAGAATGGCTATAACGTGCAAACAGATGGACGTTCTTTCCAAAGTGGTGATCCAGGCGAAGACTTGTCGAGTTCAATGTACTCGGTGCAGAATACGCTTCTGTGAAAGATGCGAGGCCGTCGCCAAGTTCGTCTCCGTTCGGAAGAGGAAATGCATTGAGCGCGGGTTGGAGCGCTGACGGTGCACTGGCTCGTAGCGTATTGTCCGGTACGCTTGTCACGACAGCCGCATAAGGTGTGGTTAGGCGCAAACCTTCATAGGAGAAGAAGAAGAAGGTTTTGTCGCGTCCTTGATATAGTTGAGGAATCCACACTGGACCGTCAAAGGTGCCACCGAAATCATTTTGCCGCTCTGCGGTTTTTCTTGTTATTGGAACTGTATGATCGTTGAACCAGTTGTTGGCGTCTAGGACGTCATTTCTGAAGTAGTCATATAGAGAACCATGCAAGTCATTGGCGCCCGACCGCGTTACAAAAGAGAACTGGCCCCCTGGGGTGCGTCCATATTCCGCCGAATAGGTGGATGTGGTAACCCGGAACTCTTGCAGGTCATCGATTGAGACGAGGCTCTGAGTGGTTCCTACGGCTGTTTCCCCCGGTACTGAACCACTGAATCCCGCGCCAGTCCCTGAAGTGTATGTTCCGCTTATGCCGGTGTTGACACTGACGCCATCCACCGTGAAGTAGTTAGCCTCGGTTCTTTGTCCGTTGACGGTAATTTCACCGCCTTGACCAACGCCTTGGGAGGGGACCAATGAGGTTCCTGGAACCAGTGTTTCCAACGACTGAAAGCTGCGCCCGTTCAAGGGCATGTTTTCAACGAACTGGCGGTCTACGACCGTACTAACGGATGCATTCATGATGTTGATGACGGATGAAGCCGCATCAACAATGATGCTTTCGGATGTTGCGCCGACCGGTAGGGAGAAATTGAGCGAAAGGGCGCTCTGTACATTGAGAACAACATCCGGCTTAATGAGAGTCTCAAAGCCGATTTTCGACACTTGGACGTGGTAATGTCCGGGAGGAAGAACAGAAAGGTAGTAGATGCCGGAACTATTTGTTTTGGTCGAATAGACGACGCCGGTGGTGTCATTGGCGATATTGATCTCCGCGCCCACAATAAACGTGCCAGCGGGGTCTGTTATGCCGCCGCTGAGTGTGGCATTTGTAGATTGGGCATGGACCAGGGATATTGAAAGGAAAAATCCGTAGAGAAGGGGGATAATCAGTCGTTTCATGCGGCGGAACTCCGGGGTGCGAGGATGAATTGGGTTCCTTCCATCTACGGCCAGCCGCTACGAGTTGTATCAATCCCCTCGATCTTTACGGATGATTTGGCTGTACGCGAAGATAGGCCATCAGGATTTGCTTGCCTGTTGGTTTGGCGCTTCCGCCCCGCGGCTCGACGGTCACGAAGACCTTATTCAGGCGCGCAAGGGTCTTGGTGTCGTTAAATCGCAGAACCCATCGTTTTTGTGTTCCATCCTGATAAAACAGTCCCAGATTTACGTCCGGCTGCGCATCTCCGCTGCCCCAAGCCTGGAAGGCCACCGCCTGCTTATATCCGGCCTGTTTGTCGAGATCGTATCCATAGAAGACAAGGGATTTGTCTTTTGTATAGAAAATGCGGCCGAAGGGCTTAGCCGTTCGGCCATTGTCTTTTACATCAAAGATGTCGGTAATATAGAGATTTCGTGCGGCAATCAAGTCTCGAATTTCTCGATCGTGAGCGAGAAAATCCTTGTCAAGCGCCAACATGCGATCTTTCTCGTCGAGGGACGCGCTCAGTTCTCGAAGCCGCGTTTCAAGGAAACCTACGCGCGCGACTCGTGCTTGTTCGGCTCCGCTCGCCGCTGCTGAACTGGCGCGTAGCGACTGGATCTCCGACTGCGCATTTGTGAGTTGCTGGTGAAGTCCATCTCTTTCGTCGCTGGTCTTTTTCCACTCCGTTCGTGCCGCTGCCAGTTGTTGCGTAACGTCGGCCACGGTCAGATTCGACTGCTTGTATTGTTCTTTGGCAGCATCGAGCCGTTCTTGAAGTTTCTCCGTGTCCGGTTCGGTGGCTTTAGGAGCGGGGGGCGACATAACTCCAGGGTTCGCCAGTGTCACTGGTTTGGAAGCTCTCAAGGAGTTTTGCGGTGAGGCCGGTTGTCGTGCCGCATTTTGTTTCGACGGAGCAAACTGGAAGTAGAGTAGACCTGTGATGCCCAGAGCACAAGCCGCAAGCAATCCGGCCGCCACTGCCCACGGGATCTTTCGCCGGCGTTGTGGTTGCCGCGCGGCGGGCGCAGTATTCACTTGTTCCATGAGCCGCCGTTCGGCCGCTTCCAGGGAAAAGCCCGAGGTTATGGCTGCGCTTTCCGGTTCCGCAGCGGCGCTTGCGGCCATAAGGGGGATCACGTCTGCATGAAGGCGCTGATATTCTTCGAACCTTGTCCGGCAAGAATCGCAATAGGCAAGGTGCACCTGGAGGAGTGCCCACTCCTCGTCCGTCAGCTCTCCCGCGAAAAACAAGGTACTCAGGGCAATGAACTCGTCATGAAATTGAGGGTTCACCGGCTTAGCTCCTGCACGCAACAACTGCTGCCTAATCTTCTCACTTTGCGCTCATTTTTTAGGGAAAACATAGGAACGTAGCCGTTCAATGCCCCGGTAATAGTGATTTCTGATGTTCCCCAGCGTCTGGCCGGTCTTGGCGGCTATCTCGCGGAAACTATACCCCTCAAAGAGATGGAGTTCAAGGACCTGCCGCTGTTCTGTGGATATTTCTCCTCGCAGCCTGTCCAACAAGGCTTTGCCCGCAATCTGGTCTATGGATACTTGCCCCCTGGTTGCCGGCGACCGCTCTTCGTCGAGTTCCTGGACGCTGTAGTGATGACGAACATCCAGGTATCTTCTGCGGTCAATTGCCCGTTGGTAAGCCATTTGAATGATCCACGATGCGCCCGAACTCTTCTTGGCATCAAAAAGCCCCGCTTTCTGGAAGAGGAAGAGAAAGAGTTCCTGGAGAAGATCCTCAGCCTCGCTCTCATCCCGGAGGATGCGGCATGCAACGCTGAAAACGACATGTGCGTGTCGCCGGAAGAGGACGGATAGGGCTTCCTTGTCTCCCTGGGCGACGCGGTTCAGCAGCAGGTCATCGGATGATTCTCTGGGTTGGTCGGCAAGAGTGGCACACGACCGCCACGCTTCCGGCACTGTGGCTGTGCCAACGGTCTCCGCTTCTGGACCGGATGTACCCTTGCTTGGCTCCTGAACTCCCGCTCTTTGAGCTAGCACCTCCAATTCCGCCGCCATCTTCAGAGCCTCGGAGGATGAGCCAGGTTCAGTGCCTTTCTTGGGCAACGTACGGGACAAGTAGAGCGCAGCATCGGAACTCATAGTGCCCTCCCGTCACACACCAATGTCCAGGTTGCTGGAATTGCGGTATTGGGACATTGGTCAGCCATCAAGTTGTCGGTAATTACCCGTTGGGCAAATACCGACAACCGAGGACCATAAAACTCAGGATGGCTAAACGCAAACAAATTCAACCTCGGGTGGGAGTCGAACGAGCGTTCGGAGATGAAATGCGTAAGGCCCGATCTAGGAGCAAGATGTCGCAGATGGACCTGTACAAGGTTACTGGACTAGACCGTACTTTCATTAGCGATTTGGAACGTGGAATCCAGGGTCCCAGCCTCAGGACAGTGTTCCGCGTGGCTAAAGGAGTCGGCATGCAACCGGAGATTCTCATTGAAAAGACCAGGAATTCTCATTTTTTCGTCTTCCCGACCGACGAGAGACCACAGAGCAAGGCGAAGAAGGGCTGAGCCTGGGGTTTGGTGAAGTCGATGCTAACACCATTCTGTCATCAGAATCGGTCAATATGTGTAATTAGTCAATGAAATTGTACTGGTCACGTACTTCACAGAGCAAACGAGATAACCAATCCTGAGATCAATGGCTCTTCATCCTCTTGACGGAAAACAGTTTCGTGCCAGATTGGTGCTGCTTCGAAATGCCAAGGGGCTCACGCAGGAGCGGTTGGGTGAGAAAATCGGACGCGCAAACAACTACATCAGTCGCGTAGAAACGGGATTTATCAAAACCGTTCCCTACGATATTTTGGAGAAGTTGGCGCGTGTGTTGGACGTTACGATCGACGACCTCCTGTTCGTTGAGGGTCTGCAGGAATCGGAGAAGGATATCAAAGCGCGAATTTTACGTTTGCTTGATACTATAGATGCCAAGAAGCTTCGCAAGTGGTATCGCATACTCCTCATAACGATTGAAGAGTGACAATATTCACCGTTTTACGGGGTGGGTGCTGCGCGGCAGCCATGAGTACAGTGGCGACGGGGTTTTAGAGTCCTTTCAGCACGCAATTCGACCACGATTTAGACCCGGAATTCACCTTTCGGCCAAAAACAGGCCGGTTCCAGAGACCTGATCGTCGAGGAATCGACGACTTATCCTCCCGGCAAAAACGCCTGTTCGGCGTAGCGCCTTTATCGTGTTCGGTTATTTCGTTTAATTGCGATCATTTCGGATATATGATAATGGGAGAGGTATTTGCTATGTCTCCCGCCGCTTCTCCCACTCCGACTATTCCCTCCGAAGACGACGTCAAATTGGCGAAAGAGACCAAGAAGATTCTTGCACTGCGCTTGAGTTCGAACATGCCGCTTGACCTACGCGAGGTGAGCATGCCCCAGGAGCCTCCGATCAGGATTCCTGCTCCCGCTGCACATTTGCTCATTCAGATATTGGACGAGATGAGCCGCGGCAACGCCGTCAAGCTGCTTCCCATCCACGCCGAGCTGACAACGCAGGAAGCCGCCGATCTTCTGAACGTCTCGCGGCCGACGCTGATCCGGCTGCTCAACGAGGGCAAGATTGAGTTTCACAAAGTCGGAACGCATCGCCGCGTTCCATTCAAAAGCGCTCTGGCCTACAAGAAGCAAATCGACAAGGAGCGCAGGGCGACCCTGGCGGAACTGGTCGCCTATGACCAGGAGTTGGGAATCTGAAGATGGCCGCGCTTGTTGCGTTCTATGACGCCAATGTCCTATACCCGGCGGAACTCAGGAATTTCCTGATGTATCTGGCGACCACCGGCCTGTTTCGGGCCAGGTGGTCGAATGCCGTGCACGAAGAGTGGATTTCCAATCTTCTTAAGAACAGACCTGATCTCACGCGGGAGAAGCTGGAACGCACACGTCAGTTGATGGACAAGGCCACGCTTGATGCACTCGTCGAAGGCTACGAGGCGCTCATTCCAACTCTCAGTTTGCCAGACAAGAACGATCGTCATGTGCTTGCAGCCGCCATTCACGGCGGTGCGCACATAATCGTCACGAAGAATCTCAAGGACTTTCCGGCAAAGAGCCTTCAGAAGTTCAAGATTAAAGCCCAGCATCCGGACAAGTTCATTCTCAATCTCATCGCGCAAGCCCCGAGCGTCGTATTGCAGGCAGCGGAGGAACACCGTAAGAGCTTGAAAAGGCCGCCGAAAACAATCGCTGAATACCTGACATCGCTCGAATCTCAGGATTTACCTGAATCCGCAGCCGCCTTGCGACGCCTGTATGCGGCAATAGACGACTAATTTCTGAGATCGCCTGAAACTGTTTGAGGCAAGATCAAGTGGGTGGCTGCTGGCGGCGTTGCCTCGCGCACGCCCAACAGTTTCCTTCTCTCAAGCGGCTTTCGCTTTCGCGCATTGCCCGTAACCGAAAATGAATAAGCCCGATGAAGAACCGCACAAAGCAATTCTTCACGGGCTTATTCCGTCAAATCCCGTGTTCAACCCATCTCAGTGCTTTTCAACAAGCTCTTGATTCTTCCCGACCGTCTTGACCAGTTCCGCGAAATACACCGTGTGGTAATCCTTTTTCGGATAGAATTCCTCATCCACTGCCGGAATGAGAAACCCTGCGCTCTCCAGTTGGCCCCGGTAGATTCTGTGAGCGACCGCCGTCAGATGAGCTTCCTTAAAGGTAGGAACGCCATCGACAAAGGTCGGGGTCAGTCCCGACAGAGCAATCTTGTTGGTATCACGGCCGGATTGGGTGCCAAGAATGTTAAGCGCCTTCCTGTATTTTCTGTCGTAGAAGCTGACAGAGAAGTCCTCGAGCTTATCCATGAACTCGTGGGTATAACGCGGCGGGCGAACCAGCACGGTGATGACGGGCCGCTGCCAGATGAACCCGAGGCTGCCCCAACTGATCGTCATTGCATTGAAGTGCTTCTCGTCCCCAACGGACAAAAGCGCCCACTCATTGCCGATATTCTGGAAAGCCTTGCTCACTGCATCGTCTGCAATCGAAAATGGCATGGAATAAACCTCACCTTCTTCTTGCGATCTGTTTCTGAGAGCATCGATTTCTTCCCGGAAGGAACCGTCTTGCCTTCTTGTGTCGTCTCGACGGCCGGCGCTGAACGTGGCCAGTCCTGCTGATAGGAGAATAACTCTCGCAACTGGAGCGTAGCGGCGCCAGTTGGATCACGTTGCCAAACAGCAATCTGTTTTTTTCCGCTGACGGCGTTCTGGTCACTGCGGACGGTAATTCAACCTGCTCCATGCAGCATCAGTGCTTCAAGTCGTCCAAGAACTCAGACGCTGGCTCCGTGCCCGTCACGAGCAGGTAGTCGCGCGCCCGCGTGCAAGCTACGTACAGAAGTTGCCGCTCGGTGTTGTACACATCCTCCAGGTCCGCTTCGTCGGCTACCGTTTCGATTCTCTCCTGAAGCGGAATGATCTCGTCGTCGCAGGCCATGACTGCCACAGCCCTAAACTCCAACCCCTTCGCCAAGTGCATTGTGCTGACCGATACCCTCCCGGCAGCGGTATCGACATTTTCGTCCAGAACATTGGCGGACATTTCCGCCTTCGCAATCGCAGCTTTCGCGCGCTCAAGCTGCGCCGCCGAACGAACGAAAATGGCAATCTCTTCCCGCCGGACGCCCTCGGCTGTCAACTGCTGAAGCCACTGGCCAACGGTTTGAATCTCCCGTTCCGTCGATGCCAGCACTTGAATACTTGGCCTGGGACCATTGAAGAGCGAGACCGTGCCTTTCCGCTCTTCCTTGTTGCCGTCCACGTCGGAGATTTCTGGATCGAGCAAGCGATCAGACTGGAAACGAATCTGATGAGAGGTGCGGTAGTTGATCTTCAGCGTCGTAGACCGTCCCCGCACATCCACACCTGCGGCTTTCCAGGAAAACGGCTGCTGGAAAATGCGCTGCCCAAGATCGCCGGCAAAAAATAGCGCATTCGGCCGTTCGCCACCAATCGCTGCAAGAAAGCGAAGTTGGGCAATGCTGATGTCCTGCGCCTCGTCCACAACGGCAAAGTCAAACGGCGATGCCGCCTCCTTTTTGTAGTGCTCAGCTAAAACTCCAAACATGCCGGAAGTAGTCAGCGCAGACTGCGATCTCAGAGCATTCCGTACCCGCTCGAAAATCTCCCACAGAATCTTTCTCTGTGGCTCCTTGAGATGGGTTCTGCGGCCTAGCCGCACCACGTCCCGGTAGGCTTCCCATGTATCCAGTTGCCAACCATCAACGACCTGCTCCCATTCCGTCATCAGGAACCTGTCCGAAAAGTGATGATCTCCGACTTCGGCAGATGCCTTCCGAATCAGTTCCGCCACGAGAGTTGGAGAAGCAATCGCCAGCTTCCCGATATTCATCTCGTAAAGGCGGCGCGCAATCGCGTTGATCGCATGAACCTCGATATGCTCGCCAAGCCGCGGTTCATTATGAAGTAACAGCCGAAGTTTCGCGCGTAGCGCATTCGCCAACGGTTCCGAGAATGTCGTGAGCAGCAGGCGCGATTCCCTGTGAGTCCGCGCCAGATGCGCTGCGCGATGCAGCGCGACAATCGTCTTGCCTGTGCCTGCCGAGCCGGAAACGCGGGCCGGGCCGTTGAAGTCTTTCTCGACAAGCGCACGCTGGGCCGGATGCAGAAAGACTGCCCAGCGCTCCCAGGGATAATCGAGCGCCAGCGCAAGTTCTTCTACGTTCTTCATTACGCGGAAGCGGCGTAGCGCATCAGGATGCTCGAAAGGATCGATTCCGGCTGCCACGGGCTCGGGCACCGGAGGTCGGATTCCGGTCGCCAGATTCAGCAGAGCCTCGGCGGCCTCGCCGGGGAGATGACCGGCAATCTCCAGCAGAGAATTATCGGTTGCCTCCAACACTTCGGGAATCCACTCTGGCGGCACGCCATACGCCAACAGTGTTCCTTCGGAGATTCCCTTGAGCGCACGCGGCTTGGAAACTGGCTGCTCGACTTCGACGTATTTCGGGACCGTGATTTCCTGGACACGCTCTCGAACCTCGACAAGCTGCGCCGCTCCGGTCTTGGGATGAATCTCCAACCGCCGCCGTTCTGCCCACTGGTAGGCATCGTCGTGGTGCGCTACGTAGCACAGCAGCAGACTGGTTCCCGTACGATGAGCGATGATCCGCAGATCGCGGCTGACGCGCACAGACAAGAAGTTTGGGTCTTTGGATTTTTCGAGTTTGTGGCATTGCAGGCTCGGATGTGCAGGGTTCACCTGCAAGTCGAAGGCCGCGGTCTTCGCGGCCTTCTGCTCGTCGCCATTCAACCGCGCCAAACTCTCCGTAAACGTGTCAGCAATCCGGAATTCCATTCGTCCGCCTCTATTTCACCCGAAACACCTTCATCACCTCGTCGCCAAGATGGTTGATGACCTTCACTGCGATGCGCCCTGACTCTGGTTTGTCGAAAGGCCGTGATGTGTCGCTGTGCAGGGACTCCCACGCCTCGGCGTTGATTTCGGCCTTCAGCGTCGTCTTCAATGCCTTGTAGGGATCGTTTGCGCCGAGGAAATAGGCGTGGCGGACAAAGAAGCTCTCCTCGTTATAGTCCGTATCAACGAACCAGCAGGCGATCTCGTCCGGCCCGTTGCTCCGAACCTCGCCGGTGCTCGGCTCGAAAACATCGACGCCGTTAACCTTCACCGCAATCTGACCTTCCGGCGCATCCAGAATCCCGATGTCCGGCTCGCCGAAGATGACAAAGAGATTGCCCTTGCCAGTGTTCTTCAGGTCGAGGGCCATGTGCAGGTCGGCATTCATCCGTGCCTTGAGCACGGGAATGCGGCCCAGCTTGTTGAAGTCGGCAGAATGCGCATCGTAGCTGAAGGCGCAGGTAATCAACACGTCGAAGGCTGCATCTCCGGCCTCGCGTGCGGCGCGAACCAAGTCTTCGCGGGCCACGGTGCCAAACTCGGGGCCAATAAGGATTGCCGCACGGCGTTCCGTTCCATTGGACTCCTCGTAACGGCCTTCGGCGCAAATCAGTTCACCGGGCCAGGCTGTCAGTGATGTGAAGGTGATCTTGTCCTGTTTGTGGGCCTGCTGAACGCCGCTCGTCTTCAGGTTGTCCAGAATCAGTTGAACGAAGTTCCGGGCGCTGCGTATCTCGTCGTCGCCAGCCGAGCCGGGATCGAAGAGTTCTTCGTTTTCATCGACGGCAAGGACGCGATGCGGCGACAGACTCTCGACAGTGAAGGGACCGGCGACGCGAACCTTCTTCTTGTCTTCGTAAGGCTTGTCGTAGAGGTACTCGAAATCAGCCTTAGCGGCAATCGATGCGTCGATGGCTTTTTGCCGGGCGATACGCTGTTCCCACCATGCCGCGTGGAGTTCCTTCACCTTCGCGGACCATTTGTCCTTTTCTGCACTTGGGGCCTCGCGCGAAATCTCCCATTCCTGCCAGTTCTTACCGAGCGCCGCATTCAATTGCTCGCGTAGCGGCTCAAGGCGCGTCTTGTAGTCCTCCCAAATCACGTCAATCTCGGCATTGTTGGCGATATCCCCAAGTTTGATATGCGGGAGACGCGCGCAAACAAATCCGTGCCTCACGCTACCGCGTGTAGGTAGCGTAGAAACGGGTCGTCCAGATATCGCGGCTTCTTTTATCTGTCCATCGGGACTGTCAGACAAATAGTAGTATGGGTATCTTGCCCCCATGATGCGTGCACGAGCGAGAGCCAAGGATACTCGTGACGTATCAATTGTGATCCAGCGCCTCCCCCATTGCTCTGCTACGTAAGCCGTTGTGCCAGAACCACAGGTAGGATCGAGCACTAAATCTCCAGGGCTTGTCGCAAGGAGAAGGCAGCGTTCGATCACCTTGGTATTTGTCTGAACTACATAAACCTTATCGTCTGTAAAGTTGCCCGTTCCGGTATCAGTCCATATGTTTCCATGCATTGCAGCATCAAAGTCTGTGTGAAACCTGATGTATCGTATTGAGTTATCTGCTACATGAACGCGATAGGCCTTGGCAAGCCGTTCCATTCCTGTTGGGTAGTTTGCTTTCCAGTGTGAGTTCTTTTCCCAACAGTCGTAGGTTTTATTCATGTATTTGAATGGTTGTGGATCTCTTGCTCGCCCCTGAGAAATCAAGTTATCTGGTTGATATGGACGCGCACCAATCGGGATCTGAATCTCTCCAGACCGTTCCTTGGCAGATACGCCTCGATATGAATAATCATCAAGCAATAACCATTTGGCGTTTCCCTCTCCGAGCTCAAATGTCTTCCGATAATAGAGAGGATTCGATCTTGCGGATGATTTATCTTTGCCATACCAGACGATAAAATCTGACATGTTGCCGAGAAATTTAGATTCAAATCCACTAGTCGTCTGGACTGAAATCAGGCTAAGGAAATTTTTGTCACCGAAAACCTCATCTAGCAACGCTCGCACACGATGGACGTTTTCATCCCCAATTTGCACGAAGATCGAGCCTGAATCCGTGAGCAAGTCACGAGCGACAGTTAATCTGTCGCGTAGATAGGTGAGATACGAGTGAATACCGTCTCGCCATGTATCTCGGAATGCCTTGACCTGTTCTGGTTCCCGCGTGATCTGATCAGGATTACCATCCTTTACATCACGGCTCGTCGTTGACCACTGGAAGTTCGAATTGAACTTGATGCCGTAAGGCGGGTCGAGAAAGATGCACTGCACCTTGCCGCGTAGTCCCTCGCGCTCGGCCAGCGAGGCCATGACCTGCAAACTATCGCCAAGAATCATGCGGTTGGACCAATGGGAATCGTGCTGATAGAACTCGGTGCGCGCCTCTTCACTTGGCAATCCATTGAAGTCGGCAAAGAGGTCGTACTGCGGTTCATCCTTCTTGCTGCTCTTCTTCGACTCGCGCTCAAGGTCGTCGATCAGAACCTTGGGATGCACCTTCTCCTGGATGTAGAGCGGCGGGGCTGGAACCACGAGATCGGACCAGTCCTGTTCGTCCTTGCCGCGCCAAACCAACTGCGGATCGAGATCGCGGTTGCGCCGCTCGTAGGCCACGCGGATGGGCGTCATCTCATCGGTCCGCATCACGGACTGGTATTCCGCCGTGGGGATATTCTTACGTGACGCCTCATCGTGCAGCAGCGTTTCAACGACCTTCTTCGGCTTGTCTTTCGATGTTGTTCTTGGCATTCTGGCTTCCTTATTGCGCGACTGGCGCGGCAGTCGGCGCAGTCGTCTCTATCATTTTGTTGAACTCTGCTTCGACCTTGGCGGCAAAATCGGCCTCCATGCCCCAAACATCGGTAAACTCCGCAAAGGCCCAGCGGCCAAACTTGCCGTTATTGTTAACGCCTGGAACCCAGTAGGTCTTCATCGTCTCGGCCTTATCTTTGGCATCCTCACGGCGGTAGCCCTTGACCTCGACGACAAGGTGGAGCAGGTCTGGTTCGCCATGGCCGTCCTCAACCATAACGATGAAGTCCGGCCGGTAGATTCTGCTCTCGGAACCGCAGCGGTAAGGCACGTCAAAGCCGAGATTGTGATTCTTGACGTAGGCGCGCACGCGCGGATGTTGCTCGGCGATGCGGCAGAACTCCGCCTCCCAATCACTATCGAGGATCACCCAATTGAGGTGGCAACGCCGCGCGTCGGTCTCCCATCGGCTCGTCTTTGAGGTCATGAAGTTTACATGGCTTGTTGATCCGGTGGGGTTATACGGATCGAGCATGACCGTCATGATTGGCCGGTCTGCTGATTCGGATTTCTGCATGGTCGCGTTGATCGCAGCCATGATCCGCCCGGCGGCACGCTCGCGAATGTCGGGATAGAGAACCTGGACCCTCTGAGTCTCGCCTCTGCAGATCAGGCAGTGGTCGAGCCAATCCTTGGTGATGCGCTTTAGCTGCCCGAAGAGGTTGTAATTAGTCTCTTCGCCCGCATCGCGCCACATACGAAAGAGTATGTACGAAGTGAGATTGTAGAGAATCGTGGACGGTCTGGCGTTCGCCAGGTGCTCCACAGTAAGGTTTACGCCTTCGCCGACGATGCCGGCATTGAGGGTTTCGGTCGGGCCGGTCAGCTCGGGAGTCAATTCGAGAATGTGGTCCTGAGTAAACTCCGCCCGTAGACGCTGCAAAGGCAGTTCCACACGGTATCCGGTGACGCGCGGAAAACAAATCTCCAGAGCGTCACGCTCCGGCCGGACGGCCTTCACGTGGATGGTTTGGTGCGGCGGCTGCGCCGGAGCCACGACAGGTTTCGCGGCAAAATCGAAAGGGATACCGAGAACATCGGCATACTCTACATTGAAAAGCCCCTCTTCGTTCAGGTCGTAGGAAAGACGGCGCAGGGCGCGCCCGATGACCTGCTCACAAAGAAGCTGGGTGCCGAAGGCGCGCACGCCAAGAACGTGCGTCACGGTATTTGCGTCCCAACCTTCGGTGAGCATGGAGACGGAAACCACGCAATGAATCTGTCCGCCCAGCTTGCCTTCCTTGCCGACGGTGTTCATCACCTCACGGAGAATAGAGACATCATCGATGTCCTCGACGCTCTCCTGCTGGCCGCTGCGCTCGACGCGCTCAAGGCGGAACTGTTCGAGTTCCGCTGCTGCCGCTTTGCGGAAACTATCATCCAATCCCTCCCCAGACTCAAGTTGCTCACTGTCGATCAGGAGGGTACGCGGCTGCGGAATGGGATTTCCGTGCTCATCGAAGTTGCGGAAGAGTTCGAACTTCCCCTCGATCGTCTTTTCAGCGCCATTTTCGTCGGTACGCGTAAAGCCGGAGATGTAATCGAAGACCAGCTTTGACGTGGAAGTGTTGTTGCAGACAACGATGAAGCATGGAGGAGCCTTCGTCCCCGCCTGCCTCCATACGTCATATGTCTCTTTGTAGTGTTTGTAGAGCGCGTCGAGCGCGGCGCAGAGTTTTGTGGGCAATTTCAGCGGGTCGAGGCCATCAGTCTTTCCTCGTCCCTTCTTGGGCATTTCCTTTCGGATATGCTCCCAAAGGTTACGGAAGACCGGAACTTCATCGCCGGGAATATTGTCGGCCACGGGAACGCGCGGCAACTTGACGATGCCGCACTCAATAGCGTCCATCAGCGAAAAATCGCACATGGTCCACGGGAAGAGCGTTCCCTCGGCGTACCCTGAGCCGCGCAGAAAGAACGGCGTGGCGGATAGATCAAACACGCGCGAGATGCCGATCTTGTGTTGAACGGTCTCCAGTCCATTGATCCAGAGGCGAGCAGCCTCCTTGTTCCGTTCTGCTTCTTCTTTATCGTCGCGTGTCAACTCCTCTTCGTTCGATTCGCCGGGCTTCTCCTTGTAGCAATGGTGGGCCTCGTCATTCAGCACGAGAATGTTCTTGAGGCCCATCAGGTCCGGCATGACGCGCTGAAGCATCTGACCTTCGGTTTCGAGCGTGTCTACAGCGGCTCCGTTACGCCCTTCGAGCAACGCCCGGCCACCCTTTGAAATCTCGATCCGCTCGCGACGTTTGAACGCGTGATAGTTGGTGATGACGATCTTTGCCCGCTGGAGATCGTCGAGCATTTCCGCCGGAATCAACTCGCGATTCGCGTAATAGCTGTCCGGATCGCTGGGTTGCAGAACGCGCAAACGGTCTTTGATGGTCAATCCTGGAGTGACGACCAGGAAACCACGGGTAAAGTGACTGCTGCCGGGCCGGCGAACCGCATTGATTGTCTGCCACGCAATCAGCATGGCCATGACGGTTGTCTTGCCCGCTCCCGTAGCCAGCTTGAGCGCAAGGCGCATCAGCTCCGGATTGGCATCCGCATTGGCATTGGCAAGATGTTCGAGGAACGTCTTACCAGTTTTGCCTAGCTTCGGGGCCACTTCGGTCAACCAGATTGCCGTCTCGGCTGCTTCAACCTGGCAGAAAAATGGGCGGATACCCTGGAACTGGTGATGCCGCCAGTGCTGGAGCAGGCGCGCCGTTTCGGGGGTCACGAGCCAATCATTGGGGTTGGGGAGACGCCGCCACTGATCGACCTGCTGCCGCAGCTCATTGATGATCGCCGAAGTCGGATCGTAGAGTTGCTTCTTGGTGGAGAGGCCGGTTCCATCATCAAAAGGGATCGACTCCTGCTCCGCAGAACTCTTTCTTTTTCGGGGTTTTGGGATCGGAGTGATAAATTCGGCCTTGCGGCGGTCCAAAATGATCTTCTGGGTCGGCTGTCCCTGCGCATCCAGTTCCCAATGCTGGGCCGGGTACTTGTACGGTGAATTCAGGATTGGATGCTCAAAAAACGGATTTTCCATGATCGTGCCACGTTCCCCTTGGCTATCGAATCGAGGAATTTGCGGAGATCGCGCTGTTTCTCCGGCATAGGTATAGCCAACTCTATGTAATTCTAATAGGTTAGGGAGACGGTTCGTTCTCCTCTTTTGGATTTCAGCCGCGCACAGCGGTGCGCGGCCTGACCGTCGGGCGGGAAAGAGATGGCCTCCCGCAGCGGCGGGAGCACAAATGAGGGTGGGTATCGACGGGCAGGCATGGAAATGCGGAGCCGGTCGGGTTGGCTCCGCATCGTGTTTTCTGTTGGGCTGACGATTATGCCGCTACTGCTTTCTTGCCAGCCTTTGACTGGGCCTTTGCGGTCAGCTTCGGCTCAGCCTTTTTGAAGATCTTCGCCTTCTCTTTCGCCGCGAATTCCTGTTTGACCTTCGCGGCAATGGCATCGGTATCAACCTTGTAGGTTGTGGCCGCATCGCGCAAAGCCTGTGCGACGTTTCCACGCGAAGCCGTATGCAAAATGACTGCCTCGACCACGGCGCGGCCCAAGGTGCCTTCGTCGGCGCGGCGAAGAAAGGCCGCGAAGAGCTTGCCGATGGAGTCGTTGTCCTTGGTCTTCTTGATGCCGTGCTGTCTGGCAAGGATCGCGGCGCGGTTTTCGTCCAGCAGGTTCGCCAGACGCTCGGCCACAAACAGCAGGTCGCGTTTCATCAACCGCACCGGGACTGCCGCGCCAATCGCGGCCAGTACGCGCAAGCCGGTTGCGTTGGCGATGGCTTCCTCGCGGCGGCGCTTTTCCTGTGCTGCTCTGAATTGCGCATCGTTCGTGCCTGTGCCGTTGGCCTTCTTTGGATGATGCACGGGGCAAGCCGGATTGGCGCAGACCTTGTGCAAGGTGCCAACGTCGCTGCCTTCGGTGATGATGGCGTCGGTGGCGAACTTGCACGCCTTGAACTCGGGACGTTTGGCTTCGTCATTGGACTTTGGTTTGTCGTCGCGGATCGCGGTGTACTTGTTGCGCGGCAGAACCGGACTGCCCTCCTTCTGTGTCCCGTAAGCCGTGCTGATTTGCACAAGGCCGGGCTTGGCGGCGACGGTCTGCGCCACGTGCGCCGCGAGTTTTGCCTGATAGCAGCCGGGGTCGGTGCATTGGTCCCCTTGCCGTCCAAGGTCGTCACCAAACAGCAGTTTGTTGTGCCCGGTGCGCTTGGAGCAGTCTGCGCAACTGCCCGCCGTGGGCACAAGCTGCGCATTGCGCTTGTCAAAAGGCGCGTCTTTCAATACAAGCAGCACATTCGATTCAATCCAGAATTGCAGATTGCGGACAGGTAAGAGAATCCGCGCGGGCTTGCCCGCACCGTTGTGAACTTCCTTGAAGCAAGCCGAAAGCGCCTGTTCCTGCTGGTCGGCTGGCAGCTTTGCCAATAGCAAAGCATGGCCCACGCCGATCTCATTGG
>Ga0224529_1000439_pt1 | contig 30739 bp, 30 predicted proteins | sample CBST50metaG_FD_179893 | JGI IMG/M metagenome (GOLD analysis project Ga0224529, IMG submission 179893) | Peat soil microbial communities from Stordalen Mire, Sweden - C.B.S.T50 | ecosystem: Environmental > Terrestrial > Soil > Wetlands > Peat | place: Sweden: Norrbotten County, Stordalen Mire...
GCCCACGCCAAAGGTGCGGGTGGCGGCCAAGGCAGCCTCAATCAGCTTGGGGTGGTTGGCCAGGCCCAGATAGTTGTTGCTGGCCAGATTGATCACCTGCTTGCCGTCGTAGTGGCAGACGGGCGCCTGCTGGTCGTCGAGGATGCGCAGTTTGAAGTGGGTTCCCTTGGCGCGCAGCTCGTCGAGCGCGGCGGTCAGGTGGGCAAGCTGGGGGCGGGGAGCGGCCTGGTTCATCGGTATGCACCTCAATCAACGAGGATAACGCCGTTGGGAGGGCTTCCGGACGCGCAGTACTCCCGGAATTACGGTGCCCGCCCGGGTTGCGTGCCGGAGGTCCGGATTTGGTCCCGCCGGAACGCCTTTTTGCCCTCCTGTGCGTCCAAAGGACGGGTCAGTGCGCTCTTTCGGCTGCTGCGGTTCCAAGTCGCAGACTCCATTGTGGAAGCGGAGGGCGCCTTGTACGGGGCCGGAAATGCCAATGAAAGCGGAAAGGCGCTTGGGTAATGGCCTGTGTGCGCCTCCGCCGGATACAATAGTGGTCTACGCTGCGGCAACTGGGCGCTATACGATTTTCGAGTTTTGGAGCAGGTGCACGTGAGAGGTTTGATCCGCCGCGGTCTGCGGCTTGAGTTGGTTGCAGGACTTGGTATCGCATTGGCGATGCCCGCGCTGGCAATGGCCGCTGATAGCTCGCGGAGCTTGACCACGCAGACCGCGATGACCGCGGAGACCCGCGACCAGGGTGGCCGCACCAAGGCCACCGTCGCCATCACCGTGAGCGGCGAGGACGGGCTGCCTGCTACAGGCGCCGTAGCCATTACCGACCATGGCAAGCCCGTGGCCGGAGCCGCGCTGAGCGCCAAGGGCCAGGTCCAGGTCGTGGTTTCGCTTCCGGCCGGCAGCCATTCGCTCAAGGCGGTGTATCAGGGCGACGCCACCCACCAGAGCTCCACCTCGGTGACCTCGGCGGTCGAAGCCCAAACCAGCACTACCCCAGGCTACGGGATTTCCATTGCGCCGATCTCGCTGTCGCTGACCGCTGGCGAATCCGGATCCGTGGTTGTTTCCGTCACGCCGCAGAACGCTGCCGCGCTGACCGCTCCCATGTTTGTTACGCTCTCCTGCTCTGGCCTGCCCGATCAGTCCACCTGCACCTTTACCCCGGAGAACGTTGAGATCCTGCCCGGCGCCACTGCCGCAGTCACCAGCACCATGGTTCTTGGCACGCAGGCGGCTTCGCAATCGAAGGCCGCTGTCGAGCGCTCCAGCACAGTCTCCTGGGCCATCCTGTTTCCCGGAGCCCTGGGCCTGATTGGACTGGCCTGGGGAGGACGCCGCCGCCGTTGGCTGAGCCGGCTGTCGCTGATAGCCCTGGTCGGCCTGGTGACCATGATGGGCACCACGGCTTGCGCGCCGCGCTACAACTATTACAACCACGGTCCCATCCCCAATCCGGCCACACCTTCGGGCACCTATACGGTGAGCGTGAATGCCCAGTCGACCGACGGCATTACCGCCAACACGCAGAACGCCACCATGGCGCTGACGGTCAAGTAACCGGCCAGCCGCGCGGCTAAGAGCGCGAACAAAGCAACAAAGAAGGACCTGCGGCATTCCAGCCCGCGGGTCCTTTTTTATTGCTTGAAATGCTTGCTGCAACCAGATTGCCTTATTCCGGCTTGAGAATCACCTTGATGGCCTCGCCCGTCCGTAGCAGCTCCATGGCCTGGACAAAGTCGCTCAGCTTCAGGCGATGGGTAATCACCGGTTCCAGGTTCAGCTTGCCCGTGGCCAGCAGGGCCTCCATCTGGAACCAGGTTTCGAACATCTTGCGGCCGTTGATGCCCTGCACCGTGGCGCCCTTGAAGATGATGTCGCGGGCAAAGTCCAGTTCCACGGGCCGCGAGGGAATGCCCAGCAGCGAGGCCCGCCCACCGGTCCGGAGCAGCGCAAAGCCCTGCCGCATGGCCGCCGGATGGCCCGACATCTCCAGCAGCACATCCACGCCGGTGCCCCCGGTAGCCTCCAGGATCTGCTCTTCTACATTGTCTGCGGCGGGATCGAGCGCCAGGTCGGCACCCATGGTGGTCGCTACGCCCCGCCGGTGGGCATTCACCTCGATAGCGAAGACCTTGGCCGCTCCGCAGGCTTTGGCCACCGCAATGGAAAATAGCCCGATGGCCCCGCATCCGGTCACCGCCACGTACTTGGCGGCAATGGGTCCGGCCAGCACGGTGTGTACCGCGTTCCCCAGCGGATCCAAAAGGGAAGCGTAATCGTGCGGAATCGTGGGAGAGAGCTTCCAGATATTCGTCTCGGGGATGATGGCATAGCTGGCGAAGGCGCCGTTGGCGTCCACGCCCAGGATGCGCACGTGCTGGCAAACATGCGCCAGCCCGATGCGGCATTGCAGGCACTTGCCGCAGGCCACATGCATCTCCGCGCTCACCAGGTCGCCTTCGCTGACCGTGGTCACACCCTGGCCGACCCCGGCTACCGCTCCGCAGAACTCGTGGCCCGGAATCAAAGGCGGATGAATGCGTCCCTGCGCCCAGGGGTCCCAATTGAAGATATGAAGATCTGTGCCGCAGACGCTGGCCGACTGCACGCGCACCAGCACTTCGCCGGGACCCGGAACGGGAACCGGAACTTCGCGCAACTCGATGCCGGGTGCTGCGTGTGTTTTGACAATCGCCTGCATAGTCGTGGACATACGGGGATCCTCCTGAAAATACGCGAACGGACAGGTCGATCAACTGCCCGTCAGATGATAGAACGGTGTGCAGCGGAAGAACAGGGTGAAGGACGGAAATGACGCGCAGCAGGATCGGTTTCTTCAAGATTTGTGTCATCGTGGCCGCACTGACAGGCAGCGTTGCCGCCTCAGCACAAACGGCCGATCAGGCGTGGCTCAGGTACAGAGGCCCAGGCGGCAGGTGGCTCGTCCCTCTTCGCGTCCACGCGCTTGGCAATGGCCCACTGGAAACATCGGCTGCCTTTGAGCTGCAGCGCGGAATCGACCATCTCTCCCGGGCGTCCGTTCTATGGCGGAGCAGCGCATTCGAAGGGGAAACGATTGTGGGCACCGTGGACGAAGTGCGTCATGCATTCCCCAATCTCCCCGTGCCGAGCGACCTACAGCCAGAGGGCTACTGGCTTTCCTGGTTCGGCTCCGCCGGCAGTTTGAAAGGCTCCGAAGACAAGGCCCAACTCATCGTCGCAGGAGCCGATGATCGCGGAGTCCTCTACGGAGCCTTTGCCCTGCTTCGCCAAATGGCCACAGGTTCCGACCTCTACGGCATCAACCTCCGCAGCCATCCCGCCTTCCCCATTCGCTGGGTCGACGAGTGGGACAATCCCGACGGCTCCATCGAGCGCGGCTATGCTGGCCGGTCGATTTTCTTCGAGGGCGGCAACGTCCGCGAGGACCTGGCACCGGTGGCCGAGTACGCGCGCCTGCTGGCTTCGGTGGGCATCAACGGCTGCAACGTGAACAACGTGAACGCCGCGGCGCAACTGATCGACTCCGGGCACTTGCAACAGTTGGCCCGCGTGGCCAGCGCGATGCGGCCATGGGGCGTGCGGATGGCCTTGAGCGTGGATATTGCCAGCCCGCAAAAGATCGGCGGCCTCGCCACGTTCGACCCGCTCGATCCGGCGGTCAAGGCCTGGTGGGCCGCCAAGGTCGAAGAGATTTATGCGCTCATTCCCGACTTTGCCGGGTTCACCGTCAAGGCTGACTCCGAAGGCCAGCCCGGCCCCGCCAGTTATGGGCGCACCCCAGCCGACGCGGCCAACCTGCTGGCCGGCGCGCTCCAGCCTCACGGCGGCATCGTGCTCTATCGCGCCTTTGTCTACAACCACCACGCCGACTGGCGCGACCCCAAAGCCGACCGCGCCCGTGCGGCTTACGACATCTTCCAGCCCCTCGACGGAAAATTCGCCGCGAATGTCGTGCTGCAAATCAAGGAAGGCCCCATCGACTTCCAGGCGCGCGAGCCGGTCTCGCCGCTCTTTGCCGGACTGCGTGAAACCAGCTCGGCCATGGAGCTGCAGGTGACGCAGGAGTACACCGGGCAGCAGCGCCACCTGGTCTATCTCGCTCCCATGTGGAAGCAGGTTCTCGACTTCGACCTGCACGTGGACGGAAAATCCACCCCCGTGAAGGAAATCCTGGCCGGACATGCCTTCTACCGGCCCTTGGGCGGCATGGTGGCTGTCTCCGGCGTGGGCCGGGATGCGTGGCTCGGTTCGCCCCTGGCGCTGGCCAATCTCTACGCTTTTGGCCGCCTCGCCTGGAACCCCGGCCTCGCCCCGGACCAGATTGCCGCCGAATGGACGGAGCAAACCCTCGGCATCGACCCGCGAGGGTTCGCCACGGTCCAGAAGATGCTCATGCAGTCCTGGCCGGCCTATGAGAATTACACCGGTCCCCTGGGCATGCAGACGCTCACCGACATCGTAGGCAGCCACTACGGCCCGGGCATTGAGTCCAGCGAAAACAACGGCTGGGGCCAGTGGCACCGCGCAGACAAGAACGGCGTGGGCATGGACCGTACGGTTGCTACCGGCACCGGCTACGCGGGCCAATATCCGCCTGAGGTGGCCAAGGTCTACGAATCCCTTGAAACCTGCCCGGACGAGTTACTGCTCTTCTTCCATCACGTGCCGTACACACGCCGGCTACATTCCGGCAAGACCGTCATCCAGCATATCTACGACAGCCACTACGACGGCGCGGCGCAGGCAGCCACGCTGGTCGACGAATGGGCCTCGCTTCAGGGCCGCATCGAGCCCAAACTTTTTGCCGATGTTGCGGCGCGGCTCGAATACCAGGCCGGCCACGCCATCGTCTGGCGCGATGCCATCGTCCAGTACTTCTTCAAGCTGAGTGGCATTGCCGACGAGCAGGGCCGCGCCGGCCATTACCCCGGCCGGCTGGAAGCGGAAGAAGCCAGACTTACCGGCTACAAAGTCATCAATTTTACTCCGTGGGAGGATGCTTCGGGCGGCAAGGCTGTCACCTGTGGTGATCCACCTGAAAAGGTAACTCAACAAAGCTGTTCGGCTGAGTGGACTTACTCCGGAAAAGCGGGCAGGTATAACATCGCCGTCCAATATTTCGATCTGCAAGACGGCACGGCGCACTTCGCGTTCAAGGTGAACGGGCTGGCAGCCGCAGACTGGGCTGCCGATGCCGCACTGCCGTCCAAGCGCCCTAATGGAGATAACTCCACACGTCATACGGTGCGCGGTGTGGAGCTGAAGCCGGGCGATGCGCTGCGTGTGGAAGGCGCTCCCGACGGAGCGGACCCCGCCGCGCTGGATTACATCGAAGTAATCCCCGTGGCCGAAAAGGACTCTGGTAAAAACGTCAACTGAGGGCTCCCCGCAAAAGTCAGGAGTGCCAGGCCGCAGGTCCGCTGGGAGCCTCTTACTCGGGGGTCACAATCTTCTCCGCGCGGCCGTAGGAGCCAAGGCTGAAGACGTTGCTGTAACCCAGGCGAATCAGCTTCTTCTGGGCCATGCTGCTGCGCCTCCCGGTCTGGCAGTGGAGCAGGAGCACCCGGTTTTTATCAATCACGTCTGTGGGCAGGCGCAAATCGATCTCTTCGAGTGGAACATTGATGGCGTTGGGAAGGTGCCCGAAGTTGAATTCCGCGGCCGTCCGCACGTCGACCAGCAAGGCGCCATTCTTCCATTGCGCACGCGCGTCTTTGACAGAAATTTGGCTGAAACGCTTGCGCAGAAAGAACACAGTCAAAGCAATTGCAAGAAATACAACAATCAGTGTGGCCATGGCATCAAGATTACTGCGGCTCCGTCCCTTTTTGCGCGGAGTTTCTTTACTTTTTGGTCACTTCCACTACGACGGAATAAAACGTCGCGCCCGCACCCAGATCGGTGAGCCGTTCGCTGGTCAGCGCGTTCACATTGGACCCATCCGGATGGAGTTTGGCCCAGTCCATGCGCGCGGCCACCACACCGGGCGGAACGCTGCCGTTCACCATGGCCGTCAGCGTAAGCGAGCCGCGGTCGTTCCAAATGCGCACCGGGTCTCCGTCGGCAATGCCGCGGGCCTCGGCGTCCACCGGATGCATCTCCAGCCGCTGACTGGTGCGTGCCTCCATCTTGCGGTGCCCATCCAAATTGGCGAAGGTCGAGTTCATGTAGTTGTCGGCCTTGCGGCCCAGAAACTCCAGCGGATAGCGCTTGGCGCTCTCTCCCCAGCGCGATTCCACCGGAGGAACAAAGCCCGGGAGAGGGTCGAGCCCTTGGGCAGCCAGCGCTTCGGAATAAAACTCGATCTTGCCCGAGGGCGTGGGAACCGGGCCGGAAACAAAGGGCCGCAGCCCGTCGCGGTGGAAGGCGACCGGGATGTGTCCCTTCTCCTTCAACTCCTCCAGCGTGATGTGCTCCATGCCGGGGTTGGTGGAGTGGCCGTCGGGACCGATCCCCAGCGCCTGGCCGATGATCTGCTCCGTCGTGTCGCGGAAGCAGTCTTCCGTGAAACCCATGCGCTGGGCCAGTTGGCCAAACATCCACACATTGGATCGCGCCTCGCCCAGCGGCTCAATGGCCTGTTCGGAAAGTTGCACAAAGTAGTGCCCGTAAGCGCCCTGAATGTCGGTGTGCTCCAGGAAGGTGGTCGCTGGCAAAACGAGGTCGGCGTAGTCTGTGGTGTCGGTAAAAAACTGTTCGTGGACCACGGTGAACAGGTCTGGCCGCAACAGGCCGCGGAGTACAGCGTTCTGGTTGGGCGCCACCGCCGCGGGATTGGAGTTGTACACAAACAGCGCGTGCACATCGGGGCCATCGCCGGGCCGCGCTGCTGACCCCTGCTCTCTACTCTCTGACCCCTGACCCCTGATCTCTGATCTCTGTTCCATCAGCGCCTGCCCCAGCGCGGACATATTCACCATGCGCGCCAACCGCTTGAGCGGCGAAGCCAGCGCCAGGTCGGGGCGTTCAACGGCCTGCTCATTCCACGGAAATGCCCCCGAAGTGGAAAGCTGCGCTCCGCCGCCAGGGTATTTCCACGCCCCGGTCAGCACCGGCAGCATGGCAATGGCCCGCGAGGCCGCGCCGCCGTTTTCGCTGCGCTGCACGCCATAGTTCATGCGGATCGCGGTGGGAATTGTGGTGGCATATTCGCGCGCCAGTTGCTCAATCTCTGCCGCGGTCAGCCCGGTCCAGGCCGCCACCCGTTCCGGCGTGTAGGCGCGCGCCCGCTCGGCCAGTTGCGCAAAGCCGTGGGTCATTTCCTCGATGTAGACGCGGTCTTCCAGGCCCTCGTTGAGGATCACGTGCATCAGGCCCAGTGCCAGAGCACCGTCCGTCCCCGGCCGGATCGCGATGTGCCAATCGGCCAGGGCGGCCGTTCTTGTCCGGTAAGGGTCGATCACGATGAGCCGCGCCCCGTTGCGGCGCGCCTGCTCGATCATGGGCCAAAGGTGGATGTTGTTGCCGTGGATGTTGGCGCCCCAGGCCAGGATCAGCTTGGCCAGCCGGAAATCCTCGGTCGGCGTGCCCAGCTTTTTGCCGTAGACCAGTTTCCAGGCCTCTCCGCCCGCTTCCGAGCAGATTGTCCGGTCCAGTTGGCTGGCGCCCAGGCGATGAAAGAACCGCCGGTCCATGGAGCCGTAGCCCAGCACGCCGATGGTGCCCGCATAGCTGTAGGGAAGAATCGACTCCGGACCGTAGCGGTCGGCGGTAGCCTTCAGCCGAGCCGCAAGGTCGTCCAGCGCCTCGTCCCAGCTAATGCGCTCAAAGGCCTCGTGCTCGCGGCCGCGCTCCAGCGGTCCCTTGGCAATGCCTGCCTTGCGCCTGAGCGGGTAAAGAAGCCGCTGCGGCGCGTAAACGCGGTCCAGATACTTGGCTACCTTGCCGCATAAAAAGCCTTGCGTTACCGGCTGCGTGAGGTCGCCGGCTACCTTCACGGCATGGCCCTTGCTGTCGACGGTCACCAGAACGGCGCAACTGTCCGGGCAGTCGTGGGAGCAGACCGTATGTACGATGCGAAAGGGGGCGGAAACCGCAGTCATGGTGCCATTGTAGGGCAAACCACGAGTGGGGAAACGCAAACACAGGCATGCTGAGAGGAGGGGAAATCCGATCCAGCGCCTTTATCTCTTGGATGTCGCAGGCAACATATACACGGCATCCTGCGCTTTTTGCGAAATAGCCTTCGAAACCTTGGCGGCCTCCAGGGAGTGATCGTAAGCCTCTTTGTCCAGTTCTCTGGCCGACATGTGATCGCCGGTGCTGTGCTCGTATTCGGCGGCCACGTGTGCATAGGCTGCCTGGGTGTGAAGTTCTACTGCGCGTGCATGCAGATTTTCTGACATAGTGCTCTCCTTCGATGGCAAGCGGGTGTAAGCCTTGCACCTGGAGTCTTTCATGCAGCAACTAGGCGCGCTGAGCAATTGAACACAGCCCAGCCGACGCTCTCGTATACACTGGTCTCGCTATGAGTTGCCTCTTTTGCAAGATCGCTGAAGGATCCATTCCCTCGACGCCGGTCTACCAGGACGAGCTCTGTTACGCCTTTGCGGACCTGAATCCGCAGGCGCCCGTGCATGTGCTGATTGTGCCGCGCCAGCATATTGCCTCGCTGGCCGAAACCACTGCCGAGGATCGTCCGCTGCTCGGTCACCTGTTCTGGGCTGCAGGGGAGATTGCGCGCGCCAAAGGTCTGCCCGCGGGCTACCGCGTGGTGGTAAATACCGGTAAGGACGGCGGCCAAACCGTGGACCATCTCCACCTTCACCTGGTCGGCGGACGCCCGTTCGGCTGGCCTCCGGGATAGATCCTTTTCATCCATTCACGGACAAACATCAAGGGCGCTCCCATGCAGGGAGCGCCCTTGATGTTTGTGACTCGATAGCACGCCTTACATCGGTTGTTGGGCGTACTGATCTTCATCTTCTTCAATGCCATAGCGGCGCAGAAGATTCGGCAGGGTCTGCGAGAAAGCCGAACGCGGCATCACCGTGTCGCAGCCTACGTCGATGGCCTTCATCTTCAGGTCGCCCTGCAGATGGTTCAGGAAGCCCACGATCGAGGTGGCCTTCTTGAACTTGGTCTTGAATTTGGGGATCAGCGTCATCGGCTTGGCGTTGAGGTTGTTCAGGTCGAAAACCAGCAGCGCGGGCCGCTCGTCTTCGGGCAGATCCGTGAGCCGGGCTACCGACTCCTTGTCGCCCTTGACGAACTCTACCTTCACACCCAGCTTGCGCGAGGTTTCCTGAATCTTGGCCTGGAAGAACAGATCCTCAATGAAGCAAAAGATGCGGGTCTGTGCGTCTTCGCGGATTGGAACCGACGGCTGCGCCACATTGGGGCCGTAAGGCTCCTGGTACTGGCTGCTGTGGCCGTTGTTCATCATCTGAATCGTCGAGGGAGGACCGTCGGCGATGTTGCCGTTGACGATGCGGTAGCTGTGATCCATGGGACCGACAAACTCCCGCGGGCCCTTCTGGCGCGCGCCGCCCTTGCGCTTGTTCTGCGGGGGAGCGGACAGGCTGTTGCCTGGTTGCGCCGCAGAGACGGAACCCTTTTGGAAGAACTTCTTCTTCCGCCCCTGCTGGCCCTGATTCTGATGGGCCTTATGTACAGGAGCCGGCTTGGGCGGTGGAGCAGCTTGTGTCGGGGGTGGTGCTGGAGATTGGGCCTGAGGCTGTGTCGGGGGCATTTGCGCCTGCGGCGCGCTGGCCGGGGTGGTTTTGTTCTTGCGGCGGCGCCGGCGGCGCCGATGCCCTTGCGACTGTCCCTGGCCATTGGCCGGAACTGCGCCCACTTCAGCCTGCGGCTGAGTTGATTCTGTCGTCATGCGTGTACTTCCTGGCACTTCGCTGTCTGCTGCATTGGCTTTCTCGGCTCAGCCGTTTCTGGTCGGGTGCTGAGGTTCCCTTGCCTTCCGCCTGTCCAGGTTTGGACGGGGAACATGACGGTTGGCGGTCCAATCCTTGTCAAGCATCCGGGAAACTGTCGCGGAGCGGGGCTCCACACACAGTTCACCATGGTTCCGAGGGGCTCTGCCGCCTTGCATACAGGAGCCAAGTGCCTGCTCCATCCGTTTGTCAGGATCGGTACGGTACAGCCAGCTTTTTCCTCAGAGAATGCCTTACCTATGTGAGCCTTCGCCGCTTGCAGTCTGGTAAGGATTGGACCGGTCGTCGAAGTATTGGCTCAACGGCGAGCTTGCTCTGCCCAATAAGGGTGGCAAGCGTCAGCCGCTTGATAGGCTAGTTCGATAGTACAGCCAAGCGTCAACCGTGGCAAGGGGCGCAAGTCCAACCAGGCTTCTGGAATTCCCAAGTCCGCGCCTCAATCGTGTCCAAACGCACAAACGCCGCTCACTTAGGAGCGGCGTTTCGCATCTCGCTGCTGGTCACTGGCCTCCCAGCATCTTTTATGTGGCCGGTGGTTGTTCCACCGTACCTACTGCAGGCTTCCCCGGCCGGTTTTCCCTTTTGATCAGGGCCGCTTCGTTGGCGGAGGCTCTTGCAGGGTGTCTGCTGTTCTTGGGCTGGTAGAACTTAGTTCCAGCAGCCGTATCATCACTGGCATCCTCTATATAGCAATCGGCGTGCCAAACGTACGATCGTTTATTATCAACGCCTTGCAATAAAGATCGCATAAGGATTTTCTGGATTCTGGTAGGAAAACCGGCGGATAATACAAAAAAACATAGAACCAGCCCAAGCCGAATCGGAATTGCCGCTCCCGGATGCCCTTCCCAAAGTGGGTTTGGTCCGAAGAAAAACGCGCCTTCAAGATTCTCGCGATTCTCACCGAAGGTGCGGGGACTCCGATTCCGCTCTAATGCTGGCACTGCGGACAGTAGTGCGTCCCCCGCCCGGCAAGCTCAATCCGCCGGATGGGCGTGCCGCAAACGCGGCAAGGCTGCCCGGTCCGCAGGTAGACGCGATGCTCCAGTTGGAAAAATCCCTTCACCCCAGCCGCATCCACATAATCCGAGACGGACGAACCGCCCAGCCGGATGGCGTGCTGAAGAACCTTGCGCAGCGCCTGACGCAGACGCTCCAGTTCGGCCCGGGTCAGTCGTCCGGCCTGTCTGCGGGGACGGATGCCGGCCCGGAACAGGCTCTCGTCAGCGTAGATGTTCCCCACGCCCGACAGCAGCGACTGGTTCAGCAAGGCTGCTTTGATGGCCAGCTTCCGGCCATGGAACACGGCGGCAAACTCCTCCGCGCCAATCGTGAGCGGTTCCGCGCCTGGAGCGCTGAAGGCGGCTGTGCGAGACAGATCGCGCAGTTCCAGTCGGCCGAACCGGCGCGGATCCACAAAGCGCAGTTCCCGCCCGCTGCCCAGGCTCAGCCGGGCATGGGTATGCGGTGCAATGGGCGCGTCGGGGGTGGTCACCAGCAGGCGGCCCGTCATCCCCAGGTGGACAATCCACTGGGCTTGCGGTGTCTCTTCCAGGGTGTTCTGGCGGCCAGCGCTCCCCAGTTCGCACACAATGTGCTTTCCTGTACGGTGGACGGCCAGCAGGATGCGGCCCTCCAGGCCGGCGGCCTGTTCTGTGGGAGGAGTTTTGAACGGCTGCGAATGGGAGCCAAACCACACTTGGACAATGCGGTCGCCGTGCAGGCGCTCATGCACGCCGCGGGCAATCGTTTCCACCTCAGGCAGTTCGGGCATGGCTTCATTGTAGAGGAGGCGCGCCCCCTGGCAGTGCGGCCCCGGAATTCGGCTTTAGCGGGGTGTGTCGGTCAGTTCGTCGTCATATTCCGAGGCATGCGACCGGGCGCTTCCCCACTTCTCCAGGTAGACCAATCCCAATCCCAGCCCGACCACAAAGATACCCACCGAGGCGCCTTCCATCAGGCTGAGCCGCTGATCCTCTTCCACCGTTTGATAGACGACAATTCCATGGATGTTGCGCGGAGTCATGCGCATCTGATCCGGCTCCGGCGATTTGGGCATGGTTTCCAGATAGCTCGTCGAGATCATGGCAGAGACAATCAGTCCTGCCAGGCCCGGCAAGAGAAATAACAACGCGAAAAATCGGAGCATCGCCAACTTGGCTGCATTCATGCAATCGACCTTTGAATTGTGTATTTGCGAACTGCTTGCTCAATCGTTGCTTGACGGGGCCCGACCTGCTTTGCGCAGCACCAAAATGCCAGGATAAAAAGACGGCATCGAAGGCTCAGGCGGAGAAAGTGGATCGCTGAAAATGTTCCGCGGGGAACAATCCCGCATCTTCGACTGACCGGCTCCCGACCTTGAAGAGGTCGCCCAAAACAACATTCAGGACTTTAGGAAAGCTCTGAATAAGTCCTGTTTTGAAAGGCACGGCTTCAGCCGCGCCGCTAACGTCCGCATCATCAACGCGGGCTTTAGCCCCTGAGGGATGGTTTTTCTTGAATCCGGTACTTGTTCAGAGGTTCCTTAGGAAAGAACTCACTGAAGTGTAAAACGATTTCCACGTTCGACGCCAGAGAAATCAATCGGAGATAGGACATTGGAAGTAACAAGGATTAGTACACAAGTCACGATTTCTAAAGTTACTCCACGCCAGATTCCCTGTGACTGCCGCGGATCGATCTCAGCCTCCGGCAGCGTGCCGTTATTTGGAGTCGCCGCTTTCGCGAATGCGGCTGGCTTCAAAACTGACAACCTTCCACACGCCCCGCGCATCCCGCACATACACCCGGATATAGCGATAACTGCCGGAGATGTCGGTATCCCCAGCCCTGGCGGCGACCTCGGCGCGCGAGGTCACCAGCGCCGTCGTTCCGTAGAAATGCACCTTGCGGTCGGAGAACTCGAGAGCGGTAAAGTGAAGGCGCCCGGTGCGTACGCTGGCCAGGGCCTGTTCCTTGGATTGCAGGGTCCCCGTGGCGGAAATGGCCATGTAGTCGTCGGACAGCAGGCTGTCCAGAGCAGCGATGTCGCCTTTCAAAATGGCAACGCGCCAGGCATCTTCCTTCTGGTCGATTTCGCGGCGGCCTTCGTGCTTCTGCGCCCGCGGCATTCCGGGACGCTGAGGGCCTGCAAAGACTCCCAGGGAAAGCACCTGAACAAACAGCACAACGAGGATTGCCCAGCGTATTTTGCGCATCGCGAAACTGGCCGCCTTACCCTGCCTAAACGTAACGGATACTAGCCCCGCATAGGGACGGCGGTCAATGGTCAGGCGGCGCTTGGCTGTGCCGCCCAGCCGGAAAACCAGCCCTAGACCAACGCCAGCAGGTTCTCTACGCTGCGGTCCCGCAGCTTCTGGTAAATACCCCCGACCGCGTACTTCTTGAAGTGCTCGGACTCGCGGTGCGTTGCCAGGGCCTTGGCGTCCAGGTACTGCTCGTAGATGATCACGGTGTCGGGATCGTCCTCGAGCTGGTGAGGCACGTAGTGGACGCACCCCGGCTCCTGCCGGGATGCGGTGGCTAATTGCCGCAGGGTCTCCGCAACATCCGTGCGGTCTTCCGAGGCAAATTTCATGCGAACAACAAAGCTGACCATGGGGGAGGCTTCCTTCTCGCCTGAATGCAACCAGAGCAGGCGCTTGTCTTGATTATGCGTTCAGGCTGTCCAGTGCTTCTGCAAACTCCGGCAGCACCATCGTCTGGTCGCGGTCGGGACCGGTCGAGACCATGCCGATGCGTGCACCGCTCTCCCGTTCCTGGAAGCGCAGATACTCCTTGGCGGCCAAGGGCAACTTCTCAAAGTCGGTGATCCCTTCGGTCGACTCCCGCCAGCCCTTCAGCTTCGTGTAGCGCGGCTTGATCGACTCCAGACCCTGCACATCGGCGGGAATCTCGTCGGTGACTTTGCCGTCGATCTCGTACCCGATGCACACAGGTATATCGGCCAGTTGATCCATCACGTCCATCTTGGTGATCACCATCCACTCCGCCCCGTTCACCTGGTTGGAGTAGCGCAGCAGCGGAATATCCAGCCATCCGCAGCGCCGCGGCCGTCCGGTCACCGCGCCATACTCGGCGCCGCGCGCCCGCAACTCGTCGGCCGATGAATCGAAAATCTCAGTCGGGAACGGCCCCTCGCCCACCCGCGTCACATACGCCTTGGTCACGGAGATGACCGTGCCGATGGCCGTCGGTCCCACGCCGGTTCCCGTGGCCGCTCCGCCCGCCGTAGAGGACGAGGAGGTCACAAACGGGTAGGTGCCGTGGTCGATGTCCAGCATGGTGCCCTGTGCGCCTTCGAACATCACGCTCTTGCCCGCGGCCAGCAGGCTGTGGAGCATGCGGCCGGTATCGGTTACAAACGGCCTCAGCTCTTCGGCGGCTGCCGCGTACTCGTCGTACATCTTGGCCGGGTCCAGCGGGTCGGTGCCAAACAGCGCATGGGCGATCGCGTTTTTCTCGCCGCAGGCCGCCTCGATGTGCGTCTTCAGCAGCTCGGGCCGCAGCAGGTCGACGACCCGCAGTCCGCTGCGCGCCATCTTGTCTTCGTAGGCTGGGCCAATGCCGCGGCTGGTGGTGCCGATTTTCTTCCGTCCCGGCGCGCTCTCGGCGGCCAGTTCGATCATCCGGTGGTAGGGCAAAATCACCTGCGCCCGGTTCGACACAAACAGGTTTCCATCCACGGCCACGCCCAGACCGCGCAGTTTGGCCACTTCCTTCAGAAAGGCCAGCGGGTCAAGCACCACACCGTTGCCGATGATGCCCGTGCATCCCGGCCGCAGTACGCCGCAGGGAATCAGCTGCAAAACGAACTTCTGCCCGCTGTGGATGACCGTGTGTCCGGCGTTGTGTCCGCCGGCGTACCGCGCTACGGTAGAGAACCGCTCGCTCAGCACGTCCACAATCTTGCCCTTGCCCTCGTCGCCCCATTGGGCGCCCAGCACCACTGCCGTTTTTGCTCGCATACTCGCCCACTTCCGAAAAGAAATAACCCGGCGCCGACGCCCCCTTTCGGGTCACGCACAAAGCCTGGGATGTAAAACGAAGGCGCAAACCCACAACCTGCACCATTTTCGATGATAAACCCTGTCTGGCTCTACCGGAGAAAAGGGCGCTTCCGTGGGTTCCCGGCTTGTCCGCTCCCCGGCGCGCCGACCCTCTTTTGACAACACCCTTCCGCGTTTCTTATAGTTCCCGCGCCAGCGCGAACCGGTCCACGGTCGCGCTGTAACCGTTTCCAACAGGCTGGCAACAAGGAGAGGCAAACAACGATGGAGTGGGACGAGAGTACACGGCGGAGCTTCCTGAAACAGCTTGGCGCGGCTGGGGCCTTGGCCCTTTCCGCGGCGAATTCCGAGGCATTGGCACTGCCTGGCCGGCCGGATGCCGGCGGTGCGGCACAGGCGTCGCCCGCGCAGAGCAAGCAGGCGGCCACCCGGGCGCAGCGCATGGCCTGGTGGCACGAGGCCAAGTTCGGCATGTTCGTCCACTGGGGCCTCTACAGCCTGATCGGCCAGCACGAGTGGGCCAAGGAGGTCGAAGGCGTTCCCTTGGCGCAATATGAGCTGCTGGCCAAGCACTTCCATCCCAAGCCCAATGCCGCCCGCGAGTGGGCCAAGCTGGCCAAGAAAGCTGGGCAAAAGTACATGGTGATGACCACCAAGCATCACGAGGGTTTTTGCCACTGGGACAGCAAGCTCACCGACTACAACGCCGCCAAGCAAGGCCCGGGGCGCGACCTGGTCCGCGAATTTGTGGATGCCGCCCGGGCGGAAGGGCTGCGCGTCGGCTTCTACTACTCGCTCATGGACTGGCACCACCCCGACGGCGCCAAATGCAAAACTGACCCGGAGGCCCGCAAGCGCTTTGTGGAGTACACCCACGGCCTCATCCGCGAACTGCTCACCAACTACGGCAAAATCGACGTCCTCTGGTACGACGTGGATTGGCCCCTCACCGCCGCCGAGTGGGAGTCGGAGCGCATGAACCAGATGGTCTTCGAACTCCAGCCAGAGATCATCGTCAATAACCGCAACGGCCTGGAAGGCGATTTCTCCACGCCGGAGCAGGAAATCCACGCTGAGAAAGCCGGCCGCGCCTGGGAATCCTGCATGACCCTCAACGAGAGTTGGGGCTTCAACCGCGGCGACGACGCCTGGAAGTCACCCAAGACCATCGTCGGCAACCTCGCCACCTGCGCCCGCGGCGGGGGCAATTATTTGCTCAACATCGGCCCCAAGCCGGACGGCTCCATCCCGGAAGAGACCGTCGCGGTGTTGGAGACGGTGGGCAAGTGGCTCGACACCAACGGCAAGGCCATCTACGGCGCCGAGCGCGGCGAGTTCGGCTGGAACACCAACGCCAACTACACCCGCCGCGGCAACACGCTCTACATCCATCAGCAGTTCTGGCCGGGCCACACGCCGGCGGCGGAGTGGCTTAGTTTCTTCGGGCCGGAGGCGGTGATCGCCATCGGCGGCCTCAAGCCCAAGGTCAAGTCCGCGCGCCTGTTGAAGACAGGCCAAAAGGTCGACTTCACGCAGGACGAATTCACCCTGCGCCTGACCGGCCTGCCGCTCGAAGCACCCGACCAGCCTTCCACGGTGATCGAAGTCGAGTGCGACGGGGATCCAATCATCGACCACGACGCCAAGCGTCCCCTCTGGCCCCGCAACAAGGTGGGCATCGGCTAATCCCACGGGTTTGCACCGGCACAAAAAATGGGTGCCCCAGGTCCGGGTTTTTGGACCTGGGAAAGCACCAACGTCGGAATCTCCACAGTTCACCGCTAACTTGCCGACTTGCTTTCCCGCGTAGCGGGAGCTGACTCGCTGCCTCTTGTTAACCAACCACCCCTCTCATTCGTTGTAGGTACAGAACAGGCCGCAAGCCTGCTTCGAGTGAGGGGATTCTGAAATGCACAATCACAGCCGCATCCTGCCCTGGGTTCTTCGCGCCGTCGCGGTGCCCGCCATCCTGTTTGCTTCTCTAGCCGTCGCGCAATCCAAGCCTGCGGCGCCCGCGCGTTCCGCAGCCCCGCTTCCCGCTGCATCCGCCCCGCTCCCCACAGAGAAGGACTTGGCTGCCACCCGTCAGGAGTTGCTGAAGCTCCTGCGCATGAGCCCCACGCTGACCACGGTCGTGGCCCACGATCCGTCGCTGCTGGCCAACGAGGAGTATGTGAGCCGCAACAATCCGCAGTTGGCCGCCTTCCTGGCCAGCCATCCAGAAATTGCGCGCAACCCCGACTTCTACCTCTTTACCCACATGAGCCCGTCCGACAGCGGCCCCGACGAAGCACTGGAGCGCGCCGTGTGGCCGGAGTTCGGGCACCAGCGGAACAATTCTTCAAGTCCCTCGGAAATCTTCGGCCCCATCGCGGGCGCTGCGGCTTTCGCGTGCTTCCTTGCCGCTCTCATTTGGATGATTCGCGCCTTCCTTGAGAACCGCCGCTGGGGACGCATCTTCAAGCTACAAAGTGAGGTCCATGGCCGCCTGATCGATAAGTTCAGTTCCACTCAGGAACTGGCGCTCTACATGGAAACCGAAGCCGGCAAGCGCTTCCTTGAGGCCGCACCCATCCCGGTCGGCTTTGAGCCGGAACACCGTGTGCCCAACGCCGTGGCCCGGGTGCTCACCCCGCTGCAGATCGGCATCGTGCTCTCTCTGCTGGGCGCCGGCTTCTTCCTGCTTCGCCACGTCAGCCCAGAGATGGAAATCCCCATGCTCTTGTTGGGCACTGTCGCTCTGATGCCCGGCCTGGGATTTATCATCTCCGCGGGAGTGACGTGGGTTTTGGCTGGCCGCTTGGGCCTGATGCCCGAGAATCCCGGCGGGCCTGCCAAACTCGATCCGCCCTCCCCCTTTACGGACCAGCAGTGAGCTGGAATGGCCGCGGCCCCGGAGAGAAAGCCTCAGCGCATGACGTGGGAATCGATGCTTCCGAACGCTCTAGCCGGCAACGCGCCGCGGACAGCCGAGCTGCCCATGGATAGCGACGCGTTCGCAGGATTCTACGAGCGTTCGGCCCGCCCGCTGTGGGCTTATCTGGCGCGGGTGTCGGGCGATCCCGCGCTAGCCGATGACCTCATGCAGGAAAGCTACGTGCGCTATCTCGCGGCCTCGTTCCCAGCCTCCCATCAGGCTGAGGGCGAGGTCGCCGCCCGCCGCTATCTGTTCCGCATTGCCACCAACCTGCTGCGCGACCATTGGCGTCGCCCGCGGCAAGCGTCCATCGAAGAAATTCCGGAAGAGTTTTTCGCCGCCGCCGACCGTTCCGCGCAATCCGATTCGCAAGCCGTGCTCGGTCCGGCAATGGCGCAGATGCGCCCTCGGGACCGGCAACTGCTTTGGCTGGCCTACGCTGAGGGCTACACCCATCGCGAGATTGCCGAAGTCACCGGCCTCGCCTCTGCCAGCATCCGGCTTCTGCTCTTTCGCGCGCGGCGTAAGGTGGCCCGCCTGCTCCGCGAACAGAATTCGAAAGGAGTGAAGCAATGATCCTTAGCCCTTGCAGCCGTGAAAAGGAAGTGGCGGCGCTCGTGGCGCGCGGCCAATGGCCCCAGGCCTGCCCTCCGGAATTGCGTGCTCATGTCACCGCCTGCCGTTCCTGCGGCGAACTGGTCTTGGTCACTTCGGCCTTTCAGCACGCACGCGCCGAAGCTGCCGGCGCGGCCAAACTCGGATCGCCGGGCGCTCTCTGGTGGCGTGCCCAACTGCGCCGCCGCAATGCCGCGGTGGAGCGCGTCGGCAAGCCCATTCTGGGCGCGCAGATCTTCGCCTTGGCCATCAATCTCTTTGCGGTGGTGGCGCTGCTGGTGTCGCAGGCCCGTCACGGTCTCAACTGGCTTTCGTGGCTGGCGCAGCTTCCCCAACCGCACTCGCTCCATCTCGAATCTCTGTGGCCTGCGACGCTATTCAGCGCCGGCTGGAGTCTGCTGGTGCTGATTCCAGCGCTTGCCACCTTGGCTCTGCTGGGCGGCGTGGTCGTCTATCTGGCGTCGGAAAAGCAATAACTTAAACTCGCCCCCGAGGAACGATCCCCATGCCCCTTCGGTTCACAACCAGGCATGAAAATGGGCCGAGTCACAAACGCAGCTCCCGGAGGGAGCCGCCGAGAATAGCCCAGGATGGAGCGTAGCGCAATCCTGGGTAGACAGGCCAACAGCAGTAGCGCCCCGGAGGGTCGCTGCGAATGCGCTCGACAAACTCCCGGGTGAACTCCTCCAAGGGTATTCTCGAAGGAACCACGGTGCAGCGCAGCCCTGGGACAGCCCCCGCACAACGTCACGGCCGCAAAACGCGCTCGCTGGTAGAATTTCGCGCATGGACACCATCCAGTACAACCTCCCGCAAAGCAGGATTCCCCAAGCCTGGTACAACCTTGCCGCCGATCTGCCCACGCCCCTGGCTCCGGCATTGCATCCGGGTACGCTGCAACCCCTGGGCCCCGACGACCTGGCTCCCATCTTTCCTATGAGCCTGATCCAGCAGGAAGTCAGCACCGAGCGGGAGATCGAGATTCCCGCCGAAGTGCGCCAGTTGTACGCGCAGTGGCGTCCCGCGCCGTTGTTCCGCGCCCGCCGGCTTGAGAAGGCGCTGGATACCCCGGCCCACATTTACTACAAGTACGAGGGCTCCAGCCCGGCCGGCTCGCACAAGCTGAATACCGCCATCCCGCAGGTTTATTACAACAAGATCGAAGGCACCAAGCACCTGACCACCGAAACCGGCGCGGGGCAGTGGGGCTCCTCTCTGGCCATGGCGTGCAACTTCTTCGGCCTGGACTGCAAGGTCTACATGGTCAAGGTCAGCTATAACCAAAAGCCCTATCGCCGCGCCCTGATGGAAGTCTTCGGCGCCAGCGTCACCGCCAGCCCCAGCCATGAAACCGAGGCAGGCCGTGCTATTCTGGCTGCCCATCCCGAGTCCAACGGCTCGCTGGGCATGGCCATCTCCGAAGCCGTCGAACTGGCCGTCACGGACCCGCACACCAAGTACGCCCTAGGCAGCGTGCTCAATCACGTCATGCTGCATCAGACCGTGATCGGCCTCGAAGCCATTGAGCAGATGGCGCTCGCCGGCGATGAGCCCGACGTGATCATTGCCTGCGCGGGCGGCGGATCGAACTTTGCCGGCCTGGCTTTGCCCTACGTGGGCCGCAAGCTCAAGGGTTTGAGCAACGCCCGCATCGTGGCCGTGGAACCGGCCGCCTGCCCCACCCTTACCAAGGGCGAGTTTATGTACGACTTTGGCGACACGGCGCACCTGACGCCGCTCTTGAAGATGTACACGCTGGGCAATTCCTTCATGCCTCCGGGCATTCATGCCGGTGGGCTGCGCTACCACGGCATGGGGCCGCTGGTTTCGCACATCATGCACGAGGGAATGATTGAAGCCACCACGGTGCAGCAGTTGGACGCCTTCGCCGCCGGCATCCAGTTTGCCCGCGCCGAGGCTATCGTCCCTGCCCCGGAGTCGAACCACGCCATCGCCCAGGCCATCCGCGAAGCCCTCATCGCCAAGCAGGAAGGCAAGTCGAAAACGATCCTGTTCAACCTGAGCGGCCACGGCCACTTCGACATGCAGTCCTACATCGACTACCAGGCCGGGAAGCTCGAAAACTACGACTATCCGGAAGAAGAGATCGCCCTGGCGTTGGCCGGTTTGCCCACGGTCAGCTAGGCCAGCCTGCTCAGGAGAACCTGCCAGGTTTGGGCGATAAACCTCCATGGAGGGGATCCACGGTTCCGCGCTGTTCAGGAGAAAGACCCCACACGGCCGATCATCCTGAGCAGCGTGGGGCGTCCTCTTCGCGCGGAGCAGATTGCCGCTCGGATCGATTGCGTCTGACCTCGGCGCGGCAATTCTGAGGATGGGTTGCTGAAACGGTTACTGCAATTGATTGGGGTAGTGGTGGTGATGATGGTGATGGTGGGGATGGGGGTGCACAACCACTACCACCTGCGCCTGCGCCTCAAAAGGTGCTGCGAGGCAGAAGACTAGAATCAACCCGAGGAAAAACTTCTTCATAACTTAGGATGACCCTCTGGCCTTTTCCTGTCAGAGCTATTGTGACCCCTCCGGAAAATCCTCGCGATCACCGCGCTGCCAGCACCGCATCCACAATCCGCGACGCCTCCACGGCCGGACGTACCGCGTGAACCCGCACAATCGAAGCCCCTTGCAGAATCGCCGTCACTAGGGCCGCCACGCTGGCCGTCTCCCGCTTCTCCACCGGGGCGTCGTTGCCGCCGTAGAGCGAAGCCAGCGAGTGGCCCAGGAACGACTTGCGGCTCAGCCCGGCCAGCAGCGGCCTCCCCAGCAAAAGCAGCTCCTGCTGGCGGGCCAGCAGCGCGTAGTTTCCCTCAAATCCCTTGCCGAAGCCGTAGCCCGGATCCAGCACCACGCACTCCGGCGCAATGCTTGCCTCGGCGGCGGTCGTCAGGCTTGTCTTCAGACCCTCGCGCACTTGGGCCAGCAGCGCGTCGGGCATCAGCGCCTGCTGTGTGCGCCACTCCTCGGGCTTGCCGCGGGTGTGCATCAGCACGACGCCGCAGCCAGCCTCCGCGCAGACCGTCGCCATCTCCTGGTCCCACAGGAATCCGCTTACGTCGTTCACAATCTCGGCGCCCGCAGCCAGGGCCGCGCGGGCCGTGGCTGCCTTGTAGGTATCCGCGGAAACGATGGTCCCGGGCCGGGCGCGCAAAATCCCTTTCAGCACCGGCAGCAGCCGCGCCTGCTCCTGTTCGGCGCTTACCGCCGGGGCCTGTGGAGTGCCCGCCGCACCGCCCGCGCGCGAACCCGGTCGCGTGCTTTCCGCCCCCAGGTCCAGCAGGTCCGCGCCTTCGTCCAGCAGTTGCAGTCCGCGGGTCACGGCCTTCTCCGGGTCGAAGAAGAGGCCGCCGTCGCTAAAGGAGTCGGGCGTGACGTTCACGATGCCCATCACCAGCGTCCGCTGGCCCAGTACGATCGAGCGGCTGCGCAGTTGCCAACGCGCGATGCTTCGTTCGCAGACTTTCATCGTCATGATCCGGTCCTCGCTTGGCGTCTTGAGAGGTAACCCCCTCTCAATCAGCCCCGATCTCTAAAAACTCAACGTACGCTTAGATGTTACGCCGAAGCCGGTTTGCCTCCTGCTAAACTCCCCCCATGAAAGTTTTTCGGCAGATTCTGACGCTTGCGTTGGCGGGATTTCTGGTTTCATCCACTGGCCTTTGGGCTCAGGCGGCACACAGCGGCGCCAAGGCCGTAGCGCGTCCCATCCCGGCCAAGGGACCGCTCGGCGACCGCATCGGCGTCATCCTCGCGGATCCGGCGCTGGGCCATGCTACGTTTGGCATCAGCGTGGCCACGTTGGATGGCTCGCCGCTCTACGGCTTGAACGAGGGCCGTCTGTTCATCCCCGCGTCGAATGCCAAGATGGTGACTACTGCCGCAGCCTTTGCCCTGCTGCCGGTGCAGTCGCTCACCTGGACTACCAACGTGGTGGCCGGGGGCGAGGTGGACAGTGCGGGTGTCTTGCACGGCGACTTGATCTTGCTGGGCGCGGGCGACCCTACGCTGAGTGCGCGGCATTATCCCTACCGTCCGCCCACGCCGGCCGGGGCAACCCCGGCAACCACTTCAGATTCCACAGCAGGAGAAGCGGAGCGGCCGCCCCGCACCACCGACGTGCTCGACCGGCTCGCCCAGCAGGTGGAGGAGGCCGGCGTCCGCACCGTGGAAGGCAGCGTGGTGGGCGACGACAGTTTCTTTCTCGATGAGCACTACGGCAAGGCCTGGGGCTGGGACGATCTGCAATGGAGCTACGGCGCGCCGGTTTCCGCGCTCACCTTCAACGAGAATGCCATGGAGCTGACCATCAAGCCCGACCCCGACGCGCAGGGCAAGACCGTCGAGGAGTGGATCCCAAAAATCGACTACTACACGCTCGACAGCACCATGACGCTTGCCGCCACAGGCGAAACGGCGCACCCCGGCCTCGAGCGCCTTCCCGGCAATCGGATGGTGCGGGCCTGGGGCACGATTCCGGCGGAGGGCTTCCACATCAACCTGGCCGTCGAAGATCCGGCGGAGTTCACCGCGGCGGCTTTCAAGGAGTCGCTCCGCAGCCGCGGCGTCATGGTTGCCGGCGGAGCCGCTTCCCGGCACAAGTTCACCAATGGGGTCGGCGATTTTGACGGCGAGCGGATGCAGCCCCTCAAACTCACCCGCGCCGACCAGTTCACCGTGGCGGCGCCTCTCGAAGGCCGCCGCGTGCTCGCCACCCACACCTCGGTGCCGGTGGCCCAGGACGTAACGGTGATCAACAAGGTCAGCCAGAACCTGCACGCCGAGCTGCTGTTGCGCCTGCTGGGCAAGGTCCACGGCGCGGACGGCAGCTTTGCCCAGGGCGCGCGGGTGGTGCGGCAGTTCCTGCTGGGTGCGGGCGTGGACGACGGCGATTTCTTGTTCTATGACGGCTCCGGCATGAGCCAGGAAGATCGCGTGGCGCCGCGCGCCTTCACCAAGCTGCTGGCCTATGCGGCGCGGCAGCCGTGGGGCGCGTCCTGGCGCGAAACTCTGCCCCTGGCCGGCGTGGATGGCACCCTGGCCGCCCGGTTCAAGAACTCGCCGCTGAAAGGCCGTATGAGCGCCAAAACCGGCACTCACGACGAGGCAAACTCCCTTTCCGGCTACTTGACCGCGGCCAGCGGCAAGACGCTGGTGTTTTCCATTCTGGTCAACGGCCACCGCCCCGGCAGCGATGTCGAAGTCCAGGCCATCGACCGCATCGCGGAAACCATCGCGGCGGCGGAATGAGCCCTGGCGGAGTGAGTGGACCCTTGTATCATGGGATGCAAATGCGCACCCGAACTTTTGCCGCTCTTCTCAGTGTGTTGACCCTTGCGACCGGCCTTGCCATGGTGACGGCTGGCTGCCGCTCGTTGCCTCCGTCCAAGGCGGAATCGCTGTTTACCCCGGAAGAAGCAAGCGGGGCGCAGGTCTACAAGGCGAAGTGCGCCAAGTGCCATCGCCCCAACGACACGCGTCCGCTCAACGGGCCGGGGCTCCAGGCGCTGACCAAGGTCAAGTCCATGCCCTCCGGCGCGCCGCCCACCGATGAACGGCTGACCCAGGTCATCCTCACCGGGCGCAACATGATGCCCGGCACGCAACTGGCCGACGGCCAGATGAGCGACCTGCTGGCCTATCTGCACACGCTATGACGGATCCGGCCCCACAGAACGAGGCCCCTGGGAAGGAACCCGCCAAGAGCGAGTCTGGCCAGGCGGCTGGCCTGTCGCGCCTTGGCCTGCTGCCTGGTCTGGCGGCCATCAGCCTCTACCTGCTGCTGCTTTCCGGGGTCATCATTGTGGGCGTTGCCAGTGGAGCCGCTGGGCAGCAGCTCTATCCGCCGGTGTTTCTCGTCTTCGCCGCCGTCTTCATGGCCGCCAGCGCTGGCCTCATTCTGCTGTTTCGTTGGGCCTGGGCTCTCGCCCTCGCCGCTGTTTTCCTGCTGGCCGTCTACAACCTCTGGATCTTCGCCAGTGAACATCAGGCGCCCGGCTTGGTGCAGGGCCTGCTGAACCTGGTCTTCTTCCTCTACCTGGTGCGGACCGAAGTACGCGTGCGGCTGCGGTAGCCGGCAAGAGACAACCTCACTTGCACAGGTTCCTGAGCTTCTCGAACGGCCTGGGCTTGGACGGCGGATAAGGCAGCTTGCCTGCGTCCATGAACTGGTTCGGAAAAAGGCCGCTAAATTTCTGTGTGTCGGGTTCGCGAGCGTAGGCCGGGTCCCGCTCCACTTCTGCCAGCGCGGCAAACTGGAAGCCCTGCTGCCGCATCAGGTCGAGCAACTCGGGCAGCATCAGCGTGGTAAAAGCCGTGGCGTGCAGCAGGATCACGTTGGGAATCTCGTGGCCGAAGGCAACCCGCTCCACCTCCCGGCCAACGCGCAGGGACTCCGCCGCATTGTCCAGGTAGCTCTGCTTCAGATCCGCGATGGCCGCTTCGTCCTGTTTGGCCAGGCAGCGCCCATAGGGTTCGTTCCACGCGTAGTCATCGAAGTTCAGCGTCACCTGCGCCACCCGGTAGCCGTGCTCCTTCAGATAGCTGCGCACGGCATTGTGCTTCTCCGGCGTGTCGCCCTCCGCCAGGAACGGGTAGCGGAACCAGCGCCAGTCGTGCATCTCGCCGTACTGGGCCAGGGCCGGCTCGTTGTGCACAATCTCCTGCTCGTAGGCCTCCACCGTGTTGTCGGTGAGCGAGGTGTGCGACCAGGTGTGGCTGCCAATGTTCATCCCCGCATCCACCCAGATGCGCAGAGCCTGCTGCGCGTCGGGATCGTTCTCCAGCTTGACGGCGTTCACAAAGCCGTAGGTGCCGGCCAGGTGGTTAGCCTTCAGTTCCGCGGCCAGTAGGGTCGCGACCTTGCTCCGGTTCTGTCCCGGCGGCAAACTGCCTGCGGCGGGCAGATCGTCAAACGTGAGCGCCACCACCGGATGCGCATCGAGTGCTGGCGCTGCCTTCTCGGCAACCGCGGTTTCCGCCGGGTGAGACGCCTGTCCCATCAGGCCGCTCGCCGCACTTACGACAAGTAGAACTCCCACCGCCAGCAGCCGCACTCTCATCCGCAAACCCTCGATTGACTTATCCCCGCTAGTGTAGCAAGCAGTACTTTTCTTCACTCTTCCTGTAGATTCTCTGTAGAAAGGCAAGCATTTTGTGAAGCGAAGGTTGGATTTTCAAGGCATGGGGGTCTATCCCTCCGATGATCTTGCGGCGGGCAGTGTTTTCCCCTGCCCGCCTTTCGGTTCATCGTCAGGATGAGCCCGCCAGGCTATCCCTCGGCATGGTTGCTTCCCAGCAGAGCCCGCTTCCGTTTCACCCGGCGATTGATTCTACCCCTGTCTGGATATTTGGAAACAACAGTTTGCCCTCATACGGCCTGCCCGTTTTGAAGATGCCGTAGATGGCGTGTAGCAGTTTGCGCGCCACCGCCATCAGTGCCTGCAGACCCGTCTTATGGCGGCAGCGTAGCGCTTGATAAAACGCTCGTATATGCGGGTCGTTGCGCGCGGCCGACAAGGCCGGCATGTAAAGCGCGGCGCGCAGATGCCGGTTGCCCGCGCGGCTGATCCGCGACGGCTTGTGCAGGCTGGTGCCGGACTGCTGATGCGCCGGGTCCAGTCCGCTCGATGCCACCCACTGGCGCACGCCCATGGTGGGCGCCAGCAAAACAAGCTCGCTGAGGATGCGGATCGCGCTGATTTCCGCAATGCCCGGTACACTGGTCAGCAGTTGGAACCGCTCCCACAGCCCGGCCTCGGCGCGCACCATCTTGAGCGCTTCGCGACGCATCTTCGCCACACGCCGCTCAAAGCTGGCAAGGGCCTGCCGCAGGTCAACCAGCACCACGCGTGGTGTGGTGGTTGTCTGTTCGGCGGTGCGCAAACGGTTCTTCAACCCAGCCTGCTCCACAACCAGCGATTCGATATACCGGCCGATGGTGCGCAAACGAAGATGGCTGGCCTCAGGACGCTGCCACCGGCTGAACGGCATCCGCTGGCTGTACTCTGCCAGAACCAATGCGTCGGCCGCATCGGTCTTGGAGCGGCGAAGCGTCTGCGCAAACCGGTTCACCAGCTTCGGGTTCAGCACCGCCAACTCCACTGGCGCTGTTCGGAAACTCCCGCTGCGCCAGAGAACCATCGCCGTTGATCAAAGCCACAGCCAGAGAAGCAGCGCTGACGTCGATGCCGCAAAATACCGTTGTCTCCGAGGTGCAAAACTGCTTGTTCATAGACCTCCTTCAGGGCTAGGATGGTCTCGGCTGCCGCTCCTATCCGCTGCGAACGGACTTACTGCGTGCGCCGACCTTGAACATGCAGGCTCAAAAGGCCTTCGATTCTCCACGGCGTGCAAGCAGAGGGGCGGTGGCCAATCTACAGGACAGGCTCAGCTTGCGCTGGCCTTAGGGACGAACGGCCTTACCGCCGAAACGTGAATCAATCCTCACGCCTCTGATCGCAACATACAAGGGAAGACGTGAAAATAGCCCCGGGTGGAGCGTAGCGCAACCCTGGGGTAGCATTCCACATTGTCTCTCGCGTCCCGTAGGGCCGCGCTGAGGCCTCCCTTCGGCACTTCCTGCGATTGCCCTGCCGGCCAACATCGCTCGTCTCGATGCCGCTCTTTGCATTGCTATAATCGCCTCCGTGAATCCACGCAAGGGAATTGCAATCGCCTGTTTGTTCGTTGCGGCATCCGCGGCGCTCGTTGGGCAGTCGGCCTTTCGCGGCGGCCCCGCTCATCTGGGCGTCTACGATGCGCAGCCGCCGCAAAAGCTCGCGCTGAAATGGACGTTCTCGACCAATGGAGCTATCTACTCCTCGCCCGCTGTAGCTGGTGGTGTGGTCTACATCGGAAGCGCCGACGGAAACCTCTATGCTGTCGAGGCCGCCGGCGGAAAGCTCCGCTGGAAGTTCGATGCCCACGGCAGAGTCAGTTCTTCTCCCGCAGTGGTCGATGGCGTCGTCTATGTGGTCAGTCTCGACGGCAATCTTTATGCCGTGGACGCGGCCACCGGCAAGCAGTGCTGGGCCTTCGCCACCGAGGGAGAGCATCGCTTCACCCGACCCGGAAATCTGGGCGCGTTTCCTCCCACTGAGGTTGTGCCCGATCCATGGGACTTTTTCCTGTCCTCTCCCACCGTGGTGGGCGGAGCCGTCTACTTCGGCAGCGGAGACGGCCATGTCTATGCAGTCGATGCCAAGACCGGTGCGCTCGTGTGGAAGTTCAAAACCGGCGACGTTGTCCATGGCTCCCCAGCCGTCTCCGGCGGCATCGTCTATGTGGGAAGCTGGGACACGTACTTCTACGCCTTGGACGCCGCAACCGGCGCACTCAAGTGGAAGTTCAAGACCCTCGAAGACAACAAGATCCACCTCATGATGGGCATTCCCGGATCCGCGGCGGTTGCCAGCGGAACCGTGTATTTCGGCTGCCGGGACGCCAATTTCTACGCTCTCGATGCCCTCACCGGCGCGTTGAAGTGGAAGGTGCCGAATGACGGATCGTGGGTGATCGCCTCGCCTGCCGTTGCCGAGGGCGTGGTCTATTACACCACCTCCGACAGCTTTCGCTTCCAGGCTCTCGATGCCGAGTCCGGCAAAGTGCTGTACTGGCTCCCGACCAATATCTTTTCCTTTTCCTCGCCGGCCATTGCGGGCTCCCACGCGTATTTCGGCACGTTCGATGGTCAGTTGCACGATGTAGATCTCAAGAAGCGCGCCTACGCCGGCGTCTTTGCCACTCCAGGCTTCTCCGCCAATGGGCCGCGTTTCCTTGGTCCCGATGGCAAGCTGAAAGCGGAGGGTGTCTGGTCCGGTCCCACGGTGGACGACTCGATTGTCGATATCCACACCAAAATATTCTCGATGGGCTCCATCCTCTCCTCCCCGGTCGTGAACGACGGAACGGTCTACTTCGGCAGCGTCGATGGCAAACTCTACGCCCTCGGCAATTGATCGAGCTTGCCGCGCTTTCCAGGTCCGGAACCGCATTCCCGCTACAATGAAAGCGTGATGGACCTAGTGCAGATCGAATCCGCCCGCCAGGCTCCGGCTCCCAAGCCCGAGTGGCTCAAGGCGCGCGCCCCGGTGGGCGAAAACTACCATTCGCTCAAGCAGTTGGCGCGCTCCATGAACCTGAACACGGTGTGTGAAAGCGCCCACTGCCCCAACATCGGCGAGTGTTGGCACCACAAAACCGCCACCTTCATGATGCTGGGCAACCTGTGCACGCGCCGTTGCGGCTTTTGCGCCGTGCCCAAAGGCCGGCCGGAGCCCATCGATTTTGACGAGCCGCGCCGCGTGGCCGAGGCTGTCGCCACCCTGGGCCTGGAGTACGCCGTCATCACCAGCGTCACCCGCGACGACGATCTGGTCGGTGGAGCGCGCGCCTTTGCCCTGGTCGTTGAAGAGATTCGCCGTCAGGCTCCCGGCTGCCGCAGCGAGGTCTTGATCCCCGACTTTCAGGGCAAGGAAGAAGCCATCCGCATCGTGGTCGAATCCCGCCCCGACGTGCTCAACCACAACACCGAGTCGGTGCCCCGGCTCTACCGCGTGGTGCGCTCTGGAGCGCGTTACGAGCGCACTCTCCGCCTGCTGGAATATGCCAAAGAATTACGCCCCGAAGGGGTTACCAAGTCCGGCGTGATGGTGGGGCTGGGCGAGGAAACGGCCGAGCTGCTCCAGGTCTTCCGCGATCTGGCCGCGGTCCACTGCGACATTCTGACCATTGGCCAGTACTTGCGCCCCTCGCGCGACCACCTGCCCATGGCCCGTCTCTACACCCCGCGCGAGTTTGCCGAGTTGAAGACCGAGGCGCTCAAAATGGGCTTCCGCCACGTGGAGTCCGGCCCCCTGGTCCGCTCCAGCTACCACGCCCACGAGCAGGCGGCGTCGACAGGATTAACCAGGCTGGCGTAGGATTTGCAATCTCCACGCCGCGGCCCTTCGGTTTTAGTAGAATAAGCCGTTGGCAATTGGCTTAGTGAGGAAGAAAACCCATGGCAATCTCCATAATGGCCGGTATTCCGGCACTCAAAGAACTCAACGGAGACCTGAAGCGGCGGATGGATCAGGCAGTGGCCGGATTTCAGGCCAACCTGGCCTCCACGCGCACAGGCCGGGCAAGCGTGCACATGCTCGACCAGGTAAAGGTGGACTACTACGGCACGCAAACACCCATCAGCCAGTTGGCGCAGGTTTCCACGCCCGAGGCGCAATTGATCGTGATCTCGCCGTGGGATCCCACCGTGTTGAAGGAGATTGAAAAGGCCCTGCGCACCTCCGATCTGGGCTTCAATCCCCAGACCGACGGCAAGGTGATTCGCGTGCCCGTTCCGCCCATGACCGAGGAGCGCCGCCGCGACGTCTGCAAGCACCTCAACAAGGTGCTGGAGGACCACAAAACCAGCGTCCGCAACGTGCGCCGCGATGGCAACGACGCACTCAAAAAACTCGCCAAGGACAAGGCGATCAGCGAGGACGACGAGAAGCGCGCCCAGGAAGAAATCCAGAAAATGACCGACGAAGAAATTCGCCACATGGAAGATCTCTCGGCCAAGAAGCAAGCGGAAGTGATGCAGGTCTGAGCAGGGCTAGGATTCTGCTGGGCGCTGCACATTTTTGTGTAGTGCCCAGCAGATCGGATCGAAGAGATTACAGCGTTTGACGCGTCAATGGATCGTAGAGGCGACCAAGCCAATCGAGAAAATGCGCGCAAGCAACATCGATCTTCTGGAAGTGGCCTTTCTTAATGGCTAGACCCAGATACTGCAAATCCGGTGGTTCCTGCCACGCCATGAATGTGCGGATAACCGCTTTCGACAGATGGCTTTCGTGAAACGAAGCAACTTTGTCTGCTTTTGCCTTTATCACGACATTCGATGTGTATTCTTTCTCATGGTCGCCGAGCGACTCCATAAGCAAATCTTCAAACATGCCAAATGCTCTATTGTTAGGCATAAGCCAGACACCAATGCGCGGTAAAGTCCTCTTCGACTTTCGGCCAGGCAGAGGATCGATGATGAGGCCAACTTCTGGAAACTCGTCGGGCAAACTGTAACCTGCTTCTATCTTGCTCTTAAGTTGTGCCCAGCGCCTTTGAACCGCGTCTTCCTCGGTGGAGCCTTCGATATCTGTGTCGAGAATCAGCCCCAGAACCCGTTGGCGAGGATTAGCATCAGCCAGCCGGAGAGAGAGATTCTTCAGTACGAGATCATCGCTTCCACAATCTAGTGTAGTGCGTCACACAGATAGGCGTTTATTCCGTGCAGCCTGAGCGCGAGT
>Ga0224529_1000441_pt1 | contig 30730 bp, 21 predicted proteins | sample CBST50metaG_FD_179893 | JGI IMG/M metagenome (GOLD analysis project Ga0224529, IMG submission 179893) | Peat soil microbial communities from Stordalen Mire, Sweden - C.B.S.T50 | ecosystem: Environmental > Terrestrial > Soil > Wetlands > Peat | place: Sweden: Norrbotten County, Stordalen Mire...
GGGCGAAGCAGCGGTCCGCGAGGTGCAGGCGGCGGCCGGGAACGTGGAAGCCCAAGGCGCGCGCTCCGCCGGCGGGCACATGAACGTGGAAACGCAGCGCGGCGTCAACGAACTGCACGGCCAGGTTTTTTCCTTCGACCGACAGAACGTTTGGGGTGCGCAGAACCCGTATACCCAGTGGGTCAAAGAGACCTCGGCGGCCACGTTGACCGTCTCCCCGATCTTTACGGCGGAGTCCTACACCCCGCCGGACCACGAAACCACCTGGGGCATCGGCCTGGGCAGCCACATCCGCCGCGACCGGCTGTTCTGGTTTGCCGCCGTCGACAGCTACCACCGCAACGATCCGGGACTGGCCGCCGTCAAGCATCCTGACGAGTTCTTCGCCCAGCCCTCGAACGACCAGATGCAGGTGCTCGGTGCTCGACTGGGCCTGAGCAGCAGCAATCCCGTGGCGGCCGGGCTGGCCGCCTACTCCAAAATGCTGGAGACGCTGGACGGGCTGCTCGGTCCGGCTCCGCGCACCGCCGCGCAGTGGACCGGCTTTGCCCGCGTTGACTGGGAGCCTGCTGAGCGCCACCGCCTCACGCTGGAAGCCATCGCCGCCCGCTGGAACTCGCCGGGCGGAGGGTTTACGCGCGTATCAGAGCCCTATGGATCCAATAGCTTCGGCTCCAGCAAGGCCAGCGAGCAGTGGCTGCTGGGCCGATGGGAGGCGTTCCTCACCCCCAATCTGCTGGCCGTGACCCAGGGTTCGGCGGGGCACAGCATCTTGACTTCGCACGCTGAGACGCCGTCCTCCTACGAGCAGACCTTTTTGAAACCCAGCGCGTGGGGCCAGTTGCCGCAGATCGTCGTGGACTCGCGCTACGGCTTCACCATCGGCAATCCTGCGCGTTTCGGCTCGGGGAGCTATCCTGACGAACACCTTTACCAGGGGCAGGAGTCGCTGGATTGGGTGCATGGCTCTCTGCTGGTCAAGGCCGGCTTTAGCCTGCAGCACGGCTCCGACTCCACCAGCCTGCTGCGCAACCAGACGGGTACTTACTACTACGCGGACGTGGAGAACTTCGCCTCCGATGCACTGGCCTTTGCGGCCTTCGGCATCGCCGGCCAGCTCAATCCGTACGATCAGCACAACTGCGACCAGACCGGCAAAGTATCGCGCGACTCAACAGGCACGCTGCACGGGCTGGGCTATCTGCCTTGTTACTCCTACTATGCGCAGACCATGGGCCCCACCGACTGGTGGCTCAGCACCAACGACTGGGCTGGCTACGCCACCGCCCAATGGCAGGCGAAGAAGCTGCTTGTCGTTTCCGCCGGGCTGCGTTGGGAGCGGGAGCAGTTGCCGCCGCCGATCACCGCGCTTGCCAACGCCGGCCTCCCCCTGACAGAAAAGCTGCCCAGCCTGGGCAACAACTGGGGCCCGCGCCTCAGCCTGGCCCTGGGCAACCCCGAAGCCTACTGGCCGGTGCTGCGCCTGGGCTATGGCATGTACTTTGGCCGCGTGGAAAACGCAATTCTTGAAACGGCGCTCACTCAGACCGGCAGCGCCAAGGGTGACCTGAACTTTTTCATGCGGCCCACCGATGACCTCCAAAACCATGCCGGAGGCGCGCCGCCCTTTCCGTACGTCCTGGCCGGGGAGCCGCCCAGCATGGTCAAGCCCGGCGCTGTGGAGTTTGCGCCTGCGTTCCGCAATACCGAGGTGCATCAGGCGGTGGCGGCCGTCGAAGAAGCGCTGCCCGGCGATGTGCAACTGACCGCCAGCGCCATGGTCAGCCTGGGCCGCCGCCTGCCCATCTCCATCGACACGAATCTTGACTTCCCGACATCTCAACAGAACATCACGTATGCGGTGGTGGACTCGACCGGCAAAGGCCCCATCAAAACCACGCGGATCACGGTCCCGTTCTACGCCTCCTGGCCTTCCGCTACGTCGACAACGGGCACTGCCGGACGCCTCAACGCGAACTACCAGCAGATCACCGAAATCATGAGCCGGGCCAACTCCACCTATGAGGCGGCAACGCTGCGGGCCGTTCGCTACGCCCGCCGCGGACTGAGCCTGCACGCCCGCTACACCTACGCCCATGCCATGGACTGGAATCCCAACGAGAGCACACAGGTTGCCGGCAGCGACCCGCTGGATCCGGCCCATTTCAGCCAGGAGTACGGCACCAGCAACCTCGATGTGCGCCACTCGGCCTCCGCCATGATCATCTGGGAAGCGCCCTGGAAGCTGCACAACCTGGCCGGCCACCTGGGCAATGGCTGGATGCTCTCCGGGGTCGGTCAGTTCCGCAGCGGAATGCCCTACACCATGCGCACTGCGGGTTCGCTGGCCAAGGAATTCACCACCACCGGCACTCTCATTGAGGCTCTGGGTCCCGGTATGAACGGTTCCGGCGGCGACAACCGCGTCTACGGCCTCGGCGGCGATGGCCGCGCCTACAACATGGGCCGCAACACCTTCCGCTATCCCGCCACCTGGAAGGCCGACCTGCGCGTGGGCAAGCGCTTCGACCTCGGGCACATGCGCCAACTGGAGTTTCTGGCCGAGAGCTTCAACCTTTTCAACCACCAGAATGTTACCGAGTTGGAAACCATCGGTTACTACATCGAGTCCGGCAGCCTTTCCGGCAGTCTGCCCACGCTGAACTACCTCACCGGGCTGAAGACCGACTCCACGGAATTCGGAAAGCCGCTCAACATCAATGCCACCAACTTCTACCGCGAGCGGCAAATTCAGGTGGGTCTGAGGGTGAGGTTTTAGGATGCCTAACGCGGCTGGCTGCAACCGGGCTCTGGGGCGGCGGTTTTGCCGTCGAGGCGGAAGCAGCTGGCACCATTGATGTCGGTGCGATAAGTGCGCACGTGCGCGGCCTGCAGCTCTTCCAGCACTTCCTGGCGGGGATGGTGGAAGCGATTACGCAGTCCGCAGGAGATGACCGCCCACTGCGGAGCCACGCGGGCCAGGAACTCCGGCTGCGTGGAGGTCGTGCTGCCGTGATGGCCCACCTTGAGCAGTGTGCTCTGCAAGCCCGGCTCGGCGAGCATGGCCTGCTCAATGGGCGCTTCGGCATCGCCCTCCAGCAGCGCCGAGGTGGCTCCGTAGGCCACATGCAGGACCAGAGAATCGTTGTTGCCGGGTTCTGACTTCGGCTGGTAGCCGGGGAGAGGCGCAAGCACCCTCACTTGCGTGCTGCCGAGCGGGAACGCATCTCCGGCGCGCATCGTTCTCACCCGTGCATGCAGGCCGGCTGCCTCCTCGAGCAAGGCATCGTAGGCTCCGCCGCGGGGATTGTTGCCAACCCACAGTTCCGCGGGATGGAAGTTGCGCACCACGGCGGGCAGGCCACCCATGTGGTCGGAGTGGGCGTGGCTCAGCGCCACCGCGTCCAGGCGGCGAATGCCGCGCGCCCAGAGCGCCTCCGATACGACTTCCTCGCCGATGTCGAAGTCCTGCGGAGCCTGGTGCGGGCCTCCGCCAAAGCCGCCGCCGTCCACCAGCAAGGTTTTGCCGTCCGGGGTAATCAGCAGCAGCGAGTCGCCTTGTCCCACGTCGATGGCCTCCACGAGCAGCGCGTTGGCGGGATGCTGGACGGCGCGCGGCGCCACGGCAGCCAGTGCGGCTCCGGTCAGCGCTACCCAGGCGGCGCGGCGCTGCCAGCGGCCTCCACGAGCCAGCACGATGGCCGCCGCTAGCAGAACGCAGAAGGCCGCCGGCTGAATCAGCAGCGGCGCGGGAATGCGGAAATCTCCCCAGCTGAACGAGCCGAACAGATGCACCAGTCCGACTCCGCCATGAAGCACGAGCGCCACGGCAGCGGCGGGAACGGGAGCGGCGGTGGGCCACATCAGCAATGCCAGCAGCGTCACCAGCGCCGCCGGCATCAGAACAGCGAGCAGCGGCAGAATGAACAGATTCACCGGCAGGGCAAAGACGGTAATGCGATGGAAGTAAATCGCCATGGGTAGGGCCATGGCCAGTTCCACCACGCAGGAAACGACAAGCAATTCGCCAACGCGGAGCAAACAGCGGACACCCCAGGGAAACACGCGCCAGGCCAGAAGCCGGTTGCCCGCATTCTGCAGCCGCGCGGCAATCATGCGCAGGGTGACGCGAAATTGCGCCTGGAGCGGGGGAAGCTTGCCGTCAATGGCGATCAGGCTCAGGTCGCGGGTGGCGGTCAGGTAAGGGTGGATGGCGGCCTGGAGCAGGGGCGCGGCCACGCCGGCGATGGAGACCACTGCCAGCAGAGTCATTTGCAGGCTGGATTCAAACAGGCTGCGGGGGCTGACGGCCAGCAGGCACAGCGAGGCAAAGCCGATGGTGTTGAGCGGGCTGCGCTCGCGGTAGACGAGCCGGCCAAGCAGATAGAGCGTGACCATCCAGAGGGAGCGCTGCACCGGCGTGGCGAAGCCGGTGAACAAGGCGTAGCCGAAGGAGGCGAGGATGGTGACGAAGGTGGCGGGAACACGCGGCAGGCGGAGCTTTTTGGCGAACCAAAAGAGGCATCCGGCGACGATGGCCAGGTGGAAGCCGGAGACGACCAGCATGTGAAAGGAGCCGGTGCGCTCAAAGCCGACACGGAGCGAATGGGTCAGGTAGGTGCGGTCGCCGGTGACCATGGCGGCCAGCATGATGGCGTCGTCCTGGGTGAGGCGCAAGGGGGCGGGCAGGCGGTGCATGGCCGCGGGCAGGGCCAGCAGGCGCGCGCTGGAGGCGTGCTGCAATCCGGCGATGCGGCAGGCCAGGAAGGCGCCAGGGGATGTTCCCACGCGCTCGACGTGATCGATTTTTACCGAGGCCGTGGAGGTGATGCCCTGGTCGAGGAGGAAATCCTCGCGGCTGAAGACATCGGGATCGTGATAGCTCTCCGGCCGCAGTAGCCGGGCCACGGCGCGGACGCGCTCGCCACAGCGAAAGGGCTGCAGTCCAGTCTGCCCGAGCGGCCAGCGAATCGTCAGCCTCACGCCGCCTGCTGTGGGAGCCTGCGCGTCCGCGGCGTCATCAACCACTTCGAGACTGGAAACCTGCAGATCGATGCGTTGCGAGGGGCTCTGCACGAGCGCCTGCGGTGCGGCAGGGGCCTGTTCGTCGTGTTCCGCGAGGTTTTGCTCCAGTTCGCCGCGCACCGGCCCGGCATCCACTACGGTTCCTTCCACGGTGCGCAGCAGGCCGTCGGAGAGCGCGGCAATCGCTGGCGCAGGAGCCGGGTGCGGCTCCATCTCCGCGCACCATGCGCCCAGCAGGCACCACAGTACCGCCAGCGTCAGCCACGCCACGCGCTGCGCCTGCCAGGCCGCCGCCGCACACAACACCGCCACCAGCGCCAGTGCGGAAAGCACCAGGCTAGGCCGCAGCCAGAGCCAGTGGGTAAGGGAGATCCCGGCGGCAAACAGCCATGCGGCATGAAAGAGCGGCACAGCTCCCAAACCGGTCGAGGCTGGAGTGTACGAGGCCTGCCCGAAGCTGGTGTCCTCAGCTTGCATTGTGCCCAGGAGTTGGAAAGTTTCCTTGGGCGATAAGCCTACAGCATTTTCACTTCGACTCGTTACAGAAGCTGGGCGTCAGTGTGGATTTTTAAGTGAAAAATGCGCTGTCAGGAGCGCCGCAACACGGCTACCGTCTCCAGGTGGAAAGTCTGGGGAAACAGGTCGGCCAGGGTGATCGATTGAACCTCGTACCCCGAGCCGGTAAGCGCGCGCAAATCGCGCGCCAGGGTCGCCGGGTCGCAGGAAACATAAACCAGCGAGGGTGCGGCAATTTTGGCAAGCAGGGCGCAAACCTCGGCGCCCACGCCGGTGCGAGGCGGGTCCATCACGATCAAATCGGGGTGATCATTCGTATGGTCGCGGCGCAGAAAGTCCAATGTCGTGGCGCGTACGGGGATTCCACTGGTGTGTTTGAGATTGGCCGCCAGCGCTTGAGTTGAGGAGGGAGCGGACTCCACCGCAACCACGCGCGCAAAGCTCTCTGTAAGCCGCCGCGCAAACAGCCCCACGCCGGCGTACAAGTCCCAGGCCAGCGCGCCCTGTTGGTTCGCCGTTACCCGTTCGACGAACGCATCAATCAGCCAGCGGTTCACTTGGAAAAAGGCGCCGCGGTCCACGCGATAGTCGAACCCGGCGGCGCGATAGTGCAGGGAAGGTGCGCCCCAGTGAGCAACAGTGCGCGGCTGTTCGCTGGCTCGGCCTTCGAGCAGTAACTCCGCACCCACAAGCGCGGGAACCTGCTCGGCGAGCGATTGCGCAAATTCGTCAAAGCGAACTTTTTTGGTGCTCGCGGTGAAGACGCTGGTCAGCAGTTGGGTTTCGTCGGAGTTACAGAAAAGAGCGATCTCGGTGGGGCGGAAGGCTGGGGCAAATCTGCGCGCAACCTCTGCGGCGGCTTGGGTTGCCTCAAACAAAAGCGGCGCGGCAATGGGGCACTCGCTGATGGGAATGACGGAATGAGAGCGGCGACCGCGGTAGCCGGGGTTTCCCTCGGTATCGAAGGCAAGCCGGATGCGATTGCGATAGGCTAGCGGCTCGGCCGACAGTGCGGCCATTTCCTCGGGAATCGTCACTCCCGCGCGCTCCAGCGTTTCGCGCAGAATGGTCTGCTTGAACGCCAGTTGCGTTGCGTAGTCCGCGTGCTGATAGTGGCAGCCGCCGCACACGCCAAAGTGGCGGCAGGTCGGCTCGACGCGCTCAGCCGCTGCGGAGACAATCTCCACAACCTCGGCTGTTGCGTAGCCGCGCTTGTCCTCCGTGATGCGTACGCGCGGCTGCTCGCCTGGCAGGGTGAGCGGCACAAAGACGGCCTTGCCCTCCACATGCGCCAGGAACGAGCCGCCATAGACAGGCTTTTCGATTTGTACGAGCGGAGGTTGCGCGAGTTGAGGTTGTTGCACGGGATGGGATTGGGCGACGGTGCGGCGCGGGGTTTTCATTGCTGGCTCATGTAGAAGAGGCTGAGGCGGGGCAGGCGGTAGTGCTCCAGCAGGCGCTTGTGGACGAATTGCTGCTCTACCTGGCGGAGTTGCACGACGCCCATCTTGCTGCGATAAGGAGCCAGTTCGCGCGCGGCCTGGGCCTTGAGGTCCACTAGCAAATCTTCAGGAGCGGCGGCGGTGAGGGACGCGAAGAGCTTCTCTTCGAGGACGGTGAGGGTGCGCTCCAGCGACTCCAAATCTACGGCTGCACTTTCCGGGGCGGCGGCGCGCACTTCGGCGGCCAACTCGCGCAGGCGGGCGGCGGTTGCGGCGCAGGTTTCGGGCGCGACCGTAGCGGAATCGAGAGTGGTTGCAGCGGATTCAAGGTGAGCGGCAACCCGCGACTCTTCAAAGCCCGACTCGCGGGGTGCGGTGACCAGCGGCGTGGAACCGGCGGCGGCTTCGTTGAGTTCCGTGGCGGCTTCCATGACGGCTTGCGCGCACCAGGCCAGGCCGTTTACGCGGCGCATTTTGCCGCGCTGCGAACGGGCTTCGTATCTGTCAAAAGCGGTATCGATGCCGAGCAAGGCCGCGTCGAGCGGAATGCCGGCCTCGCGCCAGGTCTCGATCAGCGCCCAGTCGATGGTGGAGAGCAGCAGCAGCGATCCGCGCCGCTGCTGGAACCGCTCCTCGATCTCCGTAAAGTAGTTGAAATAATTGCGCACGGGGCCTTCTCAGCGCGCCCGGCCGCGCGGCCGGGCCGTGCGGTTGAGCTCAAACACGATGAGCAAGCCGTCCAGCGTCAGCATGTCGTCGATCTCGGAGATGAAGCGCGAATCCTCTGAGATTTGCCGGGCCAGACCGCCGGTTGCGACGATGCGCGGCTTCTCGCCCAACTCCGCGACCATACGCTCAAGGATGCCGTCGACGAGGCCGACGTAGCCGAAGTAGAGGCCGCTTTGCAGGTGGGTGAGGGAGTTGTTGCCGATGGCCTTGGCGGGGCGCTTGATGTCGACGCGGCCGAGGCGCGCGGCGCGAGAGAAGAGGGCGTCGGCGCTGATGCCGAGTCCGGGAGCGATAGCTCCGCCGATGTATTCGCCGCGCACGGAAACCACGTCGAAGGTGGTTGCCGTGCCGAAATCCACAATGATGCAAGGGCCGCCGTAACGCTGGAAGGCAGCGATGGCGTTGACCAGCCGATCCGCGCCCAAATCCGCGGGGTTATCCTGCAGTACCGGCATTCCGGTCTTGATGCCCGGCTCCACAAACAGCGGCTCGATGTGGAAGTAGTTTTCGCACACCTCGCGCAGCGTGGCTTCCACCGGCGGCACCACCGAGGAGATGATGATGTGCGTCACCTGGCCGGGCGCCAGGTCGTTCCTCTGAAAAAGGTTGACGAACAGAATGCCGTACTCGTCCGTGGTCTGGGTGCGGTGGGTGGTGACGCGCCAACTGGCGGCCAGCTCGGGCTTTTCACCATCGAGCCGGTAGAGGCCCAGGACGGTATTTGTATTTCCTACATCGATGGCAAGCAGCATTGGCTTCTCAACTCATTTCCGCGGCGAAGGTGGGGAACCAGAAATCCTCGGCCGGCGCTTTGTCTTACTGGAACTAGTGTGGTGTCCCAGATGCTCTTTGAAATACAACCGCAGATCCTTCGACTCACCACCCCCAAGCTGAAAAGCGCTTGGGGCCCCGTTCGCTCAGCGATGACAACCCGTTTTTGTTGCGACAGGATGACAAGCCTTGTTTTATTGCGAACTTCAGGGACAGGACGCTAGCTTTCCTGATCGTCCGCGGCGCGAATGCCGCCGGTCTGGACCGTGACCAGGCCCTGGGCGGTGCGGACCAGGAGAAATCCGTTTTCGTCCAGCCCGGCTGTCGTTCCTGTGCAGGCTTGCGGGCCATGGACCTGAACTTGCCGCCCGCGCACCCACGTGGAAGCCTGCTCCACACGCGCCGGAAGCGCCACAGCCGCCGCCGGATCGAGCAGCGCGAGCGTCTCACGCTCCAGCGATTTTAGCAGGGAGGCGAGCAAAGTTTGGCGCGAGATGGGACGGTTGGCTTCGCGGTCCAGCGAGGTGGCCGGGGTGCTGAGGGAGGGATCGAAGGCTTGCTGGTGGACGTTGATGCCGATGCCGACGACGGCAAAGGCCACCGAGCCGGATTCCGATTTGGCTTCGACCAGGATGCCGCCTGCCTTGCGCGAACCGATGAGGAGATCGTTGGGCCAGCGCAGATCGGCGGCGAGGCTGGTGATTTCGCGAATGGCATGGGCGGCGGCGAGTCCGGCGGCAAGAGGCAAGAGAGGGAGGCGCAGGGCGGGGATTTGCGGGCGGAGCAGCACGCTCACATAGAGGCCCTCGCCCGCGGCGGAGTGCCAGGCGTGGTCGCTGCGGCCACGGCCGGCTGTCTGCTCGTCGGCAAAGTAGACCGAGCCGTGCGGCGCGGACTGGCGTGCGGCATCAAGCGCGTCGGTGTTGGTGGAAGCGGTGACCGGAGAAAAATGCAGCTTGCCGGCGAAGATTGTGCCGGCAAGCGCGGCGTCTAGCGCGGCCAGATTGAACGGGTCGGGGCTCACTCCGCCTCGATGCGCATGGAGATGTCGGCGGCCTTGGCGGAGTGGGTGAGAGCGCCCACGCTGATAAAGTCCACGCCGGTTTCGGCATAGGCGCGGATGTTTTCGAGCACAATGCCTCCCGAGGCTTCGGTGGGAATCCAGCGGGTCTTTTGTTCGCTCTGGGGCAGGCCGCGCGTGACTTCCTTGATGCGGTCGACGGACTGCTTCACCTGGGCCGGGGTCATGTTGTCGAGCAGGATGGCTTCCGCACCGTATTGCAGGGCTTCTTCCAGTTCTTGCGGCGAACGGACTTCGACCTGGACGCGCTGGCCCGCCTGGCGATGCTTCAGGGCGTTGGTCAACGCCGTGGGCAGGCCGCCGCCCAGGGAGATGTGGTTGTTTTTGATGAGGATGGCCGAGGCCAGGTCGAGGCGGTGATTGGTGCCTCCGCCGCATAGGACCGCGTATTTCTCGAGCGTGCGCAGGCCGGGGACGGTCTTGCGGGTGTCGAGCACATGGGCGCTGGTGCCCTGGATGGCGTCGGCGTATTGACGGGTGAGCGTGGCGATGCCGCTGAGATGCTGCATCAGGTTCAGGATGACGCGCTCGCAGCTGAGCAGGACGCGCGCATTGTGGCGGATGACGGCCAGGACCTGGCCCTCACGGGCTTTTATGCCATCGAATATTTCTGGGTTACTGATGACTTCGTAGCGGGTTTGGGAAGAGGCGCGCGGGTCGAGGCGGGCATAGATCGCCAGAAAGTGGGGGATGATGCCCAGGCCGCAGACGACCAGATCCTGCCGCGCCAGAATAGAGGCCGAGGCGCGGAGGTTGGGGTCGATGGTGAGGTTGGTGGTGGTGTCCGCGGCGGCCTGATCTTCAATCAGCGCCTGTTCCACCAATGCGTCGATGCGGCTGCTCTTCCAGTCCATGGCTTTTCCTTCGGAAAAGAGTGATCAGTGTTCAGTGGTCAGTGATCAGTTTGTCGGTAGCGCAGCTAGTGCGGCCTGGGCTTTTTCCAGCAGAAGGCGGGTTTCGGCCTCCTGTTTTTTCAGGCCTTCGACCACCTTGGCCGGAGCTTTGGCCAGGAAGCCTTCGTTGCCTAACTGGCGCTCGGCGGAGGAAATGCCCTTCTCGAACTTTTCGATGTCCTTGGTCAAACGGGCGCGCTCGGCGGGTACGTCGATGGTGCGCTCGTAGATCACGGCTACATCGAAGGTTGCCGTGGAGTGCTTGGAGAGGCCAGCAGAAATCTCTGCCACGAAGCGCAGTTCACTGACCTTGGCCAGGCGCTCGACCATGGCGATGTTCTGCTGGACGGTGACCTGCAATTCAGCGCCGATGCGGACCTCAACCGGGGTGGAGACTTTCTCCTCCACGCCAATCTCCTTGCGCAGGGCGCGGATTTCAACAATGAGACTTTGCAGCAAGGCCATTTCTGCCAAAGCTGCGGCATCTGCCGGGTTTTCGACGGCCTGCGGATAGCTGGCGAGCGCGATCGACTTGGCGGGTGGGTTGCCGTCGTAGAGAGCGTGCCAAATCTCTTCGGTCAGGAAGGGCATGAAGGGCGAAAGCAGGCGCAGAGAGGCTTCGAAGACGCTGACCAACGTGGTGAGCGCGGCTTTTCTGCAGGCGGCCTTGCTGGCTTGCTGACTTGCTGACTCGCTCGCTGGCCCATCCATCGGAAAGTCGAGGCTGAGCTTGACGATCTCCAGGTACCAGTCGCAGAAGCTGCCCCAGAAGAACTGGTAGATTGTGTTGGCCGCGTCGTCGTAGCGGTAGTTTTCCAGCGACTGGTTGACCTTGGCGGCGGTGGAGTCGAATTCGGCCACGATCCAGCGGGTTTCCAGAGGGGCGTCGGCGGCGGCCACGGGCATTGCGCCCAGGGCGGCGGGATCGACGGTGATTCCGAGTTCGGCGGCGCGGTCCACGTTCATGAACAGGAAGCGGGCGGCGTTCCAAATCTTGTTGGCGAAGGCGCGGTAGCCCTCGGTGCGGGCCACGTTGAAGGCGATGTCGGTGCCCGGCGAGGCCATGGAGGCCAAGGTGAAGCGGACCGCATCGGTGCCGTACTGCTTGACGATTTCGATGGGGTCGAGCACGTTGCCCTTGGTTTTGGACATTTTTTCGCGGTTGGCGTCGCGCACCAGGGCGTGGATATAGACCTCGCGGAAGGGGACCGAATCGGCCAGCGAGCGTGAGCTCCCGTCGGCCATGGGCACGTCGCCCGCGAACCAGCAGCCCAGCATGATCATGCGGGCGACCCAGAAGAAGAGAATGTCGAAGCCGGTAACGAGCAGGCTGGTGGGATAGAAGGCGTCGAAGTCGGCGCGATTCTCGGCCGTGATGTTGGGCCAGCCGAAGACTGAAACCGGCAACAGACCGGAGGAGAACCAGGTGTCAAGGACGTCGGTTTCCTGCGTGATTTTGGCAGAACCGCAGTGGGCGCAGGCCGTGGGATCGACCCGGGCGACAGTGATTTTGTGGCAGTCCGCGCAATGCCAGGCGGGAATGCGATGGCCCCACCAGAGCTGCCGCGAGATGCACCAGTCGTGGATGTTTTCCATCCAGTTGGAGTAGGTCTTCTCGTACTGCTCGGGCGTGAAGCGGATGTGGCCCTGCTTGACGGCTTCTTTGGCCTTGTAGGCCAGGGGCTGAATCTTGACGAACCATTGCGTGGAGAGGCGCGGCTCAACGACCGTCTTGCAGCGGTCGCAATGGCCGACGGAGTTGGTGTGGTCGGTGATGCCGGCCAGCAGACCCTGTTCTTCGAGATCGGCCACGATGCGCTTGCGGGCCGGATAGCGGTCGAGGCCGGCGTACGCGCCGCCCTCGGCGTTGATGTGGCCGGTGGCGTCCATGATGTTGATGGAGGGCAGGTGGTGGCGCTCGCCCAGGGCAAAGTCGTTGGGATCGTGCGCCGGGGTCACCTTGACCGCGCCGGTGCCGAAGTCGCGGCTGACCCACTCGTCGAGGATGATGGGGATTTCGCGGCCTACCAGAGGCAAGCGCAGTTTCTTGCCGTGCAGATGGAGGTAGCGCTCGTCTTCGGGATGAATGGCCACGGCTACGTCGCCCAGCATGGTTTCAGGCCGGGTGGTGGCGACGGTCAGGAACTCGCCGGTTTCCTTGCCGTCGGCGTCGAGGACGGGGTAGCGAATCTCCCACAGGTGGCCCTTCTGCTCTTCGTGGACCACTTCGAGGTCGCTGATGGCGGTTTGGCAGCGGGGACACCAGTTGACGATGTACGCGCCGCGATAGATGAGCCCCTGCTCGTGGAGGCGGACGAAAGCCTCGCGCACCGCGACGGAGAGGTGGTCGTCCATGGTGAAGTACTCGCGCTGCCAATCGACCGACGCGCCGAGGCGCTTCATCTGGTCGAGGATTGCGCCGCCGTAGTGGCGTTTCCACTCCCACACGCGCTCAACAAAAACATCGCGGCCCAAATCCTGACGGGTCTTGTTTTCGCTGGCCAACTGCCGCTCCACCATCATCTGGGTGGCGATTCCGGCGTGGTCGGTGCCCGGCACCCACAGGGCGCGGCGACCGCTCATGCGCCGCCAGCGGGTGAGGATGTCCATCTCCGTCTGGTTGAGCATGTGGCCCATGTGCAGGCGGCCGGTGACGTTGGGCGGCGGCAGCAGAATCGTAAAGGCCGACTTGCCGTCGGGGCGGACGCTCGCTTCGCTCGCAGGAGCGGATTCGGAGTCTGGTCCTTTTTGGGCGATTGTCGTTTCAGGGGCGGACTGGGCGAAGAGGTTTTCGCGGACCCAGTATTCGGCCCAGTGATCTTCAATGGCGGTGGGATCGTACGCTTTTGGCAGGTCGTGAGGCATGGGGTTTCTTCCGGGAAGCCCCCATGGGACTGGCGGAAAAGCCTCAGAAAGAGAGGATTTCCGCGGGGGGACCACCCTTCACTTTACCAGAGGCGGCGTGGACAGCTTCTATGCGGGTGGGGAGGCAGGGGGATCGCATGAAGAGGTTTTCAGCCGCGGATATGACTCAGCGCGGCCCTCCGGGGCGCGGACAATACGATTGGGATGCTATCCCCGGGTTGCGCTTCGCTCCACCCGGGGCTATTTTCACGTCTTCTTTACAGGAAGACCACGGTTGACTCTCCAGAAGGGCTGTGGATATGCTCCGGGAAGATCGTTGCAGATTCTGTGCTTTGGCTGTGGGCGGAAGGGGCTTGAAGAGCATAGGGCACTCATGCAATTGCCGCAGGCGGGTAGGAGCGCAATTCACCACGGGGGCGCATTCCGCCCCAAAGAAGAAGGCCGCACCCGATGAGGGGAGCGGCCTTTGTGTTTTAAAGCGGGTGTCAGCTTAGAAGGGGTTGATCTTCGACAAGCCCTTCTTCTTTTTCTTCTTGCTGGAGGACTCGTCACTCAGGTCGGCCTTGGGCTTCTTCTTTTTGGCGTCGGCCGTAGACTGAGCCGGCGTCGAACCGGGCTTCACTTCGTTCACCTGGTCGGGAGCCTCGGAGGGCTTTTCCGCGGCGGGCAGCGCCGTGCTGGTCGGACCAACCGGCTTGATGACTGCGTTGGGATCGGCTGTGGGCGCGTTGACAATCTGCACGCCTACGCCGGTGCCGCCTTCGGGCTTTTCAAGCTGCAATGGCGCCGTGGAGGGCTGGTCGCTGCGCGGAGGCTCATTGGCGCCTGTCGGGGTAGCGGCTCCGGCAGCGGCGGCAGGCTTGCCCGCGTTCATCGCCTCACTGAAGAGGGCGATGTTCTGCTTGGTCACGTCCGGCGCCAGGGTGCGCTTGGGATCTTCCAGGCTCGGTTCGCCCACGTGCACGGCTTCCACCACGGTGGGTCCGTGCTTGATCAGTCCGAGGGTCTTATCGGTAAAGTGCAGGGCCTGGCGGCTGCGTTCTTCCGCATCGCTTTCTGCCACGGCTTCCGCAGTGGGCTCCGGAACGGGACGGTTCATAGCTACCAAACGATCACGGGCGTCTTCGACGCGAGGAGCCATCGGATAGCGCGTGATGACCTTGGTATAAGCCGTGGCCGCACGATCCTGGTAGACCGCCGCGAGCCGCTCACGAACCGCATTGGGCAGGCCGGGGGCAATCCGCACGGCGCGGGCCTGGCCGGCATAGGCATCGCCGATGCCCAACAGAGCCTGGTCGCTCTTGGAATAGAGCGGGAAAGTATCCACCACCGTCTGCAGTCGGGCAATGGAGGCGGAGAAGTTCTCGCGGCTGCCGTAGTAGAGGCCGATCTGGGTTTCGCGCTCGGCCAGAACTTCCTGCACGTCGCGCAGCTTCTGCTTGGCGCGGGGCACCAGCGTGGAGTCGGGGAACTGGTTGATCATGGCCCGGTACTCCTGCTCAGCGCGCTGCGCGTTCAGGTAGTCGCGGTCGGGCTTCTCCATCTGCTGATAGAAGATGTCGGCCACCTTCATCTGCGCTTCGGCCGCTTCAGGGGCCTGGGGGAAGAAGGTGATGAAATCCTTGTACTCGGCTTCGGCCTGGGTCAGGGCCGCGGTGCCGCCCTCCTTGAACCAGCTGTCACCCACCGCCAGTTTGGCGCGCATCCGGTATTCCGAATCCGGGTAAGTGTTCAGCATGGTTTGCAGGTCGAGTCGCGCCACGTCGAAGCGGCCCTTCTTCAGGGCCACCATGGCCTTGTCGAAGAGCTCCTTGTCGGGCTGTTTGGAGGCCACGTTGGCGAGCGGGTTGGCGCTCAGGTCCTGGTTTTTCTTGTGCTTGGGCTTCTTGTCCTTGGCCTGGGCCGAAACGCCCAGTACCAGAACCGCCAGAGCCAGCGCGCCAATCTTCATCGACAACCGGTTCATACCACCTCATTGCGGCGATGGCCCGTCGACAGGTCATCCGCCTTGACTTGACTCATGCTAAAAAACTTATTCGCCCGCTGCGACGCGGGCCTCAGCCAACAGGGCGCGCGCATCCTGCTCCGGGTGGCCCGCGCCGAAAACGGCGTTGCCTGCCACGAGCAAATCGGCACCTGCTTGGACGATGCGGGTCACTGTATCGTGAGCCACGCCGCCGTCCACCTCGATTCTAAATGCCAGCCCCATCTCCTGGCGCAATTCCGCCAGCCGCCGGATCTTATCCAGCGAAAATTCGATAAACCTTTGCCCGCCGAAGCCCGGATTGACGCTCATGATCAGCACATGGTGCACCATGTGCAGAATGTCCCGGATCAGATCCACCTGGGTGGCCGGATTCAGCACCACCGCCGGCTTCATGCCGTGCTGGGCAATCAGCTCCAGGCAGCGGTGCAGGTGGCGGCAGGCTTCGTAGTGCACGCTCACCCAGTCGGCCCCGGCGTCGGCGAAGGCGGGAATGAATTCTTCCGCGTTCTCGATCATCAAGTGGCAGTCCAGCGGTAGACGGGTGGCCTTGCGCAGGCTTTTCACCACCGGCGGTCCCAGGGTGATGTTGGGCACAAAATGCCCGTCCATCACGTCCACATGAATCACCGTGCCGCCGCCCCGTTCGGCCGCGGCAACCTCTTCGGCCAGATGGGCAAAGTCAGCAGACAGGATAGAAGGCAGCAGCTCAACCATGGGTTTTTCGGGTATCTCCTTGATGGCCCAGTGTATCAGCGGCGGCGGGCCACAGTCTCGCTTAAGGGGTTGCGCCATTGGCCGGAGCCTTGAACCGGCTGGCAAACACCCTGCCCACCCCGCGCAGTATGGACTTCACCGGCCAGTGGCCCTCGGCGTCCGGAAAGAAGATTTCGCCGGTGCGGCGGGCTTCAGGCCGGTAGTACCAGCGCTTGAGCAGTGCCAGATGTCCTTGGCGCAGTGTCACCGAAGGGGCTCCGGAAGCCTCTGCCAGCGCGGACAACGCCTCTTCCATGCGGGCTTCCAGCATCCCGCGCGCGGGTTTCCTCTTCGGCGCGCTACCGGCAGGAATGCTTCCCGTTGATAAGGCCTCTGCTGCCTCAGTAGTCTCCTCGTTCGGTGTCAGCGGCGTACTGATCTCTGACCCTTGATCTCTGATCTCTGTTTCCGGTACCGGCTCAATCGCCATGGGTTGGGCAAACAGCGACGTGGACCCCGACTGCTCGTTCTGGATCCGCATGCCCAGGGTCGAAAACCCTGCCGGACCGCGCAGCCGGCCGTTTTCAAACAGAAAAACCGCCACCTCGTCCGGCTGGGCCGAGGCTTGCAGAATCACGGCCCGCAACTGGCTTAGCGGGCGCACCAGCTCGGAGGCCAGTGCGCGCACGCTCTCGACCTTGGCCACTTGGGCGTGAATCGCCGCGGCCGTCTCAAATTCGAGCTTTGCCGAGGCTTCGTCCCGCTCCGTGCGTAGCGTTACCAGGCGGCTTTCGCCGCGGGTGGCCAGAAAGCGTTCCACTGCCGAGGCCTCTTCGCCGTAGCGCTGATCGGTGCAGCCCTGGTAGCAGGGAGCCAGGCACATCTTCATCTCGGAGTAGACACAGCCGGGATGGCTGGGGTGGGGGGCTAGGTCGTCCGTGCAACGGCGCAGCAGAAATAGCTTGAGCATTTCGTCGGCATAGCGCTCCGCCGCCGCCCGCGACGGGAACGGCCCGTACGCCCAATCGGCCTCGCGCTGGCTGGGCCGGTGGGTCACCGTGATGCGCGGGTAGGGGTTGCTGCCCAGGAAGCGCACAAAGGCCGGATGGCGCAGATGCATCCGTTCCAAGCACTTCGAGCCGTACTCGTTTTGGAGGAGTTCAAACTGCAACAAAAGCGACTCGAACTCCGAGCCGGTAAGCCGCCACTCGATGCGCCGCACCAGGCCGGCCAACTGCAAGCGGCGCGGATGCCTGGCAGAGGGCTGCAAGAGCCGTTCCAACCGCCCACGCAGGTTAGGAGTGCGCCCGATATAGGGCTCATAGTGTTCCTCTTCGCCATAGAGAGCAAAGACTGCCGAACTTGTGGGTAGCTGCGCCAGCGCGGCCTTGGCATTGGCCGGGTCAAAAGGCAGGGTTCGCAGATCGCTGGGCACGGCCACTTCGCTCAGGCTCCCGCGATGGTCATGCCGTCGATGCGCAGGGTGGGCGAGACTACAGAGCCGCGGAAGACCAGGTCGTTGCCGATGGCGGTTACGTTTTTGAGCATCTCGGCAAGGTTGCCGGCGATGGTGACTTCTTCGACGGCGTGGGTCAGTTGGCCGTTTTCAATCCACAGGCCGGTTGCGCCGCGGGAGTAGTCGCCGGTGACTACATTTACGCCAAAGCCCATCAGGCTGGTGACGTAGAGGCCGGCGGGAATGGCGGCGATGATCTCTTCCGGGGTCTGCGTGCCCGGTTCCAGATAGAGATTACCGCAGCCGATGCCGGGCGTGCCGGCGAGGCCGCGGGAGGCGTTGTGGGTGGATTGCATGCCCAGTTTGCGGGCGGCGTAGGTGTTCAAAAGATAGTTCTGCAGGACGCCATTTTCTACGATCACGGTGCGGCGCGAGGGAAGGCCTTCGCCGTCGAAGGGTGAGGAGCCGAATCCGCCCGCGCCCGTGGGCAGCAGCATCAGGTTGTCGTCGATGATCGTCAGGCTCGATGCCGCGATTTGCTCGCCCAGGCGACCCGCCAAAAAGGACGCGCTGCGCCAGATGGAGTCGCCCGAGGCCGCCTCAAAGACCGAGCCAATCAGCGACCGCGCCACCTCTGGTGCGAAGACGATGGGAACCTTCTGCGTCGGAACCCGGCGAGCGCCCAGGCGGCGCAATGTGCGACGCGCGGCTTCCTTGCCGACCTCTTCAGGGGATTCGAGATGCGCGAAGCAGCGCGCCCCGCTCCACCAGCCGTCGCGCTGCATGGAGCCGTCCACATCCTTGGCCAGCGGAGCCGCGGAGATCCCGGCATAGCTGGTGCGGTAGCCGCCCACAAAGCCCCGTGAGTTGGCCAGCACCATGCTCCCGGTGGCGGCGTCAAAGCTGCCGCCGTCGGAGTTGGTGATGCGCGGGTCGGCCTCGAGAGCCGCCGCCTCAGTCCGTTTGGCCCACTCGATGCGTTCCGCGCCGGGCAGCGAGTACACGTCCTCGTAGTAAAGGTGCAGATCGTCGTCCACCGAGCCGAACTCGCTGGTCTCCGGCAATCCCGTGAAAGGATCTTCTTCGGTGACCTTGGCCAGCGCCACTGCTCCCTCGACCAGTTGGCGGATTCCGTCCGGGGTCAGGTCGCTGGTGGAGGTCGAGGCCGAGCGCTTGCCCAGGAAAACCCGCAGTCCCAGCCCGCGCGAGCCGGACTCCTTCAGGGTCTCCACCTGGCCCATGCGCACGTTCACGCTGAACTCGTCGCCCTCGCGCACCACCGCTTCGGCGTCGCTGGCGCCGGCTTTGATGGCCAGAGCCACCACGTCGGTGGCCAGGGATTCAAGGTCCAAACCAGTCAGATCGGGTTGAGGAAGAGTATCGGGCATGGGTCAACAGTAACAAAAGGTGTTGAGGTTCGGCACCTGGTTCGGTGTATGGAGCCGCGGACGGATGCCGTGGATTTGGCTTTGCGAAGACGAGAGCATATCTGACGAGGACTCTGGTTTGGTATGGTGATGGGTACTTCACGAGGCATTATGACAACACACTGGAAGCAGTTTCTTCTTGCATTTACTTTCGTTTCAGCCGCAATCCCCGTTTTCTCACAAATCAAAGGCATCGATCCCACCCTGCTGGGCAAGGCCACGGCCGGTGATGCCGAATCGGAATGCCGGGTGGCGCAAATCTACGCGAAGGGCGACCGCGTCGGCCAGGATTTTACCCAGGCGGCGGCTTGGTACATCAAAGCTGCGGACCAGAGCTTTGCCCAGGCGCAATACGAGCTTGGCCTGCTGTCTCTTGTGGGGCAGGGCGTTCCGCAGAGCGATGCGCAGGCGGCAGCGTGGTTCCGTAAGGCGGCCGATCAAGGGTTGGCAGAGGCTCAGCTTAGCTTGGGCGGCCTTTACGATCATGGACAGGGCGTGAAGCAGGACTATGCGCAGGCCGCGGGGTGGTATCGCAAGGCCGCTTTGCAGGGGAATGCCGCCGCGCAGTTCAATCTGGGTTCGTATTACGAGCTTGGCAACGCGGTTCCACAGGACTATACACAGGCGGCGGACCTGTATCTGCGTGCCGCCAAACAGGGCAACGCTTCGGCGCAGTTCAACCTGGGGCTGCTTTACGACAACGGCACAGGGGTTGCGCAGGACCTGACGCAGGCGGCGCTCTGGTACAACAAGGCAGCCGATCAGGGTCTGGCGCGCGCGCAATACAATCTGGGCTCGATGTTTGCCCAGGGGCAGGGTGTGCCGCAGAGCTATGCGGAGGCCTATTACTGGCTCAGTTTGGCTGCCAGCACCTGGAATGGAGCGCGGCAGCAGCAGGCTGCGCAGGCCCGGGATACGGTGGCTACCCGGCTGAGTCCGACCGAGTTGCTCAACGCGCAGCAGCGGACGCAGAAGTGGCTGGGGGCGCACCAGAAGTAGCGGGGCGATGTTTTTCAGAAACTCGTCGAAACTGCTTGTATGGATATACTGAAATGGATATAATCCGTGCCATGAAGCCGGTCCGATTTCTCGGCGATTCGCTGAAGAATCTGCGCACCTTTCCCAAGGATGCGCGCCAGAACGCTGGCCGCCAATTGGATCGGGTTCAGAAGGGAAAAGAGCCAGACGACTTCAAGTCGATGTCCGAGATCGGCAAGGGCGTTGAGGAGATTCGTATCCTAGACGAATCCGGGATATTCCGGGTGATTTATACGGCACGGATTGCTGACGCGGTGTATGTCCTTCACGCCTTTCAGAAGAAGACGCGTCAGACTTCCAAGCAGGATATTGATACCGCAAAACGACGGTTTAAACAATTGATGAGAGGTGATCTATGAGCGAGCCGGAAATGCAAGAATTTGCCAATGTCTGGGATGCTATTGCCGACACGCCAGAAGAGGCGGCAAACCTGACCTTGCGCTCCGAACTCATGGACGAGATCGAGGCGATCATCAAGGAGGGCGGGTGGACTCAAGCGGAGGCTGCAAAGCGCTGCGGAGTGACTCAGCCGAGGATCAACGATCTGCTGCGGGGACGGATTGCGCGGTTTTCCATTGATGCGCTGGTGAATATTGCGTCAGCACTGGGGCGCAAGGTTAGAGTGAGTCTCGACGATGCGGCCTGATTTGGGTGCTTTTGTTGCGGCTCTCTTCCGCGCCAGTGGCGGCTCGGCGTAGGTTTCGAACTCCGGGGCAAGCGCATCGTACTCGCGCTTGACTTCGGGATCGGCTAGTGACTCAGCCTTGATTTCGTCGAAAGGAATGGTCATAGAAGCTCCTTGACGCCGCGTAATTGTTGTTCGTATCTAAAAGTGAAGGTGAACAGTAGACCTGTATTCCCGACCTGTCGTGTCTTGAACCACAAATTTCGCATCTATCCATCGATTATCTATTCCCTTCAGGTCATCCGGTATTGGATTTTCCCCTTTAGCAATAAACCAACCTCGGAATGAATCGCCGGGGCCGAGTTTGCCTTGATGGAATCGTTGATGGTTTAGTACTTCGTCTCGATGCAATTGAATACCGTGCTTTCCGACAGAATAGAAATCTTTCGGTGGGTCAGCCTCTTTTGGATCAAACGCTGGTTCGAGGCTTGGCTCGTTCCAGGGTGGCTCAATGTTGTAGTACGCAATAACGATGGTCGCTTGAGGTGAATTATTTGTGATTGCGACCTGGACAGAATAAGAGGTTAGCGAGTCGGGAGAAGATTCAATTCGGTCCGAATATTGGTCCCCAACTTGTCGAATCGAGATGATCTTTCGTTTCTGCCACCAGAAGGAATAGATCGCCCAAATGAAAGCGAGCAGAGGTAGTGAAAAATCTCTCAGCAGTTTGTAGACGAGCGTTTCTGTGATTCCACCAGCGTTTTGCACTATGGCCGCTGCTAGACACACCACTGTCATCGCAAAATTCTACCTTCCTGTGCCGCCCACGGTCATCTTGTCGAGCTTGATGGTGGGCATGCCGACGCCGACGGGGACGGACTGGCCGTCTTTGCCGCAGGTGCCGATGCCCTGGTCGAGCTTGAGGTCGTGGCCGACCATGGAGACGTACTTCAAGGCGTCCGGGCCGTTGCCGATCAGGGTGGCGTCGCGCACCGGGGCGGTGATTTTGCCGTCTTCGATGAGGTAGGCTTCGGAGGCCGAGAAGACGAATTTACCGTTGGTGATGTCGACCTGGCCGCCTCCAAAATTGACCGCGTAGAGGCCGCGCTTGACGGAGCGCAGAATGTCTTCGGGCGCGTCGTCGCCGGCCAGCATGTAGGTGTTGGTCATGCGTGGCATGGGGATGCACTGATAGCTTTCGCGGCGGCCGGAGCCGGTGTTGGCTGCGCCGGTGAGGCGCGCGGAGAGCTTGTCGGTCATGTAGCCGCGCAGAATGCCGCCCTCGATGAGGACAGTTTCCTGGGTTGGCGAGCCTTCGTCGTCCACGTTGAGCGAGCCGCGGCGGCCTTCGATGGTGCCGTTGTCCACCACGGTGACCTTGGAACTGGCGACCTTTTGGCCAATGAGTCCGGCAAAGGCTGAGGTCTTTTTGCGGTTGAAGTCGGCTTCGAGCCCGTGCCCCACGGCCTCATGAAGCAGGATGCCGGGCCATCCCGGCCCCAGTACCACTTCCATTTCACCCGCCGGAGCGGGGACAGCACTGAGTTGCAGAATGGCTCCGCGGGCTGCTTCGCGCGCCAGGGCCTCCGGGCTTTTGGAGTCGACGAACTGCTCCAAGCCAGCGCGGCCGCCAGCGCCTGCCGAGCCTTTGGTGGTGTTGGCGTCTTCCTTGGCGATGACGAAAACATTGAGACGGCAGAGGGGCTGGGTGTCGCTGGCGTAAGCGCCGTCGGACGCGGCGATAAGGATGCGGCGCAGTTCCTCCGAGTAACTAGCCCGGACCTGCACGATGCGCGGGTCAAAGGCCCGGGCGGCGCGATCAGCCTTGAGGATGAGTTCGAGGCGCGCGGCCAGATCGAGGTCGAATCCGCCCAGCGGGACGGGATAAAGATCGGCGACGGGTGTCTCAATGAACCCCTGCACGGTCTGCGTGGCGGGGCCGGAGGCGATGAGCGCGGCGGTGCGCGCGGCGTGGAGCAGGCGGTCCGGACTCAGATTGTCGGTGTAGGCGTAGCCGGTGCGCTCGCCCGAGAGGACACGGATGCCGCAGCCGGCGCTGGTGCCCTGGCTGGCGGATTTGACGATCTGCTCGTCGACGCCCAGCGCAGTGGCGGTGACCGACTCGAAGTAGAGGTCGGCGTAGTCACCGCCGGCCGAGAGAGCCTCGCCCAGGCAGCGTTCCAGCAGCCGCTCGGTGATGCCGAATTTGTCAAAAAAATAGCGATTGTGACTGGGACGGGGGGAAGCGGCCGGATTGGTCATCGTGGCTTCAGTTTACGCTGGTTTCCGCGCTCCTCAACTGCGCGGCGCACCCGTTCCTGTTTTGATGCCGGAAGCCCAAATCCCTGTTTTCGGCGCTGCCGCCGTGCTAGATTCTTCCCATGAAGAAGATTCTTGCTGCCGCCCTGCTGTTGATGGTGTTTGCCAGCCCGGCCTTTGCTGCCTCCCACCATCACCATGTTGCCCATCACCCCCAACATCAGCATCATCATCACCACGGCAAGGCCTAGACAATATCCCGGCTTCAGTCTGCCTTAACGGCTGGAGCCGGGAAACTTCCCCTGCTTTTCCCCTCCGCGGCGGAAGATGGTAAGGTATGTGCCATGAACGACTTGGATGTACTGCGCTATCCGATCGGCCGCTTCACTCCTCCGGCCAGCAACCTGCTGGACATTCGTGCCGCGCACATTGACACGCTCCGTTCGCTGCCTGCGCGCCTGCACGCGGCCGTGAGCGGCCTGAACGATTCCCAACTCGATACGCCCTACCGCGAAGGCGGCTGGACGGTGCGGCAAGTGGTGCACCATGTGGCCGATAGCCACTCCGTTTCTCTGGTGCGCTTCAAAATGGCGCTCACCGCGGATTGGCCCACCATTGCACCCTACGACGAGGCCGCCTGGGCCAAACTGGCCGACGCCCGCCTCCCCGTCGAGGTCTCTCTGGGGTTGATCACCGGCGTGCATGCGCGCTGGGTCGCGCTGTTGGAGTCTCTCACTGAGGAAGACTTCCAGAAGGGTTTTGTTCATCCCGAAAGAGGACGCCTCAACTTGGCTACAGCGCTGGCAATTTACGAATGGCACTCACGCCACCACGTCGCGCACATCACCAGTCTGCGTGCCCGGCAGGGCTGGTAAGGTCTCTGGATGCCTGCGGGCGTGGATGCCGCCTCTCCGGCCCTGCTGGCTCAAAGCCTCGAAGAATATCTGGCAGACCACCCGGCAGCCGCGCTCATTGAGGATGGGCGTGTTCTGTTCGACATGCGCACCGCCCACTATGCGGTGACGGAGGCGCATGGGCGCTGCTTGTTGCAGCTCTGGAGCGAGGAGCGCAATTTGATGCGCACCGTGGTGGACGTGCAGGAGCGCGCGCAATGCCTGCGTCTGATGACGCGGCGCATGGGGGCGAGCAAGCTCCAGGCGCTGGAACTTGTTCCCAACAGCGATCGCCACACCCCTACCGCCCGCGAGGCAGGGCGGAAGAATTATCAGCGGCTGCTGGAGCGGGTGCTGACGCGGAACTTCATTGGAAGTAAAGTGGATGGTCTTCGCTCGGCGATGGACCTGGAACACAGCTTTGGTCCAGCTTATGTGCGCGGACGTCTGCTGCGCGGAACTGCCGCTGAGGCGGTGATCGGCGTGAGCCAAGCGGAGTCTGGGGCCATGGTGGACGGCATTCTGACCCTGGGCATTTTGTGGCTGGATTATTGCCGGCTGCACGGCGACGGACGCAGGCACTTTGGCGGGCTCAAAGTGATTGTGCCCTCGGGTGCATGGCGGACCACAGCGGAGCGGATGGCCTGGCTGAATCATGCCGCAGCGGATTTTCAGCTTTATACGCTGGACGAACGCAGCGAAGAGCTCACGCAGGTCGACTTTCGCGATACCGGCAATCTGGATGCGCGGCTGGTGCATGCCTTCTCGGCGGATGCGGCCATCGAGCGCTGCCGGGAGGGGATTGAGCGGCTGATGGGGCTGGTTCCGCAGACGGCCAGGGCGCGGGTGGAGGTGCGGGCCGGATCGGCTACCGAGGTGGGGCTGCTGCTGCATGGACTGGAGTTCGCCCGCGTGCGGCATGGCTTTGCCGCCAACTCCTTTGCCCGCGAAGACGAGATTACGTTTGGCGCGGGAGCCAACGAAACTCCGCTGACCGAAGAAAATGAAGGGCTTTGCCGCGGGTTGCTCTTGCGGCTTTTCCGCAGCCGGCACGCGGACGGCGTGCACACCGATCCGCTGTTCCGCTTGCAGCCGGAGCATTGGCTGGAGTCGCGACTGCGCGGTGGGATTAGCGAGCTGCTGCCGGGACTGCGTGGGGATTTGCTCTATTCGCAGGTGCCGGCGCTTTCGACCGGCGACCGCGGCCTGCTGGATTTGCTGACGCTGGACCGCAGCGGGCGGTTGGTGGTGATGGAGCTCAAGGCCGAAGAGGATCTGCATTTGCCCTTGCAGGCGTTGGACTATTGGATTCGCGTGCGCGCCTTGAACAGGGACCGGCAGCCCGGTGCGGGCAACGGCGGCGGAAGGCCGCTGTCGGCCTTCGAGCGGCAGGGATACTTTGCCGGAGCAGAGGTTTCGCCGCTGGAGCCGCGGCTCTTGCTGGCGGCTCCGGCCCTGCGCATTCATCCCGCCAACGAGCCGGTGCTGCGCTATTTTTCTCCGCAGGTGGAGTGGGAGCTGATTGCGCTGAGCGAGCATTGGCGGCGGGAGTTGAAGGTGGTTTTCCGCAAGCGGAGCGGAGACGTTTCAGCGCGGCCCTATGGGGCGCGTTGAAACAGGATTAGGGTGCTGTCCCCGGGTTGCGCTGCGCTCCACCCGGGGCTATTTTCATGTCTTCCCTACAGGAAGACCGCCCCTAATTCTCTCTGCTTTTGCCGATTCGCTTTGCTCAGGGGCGCGGAGTTTAGGCAGTGGCGCATTTCCGCAGGTCGCGGACCAGCGCGTCGATGCGCGCCAAGTCCGAGTCCCAGGCGAACATGAAGCGCGCCGCGCCGCCGATGAAGGTGTAGAAATGCCAGCCGCATAGGCGCAGGCGTTCAAGAATTTCGTCCGATGCCGCAATGAAGACCGTGTTGGCTTCGGCGGGCGAGGGCACCGTGATATTGGGAATGTCGGCGATCTGCTCCTCAAAATAACGGGCGCAGCGATTGGCGTGCTGGGCGTTGGTGAGCCACGCGCCGCTCTCCAGCATTCCTACCCAAGGAGCCGCCAGGAAACGCATTTTTGAGGCGAGCTGCCCGGCCTGCTTGCAGCGGTAATCGAAGTCGACGGCCAAGGCGCGATCGAAGAACAGCACCGCTTCGCCCACCGCCATTCCATTTTTTGTGCCGCCAAAACCAAGCACATCCACGCCGCATTTCCAACTCAGTTCGGCGGGCGTGAGTCCCAGGCTGGCGCAGGCGTTGGCAAAGCGGGCTCCATCCATGTGGAGCATGAGTCCGTGCGCCTTACATTCCTTGGAGATGGCCTGGATCTCTTCCACCGTGTACACGCGGCCGGTTTCAGTGGGCTGCGTGATGGTGACGACGCGCGGCTTGGGGTAGTGAATGTCGTTGCGCTTGGTGGCCAGCTCGTGGATGGAAGCAGGCGTCAGTTTGCCGTCTACACCCTTGGCTACCAGCAGCTTGGAGCCGTTGGAGAAGAACTCCGGCGCGCCGCACTCATCCGTTTCTACATGCGAAGAGTCGCAGCAGATGACGCTGTGATAGGACTGGCAAAGCGAGGCCAGGGCCAGCGAATTGGCCGCTGTGCCGTTGAAGACGAAGAAGACGTCGCAGTCGGTTTCAAAGAGTTTACGGAAGGCATCCGAGGCGAGCGAGGTCCACGGATCTTCGCCGTAGGAAGAAGCACAGCCGCGGTTGGCGCTGTCCATGGCGGCCCAGGCCTCAGGGCAGATTCCCGCATAGTTGTCGCTGCCAAATTGTTGAACAAGCTCCGCAGTATCAATATCCGTCATGTCGTTGTCCTTCTATTCAGCATAGCGCTCGGCCCGAATCCAAGTCTCAGATGCAGGACATTCCCCGGCCTGAAGGCCGGGGGATGCCCTCCAATTCAAGGGCCTGGAGGTGCACGAATGGGCAGAATCGGCTTTTGCGAAAATGCCGCTCTGCAGGCACAGGGAAGACGCGGCAAACTACGGCTATAGACCTGGAAAAATGCAGGAAACTGCGCGCAATAAGGCGCATTTGGACGGAATTTGACGCGTTTTAGGGGCCATTCGAGGCGAATCCAGGCTTGATGGTAGCGTATGTTTTACCATTGAGCGGCTGGGATCGATGGGACAGGCGGGTGGGGACGAGAGCATGGGATTGACGCGGGAGTTTCGCGAGCAGGTGCAGGAGCGGTACCGGAGCGACCGGAGGTTTCGCCAGAGACTACTGGCCGGGCTATCCAGTCGCTGCTGTCGGGCGAGGGGGCGCGTGAGCCGGGTTCGGAGCAGGGGTACTGGCGAGAGGCCGAGGGACGCGGGATTCTGCGCGACTTCATCAATGCGACGTTGGGTTTTCCGGCGCTGGCGGAGAAGACCGGGATTCATGTGAAGACGCTGCATCAGATGTTTGGGCCGAAAGGAAATCCGACGGCAGCGCATCTGTTCAAGGTGATTGCTTGTTTGCAGAAGGAGGAAGGGGTAAGGCTGAGGGTGGTGGTGTGAAGGCGTTGGTTGCTTTCCCACCCTTCGCATTTTATCCTCGAAAAACCGCGAAGGATGGGGCACCCAGCTATTGCAGGGGTTGAAACCCCCGCCACCCTCCGGATAGCGCGTTTCCGAAGCTTGTAAAGTCGTGCCCTGACACAAAGCGGTTTTCCAAATACGCCCTCATGCAGAAATCCCAGGTCTCGGTGGGGAGACCTGGGATTCGGATGGTTGGGTTTGTAAGGTTGAGCGGCTGCGCCGGGTTACTTCTTCAGCGGCTTGCGGGCGAAGTAGTAGAGGGAGAAGGCCAGGGCCGCAAAAGCCGCTACCGAGAAGATCGGATTGTCGGTGAGCTGGAAGTGGATCGGGTTTGGCACGTTGAAGGTGGTGGTGTAACCCTTCAGAGCGACGCCGACCAGACCCACGACACCGCCGGCCGCGATGAGTCCGGAAGCAAACAGCGAGCCCGGAGAAACATCGCCCTCGGCTTCGGCGTCGCCGCCTGCCTTGGTGACCGCCGAATCCACGAGCCAGCGGACCACGCCGCCGACGAAGATGGCCAGAGTGGTTCCGATGGACAGATACGCGCCCACGGCGAAGGCCAGGGAGCGGATGCCCAGCAGTTCAACCGTGACCACGATGAAGACGCCGAGAAGGACCAGTCCCCAGGGCAGCTTGCGGCTGAGGATGCCGTTGATGACGGTGGCCATCAGGCGGGCTTGGGGAGCGGGAGCCTTTTCGCCGCCGATGCCCGGAATCCACTGCACTTCAATCTTGTGCGAGGTGGGCGAGTAGAGATACTTGCCGTCGGCCAGTTCGGAAGAGCCGAGCGCGTTGAGGACGATGTACTCGCTCTTGTGGTGGACGACCGTGGTCTTGTCGGGGTTGATGACCTGGAACTGCTCGTGCAGGCCGCGCGGATCCTTCTGCACGTTGACGCCGTCGTGGGCGGCGGCGAGATCCCACGTCTGCGGGGCAGAGCGGAACTCTTGCAGGGACTCGTTCATCAGATTCAGGGTGAAGCCGATGGCGACGGTGGAAACGACGATGCCGATGAGGAAGGCGAATCGCTGGTTGCGGGGGGTTGCGCCGATCAGGAAGCCGGTCTTGAGGTCCTGCGAGGTGTCGCCCGCCTCAGCTGAGGCGATGCAGACCACGCCGCCGATGGTGATGGCCAGCGCGCCAAAGGCGGGAGTCGTCCATCCGCTGACCAGGAAGATGGCGGAGGTGGCCATGAGGGTGGCGATGGTCATGCCGGAGATGGGGTTGGCCGAGCTACCGATGAGGCCGACGATGCGCGAGCTGACGGTGACGAAAAGGAATCCGAAGAAGACGATCAGCAGGGAGGCGGCGAGGTTTTCAATCGGCCCCAGGTTCGCTCCGGGCACCGGTTTGAAGTAGAGGAAGAAGAACATGATCACGACCAGCAGCAAGGAGCCGATCATGGCGGTGCCCATGGAGAAGTCCTTCTCGGTGCGGACGGGCTTGGCGGCCGCGGCGGCGCTGCCGCCACGCATGTGTTTGAAGCCCGAGCTGAGCGCGCTGACGATGGTCGGCATGGTCTTGAAAAGGGTGATCAAGCCGGCCGCGGCGACGGCGCCGGCGCCCATGGGACGAATGTAGGTAATCCAGAGATCGCTGGGGCCCATCTGGCTGACGGGAACCGTGCCGGGATAGAGCGGATGGCCCAGCTCTTTGCCGAAGAAGTAGATGAGCGGCATGAGGACCAGCCAGGAAAGCACGCCGCCGGCCAGCATGACGCCGGCCGTCTTGGGTCCGATGATGTAGCCCACGCCCATGTACTCGGTGGTGGCGTCGGCCTTGATGGATGCGCCTTTGAGGACGTGGTTGGGGCCGAAGTCGGGGCGGAACTCCGGGGTGCCGGGCCAGGCGCCGAAGAGGTTCTCATTTTGGAAGAAGGTGTAGAGCGCGCCCAGGCCCAATCCGAAGAACACGCGGCTGGCCAGGGAGCCGCCCTTTTCTCCGGCAATCAACACGTCGGCGCAGGCCGTGCCCTCGGGGAACTTGAGGTTCTCGTGCTCATCGACGATCAACTGCTTGCGGAGGGGCACCATGAACAGCACGCCGAGGAAGCCGCCGATGAGGGCCAGCATGAAGATGCGGGCGTACTCGAGGTCGAAGCCCAGAAAGATGAGCGCCGGCAGGGTGAAGATGACGCCGGCGGCGATGGACTGGCCGGCGTTGCCGGTGGTCTGGACAATGACGTTCTCAAGGATGGAGGAGCGGCCAAAGGCGCGGAGGATACTGATGGAGAGCACCGCGATGGGAATGGAAGCGGCTACCGTGAGCCCGGCGCGCAAGCCGACATAGACCGTGACGGCGCCAAAAATGATGCCGAAGAACGAGCCAAGCAGAATGGCGCGGAGGGTAAACTCCGGGCGGTTGTCGTCAGGTGAAACAAAAGGGTGGAAGTCGGGCATCGAGGTCTCCAAAGGCTTTTAAAGAAGGTTTGCGGAAATGTCCCTGAAGGGGAAGTGTACGGCATTACAGGGGAACCTGTGAATTTTGAAGGCTCTGCGGGAGCGCCGGAGGAGGCGAGGCGGATACGGGCAGGCTTGGCGAACAGGACCCCAAACTTATAGGGTAATTGGCATCCCATGAACCACAACGGATGGAGCAGCGAATGACCAACCCAATTTCGGCCCCCACACGCGTACAGAGACTGCTTTCGCTCGACGTGCTGCGCGGCATCACGATCGCCTTCATGATTATGGTGAACAACAACGGCGGCGCCGGCTCATGGGGCTTTATGAATCACGCCCAGTGGAACGGCCTGACGGCCACCGATCTGGTGTTTCCAACCTTTGTGTTTGTGGTGGGCGCCTCTATTGCGTACGCGTTTGAATCGCGGCTGGCCCGGGGCGCCACCCGCGCCGAACTGGCCTGGCACACGCTGCGCCGGGCCGGAACCCTGTTCCTGCTAGGCGTCGTGGTGAACGGGTACCCGTATTTCGAGTTGGCCCACCTGCGGATTTATGGGGTGCTGCAGCGGATCGCCATCTGTTATTTGGTGGTGGGGCTGTTCTCTCTGTGGGACCGGCGCGTTTGGACCAAGGTGGCGGCGTTGGCGGTGGCCCTGGTGGGCTACTGGGTCCTGCTGCAGTGGGTTCCGGTGCCGGGAGCGGGAATGCCGGGCCGCGATTTTCCCTTTATGGACCAGAACCTGAACCTGGTGTCGTGGATTGACCAGCACCTTATGCCGGGGCACTTGTATCTGCCGTGGAATCCGCCAACGCACGACTTGCGCGATCCCGAGGGGCTGCTGAGCGACCTGCCCGCCCTGGGTACGACGCTGCTGGGTCTGCTGACCGGGCTGTGGCTGCGCGGAAGCAGGGCTGCCCGCACCAAGGCCGTGGGCCTGGCGGCAGCGACCGTGGCCAGCCTGGCAACCGGCTACCTGTGGTCCATCTGGTTTCCGCTGAACAAGAACCTGTGGACCAGCTCCTATGTATTAGTTGCCGCGGGCTGGTCGCTGGCGGTGTTCACGGTGGCTTACTGGGCGATTGAGCAGAACGGGTGGGGCAAGGACCGGGG
>Ga0224529_1000443_pt1 | contig 30603 bp, 17 predicted proteins | sample CBST50metaG_FD_179893 | JGI IMG/M metagenome (GOLD analysis project Ga0224529, IMG submission 179893) | Peat soil microbial communities from Stordalen Mire, Sweden - C.B.S.T50 | ecosystem: Environmental > Terrestrial > Soil > Wetlands > Peat | place: Sweden: Norrbotten County, Stordalen Mire...
GATCAGGGGGCAGGGGTCAGTTGAGGCTGGTCGAGGGCGGTGGTCTCCCACCCATCTCGCGGTAAAGCAGCGAAATGGATGGGCACCCCAGCGGTTTACTTTACAGCCGCACTGTCTTTGCTACTCTCGCCCTTCAAGCCGGGCCGTCACCTGCTCGACAAGGCGGTCGAGGGCGGGGTTGGCGGACGGCGCGGGACTGGGAGGCTCGGGCTGGGTGGCCAGGCGAGCATCGGGGAAGCCCAGGCGGCGCTTGAGGGCCAGAATCTCCTGAATCTTGTTCTCGGGAATGAACTGGAGCGGTTCCCCGATCTGTTTGGCGATGAGGTAGGTTTTGCAGTAGTTGTCGATGATTTCGGCCAGCCACTCGGCGTGGGTCACAGTGTCGGACCAGCAAACGATGCCGTGGTTCTTCAGCAAAATCGTGTTGTGATCCTGAACAAAGGGCAGAACCGTCTCGGCGAAGGCCTGGGTGCCGGGAGTTTCATAGGGCGCCACGGCGGCCGGGCCGACGAAGACCTCGTACTCGGGAATGAGGCAGTTGGGCGGGACGGTGCCGGTGACGGCGAAGGCCGTGGCGTAGGGCGGGTGGCAATGGAGCACGGCGCGCGCCTTGGGGTTGGCCTTGTAGATGGCCAGGTGCAGCAGCAGTTCGCTGGTGCGCGAGCGGTCCCCGGCCAGGATGTTGCCATCCAGGTCAGAGAGGCAGATGTCGGCGGGTTGCAGGTCGCCCTTGCTGAGCATGGTGGGTGTGCAGAGCACGTAGCGCGTGCCCAGGCGGGCGCTGATGTTGCCGCCGTTGCCGTCCACATATTGCCGCTCCCAGAGCTTGCGGCCCACGCGGATGATCTCGGTACGCAACGCCTCCGCCTCAAAGGAGTTGGCCGCCACCAGGGGCGAATCTCCCTCGGGCTTCGGTTCCCGCAGAACCTCGACGACGGCCTGCACCACTTCTCTCACCTGTTCCGCAGCCGGAACCGCTGTCTGTTGCATCGTTGACCTCGCTTTTGGCTTTTGAGCGGAAGCCGGAAACCGGTTGGACTCCTTCGCCGCTGTCTTCTCTATAGCATATAGAACCGGAGGTCGGGTTTCGCCGGTGACTGAGGTCACGACTGCCAGGCCTGTGAATGGAGAGGGGACAATCCCGCAGGAATCAGTGGGCTGGTCCCGATGCCGGGTGCCCCAGGTCTCAAAATCCAGACCTGGGCACCCAACGTTGATACGACAAGCGGCTCGGGGTTAGTGCTTGGGCGCGGGAATCAGGCGCCTCTGCAATTCTTCGAGCGTGTGGCCCTTGGTTTCGGGGTAGAAGAGCGCGACCGTGATCAACTGCAAGACGGTGGCGCCGGCGAAGAAGACGAAGGGCGTCCCCTGCCCGAACCTCAGCACCAGCACCGGGAAGGTGAGGGCGATGACGACGTTGACGATCCAGTGGCTGGCGCTGCCGATGCCCTGGCCCTTGGCGCGAACCGAAGTGGGAAAGACCTCGCCGAGGTAAACCCAGATGACGGCGCCCTGGGAGACGGCGAAGAAGGCGATGTAGACCAGCAGGAGCGGAAGCAGAGCTGTCTGGTGGCTGTTGGTATTGAAGATCCAGGCCACGCCGGCCAGGCAGGTGGAACAGCCGACCGCACCCAGCAGCAAGAGGCTCTTGCGGCCGAAGCGGTCAATCAGGCTCATGCCGACCAGGGTAAAGATCAGGTTCATGGCGCCGATGGCGACGGCCTGCAGGTCGCCGGAGACCTGGCTGAAGCCGGCGGCCTTGAAGATGGTTCCCTGGTAGTACAGGATGGCGTTGATGCCGGCCAACTGGTTGAAGGCGCCGATGGTGATGGCCAGAAACAGCGGGTAGCGGTACTTCCACTTGAAGACCGGCTCGTGGGCAACGGCGTGTTCGGACTGGATTGCCGCCTGGATTTCGGCCAGCTCGGCCTTGGGATCGGGAGCACCCATCTGATTGAGCACGGCAAGCGCTTCGTCAATCTCGTTGCGCGACGCGGACCAGCGCGGCGAAAGGGGAATGCTGAAGAGAGCAATGAAGAAGATGACGGCCGGAACCAGGGCGACGGAGAACATGACGCGCCACTCGATGGCTCCAAACTGGGCCACGCGGACCAGGTAGTTGGAGGTATAGCCGAAGAGGATGCCGAGAACCACGTTCAACTGGAAGGTGCCCACCAGGCGGCCGCGCCACAAGGCGGGGGAGAGCTCGGTGATGTAGACAGGTCCCAGCACGGAGGCAGCGCCAATGGCGAATCCGCCCAGGAAGCGGGTGGTGAGCAGCATGGGCCAGCCCATGGCGAAGACGTTGCCGCAGGCGGCCAGCATGTAGAGCGCAGCGGCCAGGCGCAAGGCGGTGCGCGAACCGAGCCGCTGGCCGATGACGCCGGCAGCAAAGCAGCCCAGCACCGTTCCGACGGGGGAAACGGCCATGGTCATGCCTTTTTCCCAGCCGGTCAAACCATAAAGGCGCACCACCGAATCGATGATTCCGGAGATGACCACCATATCGAAGCCAAACACCAGGCCGCCCAGGGCGCCTGTCAATGTTGCCTTGATCAATTTGGAATTAGGTCGCATAATCCTGCCCCTCAAGTAAACCGCAATCGTACAGACTGGACAATCCTACAGAGTGACCCGCCCAAAGGTAAACCAGAAAATGGGAACGATTCCACAGGGGGCGTGACTAAAGTCGCTGCGGGGCGGGAAAAGAGGGCCTAGCCTCAGGTTCATCGAGGAGATTCGCCCATGATTGCCGCGCCATCCACACTTCGCTCCATCGCCCTGGAAGAGCCCGCCACCATCCGGGTTTTCGAGAGTTTCCACCTGGACTACTGCTGCGGAGGCAACCGGCCGCTGGCCGAAGCCTGCGCCGAGAAGGGACTGGACGTGGAAACCGTTCTGGCCGCGCTTGCGAGTGCGGTGGGCCCGGAAACAGCAGCCGAAGATTTCAGCCTGGCAACCCCGGCCGCGCTGATCCGGCACATTGTCGCAACCCATCACGCCTATGTGCGTAGCGAGCTGCCGCGCCTGCTTCCGATGGCCGGGAAAGCCGCCGCCAAGCACGGGCCGAAGCATCCGGAGCTGATCCAGGTTGAAAAGCAATTGCAGCAACTGGCCGGGGAACTGCTCCCCCACCTTGACAAGGAAGAACTGATTCTCTTCCCCTACATCGAGGCGCTGGACGGGATGCGGAACGGTGGAAGCGCACCGCACGCCTGCTTCCCCACGGTTGAATTCCCCATCCAGGCGATGATTCACGAGCATGAGGGAGCCGGCGCGCTGCTGGACGAGATGCGCACCGCCACCCAGGGTTTTCAGCCGCCGGTGGACACCTGCCCCACGGTGGCGGGCCTTTATGACGGGTTGGCCGCCTTCGAACGCGACCTGCACCGGCACGTTCACCTGGAAAACAACCTGCTGTTTCCCCGCGCCATCGCGCTTGAGAAAGAGGCGCTGGCGGTCCGATAGGACGATGGGGTGGTTGACTTAACCACACGCCGGCGGGTCAGGCCCGCTGGGTTGAGCGGACGGCATCACCGCCAGAATGCGGCAGCGGTGTTTGCCGCCCGCGCTCCAGGCCAGTGCCATTTCACTCTCCATGTAGGCGCAATCGCCGGCGTCGAGCACCTCGTGCAGTCCGCCGGCATCCAACTGCAACTTGCCTTCCAGCACATAGACCAGCGCGCTGGCCTCGAAACAGGAGTCGGTGGCCGAGGCGGCGCCGTTGGGAGGAAACTCGATCATCTGCGCCGCCAGCCGCGTTCCGGTCTCCGGCGCGTTCAACGGCGTCACCTTGATCGAATCCAGCGCGCGGCCATTGCCCAGCAGATGGGCCTTGCGCGTAATGGAAAGAGTGTGACGGGACGGCTCGCAAAAGAAATAGCTCATGCCCACGCCATACACCCGGCTAATGGTGGCCAGAGTGGGCAGCGTGGGGATCATGCGATCCGTTTCCAGCTTGGAGAGCAAAGCCGTGGACAGCCCGGTTTCAGCCGCCAGGCGCGAGAGAGTCAATCGCTTCCGGGTGCGCAGGGTGCGCAGTTTCATTCCGATGCAATAGGGTTCGAGCGACCACTGTGCGTAGGAAACAGTCTTTGCCATCGCTTACTCCATTTTGGCCTTTGAAACGCCTATCTTAGCTGGTCGAGCGGGGCCTTGGTTCTAGCGGGGAATTTTTGCGGCTTTTTTGCATTTATTCCTTCACGCGCCCGGAAGGCTGCGATTACCATCGCTGCAAGGAGAGGCCGACAAGCCGCATCCTTCCCATTGCGTCACGGTATTCACCTTTTCCCCGAGGAATCCCGCCATGACCAAGCACTTCCCCTTTCGGTTGTTTACCCGCATTGTTCCATCCGCATTGCTCGCGATTCTGGTTTCGACCGCCCTGCGCGCCGACACCGTGGTGTTGACCAACGGCGACCGGCTCACCGGAACCGCGGTCAAGCTGGAAGGCGGCAAGCTCACCTTCAAAACCGCCTACGCCGACGCGATCGCCATCGCCTGGGACCAGGTGGCAAGCCTGACCACAACCCAGCCCATGGTGCTGCCCACACAGAATCGCGTTTTGAGCATCACGGCTCTGGAGCGCACGCCGGCGGGACTGGTGGTGACCACCGCATCGGGTCCATCCACCATCGAGGCTGCCGCGGTCACGGTTCTGCGGTCGCCCGCCGATCAGAAAGCCTATGAAGACAGCCTGCATCCCGGCTGGGGGCACGCCTGGGCAGGGGCCTTGAACGTAAGCCTGGCGCTATCGCGCGGCAACTCGGAGACAGCGACTTTCGGCACCGGCCTGACCATGGCCCGACAAACGCTCACTGACAAAACCTCGCTCTACGCCAGCAGCCTGTATAGCCACGATGGGCACGTCCAGCTGACCACCGCCAACAGCACCAGCGGCGGCTTGCGCTACGACCACAACCTCAATCCCCGGCTCTTCGCCTTCGGCACCGGCGATTTCTCCTCCGACGCGCTGCAGGACCTGGATCTTCGCTCGATCATGGGAGGCGGATTCGGCTGGCACCCGGTCAAGTCGCCGCGGCAGACCCTGGACATCCTGGGCGGCCTCGTCTGGACTCGGGAAACCTACTCGCCCGGCCCCACCAACAGCTTTGCCGCCCTCGACCTGGGCGAACAATACACCCGGAAACTGGGTGCGGCCAGCCTCTTCACCGAACAGATGTATTTCTATCCCGACATGAGCCAGACCGGCCAGTACCAGTTCTCCTTCGACTCGACGTTCAGCTCGAAGCTCGGCAAGATGTTCAACTGGCAGACGACCTTCAGCGACCGGTACACCTCGTTTCCGCCCGCCGGCACGCTGAAGAACGACGTGATTCTGACCACGGGCCTGGGCATCACGCTGGCGCGGCACTGAGAGAGCTTCGCGCCTGAAGGTGGCGGGTGCCCCATGTGGCGGGTGGCCCACCCTTTCCTCGCCACTGAAGGTGGGTGCCCCATCCTTCCGCGTTCTTTGCGGAAGGGTGGGAGGGCACAGACCCCTCCTCTCGGGCCTTCCGACCGGTAACACCGCCGGATTCGTTGTAGAATTCTCCTGCCATGCCGAAGGGGCTTGTTCGCTACCAGAAATGCGGCGTATTCCACTTTCTCACCTTCAGTTGCTATCGAAGGATGCCGCTGTTGGCGAGGGATACGGCTTACCAGGTTTTCGAGCGTGAGCTTGAGGCGGTGCGCCGAAGGTATGGATTCGTGGTTGCAGGCTATGTACTCATGCCCGAGCATGTTCACCTATTGGTGGGCGAGCCCGGCGTTTCGTCGCTTGCAACTGTATTGCAGGTGTTGAAGCAGAACACATCGAGAAAGTTGAAAAGCCCCGGCCAGGCTCAATTCTGGCAACGGCGCTACTACGACTTCAACGTGCATTCCGAGTTGAAGCGCGTGGAAAAGCTGAGGTACATGCACCGAAATCCGGTTCGGCGCGGGCTGGGGTCGAAACCGGAAGACTGGCTCTGGTCCAGCTTCCTGCATTGCGCGACGGGCAAAATGGGTACGGTCGAGATCGAGTCGGAAGGTACGGCGCGCAGACGAGAAGCAAACCCAACCCTGGCGAGCGGGCTGTCGTGGTCTCCCACCCTTCCGCGATGAAACTGCGGAAGGATGGGGCACCCATTTCAGGGGCGGGGATAGGATGGACCACCCGCCAGCAATGAAGTACACTCCTTGGTTGCGTTTCAGGAAAGGCATCACGTTTGCTAACCCTGTTTCCCCGTCTATTTGCTACACTAACTTGCATGGAAGCGACGGAATTTGCACACTTCGAGAGCCTACTCCGAATTATTGCGCACGAACTCTATCTCGCGCGGAAAGACCGTGAATTTGAGGCTGCACCGAAGAGCGACGTTGAAAATGCAGACCTGAACGATCCACGAACTTGGCGTCGAGAAGAGCGCGGATGGCTGACCAACCATATCGAACACTTGCGCGAAACTGTGGACAAATCGACGCGGGACGACATGCGCTTCAAAGATTGAATCGATGTCGGAGGCGAGAGCATGAATGTGTTCTATAAGCACATGTTTGATTTGTTTGAGTCCATAGAGGATTGTTTCGCAAAGAATCGCATTCTTCCGTGTCTCGCGCTCATTTATTCAGGCATTGATGTTATCGCCTCGCTTGAAGCAAAGCCCGGAGAAAAGGTCCAGAAATATTTTGTCGGATGGGTGGAGAGCTATCTATTGAAGGCTGGCCCGCTCCATTGTAGTGCAATTGAACTGTATGGCGCTCGCTGTGGGATAGTTCATACATTTACATCACGTTCTAACTTTTCAAAGAATGGTAAGGCCCGAAGCATTTACTACGCTTGGGGAAAAGCGAATGTAGCCGACTTTGAGAAAGCATCTAAGGTGCTTGGCATTGGCAGGAATGATGTCATTATGCTTCACGTTCGGGATTTGATCGATGCATTCCGACAGGCCACAGTGAATTTTCTCGATGATGTTGAGGCGCATCCAAATAGAGCACCAACAATCGAATCAGCGTTAGGTCATTGGTTTATGGACTGTAATCCAAAGGAGATTAAGTCCCTTGTTGACTTGCACGATCTTCAATCTAAGAATTTAATCCGTCCACCAGCATCCACCATTATCTAACTTACAAAAGAGCTTGCGCTCGCACTCATTGTGCGGCGGGTGGCCCACCCTTTCCCCACCACTGAAATGGGTGCCCCATCCTTCCGCAGTTTTATCGCGGAAGGGTGGGAGACCACCAGACTCCATTTCTTCGGTTCCCTTCCATCAGGAATACGGCTGAAATCCTCGTAGAACTCTCCTGGTGGCCCACCCGCCTAATGAAGAATCCGGGATCGTGGCTCCCACCCAGGGAGTGGTTCTCGCCGTCCTCGCCCCGGAAAACGAAAGAGATGGATTGCGGTTTTTTTGCGCAGAATTAAGCTCCATGAGCGCATGATGTCTTTAGGAAAGATCTTTTTTCGAGGTCGATTTCGAGCCAAAAATCGGCCGAAATCGCCCTACCCCCCACCCCCCCTATGTGTTTTTTACCGCATTTTGCTTGCCAAACTCAACATAAGCCTATAAGAATGAACACTATACAAAATATAATAGTTAACTGAAGAGTAACGGTAAACCCCCGATTTTGGCTCTTTTTTGGCCATTTTTGCGCCTTTTTGGGCTGATAATGCCCCAAATCGATGCCAAAATGAGCCCTTTTTGCCGCTCCGGCGCGGTGTCGAACGGCGACCATTCCGCCTCGGGGTCGAGCCATCCTGGTTTCGCTCCAGGTCAACAGGATCGAGACCAACTCCGTTCCGGAGTAACGGCTCAGGGATTACTTCAAACCCGAGAAAGTCAATCGCCGGGCCGTCGCATGCTCCCGTAAAAGTGGATAATCAGAAAAAGACAAATTGCCGGGCTCAAAGAGGCGCGGTTTTGGTTGCGGTAATCTTCTGACTTTTCCCAGATGTCCGTCACGCGGATCCTTTCGAATCTTTCGCTGGCTGCCGTTTGCCGTTCGTGCCTTGCGACGGCTCGGCCGGCAGGGTTAGACCGGGATCCGAAGAAATGCGTTGGTTGGGATGCAAAAGCCGTTGTCTCCTTCACTGAACCTCGCCGAGGAAGGCTGTGCTTTCGGAGTCTTTCGTCTCGAATCGGACGGCACCCTTCTGCGCGGGGAGGAAGAGATTCATCTGCCCCCCAAGGAACTGGCGGCGTTGCGGCTTCTGGTGGCCAACGCCGGGCAGATTGTTCCGCCTCTGCAACTGAAGCAGGCGCTATGGGGCGAGCCGCATGTGAACGCGGACATCCTTCCCAAGTGCCTCTCCTCGTTGCGCGCGCGTCTGGAACCGGCAGTGTGCATCCAGACCATCTACAAGCGGGGCTATCGCTTCTCGGCCGAGGTGCGGCGCGCGGGCAGGACGGCTGCCGCGCCGCTGCCGCGGCTGGCGGTTCTCCCCTTCGTCGCCGGGTTCACGGTTCCCGAGCATCTCGGCTTCGCTCTTGCCGAGGACACCATTACCCGGCTCTCCAATGCGCGCCGCCCGTGGCTTTCCATCCTTGCCCGGGATTCGGTCTTCAGCCTGGCAGAGCGCGGCTGGACCGCACTCGAAGTGGGAAAAGCGCTGCAGGCGGACCTGGTACTGAGCGGCACTCTCAACGCGCTGGCCGGACATTTCCGCCTGCGCGCGGAGATGGTCAGCGTCTCCGACGGGATGCAACTCTGGGTCGAGGATTTTCTGGTCAGCCAGGACCGGATCACACAGTTGGAATCGGAACTGGCCGAACGGCTGGATTTTCGCCTCAACCAGGGCGGCCTGACCATTGCCGCGGTGGCGAGCGAGCCCGAGCAGGAGAACAACCCGCAGCAGCGGGAAGCCTGCGAATCTTACCTCCGCGGCCACCATGAGTGGCAATCCCTCCAGCGCCATCAAATGCAGGACGGGTTGCAACATCTGCTGCGGGCAACCGAACTCGATCCCGATCTGATCCCGGCCAAGATCGATCTGGCCCACCTGTGCGTCACCCAGGCTTTCTATGGCTTCATGTCCCCGGCGGTTTCGGCGGACCATGTGCGCCGCACCGCACAATCGATTCCGGATTTGGCGCTGCGTGCGGCCGGCCTTCTGCCCGCGCTGGGCTGGGTCGAGTTTCACGTGGACCGCAATCTCCCGGCCGCCTTAAACGCCTTCGCGCAAAGCGCGCATCTTCCCCACGACCCCTGGATCACGCGGGTGCGCTCGATGTTCGCTCTCAGCCGCCACCGGTTTGACGAGGCCATCGAGATGCTGCGCGCGGCGATTCGGATCGATCCCTATTCGCTGTGGCTCCAAGCGCGGCTGGCCTGGGCGCTCCACCTGGCCGGAGAGGCCGCCGGGAGCGTCGATTGCGTCCGCAAGGCGGTTGCGCTCTTTCCCGGACACGCAGGCGCCGCCCTGTACGGAACCATGATTCTGGCCTACAACGGAGAAGCGGCGGAAGCCGCCGCGCTGGCCGAGGGACTCGCGCATCAGACGCCGTACTTCGACCTGGCGACGGCCGTACACGCCTATGCACTGGCCTGCAACGGCCGCAAAGACGAAGCTCTCCTGCTGGTGGAGCGGTTGCAATGGCTTAGCCGGGAACGCTTTGTATTGAGATCGTTCACGCCGGCGGTCTATGTTGCGCTGGGCGACCTGGACGCGGCCATTGCGGAACTGGGCGCCGGGGCCGAAGCGCGCTGCCCCTGGTTCTTCCAGATGCTTGCCGATCCGCGATTGAACCCCCTCGTCGGGCGTCCCGAGTTCGAGCAGATGCGGGCCATCCTGACCGAAATGGAAGAGGGAGCCGCGCGCGAGGTGCAACTGCAGGCCTGAGCGGCTTCAGTGCGCGCACAAATCCCTCTAGTAAACCGATAAATCTAGCCAAACCAGCCCTCGGACCTGTAGAGTTTCTCCCGGTGGCCTTTTCCGCCTGTTTGAACCCCGAAGAATTGCCTAAAAGAAGGCCTGCCATCTGGGAGGAACGCCGTCATGCCGCTTCGCCGCTGGTTCTTTGTGCTCGCTCTCGCCCTCGCCCTGTTCGCCACCCGCGCACAGGCGCAGCAGCCCTCCTATCTCGACCCGAAACTGCCCCCGGCCGAGCGCGCCCACGACCTGGTGGGGCGAATGACGCTGGAGGAGAAGGCCGCCCAACTGGAAGACTGGGCCACCGCCATCCCGCGGCTGGGAATCCCCGACTACCAGACGTGGAACGAGGCCTTGCACGGGGTGGCCCGCGCCGGCTATGCGACCGTCTTTCCCCAGGCCATCGGGATGGCCGCCACCTGGGACCCGAAGATGGTGAAAACCATGGGAACCGTGGTCTCCACCGAAGCGCGCGCCAAGTACAACCAGGCCCAGCGCGAGGGCAACCACCGCATCTTTTTTGGATTGACCTTCTGGTCGCCCAACATCAACATCTTCCGCGATCCCCGCTGGGGCCGCGGGCAGGAGACCTACGGGGAAGACCCGTTCCTGACCTCGAAGCTGGGGGTGGCGTTTATCTCCGGCGTGCAGGGCGGCGACCTGAACCACCTGCGCGCAGTGGCCACCAGCAAGCACTTCGCGGTGCACTCCGGCCCCGAGTCGCTGCGCCACGGCTTCAATGTGAACCCCACGGAGCGCGACCTGGAAGAGAGCTACCTGCCCGCCTTCCGCGCCACGGTGACCGAGGGGCACGTGCAGTCCGTGATGTGCGCCTACAACTCCATCGACGACTTCCCGGCCTGCACCAACAAGATGCTGCTCAAGGACCACCTGCGCGACGCGTGGGGCTTCAAGGGCTTTGTGGTCTCCGACTGCGGGGCCATTGTGGACGTGAACCAGGGACACAAGAAGACCGCCGACATTACGCACTCGGCCGTGATGGCCCTCGAGGCGGGCACGGATCTCTCGTGCAGCATCTGGACGCCGGGCTTCAACACCCTGGCCGACGCGGTTCGCCAGAAACTGGTTTCGGAAGAGCTGGTGACGCAGGCGGCCGAACGGCTCTACACCGGGCGCTTCCAGCTTGGTCTCTTCGATCCGCAAGGCTCCAGCCCGCTGGACAACATCCGCATGGGCATCGACATGATCATCCCGGACCGCGACCAGGCCCGCAAGGCAGCCGAAGAGAGCATCGTTCTGCTCAAGAACTCGGGAGTGCTGCCGCTGAAATCCGCGCCCGGCCACATCGCCGTGATCGGCCCCACCGCCGACCAGTTGACCTCCATCCTGGGCAACTACGTGGGCACGCCCATCCGGCCAGTGACGCCGCTGGACGGCATGTTGCAGCAGTTCAAGAGCTCGCCCATTCTCTACGCGCAGGGTTCCACGCTGGCGAGCGGGGTGGGCGTTCCGGTACCGCGTACCGCCTTCGGCTTGAACAAAGGCTTGAAGACCGAGTTCTTCGCCACGCCGGACTGGACCGGACGCCCGGTGGCCACCGTGACCCAACCCGCCGTGCAGGCCGATTGGGAGAACGCCAACCCCACGCCGCAATTGGCGACTCACAACTACTCCGTTCGCTGGACGGGCTCCTTCACCGCGCCCGCGCCCGGCCACTACGTCTTCACCGTCGAGTCGGGAGACAGCTTCCCCTATTCGCCGGTGGAGAGCTACCGGTTGGTGCTGGACGGCAAGGTACTGGGCGAAGGCAGCCTGCGCGGGGAACGGGACATTTCCCAGATGGGCAACTTCCACGCCGCTCCGGGCGCCTCGCCCACTGCGCCGCCGGTGCAGAATTCCCCCAAGATTCCCTCCATCGCGATCGACTTCGCCGACACCAACGCGCACGACTTCCGCTTCGAGTACTCCCACGCCGGCGACCAGGCGGGCGGCGGCGTGACCCTGAAGTGGGAAGCGCCGGCCCAGGCGCAGCTCGACGAAGCCGTGGCCCGGGCCAAGGAAGCCGATGTGGTGGTGGCCTTCGTGGGTCTCTCGCCGCAGCTTGAGGGCGAGGAAATGAAGATCAAGATCGACGGCTTCTCCGGCGGCGATCGCACCAGCCTGGACCTGCCCGCGCCGCAGCAGAAACTGCTTGAGGCGCTTTCCGCCACCGGCAAGCCTCTGGTGGTGGTGCTGCAAAGCGGCTCGGCCGTGGCCCTGAACTGGGCCAACCAGCACGCCGCAGCCATTCTGGAAGCCTGGTACCCAGGGGTCGAGGGAGGCACGGCCATTGCCCGCACTCTGGCCGGACTGAACAACCCAGCCGGCCGCCTGCCGGTCACCTTCTACGCCTCGCTTGAAGGCTTGCCGGAGTTCACCGACTACCACTTCAAGAGCGGCGCCAACGGCCGCACCTATCGCTACTTTACCGGCAAGCCACTATGGGGCTTCGGTTACGGACTGAGCTATTCGAGCTTCAAATATGGGCCGGTCAAGCTCTCCGCCGAGACGCTGAAAGCAGGCGATCCCGTGACTGCGACCGTCACCGTGACCAACACCGGCACGGTGGCTGGCGACGAGGTGGTCGAGGCCTATCTGAAGACTCCGCAGGCGAATGGGCCGATCCACTCGCTGGCGGCCTTCGAGCGCGTGACCATTGCCGCTGGTGAAAGCAAGGAAGTTGTCCTGACGCTCGATCCGCGCACGCTGTCGAGCGTGGACGACAAGGGCAACCGCGCCATTCTGGCCGGCAAGTACAAGCTGACCGTGGGCGGCGCCCAGCCTCAGGAAACCGAAGCCAAGTCGGAAGCCGGATTCACCGTCACGGGTTCCGCGGCTCTGCCGAAATAACGCCCCAAGCAGCGCGGGCAGTTCCTCTCAAGGACTGCCCGCGGCCTGGCGACCTCTCCACGCAACCGAATTGGTGTGTCTCAATCATTGCGTCTGTTGTCCGCACTCCGCATCGGTCAGGCTGGGCTGCACGACGTTCCCTCGGGGGCTACAGCTGAATCAGAATAGATGTACCCGGATGCAAGCCCCTCAAGTGGCTTTTTCCTTAAGAAAAAGCCACCTTCAAGAGTCTAATCAAGAGCAGGGTATTCTGATTCCGCTCTAACCAGGGCAGTTGCATGAACATCACCTATTGCTCCAACCGATCCCATTCGTCTCCGAAACGGAAGATCGACCGCGGTCTTCCCGGAGGGAAGAGGTGAAAATAGCCCAGGGTGGAGCGCACCGCAACCCTGGGACAGTATCCCGATCATCTTTATCACGCCCGGAGGGCCGCGCTGAGGCCTTTCTTCGCCACGGAAACCCCTTCATGCGATTGCGCTGCCGTTCAACATTGGAGCCCAAAATGTTCTAGACTCGTCGTGTGCAGCTAGAGCGATTCCACAATTCACGTGCCTTTGCCAGTTCTTTGCGAGAAAAGGAAGACGCGATTTCAACGGGCTTTGTCCAATGAAGAAACTCACTTCAGTTATCGCTGTCTTTCTTGGATGCGCCTTGACGGCCTGGTCGTCGGATCCCCCCGCGCTGACCAGTCTGCCTGCAATCCAGGCCCTCTCCGGCAGCGAGGCTAAAAAAGGACTGCCGGTGGTCGTCGAAGGCACCGTCACCTATTACGACGATCTTTCCTCTCTCTTTGTTCAGGAAGGCGACTCTGCCATCTATGTGGAGACCGGGGCGCACGCCCACCTGCTTCCCGGCGACCGCGTCCAGGTGCGGGGCAAGACACACATGGACTTCCGCCCCGATGTCTTCAGCGACGACGTGAGGCTCATCCGTCATGGCGTCTTGCCGGACGCGGTGCCCACCAGCTTCGCCAAGCTGATCCGGGCTGAGCTCGACTGCCGGAGGGTCACGGTGCGCGCCACCGTGCGCAGCGCCGACATCGTGACGGACTCGCTTTTTCCCAGCACCTACCTGGAACTGCTGATGGACGGCGGATATATCGAGGCATCGGTGATCGGCCGCGATCCCAGCGTGCTCAAGGGTCTGCTGGATGCCGAAGTCGAGATCACCGGTGTGGTAACGGGCAAGTTCGATAGCAAGAAGCAGCTCGCCGGCATCGTGCTGGCTGTTCCTTCCATCGCCAGCGTGAAGATTCTGAAGCGCGCCAGCGTCACCCCCGCTTCGCTTCCGCTTACGCCCATGGACGAGATTCTGAAGGGGTACGATGTGCGCGACCTGACCCGGAGAGTCAGGGTCCAGGGGACCATTACCTACAATCAGCCCGGTTCTGCCGTCGTGCTGCAGAATGGCTCCAAGAGCTTGTGGATCAAAACCCTGTCGGAGGTCCCCTTGCACGTTGGCCATCTGGCCGAAGCCACAGGTTTCCCCGAGGCCCGCAATGGTGATTTGACCCTGACCAGGGGCGATATTTCCGAGGAGAACATTCAGGCGCCCATCGCGCCAGTGCAGCGGACCTGGCCGCAAATGGTCTCCGGCGCCAGCGCTTTCGATCTGGTCTCCATCGAAGGAGAGGTGTTGACCTCAATCCGGGGGCACTCGCAAGATGAGTTTATCCTGGTCGCCGACGGCCATCGCTTCTCCGCCATCTACCGCCATCCCGATCCAGGCACCGGAATTCCCCTTCCTCCCATGAAGAAGGTTCCGGTGGGAGCCAGGCTCCGGGTGACCGGCATTTGCGTGCCCTCCTATGACGCCGATCCGCTCCACGGCCCGGTGGCGTTCGATATTCTGCTCCGTTCCTTCGACGATATAGCCCTCGTCGGCCAGCCCACCCGGGTCACCATTCACAATCTTCTGCTCCTGGTCGGTCTTCTTCTGGCCGTGGTGGTGATCGTAGGCGCCAGGGGATGGATCATCGAGATCAAGGCGCGCCGCCAAACCGTGGCCATGGCCTATATCGAACAACGACGCAGCCGCATCCTGGAGGACATCAGCGGCACCCTGCCGCTCGCCGAGATCCTCAATGAAATCGCGGAACTGGTCTCTTTCAAACTGAGCGGCGCGCCCTGCTGGTGTCAGATCGCGGCGGGAGCAAAATTCGGCAACTGTCCGCCGCGGCTCGCCGGTCTGCGCGTCATCCAGGCCGAGATACCCGCGCACTCCGGAGTCGCCCTCGGCACCGTCTTCGCCGCCCTCAACTCGCTCGTCAAACCCCAAGCCGTGGAGGCAGAGGCCCTGGCCATGGCCGCCGGGCTGGCTACCGTGGCCATCGAGACCCGCCACCTCTACTCCGATCTTCGCCGCCGCCTGGAGTTCGACCAGCTCACCGACATCCACAACCGCTCCTCTCTCGATGTCCGCCTGGACGAGTTGATCGAGGAATCGCGCCAGAAGGGAGCCACCTTCGGGCTGATCTACATCGACCTCGATGACTTCAAGCTGGTCAATGACCGCTGCGGCCACCACGTCGGGGACCATTATCTCCAGGAAGCCGCACAGCGCATGAACCGCCAACTCCGCTCTCACGATTTGCTGGCCCGGTTGGGCGGCGACGAATTTGCTGCCCTGGTCCAGGTTGTCCGCTCCCGCGCCGATGTCGAGGAGGTCGCTCGCCGTTTGGAACGCTCTCTCGACGAACCGCTGTCGATCGACGGCTTCCTTCTGCACGGTTCAGCCAGCGTGGGCATCGCCGTCTACCCGGAAGACGGCGTCACCGGGGACAGCCTTCTGAAAGTTGCCGACTCCGCCATGTACCTGGCCAAGAACAACAAACGCGCGGTGCCTCCCGCGCACCTGATCAAGACAAATTCATAAGAAAAGGCCCGGCTTTTGGCCGGGCCTTTCAAGTTGACTTGAACAGCTTGCTCTGGAACGGCGGCTGTTATTCGGCCGCCATCTCCTCGGCTTCGCCTTCCTGACGCATCAGTTCCAGTTCGCGCTCGGCAGCTTCCTGCTCGGCGGTCACTTCCTGCTGCACCCGCGCTGCCGCCTCCTCCAACTCCGGAGAGAGCTGGACGTTGCGGTAGTACTCCAGGCCCGTGCCGGCGGGAATCAGGCGTCCCACGATCACGTTCTCCTTGAGACCGCGCAGGTTGTCGATCGCGCCGTTGATGCTGGCTTCGGTCAGCACGCGGGTGGTCTCCTGGAAGCTGGCCGCGGAGATGAAGCTGTCGGTCGAGAGCGACGCCTTGGTGATGCCCAGCAGGAGCGGGCGTCCGGTTGCGGGACGGCCTCCCGTTGCTGCCACGCGATCGTTCTCCTCGCGGAAGCGGAAGCGGTCCACCTGCTGCTCCAGCAGGAAGTTGGTGTCGCCCACTTCGTCGATCCTCACCCAGCGCAGCATCTGCCGCACGATCACCTCGATGTGCTTGTCTGAGATGGCCACGCCCTGCAGACGGTAGACTTCCTGAATTTCGTTCACCAGGTAAGCCTGCAGCGCCTTTTCGCCCAGAACCGCCAGAATGTCGTGCGGGTTCAAGGGTCCATCCATCAGCGCGTCTCCGGCGCTCAAACGCTCGCCTTCCTGCACGTTGACGTGGATGCCGCGCGGCACCGAGTATTCCTTCTCGTCGCCGTTGTCCGCGGTCACGTAGATCTTGCGCTGGCCCTTGGCCACTTCGCCAAACCGGACCACACCGTCGATTTCGCTGATGATGGCTGTCTCGCGGGGCTTGCGCGCCTCGAACAGTTCCACCACACGCGGCAGACCGCCGGTGATGTCCTTGGTACGCGTGCTCTCCTTGGGAATCTTGGCCAGCACGTCGCCAGGACCCACCTCGTCGCCATCCTCGATCATGAGGTGAGCGCCGCGAGGCAGCAGGTACCGCTTGTGCGTCTTGGCGTTCTTCACCACAAAGGTCGGCTGCCGCTTTTCATCGGCTGCATCGGCAACCACCCAACGCGAGAGGCCCGTCACTTCGTCCACTTCCTCGTTGAGCGTGATGCCTTCCTGCAAGTCCTTGAACTGCACCGTGCCGCCGATTTCGGTCAGGATGGAGTAGGTGTACGGATCCCACTCGGCCAGCAACTGGCCCAGCTTCACCTGTTCGCCGTCCTTCACCCGCAGGCGCGCGCCGTAAACCACCTGGTAGCGCTCCTTCTCCCGGCCTCGATCGTCCTGTACGGCGATCCAGCCGGAGCGGTTCATCGCCACCAGCGTGCCGTCCTTGCTCTCCACGTAGTTCAGATTGATGAAGCGCACGGAACCCTTGTTCTTGGCGTCCAGGCGGGACTTGTCCTGAACCCGGCTGGCCGTGCCGCCCACGTGGAAGGTACGCATGGTCAACTGCGTGCCCGGCTCGCCGATCGACTGTGCGGCGATGACGCCGCAGGTTTCGCCCAGTTCGACCATGCGGCCCGAGCCCAGATTGCGGCCGTAGCACAAAGCGCAGACGCCGCGGCGCGACTCGCAGGTCAGCACCGAACGGATCTTCACCTTCTCCACGCCGGCGCCCTGAATGGCGGAAGCAATGTCCTCGTCGATCTGCTGGTTCACATCCACGACAATGTTGCCGTCGTAGTCCTTGATCCGCTCCAGGGTCACGCGCCCGATGATGCGGTCGCGCAATTCCTCGATCACCTCGCCCGACTCAACAATCGAGCCGACGTAGATGCCCTCCACCGTGCCGCAATCGAACTCGGTCACGATCACGTCCTGGGCCACATCCACCAGGCGGCGGGTCAGGTAGCCGGAATCGGCCGTCTTCAGCGCCGTATCCGCCAGGCCCTTGCGTGCGCCGTGGGTCGAGATGAAGTACTCCAACACCGTCAGGCCTTCACGGAAGTTGGCCGTGATGGGCGTCTCGATGACTTCGCCCGAAGGCTTCGCCATCAGTCCGCGCATGCCCGAAAGCTGGCGAATCTGCTGCTTCGATCCGCGGGCGCCGGAGTCGGCCATGATGTAGATCGGGTTGAACGCGCCTTCGTCGTCCGCCTTCTTCATGTTGCCGAACATCTCGTCGGCCACCTTGTCGGTCACCGCCGACCACATCTGAATGACCTTGTTGGAGCGCTCGCCGTTGGTGATGGCGCCGTCCATGTACTGCTTCTGGACTTCGATCACCTTCTTGTCGGCATCTGCCACCGTCGTGTACTTGCTGGCGGGGATCACCATGTCGTCCAGGCCCACGGAAAGACCGGAACGCGTGGCGTAATAGAAGCCCAGCGACTTGATCTTGTCCAGCATGCCCACCGTTACCTCGAGACCGAGGTTCTGGTTGCAGTAGTCCACCAACTGGCCAATGCCCTTCTTCTTCAACAGGCCGTTGATGAACGGCATGCCCGGCGGCAGCGAGTCGTTCAGAATCGCGCGGCCCACGGTCGTCGACAGGTACTGCTTGTTGAAGTCCACCGGCTCGGTGTGGGTCAGATCCTGGTCGTCGTAGGCCGTGGTCAAATCCAGCACCTTGCCCGTGTAGCGCAGGCGGATCGGCGAAAGAGTCTCCACTTCCTTGGCTTCCAGAGCCATCAGGATCTCTTCCGTGTTGGCAAAAACGCGGCCTTCGCCCTTGGCGTTCTTCTTGGCCTTGGTCAGGTAATAGAGGCCCAGAACCATGTCCTGCGTGGGCACGGTAATCGGGTGGCCGGAGGCCGGCGACAGAATGTTGTGCGAGGCCAGCATCAGCACGCTGGCTTCAATCTGCGCCTCGGGCGACAGAGGTATGTGCACCGCCATCTGGTCGCCGTCAAAATCGGCGTTGAACGCCGTGCAGACCAGCGGGTGAATCTTGATGGCCTTGCCCTCCACCAGCACCGGCTCGAAAGCCTGAATGCCCAGCCTGTGCAACGTGGGGGCGCGGTTCAACATCACCGGGTGGTCCTTGATCACTTCCTCAAGAATGTCCCACACGATCGGATCCTGCATCTCCACCATCTCCTTGGCCTGCTTGATGGTGGTACAGTGGCCCGTCTGTTCCAGGCGATGATAGATGAACGGCTTGAACAGCTCGAGCGCCATCTTCTTTGGCAACCCGCACTGGTGAAGCTTCAATTCGGGGCCAACCACGATGACGGAACGGCCCGAGTAATCCACGCGCTTGCCCAGCAGGTTCTGGCGGAAGCGGCCCTGCTTGCCCTTCAGCGTATCGCTCAGCGACTTCAGCGGGCGGTTGTTGGCGCCACGCAGAACTCGACCGCGGCGGCCGTTGTCGAACAGCGCATCCACCGCTTCCTGCAACATGCGCTTCTCGTTGCGCACAATCACTTCCGGCGCGTGCAGGTCCATCAGCTTCTTCAACCGGTTGTTGCGGTTGATCACGCGGCGGTAAAGATCGTTCAGATCCGAAGTCGCGAAACGGCCGCCATCCAGCGGCACCAGCGGGCGCAGCTCGGGAGGAATCACCGGCAGCACGTCCAGAATCATCCACTGCGGCTTGTTGTCGCTCTTGCGGAACGCCTCGACCACCTTCAGCCGCTTGGCGTACTTCAGCTTCTTCTGCGCCGACGTTTCCGTCTTCATTCTTTCGCGCAGCTCGATGCCCAGCTCGTCCACATTCACGCGCTTGAGCAGTTCCTTGATGGCTTCGGCGCCCATCATGGCCTTGAATCCGGAGGGACGGAACTGCGCATCCAGCTCGCGGAACTTGGCCTCGTCCTTGATGATCTCGCGTTCCTTCACCGGCGCGTCGCCCGGATCCACAACCACATAGGACTCGAAGTAAAGAATGCTTTCCAGATCGCGCAGCGAAATATCCAGCAGGTGGCCAATGCGCGATGGCAGGCCCTTGAAGAACCACACGTGCGAGCAGGGCGAAGCCAGCTCGATGTGGCCCATGCGCTCGCGGCGCACCTTGCTCACTGTCACTTCCACGCCGCACTTGTCGCAGATGACGCCGCGGTGCTTCATGCGCTTGTACTTGCCGCACAGGCACTCCCAGTCGGTCACCGGCCCAAAGATCCGGGCGCAGAACAAGCCGTCGCGTTCCGGCTTGAAGGTGCGGTAGTTGATGGTCTCCGGTTTGGTGACCTCGCCATGCGACCAGCTGCGGATCTTCTCCGGCGATGCCAGCATGATGCGGATTGCGTCAAAATCGGTAATGGGGCTGGTAAGTTCAAACGGGTTCGAACGGAACAAGGCGACCCTCCTTGGCGGGCCTTCCGGCGCCTGCCGCGGCTTTTCCCGGGATGGCTTAAAGGTCCTTCCTTCCCGGGAAGCGGTGTTTGCCGCTTTCAAGAAGAACCATGAACAACTCAGCTCACAGCGATCAGCCGTCAGCTCTCAGCCTTTTCCTGCCTGCCTCCGAGGTCCGCGAATGTTGCGGGCGGGGGGCAAACTGACGGCTGAAAGCTGATAGCTGACGGCTGTCTTTAGTCGGCGACCGCTGCCGTGATCTCCGGCGCGGGCGTCTTTTTCACCAGGTCCGCACGCTTGATCAGTTCCACGTCCAGGCACAGCGACTGCAACTCGCGGATCAGTACGTTGAACGATTCCGGCACGCCCGGCTCGATGGCCGCCTCGCCCTTGACGATGGCCTCGTAAATCTTTGTACGGCCGTATACGTCGTCGGACTTGGCAGTCAGCAGTTCCTGCAGAATGTAGGCCGCGCCGTAAGCTTCGAGAGCCCACACTTCCATTTCGCCGAAACGCTGCCCGCCGAACTGCGCCTTGCCGCCCAGCGGTTGCTGGGTGATCAGCGAGTACGGTCCGATCGAACGCGCATGGATCTTGTCGTCAACCAGGTGAGAGAGTTTGAGCATGTAAATGTAGCCCACCGTCACCGGCTGCTCGAACTGCTCGCCCGTCATGCCGTCGAACAGAGCCGTCTTGCCCGACGAGGGCAATCCAGCCGACGCCAGCAGAGCCTTGATTTCGCTCTCCTGCGCGCCGTCGAAGACCGCGGTTCCGAACCAGATGCCGCGTTTCATGCCGGCGCCGACCCGAAGCAGCATCTCATCGTCCAGTTCCAGCAGTTGCCGCAGCGTGGCGGTCCCGGCGAACTCCTTCTTCATCAGTTCGCGGGTGTACGCCGCATCCGTGTTGGCCGCAATCAAAGCAGCGATCTTCTCGCCCAGCACATGCGCGGCCCACCCCAGGTGCGTCTCCAGAATCTGGCCCACGTTCATACGGGAAGGCACGCCCAGTGGATTCAGCACAATCTCCACCGGCGTTCCATCGGGCAGGTACGGCATGTCTTCCTCAGGAAGAATGCGCGCAATCACGCCCTTGTTGCCGTGACGGCCGGCCATCTTGTCGCCCACTGAAAGCTTGCGCTTCATGGCCACATAGACCTTCACCAGCTTGATCACGCCCGGAGGCAATTCGTCACCCTTTTGCAGCTTGGCGATTTTCTCGTTGGTGATCTTGCGCAGCACTTCAATCTGGCGCGAGGTCATCTCCTCGATCTCGTCGATCTGCTCGTTGACGCGGGGGTCCTTGTCGGCGTAACGAATTCTCTTCAGGTTCTTGGTCGAGATGCGCTCGATGGTGTCGCGATCCAGAATCGCAGCCTTGGTCAGCAGGCGCTTGTTGGTCCGCTCGTCGTGCAGATCGGCCAACACTTCCTTGCCGCCCAGAATGCCCGCCAGACGCTTCAAACGCTCATCGGTAAGAATGCGGATTTCGTCGCCCAGGTTCTTCTCGAGCTTGGACACATACTCCGTCTCGATCTGCTTGGCGCGTTCGTCCTTCTCCTGCCCCTTGCGGCTGAAGATGCGCACGTCCACCACCGTGCCCTCGATGCCCGGAGGGCAGGTCAGCGACGCGTCGCGCACATCGCCGGCCTTTTCGCCGAAGATGGCGCGCAGCAGCTTCTCTTCCGGCGTCAGCTGGGTTTCGCCCTTGGGCGTCACCTTGCCCACCAGAATGTCGCTGTGCCCGATCTGGGCGCCGATGCGGATAATCCCGCTCTCGTCCAGGTCGCGCAGCGCGTGCTCGCTCACGTTGGGAATGTCGCGCGTGATTTCCTCGGGACCCAGTTTCGTGTCGCGGGCCTCGATCTCGAACTCCTCGATGTGCACCGAGGTGTAATAGTCCTCGCGCACCAGCTTTTCGCTGATGAGGATGGCGTCCTCGTAGTTGTAGCCGCGCCAGGGCATGAAGGCCACCAGCACGTTGCGGCCCAGGCCCAGCTCGCCCTGCTCCGTGCAGGGTCCGTCGGCGATTACCTGACCCTTCACCACCCGCTCGCCCTCGCGCACAATCGGCTTCTGGTTGATGCAGGTGTTCTGGTTCGAACGCTTGAACTTGATCAGCTGATAAATGTCCGAACCGACCTCGCGCGACAACTGCGTCGGGTGATGTTCGCCCTCCACACGCACGATGATGCGCTCGGAATCCACCGAGTCGATGATGCCGTTGCGCTTGGCCAGAATGACCGCGCCGGAGTCGCGCGCCGTCACGCCTTCCATGCCCGTGCCCACCAGCGGCGCCTCGGCCACCAGCAGCGGCACACTCTGGCGCTGCATGTTGGCGCCCATCAGTGCGCGGTTGGCATCGTCGTGCTCCAGGAAGGGAACCAGCGAAGCGGCCACTGAAACCAGCTGCTTGGGGCTGACGTCGATGTAATCCACATCCGTGCGGTTCACCAGCACGAAGTTCCCCATGCGGCGCGCGTTCACCAGATCTTCGGTGATCACGCCCTCTTCGTTGAACTCGATGTTGGCCTGCGCGATGGTGTGCTTGTCCTCTTCCCACGCGGAAAGATAGAAGCTGAAGGGCATGTGGTCGATCGAGCGCTTGCCCGCCTTCTTCAGCGCCTCGTTCAGGCGTGCGGCCTCTTCCTTCTCAATGTGATCGCCCACCCGCAGGCCGCTCTCGCCGGCGTTGGTGATCTCCACAAAGTCCAGAATGCGGCTGTCCTTCACCCTGCGATAAGGCGACTCAATGAAGCCATACTCGTTGATGCGCGCAAAGCAGCTCAGCGAGCTGATCAGGCCGATGTTCGGGCCTTCCGGCGTCTCAATCGGGCAGATGCGGCCGTAGTGCGTCGGGTGCACGTCGCGCACCTCAAAGCCGGCGCGCTCTCGCGACAAGCCGCCCGGTCCAAGGGCCGACAAACGGCGCTTGTGCGTGATCTCGGAGAGGGGGTTGGTCTGATCCATGAACTGCGACAACTGCGAGGATCCGAAGAACTCGCGAATCGCCGCCATCACCGGCTTGGCGTTGATCAGGTCGTGCGGCATCGCCGTCGACAGTTCCTGATACACGCTCATCTTTTCCTTGATGGCGCGTTCCATGCGCACCAGGCCGATGCGGAACTGATTCTCCATCAGTTCGCCGACAGCTCTCACGCGGCGGTTGCCCAGGTGATCGATGTCGTCCACCATGCCGATGTTCTTGCGCAGCTTCAGCAGGTAGCGGATGGTGGCGTAGAAGTCTTCCGGCGTCAGCGTGCGGTGATCCAGGTGTGTGGCGTCCTGGCTCTCATAGAGCTTGATGTTGAACTTCAGCCGGCCCACGCGCGAGAAGTCGTACTTGCGCGCGTCGAAGAACATGCCTTCGAACAAGGCCGTGGCCGTGTCCAGCGTCGGCGGATCGCCGGGCCGCAGCTTGCGGTAGATCTCGATCAACGCCTCTTCGGGCTTGTGAATCGAGTCGCGCTTCAGCGTGTTGGTGATGATGTTGCCCACGTCGTCGCGCTCCGGGAAGAAAACCTCGAAGCTCGCGGCGCCGCTCGACAGAACCTTGTGCAGGCGATCGGCGGTCAACTCCACGTTGGCCTCTACCACCACTTCGCCGGTGTTCAGATCGATCACGTCGGACGCGGTCAGCGCGCCATCCAGTTCGGCCGCCTCCACTTCCACCCGTTCGATCGCCGCGGCGCGCAGCGCCTTAATGGTGTGCGGCGTAATCTTGCGTCCGGCGTGCGTCAGCTCTTCCCCGTTATGGAGAATGGCCTGCGCCGGCTTGACGCCCACCAGGTGCGTGCCCGCCGTCGCGTCCTGCGGCAGCGCCCACTCCAGCTTGCCGTCCGCAATGTGAACCCGATCCACGGTATAGAAGGTCTTCAGAATCTCTTCGTCCGAGCGCAGACCGAGAGCGCGCAGGAAGATCGTGCCCAGGAACTTGCGCTTGCGGTCGATGCGCACATAGAGCGTGTTCTTCTGGTCATACTCGAACTCCACCCACGAGCCGCGATAGGGAATGATCTTGCCCAGAAAGTAGGTGTGGTTGTTCCCCGTCTCGAAGAAGACGCCGGGCGAACGGTGCAACTGCGAAACGATCACCCGCTCGGTGCCGTTCACGATGAAGGTGCCGTTCGGTGTCATCAAGGGAATGTCGCCGAAAAACACTTCCTGTTCCTTGATGTCGCGAACCGTCTTGTTGCCGGTCTCCGCATCCTTGTCGTAGATGGTCAGGCGCACCGTGACCTTCAACGGCGCAGAGAAGGTCATGCCCCGCTCTTCGCACTCCTGCTGGTCGTACTTCAACTGCAGGCTCACCGGATCGCCGCACTTGTTGCAGAAATCAGGCGTGTTCTTGTTGTAGGTGCCGCACTTCTGGCAGAGCACATCGCCGGGCAGGAATGGGTTGGTTATCACCATCGCCCCGCAATGCACGCAGGCCGTGCGCAGGTGGTGCAGCCCCTTCAAGTGGCCGCACTTGCACTCCCAGTTGCCGATCGAGAAGTCCACAAAGTCCAACTGCGAGATGCCGCGAAAGTCGGTGATGGGGAAAACCGAAACAAACACCGACTGCAAACCTGCATCGTCGCGCTCGTTCGGCAGCTTGTCCATCTGCAGGAACCGCTCGTACGAGCGCCTCTGCACTTCGATCAGGTTGGGAATCTGCGTTGCGGTGGGAATCTTTGAAAAATCGAGCCGGCTGCGAATCGCGCGCTTCTCGTTCAGCATGTTCACTCCTGAGACTTATCAGCCCGGCGCCGTATGGAGGCCGGCCCAGCGCCTGAGTCTCTGCGGCGCCAGTTGATTACGGTAAGAAAATCAAATTACCGGACTGGAACGGTTACCAACTCCAGTCCCCACCCCCGCGGCCACAGCAAGCCCCGCGCATATGCCAGGGAATCCCCTGGGGCCAAGCATGACCCGTGAGAGTCACGTCAAAAAAACATCGTGGGCGTTGCCGCGCAACCGGCAAGTGCGCTAGACTGCGCACAAATGAGAAAGCAAACAATACGGAGGAACCCGGTGACGACTCTGGTACACAGGCCGCGGATTTTGCTCGAAATGCCAAACCCGGCAGCCAAGGTGGCCGACAGACACAAATAGCCCGTAAGGACGCAATGCCTCACGAGCGCGGCCTATCGCCTGTGCTCCCATCCGAATTCTTCTGCAATGCTCTCGCCGATCCCAAAGCTCGCTTCTGCCGCTCGCTCGCCAGCCACTCGCCACTCGTCAAGGAGATCCGTCTATCCCTTTGACCCTAAGGCACTTAACTATTGCACGGTGCCCGCCGCCAGAACGCTTGGCCCTGCCCAGACCAACGGACCTTTGCCTGCCAATCCGCTACTCTCAAGACGCGCCTGCCAGACCCGCCTCATTCCCTGAAAAAACCAGAATGAACCGAAAAGACGCGCAACGACTATCGTAGCGCGTCCCGGCCCAGCTTGCAAGCGCCCGAGTTTTTTAGGCTCGGGCTGCCTGATCGTGCCTACTTGATTTCGACCGTCGCGATGCCGTCGAACTTCTTCTTGATCGTCTCGGCTTCTTCCTTGGTCGCGTTTTCCTTGATCGCCTTGGGGGCGCCATCGACCAGGTCCTTGGCTTCCTTCAAGCCCAGCGAGGTGACTTCGCGTACGGCCTTGATGGTGTTGATCTTGTTCGCGCCGTAGTCCTTCAAAATCACCTGGAACTCGGTCTGCTCTTCGGCTGCCGGAGCTGCCGCGCCAGCCGCTGCCACCGCTACCGGGGCCGCTGCCGCTGCCGAAACGCCAAGACGCTCTTCCAACTTCTTTACCAGAGCCGCTGCTTCCAGCAGGCTCAGGGCTACAATCTGCTCTTCCAACTGTGCCAAATCCGCCATTTTTCTCTCCAATCAGAACTGTTTGATTTGATATTCCCAGCCGCAATCCCAAACTGAAAGTTTCCGATGCGCCCAGACCCGCGCACTTCCAGCCCGTTTTCCGGCTAAAACCCTTAAAAGCAGTGGTCAGTGGTCAGCGAACAGCGATCAGTTTTTCCGTGCTGGCAACTGACTGCTGATAGTTGACGACTGGCAGCTCGCGGCTTTTACGCCGCGGCTTCCGCCGCAAACTTTTCCTTTTCGACGCCTTGGCCCAGAACCACCGCCATATCGCGTCCCGTGGCATTGAGCACGGTCGCCAAACGCTGCGCCGGCGCATTGATAAGGAACAGCAGCTTCGAGAAGAGCTCTTCCTTGCCCGGCATGGTTGCCAGCGCCTTTACCTCTGCCACTGTCAGCAGCTTGCCATCCACAATGCCAAGCTTGAACTGGAACTCCGCATTGTCGCTGGCCCACTTGGCAAAAGCCTTGGCCAGCGCCACCGGATCGCCCGAGGTGAACGCAACCGAATTCACGCCCTTCAGACCCTTCAGCGCGGCCGCTACCTGCGTGCCCTCGCTCGAGACCGCCGCCAGCTTGTTCTTCACCACGCGATACTGGCCACCCGCCTCGCGGATGACCTTGCGCAGCGCAAAGTCCTTGGCCACGGTCAGCTTGGCAAAAGTGCCAATGATTGCCGTCGTCGAGGTCTCCAGTTCCTTGGCCAGCAACTGGACCTTCTCTGTCTTCTTCGCCTTTGAAATCGCCATTATCTTCGCTCCGCTACGACAGGGATCAGGGATCGGGGGCCAGGGATCGGAAAAATACTCTCGATCCTCGAACTCCGCTTCCCACTCCCCTTTTCAAGCCCCTTGCGGGCGCTCGGTTCAAATCTGTTTAAACTCCGGCACAATGCCGACTCGATCGCAGAATCAACTGATCCCTGACCCCTGATCTCTGATCCCTGCCTTTAGTGCTTGCCTGCCGCATCGGCAACTGCCGAATCCAGCGGAACCCCAGGGCCCATCGACGAGCTCAACGTCACGCTCTTGATGTACTTGCCCTTGGCCGCGGACGGCTTGTTGCGCACGATCGCACCGATCACGGTGGTCGCGTTGTCGATCAGCTTTTGCGCGTCGAAGCTCAACTTGCCCACCGGCACATGCACCAGGCTGGTCTTGTCGGCGCGGAACTCCACCTTGCCGGCCTTGATTTCCTTTACCGCCGCGGCCACATCCATGGTCACGGTTCCCGTCTTCGGGTTCGGCATCAAACCCTTGGGACCGAGAATCTTGCCCAGGCGGCCCACCACCCTCATCATGTCCGGCGTGGCGATCAGAGCATCGAAGGCGGTCCAGTTTTCTTTCTGGATCTTCTCCACCATCTCTTCGCCGCCCACAAAGTCGGCGCCGGCTTCGGTCGCTTCCTTCTGGCGGTCGCCTGTCGCGATCACGGCTACGGTCTTGGTCTTGCCCAACCCGTGCGGCAGAACCACGGTTCCACGCACCATCTGGTCGGCGTGGCGGGTATCCACACCCAACCGCATGGTCAGGTCGACGGTCTCGTCGAACTTGGCATACTTGACCTGCTTCAGCAGATCAACTGCCTCGGGCAGCGGATACGCAGGCTTGGTCACAGCCGCGCGCGCCTTCATAATATTTTTGCTTGCTTTTGCCATTCTTCCCTCGTCTCCCACCGCCCCTGCGAGCCCCGCTTTGCGGAGTGTCCGGATGTGCCGGCCGCAGCGGCGACGTTTTCGTCGCTCCGCAGCCCACTCGAACGGACCCAGAAACCGTGGTGCTTATGACGGTCCAGGGGTCTCTCCCGGACACATCTTTGAATCATAACCAAACGCCCCCCCAAATGCAAACCGAAGGCTCGCTGGCTCCGAACTCGCTGGCTCCGCGCAGGAACCGGAATGCGAAGGAGATCGATTTCCCTTGCGCAGAATTAAGCCCCAAGCGCGCATGATGTTTCTAGGCCCGCAGTTGTAGATCGGAGATTCCGGAGGGAGCAGGGGGTTTCACCCCCCCTGAAAAAGTCCAACGCAACGGAGCCTTTAGGCCCGGGCCTTGCGGTCCTTCCAGAACTCGAAGAAGGCAAAACCGTACTGCTGGAATCGACCTTTTTCCATCTCGATTCCGAGCAAAAAACCAGCCAAAATCGGCTTTTACCCCACCCCCTATAGTGTTATTATCACTTTTTCAACCATAAAAATCGCATAAGAACCATAGAATGAACACTATACAAAAACGCATAGTTAACTGAGCAGTAACCGTAACTGCCCGTTTTTGCCCCTTTTGGGGCGTTTTTGGGCCTTTTGGGGCCGATAATGCCGCAAAATCGATGCCAAAATGCCTCCATTTTCTGCTCCGGGGCGGAGTCGGAGGGGAACTCTTGAGTTTCGGTGTACAACCATCCCGAAAGCGCATCTAAAACAATTAGAGATCAGGCGCTTAGACTCGGGAGCAGAGTCTTCCGGCTGCGTCGGCGTCTCAAAAGGAGCAATTCGGATGAAAAAACTGGGAGTGGCTGTTGCCTTGGCCGCCGGGACGCTGCTGATGACCGCGCCGGCATTCGCGCAGAACCAACATCGTCAGGGCCAGGGACAGGGACAGGCCATCGTCACCGTTCTCCCCGCCCATGAAGGCGAACAGGCCGTGAGCGTCGCCCTTCAGGAAGTGAAGATCAAGCTCAACGGAAAGCAGGCCAACGTCACCAGTTGGACGCCGTTCCGTGACCCCGACAGCCGCCTGGAGCTGGTGTTGCTGATCGACTCCGGCGCCACCCGCAGCCTGGGCGAGGAGATGGGCGATATCCGCCAATTCATCCATGAGACTCCCTCGAACACCAAAATGGCCATCGCCTATATGGAAGACGGGCGCGCCGCCTTTGCCGGACCGCTCTCATCCAACCCGGCCGAGGTGGAGCGCGGGCTTCATCTGCCTGCCGGCTTTCCCGGATCCAGCGCCAGCCCCTACTTCTGCCTCTCCGACCTGGCCAAGAACTGGCCTTCGACGGATCGCACGGCGCGCCGCGAAGTGATCATGATCTCGGATGGCGTGGACCCCTACCAGATGCAGTATGACCCGGACGATCCCTATGTCCAGGCCGCGATCCAGGATTCAGTCCACGCCGGCCTGGTAGTCCACGCCATTTATTGGCTCAGCCAGGGCCGCGCAAACCGTTCCGGCTACGAGAGCAGCGCCGGCCAGAACCTCCTGCTCCAGCTCTGTCAATCCACCGGCGGCAAGAGCTACTGGGAAGGAATGGGCAACCCGGTCTCTTTCGAGCCGTATTTCAAGGATCTCCGGCGGCGTCTCAAAAATCAGTACTCTCTCAGCTTCACCTCGCGCCTGGACGGCAAACCTCAAGTCCAGACCATGAAGCTCCAATTGGCGGTTTCCTCTGCAAAGGTGGACGCTCCCCAACAGGTTCTGGTCAGCCCCGCCGGTGGGGCCGGCGAGTAGCAAGCGGGGAACCAGCCCTCTCGCTTCACCCTGGCCAGTGCCCTTTTCGTTGCCCTTCGGCACTTCGTTCTTTCCCCAGAGTGCCCTTTTGTGGCACACTTGGACCCATGGGAAGCAAAGACAAAGGCAAGAAGGAACAGAAGAAGGCGCCCAAACCGAAGCCTAAACCAGAACCCGGCCGCAGACGCGAAGGGTTCACGCCGGCCCCGCCGAAATAGAGGTGCGAGCCCCTTTCGGCACGCCGCCCAATCAGTACAAAAAGGCCCTCCCATGCGGGAGGGCTTTTTTGTGCGCGCAGGAGAGTCGGCCGGTTCGGCAGGCGATGGGAGACCGCGACCACCCGGATGTTCCCACGCATCACTGCATCTCCGCCCCGAAAGCATTAGCTTCAAGAGGAAATGGATTTTCCTGGGGGTACGACCGTGGGGTCGAAACTTGTTGTAACGCTTCTTGCCGCGCTTCTCTCACAGGCTGCCGCGGCGCAGGAACCCGCGCATCCAGCGCCTGCCCCGTCCGAGTCGACCCTGCCTGCCGTTGAACCGCCCAACCGGCCCTCTATCGGCATTGCGCTTGAAGGTGGCGGCGCCCTGGGACTGGCCCACATCGGTGTCCTCCAGTGGCTTGAGGACCACCGCATCCCCGTCGACCGCATCTCCGGCACCAGCATGGGTGCGCTGGTAGGGGCCATTTACTCCACCGGCCGCGCCCCTGCCGAATTGCGCGCCATCGCCGTCAGCGACGCCTTTACCCGTGTCTTCGCCCTGCAATCTCCCTATGCCGACGCCAGCTTTCGCCGCCGTCAGGACCGCCGCGAGATTCCCCAGGCGCTCACTGTCGGCATCCGCCACGGCGTCGCCCTGCGCAACGCCCTGCTCACCGACAGCGGCGTCAACGAATTCCTCGCCACCTATCTCTTCGGCTACAACCGCGAGCAGTTGGACTACGACCGCCTCCCCATCCCCTTCCGCTGTGTGGCCACTGACCTGAACACCTTGCAGCCGGTGACCTTCGCCTCAGGGCCGCTGCCCCAGGCCGTGCGCGCCTCCATCTCCATTCCCGGCGTCTTTTCCCCGGTTCAGGACCGCAACGGCCATTTCCTTGTCGATGGCGGCATCCTCGACAACCTGCCCACCGATGTTCTCCGCCGCGACCTGCATGCCGATGCTGTGATCGCTGTCCGCCTGGAGGATTCACCCCTCGCCGGCAATGACACCCTCTCCATCGTCGGCGTGCTCAACCGCGCCTTTTCAGCCGGGATTGTGCATAACGTCGAGCAGTCTGAGAAACTTGCCGACGTGGTGGTCAACGTGCCGGTTGGCAGCTTTTCCAGCGGCGATTACGCCAAGGCCGATGGGCTCATCAAAGTCGGCTACCAGGCCGCCGAACAGAATCGCGCCGCCCTGCTGCGCTATGCCCTCGATGCCGACGGCTGGAAAGCCTACCTGGCCGCGCGCGAAAGCCGCCGCCTG
>Ga0224529_1000445_pt1 | contig 30565 bp, 25 predicted proteins | sample CBST50metaG_FD_179893 | JGI IMG/M metagenome (GOLD analysis project Ga0224529, IMG submission 179893) | Peat soil microbial communities from Stordalen Mire, Sweden - C.B.S.T50 | ecosystem: Environmental > Terrestrial > Soil > Wetlands > Peat | place: Sweden: Norrbotten County, Stordalen Mire...
ATTCTCCCGGCTGAGTTGTGTCATAGTGCCCATCGGTATTGCCGCGCTGGGCACCATGTTTGTGTGGGTCGGCTTCGGCCTCGTCTTCAATTACACGCACTCCTCGCCATTCGGAATCTATCAGGAGATTGCCGATCCAGAGAGTACGCCACACAATCCAGCAACATATGTGTTTTTCTGCCCAGATGTTCGCTGGCCGTCGATGAAGGGGCAGCCGAACTATCGAGACCCCATGCGAACTTGCCCAGATGGCTTTTCGCCGCTCATCAAGCCCGTTGTTGCATGGCCCGGAGACACCGTTGAAATCTCCTCCGCTGGCATTATCGTCAATGGCCAAGCGCTGCCAAACACCGCGACCATTAACGGCGATTCAAGAGGGCAACAGCTTCACCCGTACCTAGCAGGAACGTATCGCGTGCAAGCAGATGAACTATGGGTCGTCAGTTCCTTCAGTCCCCGGAGCTTCGATTCCCGGTACTTCGGCCCTATCCCCCTGCGATCCGTTCATAGTTGGATTCGCCCGTTGCTTGTAGAGAGTTCGTACCACCCAACCGCCAACCCGGATTGACAGGGTTCTCCAGAGGGAAGAACGCAATGAACATTTCAGATACCGTACCCGTCGCGCCAGGCAAAGCGAGATGGACAATATCGAGCATCTCTCTTTCTGCTCAGTCCAGAACCGCGATTCTCTTCGCCTGCTCCGCTGCAATCGGTGGCGCAGGCTGGAGCGGCGACCCCGCCCTGAATTACTTCGCCTTGCTATTCCCGTTCGTCTACCTTCACTCACGGCGGCGCTTGGATTCTCTCTGTGCCGTCTTCTACTACGCAGCCGCCACTTGGAGCATCATCCCTGGCGCTCAGGGATTTTTCCAGACGGGCCATAAGTTTGTCTTGCCTATCGCCATCTGGGCAGCTTTGGTTACGCTCTGCTCGGCTACTTGGGTTTGCTTCTATAGCCGCCGTTACCTGCCGCTCTCCGCAGTCGCCGCACTCGCGGTTTTGGCACTACCCCCGCTGAGTCTTGTCACCGCTGCCCATCCGCTCATCGCGGCAGGCCACTGGTTTCCAGGAACCCGTTGGTTCGGTTTATGGCTGGCCATCATATTGATAGCGGCGTACAGGCGATTCGGCACCGCCATGACGCTTGTCGTTCTCATCGCGGCATCCATAGCAACCCACGCTCGATTCCATCGTCCTTTTCCCGACCCGCATATTCTCGCCGTCGATACTCACTTCGGCGGGCAGTCTCCTCAAAACGACGTTTCTCCCCGGTTTGAAATGCAGGAACAGACCATCCAGCAAATTGCGCTGGCCCATCCAGACACGTTGCTGATCTTCCCAGAGTCGATCATTCCAAACTGGAATGGAATGCATGAGGCGCGCTGGGCATCCACCTTCGCGCAACTCAGACTACAACACACCGGCCTACTGATCGGCACTACAATCCCCATCCCGAATACGGAAGCCAATCGAAATGTTCTCCTCTCCCGTGGACACACAGAGCGTTTCTCCTACGTTCAGCGTGTGCCCGTGCCGCTTGGAATGTGGCACCTCGGAGACCAGAGCCACGGTTTCCCGCTGATGCTTCGCCTCCCACCAACGATCCGGATATGGAATCGCCGCGCCGGGGTACTGGTCTGCTACGAGCAGTTCGCCTTCTGGCCAGCCATCGAGACTCTCGCGCACAACCCCGACATGCTCCTTGCGCCCTCCAATGTCTACTGGGCAGCCAACACGCTGATTCCGGCGATTCAGCACGTGGCTGCGCAAGATTGGGCCGATCTCTGGGCCATCCCACTCTATGAGGCGAGCAACCGATGAAAATTTTGACCGCAGTATGCCTGCTCTGCTTTACCGCCAATCTCTCCGCTCAACGGCTCGACATTCCTACGCTCCAATCGCGCTGCCTTCCGGCCGTACCGCTCACCACGCTTAGCGCCATTATCCGCGTTGAATCCGGAGGCAACCCGAATGCCATGCAGATCGACTTTCCCAGGGCGCTCCTGAAGCAATGGCATCTACCGGAGGGTACATTGCGGCTCAAACGCCAGCCCACCACCGAACGCGAGGCATTGGAGTGGCTCGAATACTTCGAGCGCCGAAACATCTCTGTTGACTTGGGTCTCATGCAGGTCAGCACTGCGGAGGCACAGCGCCGTGGGCTCCCTGTCGAGTCGCTATTGGACCCATGCTTTAACCTCCGCGCCGGTTGGCAAATACTCGACAGTGCCTACCAGCTTGAAATGAAGACCTACGGACCCGGCCAGGATGCCCTCCAACACGCCATCTCTCGCTACAACACCGGCGACACCCAGCGTGGCATCGACAACGGTTATCTGACGCGGGTCATTGCGGCGCTCCGCCAATCGCCCGCGACAGCTTCACCCGCGAAAGGAGAGAACCGAAGATGATTGACGCAACCGACTTCACAATCCCCGGCACCGGCGTGCTCAGAAACAAACTCGGAATTACGGACCCCGCCGCTCTCTTGAAAGCCACGGCGGATTCTACGGCTCTTCGCATTGCCGAACTTCATGCTTCGCCCGTTCGCGGCGGCTTTGACTCTACGCACCTTCAGGCCATTCACCACCACCTCTATCAAGACCTCTACGATTGGGCCGGAGAACTGCGACCGATCGACGCCGGCAACGTGCCCGCGTCTCAAGTGGAGAAATCCCTCAACGGCGTACTCGACCGACTGAGCCGCGAAAACCACCTGAAGGGCCTAAGCGCCGAAGAGTGGGCGCGCAGCGCCTCAGGCTACATCTACGACCTCGGAACGATACAGCCGTTCCTCGCGGGGAACGAAATCGCTCTCCAAGAATTTGCCGTGGAGTTGGCACGAAAGAACAACCTGAGCCTGCAATGGGGTGCGGCAACGGAGATCATGATCGATGACGCCTTTGTCCAGGCTCAGCAACAGGAACAATCGGCAAACTTTAGGCGACTCCTCATGCTCGCGGTGGACGCAAACCCAATTCCGTTCAGACCGGATCGGAACACCCTCATTATGGATGGAATTGAGCGGAGCACTTCGTTGGGGAATCCCTTTCTCTAAAGGTGGTCGCGATAGGCGAGGAACCTTGATGTCGACGTTCCTGGGCCGCAGATTTCAGCTGATGAGACATGCCCGTTGCGATTTCGCGCAGTCGCAGACCCGCTTCATGGGTCTGCGGAAAAACTCTTGCCAACTTGCTGGAGCCCTTAAGATCCGCTCTACGCAAGTGAGCCAGATCCCCGGTATGCAGGAATGCGCCGTCTTCGGTTTTACGGTGCGTGTTACCGAGGTATCACGACCGGCAACACGGCTGATAATCAGGTCGTAGATACTTCCCCATATTCCTGGAAGATTTCCAAATCGCCTCTGTCTGAGCGATAGTGCCTGCCTCTAATTACGGTTTTGAAATCGAGATCGATCGAAATCTCGGTTCCGTCAGTAAATCTGATTTGGACTTCGCTACAAGGCGGATCGTTGAACACCCGCAGGCTTGCGATGGTCATGTTTGTCGCTTCAGGGATCTCAAGAAAGCTCTGGTCCATCCTTCACTCCAAGGCCACACGGTTCTTATTTCAGGAACAGCATACCGCGCGGGATACCAGTCCCTATTAGGTACTTTACATTAAATTCACCACACTGGAAGGCGTGCAGAAGAGTGGGTCAGCGGAGACGCGTAAGTCAAGAAAAGCGAGAACCGCCCAATTCCAGCAGGCCTACGATACGTTGCTGGAGCGGCTTATCGCAGCTCGTGAATATGCCGGTCTGTCGCAGCACGAAGTCTCCGCCTTGATGAGGCGTTCCCCGAATTTCATGACGAAGTGCGAAAGCGGGGACCGCAGCATTGACGTCATGGAGCTTTTCGAGCTGGCGAGGATTTACCAGAAGAGGGTAGATCACTTCTTCACCGAGGAAGGATAGTGCTTCGCGACCTTGCCAGAAGCCATTTCAAGAGCCACCTCTAGCAACGCTCTTAGTGCCGGATGCCGGCTGTCTTCACGGGCGAATACGCCGCTCTTGCGGGTGAGGATTCGTGGTGTGAGGGATTTCGAAATGACACCAGTGCGCGAAGCCGCAGATGCCCCGAGTAGGCAGACACCAACTTTCTCCTCCGTCATAATTAAGGCTTCTGGCGGCCCCAAGGCGTCGGCCACGACGCATAAGCTCACTCCGAATCGGCTGAAGTATTCATCGATCTCTTCGTAGAGCCACGGCAGCGCAGCACGTCCAACCGCGATCAATGGTTCACCTCGCAAATCGGTGGGACGAATTCCAGGCTGTCCCGCAAGCCGGTGTGAAGTCGCCATAAAAACTTCGAGGGGTTCCTCCCACAGTATGCGCGTAAACAAATGTGACCGATTCAACGGCAGGTAACCGAACCCGGCATGGAGTTCTCCTTCTTCTACGCGCCTTGCAAGATCGTTGGTAAATCCGGAGACATGGTCGATATGGATGGGAGGGGGACCATCAAGCTTGAGCTTCAGGACGGTCGTCAACGATCGCGGCGTAAGATGAGTCGAATGTCCGATACGCAGGTGTTGGGCTTCAAGACTCAACCGAGCTGTGACCCTCTCTTCAGCCAACAGAGTCTGTTCGACCGCCTTCACCGCATCGATGTAGAAGGTTTCCCCGACAGATGTGAGCGTCATTCCCTCCACCGAATTGACGAATAGGGGAGCACCAAATAGATTGCTGGCGGTCTGTACCCTCTTATGTACCGCGGAGGCTGTTATCACCCCGATCTCTTCCGCGGCTTTCTCAAATGTCCTTCCATGAGCGAGCGCAATGACGGCAACCATCATATCGATTGTGACCTGCGGAACTCGCATGGAGACCTCTTCAAGCAACCAGAGCTGGTTGATCGTGGAGTCGCGACAACGGGTCCGTACTCTGGCACGGTGAGAGTCTGCCAGTTTTGACAGGAGAATATATTCGGGGTCAAGAATCAATTGCTTGGAGACGCATGTTGCTTATACGCAACAAGAATATCTGGATGATACTAAAAGTATGCAGTTTCTGTGGCTTGCGTGAGCTTGGGCCCGCCGCCCATCATGTTGCTTATACGAAAATCGACAAGACAACAAGATCCCGTACACCAGATTGACGGAATATCTGGCGCTATTCGTTTGTCGGTCAGGGACCGTCCACAGCGAGGGGTATCAACTGTCGTTGGACTTCGCCCTTCGGCTATTCATTCCTCGGATGAGCGCGTCGGATACTGCTCTCAGTAACGGAGACGGCTCCTCTAGCTCGTTCACGGTCACCCCGTCTTATGTGCGCCCGAAGACGCGCAATGAGACTGGGAACAGTGGTTGTAATCGGAATGAAGTCGTCGGCGCCGGCATCAAGGGAACTTGTTTCGTACAGCTCCCCTTTCATGCAAGTTAATAGCAAGACGGGAGTTGTGACTTGCAAAGTGCGAAGCCGACGTATCAGTTTGAGTCCATTCCCCGCCCTGGGATGAGTATGACGTTCCGACTTGAGGTTGAATTCGATGAGAACCAGATCGAACCGCGTTTTTTGAATTTTGCGCTGGGCCGATTCGACGGTATGGGCGACCTCGACATTGAACTCGAAGCTCTTAAGCGTCTGTCGAAGGCCTGCACAAATGAACGGTTCGTCATCAACAAGAAGTATCGATTTCATGGCACCTCCCACTGAGCAATTGGAGCCGGTTGCAGCACTACGGGTGATTCGGATCTAGGCGAAGGTACGTAAAGAGCAGCGGTTTGCCGCTTGGCTTCGCGCTGCCGCCCTCGGGTTCGACCGTGACAAAGACCGCATCGATCTGCGAAATGGTCTTGGCGTCGTTGAACTTCAAGGCCCAGCGTTTCTGGTTCGCGTCATCCCTATAGAGGAGCCCCAGGCTGACGGCGTGCTGCCTGTCAGCACCACAGCCTCCCCAAGCCTGAAAGGTTCCGGCCTTCTTGATACCTGGTTGCTGATCGAGATCGTACCCGTAGAAGATGAGCGATTTGTCCTTGGTGTAGAACACGCGCCCGAAGGGTTTTTGCGTATTCCCGCTCTGGCCGACGTCGTAGATTTCGGCAATGTAAAGGTTGCGGGCACCAATCAGATTCCGGATGTCGCTGTCGCGCTCAAGCAACTCGCGCTCCTCGGCGATCTGCCTCTCCTTCTCTTTGATCGCCGCGTTCAGGTCATTGACCTGTCCTTTGAGTGCGAGCGATAGCTGGAGGTCCTCGGAAGTCGCTCTGCCGATCAAGCTGAGTCTTGCCTCAAGGCTCGACGCATTGGACTGCACCTCGGCCAATTTCCTATTCAGGTCGGCCCGATCCTGTACGCTGCGATCCAGTTCCGCGTTGCGCTCGGCCTGTTCGCTTTCCATTTGGCCGAGCCGATCTTTCAGACTGGTCATCTCCTGCTGGTTCAGGCGGGCCTGGGTGCGCAACGCGGCGGCCTGGGCATCGTTCGAAGCGGCTTTGTCTGGATGTGCTGGAACACTTGCCAGCACTGAGGAATCTAGGTGGGGCGGATTGCCCTGCATGGTTGACCCAACCGCCACGGCAGCAGCATCTGATTTGGCCCCGCGATGCACCCCGATGCGATATCCGGCGACGCTACAGGCCGCCAAGACCAGCGCCGCCACCGCATAACGGCGCACATGTTTCCATCTGGAGGATCTTACGAGAGAGACAGAGTGACCGCCGGATGGAACTGGCTCATGTCGGAGCGATTCCATCAGCTTGGCTTCGGCCTCTTCGAGCGACCAAACACCCGGCGCATCCTCGCTGTCTTCATCCGTTGAAGACTCGGCTCCCAATGCTGGGATGGTCGTGGCGATCAGCCGTTCGTAATGCCGCTTGGCCTCCCGGCAGGAATCACAATGGGCGAGATGCTCGGTAAGCTGCGCCCATTCCTCGGCCGTCAACTCGCCGGTCGTCGATAGTGCGCAGAGCTCCTGAAACTCTTGATGCGAATCCCGTGGCAACATCCAAGCTCCCTGACTGGAGCCATTGTGTACTATTTCACTCACTTTGACCGAAGTTTTCGGGTAGAACGTATTTGCGCATCTTTTCCAATCCGCGATAGTAATGATTTCTGACGTTGATCAAGGGCCGTCCAGTAAGCTGCGCGATTTCTTTAAACGCATAGCCTTCGAAGAAATATAGTTGGATGGTCTCTCGCTGCTCAGGTGATAGCAAGCGGTTGAACCTCTCCATCAAGGCCTTTCCGAGAATGCCTTCCATTGACCGTTCATGGAACGGGAGTTCCTCTCTGGGATCGGCCAGGAGAAAGGATGTGTCCACCAGTTCTCTGCTGGAATAGAAATGGCGTGAGTTTAGGTAGCGTCGGCGGTCGAAGCCACGATGATAGACAACTCGGAATATCCACGAAGGTGCAGCCCCGGCTGATGCCTTGTACAACGCGGCTTTCCGGAAGATGAACAGGAACACCTCTTGTACAAGATCATCTGCTTCCGCTTCGTTCCGCAATATCCTGTAGGCGACGTTGCGCACATTCCGTGAGTAGCGGCGGAAAAGCAACGCCAGCGCTTCTTTGTCTCCATCGGCGACCTGCTCCAGCAACAATTCGTCGGAGACTTCAGTATTGGCCGGGATGGCCCTTGCAGGCCGTTCAGCCACTCTGCTTTGAAATCTGGGAGTATCGAGGGATTCAGTCGAACCCTCCGGCACGCAATGGCCATGTCCGCGCACCGCTGGAGTAGGCGCCAGTGCATCGGGGAAATAGGCGGCTTCGGAACTCATGCTCCACTCCTGCTCTACGCGCGAGTTTTGATCGCTAAGGGCCTCAAATCAACGACTTCAAGGATTCCAGCCCCGACTTTTCAGTGGCATCCACTCGCTGGCGGCTGACAAGGTGTTCACACGCAAGCACTTCCAGGACCTGGGTGAGGCCATTTACTAGTTCGAAAATGTCAGACATACCTGACACATTTGTCTGATATTAACGACACCATAGATGGATGTCCAGTCAAAAACACGCGACCCTTGTTGAACTTGGTCGCAGGATCAGGAATTTTCGAAGACTGAAAGGCTGGACCCAAACAGACATGGCCGTTTGCTTGGATATTGCAAGAACTTATATTTCAGAGATCGAGAACGGAAAACGAGAGGTAGGGGTGATTACCTTACAGATAATCGCGAAGGGTCTTGGAACCACTATGTCGAAGATTTTGAACAACCTGTAAATCTATTAAGCTCGCTAAGACTTGTTCCGCAGCGCATTTTGATCGGCGCGACGATCACCCTGTCACCCAGACACTTCTTACATTGATCGACCTCCTGTCGGTTCTCCAGCTTCGCAGGGAATTCCTCCTGGCGATCGACGGGAGCCATTTCCAGTTAGGAAATGATGCCGGAAGAATTTTCCGGTTTTCCCTCCGGATTTCAGCCTACCCTCTCATTGAGTACTCAAGCGAATGCATCGCCTCGGCGGCCTCGTCACCTCACTGCTTGTCATGTCCAATATTCCTTGTTTGATTCAACGTCACTTGGGAGGACCACAAAATGCCCTACCTTCTGGAGCGCAAGACCAGGATCATCTTCGTAACTGCATCTTCAGTTCAAGCCAAGAGAAAGCCCCGCGAGATTGTCATTGAAACCCGCCCAGAGTTCGTTATTGTGCGGCTCAACGGGACCAAAGAGCAGTACCCTCTTCCCTGGGAAAAGATCTACAACGCTGCCCTGGAACATCACGAAGAGAACGTTCGCTTGGAGGCGCGTGCCGGAAACGCCGTTGCACGCGACCGCCGGCGACGGATCAAGAAGGTGAGTTGAGTTCTTTGTGCAATTGCTACTGGTTTCGAAAAACTCTCGACCCAAACTTCTGGGCTCCGCATGGCGCAGACCCACTGTGGACAGGACAGCGGGTCCAGTTTCTCGGATCAAGTTGGCTTGATTTGGCGCTATCCATGTTTTCGGACCGCAGTCTAACGTGATATGGGCTGTATGACCAACTTCCCGAACTTGCGACCCCGCGTGTGCGCAACCCTCCAATGCATTCAAGCACTCGGCCCGGATCAGGCGCTCAAGGAGCACACTTTCACGGAATCGGGCGATCCGGACAAATGGAAGCGTGAAAGGGGCAGAAGGCCGATTCGCAATCCGCACGCCATTGCACAGGCGATGGGGACTGACCGGCGTTCAGTCCATACCAGTCTTCGCGAGGCGAGAATCATTCTCCGTAACGCCTTCAATGCGAATGGCAAATTGTTTCTGACCCAGTAAATAGCGCGAAAAGAAGTGATCCAGCGCCGGCGATCGGTTTCGATGGCCGGCGCATTCTTTTGTCTCAGACTGCTGTTTGATGGGAAAAAGAGAAGGTTTGTGAATTTGAACGGTACGGCTTGGCCCCGGCTCGAGAGCCGCTCTATCTTGCCGGATCGACTTCAATCGAATTCAAGGACCGAAACTGCCGAATAGCAGCGCCCGCAACCCCAGCTCCGCTTTTCGACCGTCTTCCCACCCGTGTCTGATGTTCCTGCCATCCGGCGGAAGCGGTCTCACTCGCCCACCCGACGGGCGATCATGGCCCGTGACCAATAGGCGACGCTGTTCCTCATCGAAATCCGCGAAGACTAGGCGACTTCCCGATACTGAATGTTTCCAAGTGTACTATCCTCTTCGCATGGACGGAAATAAGCCCGACGATCAACTAATCTTCGGATATCCAGAAGAGTGGGCGGATTTCCGCATACGTCATGCGTTGTTCCTCCAGCGATTTCCTCACATCAGTGATGTGATTCACGAGGCCTTTACTCGGGTGATCGAGGAACCAGAACCGATTGAGCGTTTCGTTATGCTCTACGGCCGACTCTGCGTGGAGGATTTTTTTGAAATCATGTCGTGTTGCGGGAATGGATATGGATTTGCCGCGTTGAAGCTTCTTCGGGGCCTGTACGAGAGAGCTGTAACACTTGACTATCTAAATGATCACCCCGACGAACTCGATGCCTTCGTAGACTATGGGCACGTTTCGGACCACAAATTGTTTCGCTCCGTTACCGAAGTATTCGGGCCAAGCGCATTGTCGGCGGAACTTCAGGATGTTCAGGAAGAGGTGGAGCGCAATTATGAACGGGTGAAAGAATCCTACATGGTTGCGGATTGTGTCAAGTGCGGCACCAAGAGACTAAATATATCCTGGACGAAGCTGACCTTTCCAGCTATGGCAAGGCAAACTCGTATCCTCGGAAAGCTGATTCAGTCGGCGTATTACATTCCAATGCGCCACACGCACAGCACTATCGCATCATTGTCGGAGCGGCTTGAATTCAATAATGGGGCAACGGGCTTCAATCCTGATGCACAGCGCCCTCAAGCCGACAATGCGCTTCACGAAGCTCACACGATCGTTCTTGAAGTGCTGCAAATTCAGCAAAAGCGCTTCAAAATCGAAGGCTTCGATCTGCTGTATGACAAATGCGTGGAAGATTGGAAGGAAATCTACGGCGTCGATGACATGGGCAACCGAACAAGACCAAGCGAGGATTCTCCGCAGCAGAATTAGTACCAACAAACGCCGATGGGGGCTGCGAATCACTCACGATCCGAGCGCAGCTAACGCCGGTGAGGGAATGAGGCCGCTCGTGTCGCAGTTTTCTTCCAGAGCTTGCTCTTGGCTGTGGTGGCCTAAGGCAGTTTCAGGCTTGTTCATCCCGATCTGCGCGTTTTTTGCATCAGCTTTCGGAGAAACAGCTAGCCATGCGATGGCCAATCCCAATCAGGCACCCAAAAGGGAACAGCAAGCCCCAGACTTCCGGGGCCAGTGATCTGAGCTAGAACGTACCCTGCGCGTACATCGAAGGGCCGAAAATATCCCAAACCGTCCCAACCGATCCTAAATAGCGTTCACCTTAACCTCCATCCTATCAACCATGTCCGCTGATTCCAGGCGACTTGAGCCATTCGGTAGGCGGCCCTGAAAAGGCCGGCGTCGGCGGTTCAATCCCGTCTCTGGCCACCACTCATCCGTTTCACCCTGTCCGCGTAGTGCCAAAACTCGATTAATATCTTTATCTAGAGTGAGCGGGAGTGCCACCTCGCCCATTGGGAATCTCGGGATCCTTGCCAACCCTATAGAAAAACCAGATTGAGCAGGCCGAGAAATAAATCCGTCAAGGCAAGAATGAAGAGGCTTCATCGGCAGGAGGTCAACTCGCCGATGAAGCCTCTGTGCTGGGAATTTGTTCGCCGGTATTATCGCGCCGTCTTGCGAATTCCGCTCACATCAATCACCGTTGAGGCGCTGTCGCCCGCTTCGTTGGCCACATAGAGCCGCCCGAGGCCAGGATTTACCGCCAGCGCATTCGGTCTTTTGCCAGCCGCGAGCGTAGCCATCACCTTGTTTGTCGCAACGTCAATCACGGTCACACTATCGCCCACCGTATTCGCCACAAACACCAGATTCAGCTTGGCATCGAAAGCCACCGCCTGTGGCCGATCGCCCACAGCAACTGTCGCAACAATACGGTTCTTGGCGGTATCTACGACCGACAGGTTATTGCCCGCATAATTGGCGATGTATGCCCGGTTGTTCCTGGCATCGACGACCAAAGCGCAAGGCGTATGGCCCGCGGGCATCATGCTGGGCTCAGTCGAATTGCCGTCAAACACGGCAACGCTGCCCAGGCCCAGCCGCGGCACATACAGCTTTCCATCACCGACGCTGAAAGTCATTCCCCAGGCGTGCTTGCCGGCTTCACGCTTTTGCATGGCCAGGGTGGCGCCATCCATCGATGTAATCGTGCCGCCCTCGTAGCCCAGCAGAAAGACAGTATTCGTTGCCTCGCTCAGCGCAACCAGATCCATTGAACCCGTCCTGGCTTGAGTGATCGTATTGGTAGCGCCGTCCAGAATCGTGGTCTTGCCACTGTAAGTGTGCGTAACATACACCTTGTTTGTTACGGAGTTAGCAGCAATCGAGTAAGGCAGATCGCCCACCGGGACCGTTGCCAGCACGGCGTCCGTCGCTCCGTCGAGAACGCTCACCGTGCCATCGGTGACATTGGCCACGTAGGCGCGTCCAGTTGTTGTATTCACGGCGATCGAGACCGGGCCCTTGCCCACCGAGACGCGATGCGCCCGGCTCGATGCGCGGTGATAGACCTCCACAACGCCGTGACTGGTGTCGACCGCGTAGACCTTTTCCGTAGCCGGATTGAAGACAATCGCCTGGGGGTTGATGAGGCTGCTGCCCGGAGCGTCAGACTGCGCTACCGCTGGCAACGCCAACAGGGCGAGTGCGCAGGTCAACATGATCAAGACAAGATGCGAATGCGCCGCGGCGCGAGATAAATCTGTTCGGGAGTAGAATTTCATGAGATACTTCACCTTGATTACTAAGTATCCTCATTGCTGCCTTTTTGCGCAAGAGGAAATGTCAGGTTTGCGAGGATGATCATCTTGCTCAAGCATGGAACTGTGTGTCGCCTCTTAAGTATTGTGCCGCTTCTGGCGGTTGTCTTTTTTCTTTATTCGGGTCCTTCTCAGGCCCAGCAAACTCCCCCGAAATTCAAAGTGCTGGCCATCGCAGAGAAGGGTGGACTTCATCAGCCATTCGTCGACGCCGCCAAAATCTGGCTGGCGCAGGAATCCGTCAAGGATGGATTCACGGTCGATTACATTGAGGACACCGCCAAGATCAACGATGCCTTTCTCTCTCAATACCAACTATTCATTCAATTGAATTTCCCGCCCTACGCCTGGACGCCCACTGCGGCGGCCGCCTTCCAAAAGTACATCAATGAAGGCCGCGGCGGATGGATCGGCTTCCATCACGCCACCCTGCTCGGCGAGTTTGACGGCTACCCTATCTGGCCCTGGTTCTCTGACTTCATGGGCGGCATTCGTTTCAAGACTTACATCCCCACCTTTGCCACGGGGACCGTCACGGTCGAAGCCCCGGAGCATCCGGTGATGAAGGGCGTCAGCGGCCACTTCACCATCGAAAATGAAGAGTGGTATACCTACGACAAATCGCCACGTCCCAATGTGCATGTTCTGGCGAGCGTCGATGAGAACACTTACTCGCCCGCAAGCACTATCAGGATGGGCGACCATCCGGTGGTGTGGACCAATGAGCACGTCAAGGCCCGCAATGTTTATATCTTTATGGGCCACCATGCGGAGCTAATGCAAAACAGCTCTTTCACTACGCTCTTTCACAATTCCATTCTCTGGGCGGCACAACAATGATGAGACACATCGTATTCGCTCTCATGGCACTCGCTACGATCTCCGCCGTCGCGCAAACCAGGCAGGCTCCTCTGCGCGTACTCGGCATTTACTCCACTGACGGCGAAGGCGATCATGTCGAGTTCGCCGTACAGGCCGCGCAATTCTATGCCGAGTTGGCCAAACGCGATCACTTTCAATTCGACGTTACAACCAATTGGGATGACTCGAATCTCGAAAACCTCAAGAAGTATCAGGTAGTGTTGTGGTTCAACGATTCGGCGCACACTCCTCAGCAGCGCGCGGCCTTCGAGCAGTATATGGAACAGGGCGGCGGCTGGATGGGCTTTCACGCTGCGGCTTATAACGACAGTTCCACACACTGGCCCTGGTATGTACAGTTCCTCGGTGGCACGGTTTTCCTGGGCAACAGTTGGCCGCCACTGCCTGCATTGATTGACGTGGACGACAAGACCAGCCCTGTGACGCGTCACCTGCCCGCGCATTTCCTGTCGCCAGACAATGAGTGGTATAGCTGGCAGCCCGGACCGCGCGCCAACAAGGATGTCAAGGTTCTGCTGACGCTTGCGCAATCGAACTTCCCGCTAGGAATGAAGGACACTCTCACCGGCGGCGATGTTCCCGCGGTATGGAGTAACACCAAATATCGCATGATTTATATGAACATGGGTCACGGCGACAAGATCTTCACCAGTGCAGAGCAGAATCATCTCTTCGAAGATGCGCTGCTGTGGCTTGGGACCAAACGCTGAACTCGCCGATCCGCGTGACAAGAACTGCATGTAACAAGAAAACGTCCCGGTGACTGATGCTCACCGGGACGTTTTGTCATGGAGATAAAGCGGGGGCTGCTATTGCTCCATGACACCATATTGGAAGCGCGGAGGCAGCCGGCAACCGTTCCGCTCCACCATCGCCAGGGTCAGCGCCTGCGGAACCAGCAGCGAGGTAACTCCCTCCCAAGGCTCGGCGACCGCGTCCAGGCGCACTGGAAAGAGCTTTTCCGTTGGCTCCCGATCCTGCTCTGATACCAACACCACCTTGCCGCCCCGCCGGTTGCATTCCTGCGCCAGTTTCACGCCCAGTTCGGCCACGCGTCCCAAGGCAAATATGATCGCCACATGCGAAGCATCCACATCCAAATTGGGGCCGTGGCGGAAGCCTGCGCCAGTGTGCGCTGCGGCGCGATGGCCGCTCATCTCGCGGATGCACAGGGAACTCATGACTGCCCCGCCATAGGCCGCGCCACGACCGATGATCTCCGTGTTCGCAGCTCCACGACAAAACTTTTCCAGTTCGCCGCGCAGGTCAAAGATTCGGCCGAGACTGGTAGAAAACGCCATCGCAGCGGTCTCGGCTTCTCTCTCCCAAGGGAGACCGAGAATCTCCGCAGCGGCAATGATGGCGGCAGCCGTGGCGTTGGTATAACTTTTGGTCGCGTTGCCATATTCGGGACCAGCCAGAATCGGCAGCCGATTTTCCGTCAGAGCCCAGCAGGCGCTGGCGGGATTATTTGAAATTAAGGCCAGCGATCCACTGGACCCGCGCTTGAGAAGCTCGACCAATTCAGCGCTTTCGCCCGAGGTCGTGAGTAGAATGGAGAGCGCAGCGTCGTCGCAAACTTTGGCTCCATAATGCAGCCACTCTCCCGCGTCTATCGAGAACGAAGGCCTGCCGTGGGTTTGCAATTGAATCGAACCGCTGATCGAGGAGCAGAGCGAAGCGCCCATCCCTAGAAACAGAATCGGGCCGCGCTTCGAGCCCATCTCTCTTAACTTGCGTAGCTGCCCGCGAATTGCGGGATCGGTGGCATAGGCATGGATCAGTTCGTGGAGCTTGGCAGGTTGCTCGCGACACTCGATCTCCAGAATCTGGGTTCCGCTAGCCGAAAGCAGTTCCGCGGCTGGCTCGATGCCCGCAATCCAGCGGGGCGTGCCTGTGGTCGTCGATTTCATTTATCCTCCTCGCGCTCGCGCATCAGAAAATATTTTACGCTTATTTGTAATGAATGCTTATTAAGTGATTTAATTGTAGCAGAGCGATCAGTACGAAGTTCTGTCTGAAGGGAAGTCCTCTTGGCTGAAGCGAGTGCGACATCAGCGCCACACGTAAACCGTCTGTTTATCGGCAAGATCTCTTTGATCGCCGGCCTGGGCGGCGTGCTCTATGGGTTCGATATGGGTATCATCGCCGCCGCTCTCATCTATGTGCGCGCCACGTTTTCCCTTTCCACGCAAATGGAAGAATTGGTGGTCAGCGTCGTCCTGATCGGCGCCATGCTCGGCGCGGTCATCGGTGGAACCCTTGCTGACCGCGCTGGACGTCGCTCCACTCTGATATGGGGCGGCATCATCTTTATCGTCGGCTCCCTCCTGGCCCCGCTCGCACCCAATGTCGCCACCCTTATTGTGGCCCGCATGTTGCTCGGGCTCGCTGTTGGCTTCACCTCCGTGACTGCACCCGTGTATGTGTCGGAGTTGGCGCCGCCTCAGTCTCGTGGCATGTTGATCGGCCTGTATCAATTCGCGCTGGCCATCGGAATTGCACTGGCTGACCTAGTCGGGTATTGGTTGGCCGGCGATCATGCCTGGCGCCTCATGTTTGGTTTTGGCGCACTGCCGGCTCTCTTTTTTCTCCTTCTGGTGCTCACCGTTCCCGAAAGTCCGCGCTGGCTCATCGCACACGGCCGGTTCCAAGATGCCAACGCGGTTTTGTTTTCCTACACGGACCAAGCCGGCGCCAATCTGCTGCTCGCCGATATTCGCGCCAGCCTGGCGGCCAAGATGGAGCGGCGCTGGTCGGCGCTTTGGACGCCCGCCGTGCGCAAGGCACTGCTGATCGCTGTCGGCTTCACCGTCTTGCAGCAGGTTACCGGCATCAACACCGTCATTTACTATGGGCCGCGCATCTTTTCCCTGGCCGGCATCGGAACTGACAAAGGGGCGATCTTCGCCACGCTGCTGGTGGCGATGGTGAATGTTCTGGCGACTGTCATCGCGCTGCTGTTGGTGGATCGAGTCGGCCGCAAGCCTCTGCTTTATTGCGGCCTGGGTGGCATGACTCTATCGCTGTCATTACTCGCTTATTCATTTCACAATCAAGCCGCTCTCGGCTCATCGATGGGCATCATTGCGACTGCCTGTCTGATGCTCTACATCACCTGCTTCGCTTTCAGCATGGGGCCGATCGCCTGGATCATTGTGGCCGAGGTCTTTCCGTTGCGCCTGCGCGGACGCGGGGTTGCGGCCGCCACGCTTGGATCCGGCATCTCGAATTTCATCGTGTCACTGACGTTTCTTTCGCTCATCAAGGCCGCGGGCAACAGTGTGACCTTCCTCATTTACGGCGGCTTCTGTGTTCTCACTCTGTTGTTTGTGCGCTTCATCATGCCTGAAACCAAGGGGCGCGAGTTGGAGAGCATCAGCGCCCAGACCCCGACTGCCGTTTCTTAACTTCCGCGCACATTTCAGGCTGCGACCTATTCAGCGCACCCACGAGGCATTTCAAGCAATGGAACAGCAAGTTTATAACGGCCCTATTCCCCTTCAGCTAGATCCGCAGAAGTCCTCTGCCAGTTATGTGATTGGCGCGGACATTGGTGGAACAAATTTGCGTCTTGCCTTGGCTGACATGTCTGGCAGGATAATGGGCACGTGGTCAACTTCCACGGCCGGAGTGCGCGAACCCCAGTCTGTTGTGGAACTCATCCGCCATGGCGTCGACTCGCTTTTGTGTCAGGCGTCTCTGACGCACACCGCGCTTTGCGCCATTGCTGCGGGCGCTCCGGGAGTCACCAACTCCGAGTTGGGCATCGTCATTGCGACTTCATATCTCATGGGCTGGCGCAACGTGCCCCTTCGTGACCTGCTTGAAGCCGACTTTGGCCTTCCCGCTGCCGTCGACAATGATGTGAATATGGCCGCAATCGGTGAACACCGCGCCGGAGCGGCACAAGGCGTCAGTGACTTTGTGTTTCTCGCTGTCGGCACAGGCGTCGGCGCCGGCATCATGATCAACGGAAAGCTGTTGCACGGTACGGCCTGGACCGCGGGCGAGATTGGCTACATGCTTGTGCCGGGCGCGCCTGAGGCTCCAGTCGAGCGCGGTACGCCAGGGGCTATCGAAAGCCTGGTTGGCGGCGAGGGGATCAAGAAGGTCTGGCAAGGCCGTTGGAGTGAAGAACGCACACCTGTCTCTAAAGAAGCCACAGCCACCGAGATATTCGATGCGGCCCTTGCGGGAGATGCGCTGGCCAAGCAGGTCTTGCAGTTATCATCGCGCACTCTTGCATATGTCATCTATAACATCTCCTTAATTCTTAACTGCCCGCTCTTCGTGCTCGGCGGTAGTGTCGGCCTTCATCCTGCACTCGGCAACGCCGCACGCGCTGAGCTTGAGCAGAGGCGAGCACGCGTCCAGCCTGAGCTCGTTTGCAGCGGTCTCGGTAGTGACGCCCAATTGATTGGCGCAATTCACTTGGCCATCGATACAGCCAAGGCCCACCGTTTTGTCGCATAAAAATATCTTCAGGCTGGACGCTTGATTGTTAAGCTGCCAGCCTGAAGAGTGCCGTAACAGATATGTATCTGCGGTCTTTACCTATTCTGCCAATATTTAATAAATCCCTCATATGGCCAGGCGATGTTGGCCAGGATAGTGCGCCGCACCTGGAGCATATCGATCGATCCCATCTCCTTGTAAAGCACCTTGCCATCGGGCGCAAGCAGAACGGTGTATGGAACTGCCGAATCCCACGCCGGATCGAACGCTCTCTGCATTTCCTGCGTATCGTTCGATGCGAAGAGCAGGTTGCGGCTCGTCGCGTGCTTCTTCTGCAGCAGGCGCAGCACTGCGTCTTTTTCGTCGGGTCTGTTGGCTGATACCGTAATCACTGAAAGGTCCTGATCGCTATACATGCGCAACGTATCCTGCAAGTCGGCAAACTCCGCAACGCATGATCCACACCACGTCGCCCAGAAATTAATCAGCATCAGATGATGCGAGGGATTTGCGCGCAGTTGCGCCAAGCCCTCCTTCGTAACCAATTCCACACTTACCGGTTCGGCTTCAAACCTCTTCACCTGCGCAATGCGATTGACCGCCTTCTCGCTCCACTTTGTCGAGCAGCCCGTCGCGCCGGTGTGCGGCACCGCAACCTCCTTGTGCGCCAGCAGCGCCTCGATCGCGTTGCGGGCATCCAGTGTCTTCACTTCCTCTTCGCGATAGTTGTCGTCAATGCGCCCCTCATACCGCAGGTGCCGCTGCTCGTCGAAGATGAAAATGTGTGGCGTGGCTTGCGGACCATAGGCGCGCGATACCTTTTGTGTATCCCCGTCGTAAAGATACGGATATGTCAAATGCTTGAATTGCACACGAAGCTTCATCTCTTCCAGGCTGTCGTTGGTGTCCGACGAATCCAGTTCGTCGATGGTGAGCGCATTCGGGTCGTTGGGCTCAATCGCTACCAGCGCCATTCCGCGGTCCTTGTAATCATTCGCCAGCCTTTGAATGCGCTGTTCGTAAATCTGCGCATTCGGACAATGATTGCATGTGAAGACCACGGCGAGAATCGGGCTGGATGCGTAGTCGCTCAGTTTATGGTTTACGCCGTCGGTACCCGGCAGCACAAAGTCAGGAGCCGGAGAACCAATGGGAAGGATCGGATGGTTTTCGGCCCTTACGGCCGTCGCCGACAATAGAAGTGCGAATGCTAACTTCCACATGACCTGTAATCTCCTCGGTTACTTGCATCATCATTCTCATGGCTACATCTGTCATACCTATGACAGATGTGGCACCCTGTGCGCTGCGCGAAGACAAGCGCAGGCTGACTTTGTAAACTATAATAATAATGCACACGGCTGGAGCGTTGTGCAACCGAAATCTGCGCATTGGGCAGAACCAGTTTTGTTCTGATGAAGCTTGGCTGGCGAGATTCGTTTCGGATGGATTTGAAAGATCGAGGGAGAGATACGATGCGCGTGATAACGCCCGTACTGGCAATGATTTGTCTCATCTCGTCGGCGGCTGGCATATGCGCCGATGGAATTCCCAAGGCAGCGTGGAGACGCCCGTTGGGCCTTCCGCTCGAACGCGCTGGCGTCAGCAGGGTAGCTGGCGACATTGACGACGGCTCCTGGCAGGGCGCCCCCGTGGGCGGCTTCGGGGCAGGAACCTTTTCACGCACCTATCGCGGCGACTTTGCTCGCTGGCACATGAAGGCCGGCGTTCACAAATATGAGTCTGTCCCGGCCAATCAGTTTGCTGTCTTTGAGCAAACGGAAGGCGAATTGGAGGGAAGCGCTCATGTATTAATGACCGGCCGCCCCAAAGGTTCCGCGCTCTCCAGTTGGAATTGGGATTACCCGGTGGGCGCTGGGGAGTATGCCGCGCTCTACCCCAAGTCCTGGTTCGACTACAAGTGGGATAAGCTTCCCGCGCATGTAATGCTGGAACAGTACTCGCCGGTTTTGCCGAATAACTACAAAGAATCAAGCTATCCGGTCGGGGTCTATCGCTGGCATGCCGACAATCCGACAAATAAGACAGTGACTGTTTCGGTCCTTCTTTCCTGGACCAATATGTCGGGCTGGTTCAGAACCTATACCCGCGACTTTGCCGGTTCGCCCAACCAGGGGAATCATAACGACTATGTGCATGAGTCCTTGCCCGGCGGTCAAACTATGAAAGGGATCGTCTTTGATCGCAATCGCACTGGCAAGACGACCAACGACTGGGATGGACAATTTGCGATTGCAGCAATCCAGTCTCCCGGCGTCGAGGTGACTTATCACACAAGTTACCAGGCATCCGGTGACGGCAAGGCTGTTTGGAGCACTTTCCAGAAAGACGGCCGGCTCGACAACGACGATACGTCATGGGTCAGCGATAAGGAGCAGTTAGCCGGAGCGATTGCCATCCGCTTTACCCTGAAGCCGGGAGAGAGCAAGACTGTGCCCATGGTCGTCTCCTGGGATTTCCCGGTCGTTCAGTTTGGTGAAGGCCGCCGGTGGAATCGCCTCTATACCGACTTCTACGGAACCTCGGGCACGAATGCCTGGAAGATCGCGCAGGATGGACTGCTGAATGCCGAACCATGGAGCGAGGCCATCGATAAGTGGCAGGCACCCTATGTCGAGGATGAGAGCAAACCTTTGTGGTATCGCGGAATGCTTTTCAATGAGTTATACGCGCTCACCGATGGCGGCACATTCTGGGGTAGGCAAGAGGGATCGCCGCGCGAAAAGCCCGCTTCCTTTGCACTGCTTGAGTGCTTCGACTACGCATACTACGGTACGCTCGACGTTCGCTATTATGGGTCAATGCCGTTGGTCAAATTCTGGCCGGAGATCGATAAGCAGGTCATTCGCGCCTTTGCCGCAACTGTTCAACAGGAGTTGCCAGAGAAAGGCATGTGGGTTTGGAAGACCGAGCAGACCGGTCAGGTGAGTTTGCACAAACGCAAGCTGATCGGCGCGGTTCCTCACGACCTCGGCGTCCCTGAAGCGGATCCTTTCATCGCGGTCAATGAGCCCGGATGGCAAGACACCAACGGATGGAAAGACCTGAACTCGAAATTCGTCTTGATGGTCTATCGCGACTATATTCTTACCGGCGCCACCGATCGGAAGTTCCTGAGTGATACGTGGCCCTCAGTGAAATCTGCGATCTCCTATCTGCGGCAGTACGACGCCGGAGGTGGAATTCCGGAAAACAGCGGCTATCCCGATCAGACGTATGACTCGTGGGTGGTGCGCGGAGTCAGCGCCTACTCTGGTGGATTATGGTTGGCAGCCTTGCGGGCCGGCGAAGAAATGGCGCGCGGGATGAAAGATACGCAGACTCAGTCGGAATATCATGCATTGTTCCTCCGTGCGCAGCAGACGTATATCTCGACGCTGTGGAATGGCGAGTATTTCCGCTATGACACTTCAAGCTCTTACAAGGACGCAATTCAAACCGATCAGTTGGCTGGCCAGTGGTATGCCAACCTGACCGGACTGGGCGATCTGGTGCCGCGCGCAATGCAACTCTCCGCGCTGAAAAAGATCTACAGCTATAACGTGATGAAGTTTGGCGATGGGGACATGGGCGCGGTCAACGGCATGATGCCTGACGGCACTGTTCTCGACAGCAATGAGCAGGCTCGTGAAGTCTGGGCCGGAACAACACTGGGCTATGCGTCGCTGTTGATGAGCGTAGGCATGAAGGATGAAGCTTATAAAACTACCCACGGACTCTATCACGTAATTTACGAAGACAGGGGATATTGGTTCCGCACTCCCGAGGCGTGGGATGTCACAGGCAACTATCGCGCATCCATGTATATGAGGCCAGTCGGAATTTGGGGAATTGAAATGACTCCGCCTGCAAGGTAGCTTCCAGCCATGAGCGAGGGGCCCGCCTCTCGCTCGTGGCCGCTTGATATTGAGATTCAGGGTATTGTCAGGGTACGCGTGCTGTATGGGAATATTCACGAGGTTGGATATTCTTGTGGACAAAACCACTTGAGCTCATCAACTCGATACAACAGCAACCACAGAAAAGCTTTAGAGTGGCAGCAAGAGCGAAGGTATAGCTTCAAGAGCCACTGCAACGGTTCCCCACAAGACCGCAATCTCACCCAGGGCCGCAGCGGAAATCTGGGGTATGGCAAACTCGGATTGCTCCAGTTCCTGTTGTACTATGCGCAGCAGAGCAGGATGACTGCCAACTTCTCCGCCCAGCAGAATTAGCCCCGGATTGAGAACCAGCGACAGGTTCACAATTACATCGGCCACGATTCGGGCGCGCTGATGAATGATCTTGGCGGCGCGCAGGTCGCCTGCCTGGGCCAGATCAAGAATCTCCACTGCACTGATGCTGGCAGAGCCGGGTGTGGCGATCGCCTCGCGCCAGCTTCTTACAATGCCGGAACCGGTCAGGACGGTCTCCAATGCGCCAAACTCATGCAACGATGGCTGTCGCCGCGAGACATGCGGCAGGCGAAGGTAACCAATCTCGCCTGCTGACCATTGCGCTCCGTGGTGCAAGCGCCCATCTAGCACGATACCCGCGCTGACGTTGGCGCCAATATCAATCAAGACAAAGGTCGTCTCTGTCTTTGCCGCGCCACGGTAGCGTTCCCCAAGCGCTGAAAGATTGGTGTCGTTCTCGATGACGACAAGGCAATTGAATTGCTTGGCCAGTAGCGCACGAAGTGGAACCGACCGCCAGTTATCCAAGGTGCTGATGGATAGCACCACACCCTCATCGACATTGGTAATGGCGGGTACGCCCACAACCAGGGCCAGCAATTGCTCGCGCGTCTTCTTGTGCTTCTTGAGCAGGCGGCGAATCTCTTCGCTGATCAAGGCACAAACTGCATCGGGTGAAGTTTTCTTACCGGCCAGCGATAGATGGGTGGTGTCCAACTCTTCGCCGCTCAGATCCGTAAGTAGAAAGGAGAGAAAACTCGCGCTGATGCGAACGCCCAGAATGCAGCCTCGCTCGGCTTTGAATCGGATGATGTCCGGCGGACGCCCTCCGCTCGATTCGCCCTCACCCAGCGGTTTGATCAAGTCGGCGGTGAGCAGATCTGCAACCACATTGGTCACGGTCGGCGCGCTCATGCCGGAAGCGCGCACCAGATCCGCACGGGAACACGAGCCAGCCTCGCGCAGCAACTTCAGAATTGTGAGCGCATTCGTGCGACGTAACAACGCCGGCCTGCCGACCGAAATAGGGTCTTTCTTCACAGTATCTCGATCAGGATGAGAGCGGCAAATCGCTCTCGGCCTCTCTCCGCGTAGATTTCAATAAGATCAGACATGCGGTCCGTCCATCCTGCCGCACCTCTCATCTTTTCTCAAAGATTACAGCAACTTCCGCAAACAAACAAGAATTTCGAGCCTGTAGCCTGGCAAGGGTTCGCACGCTTCAGAATTGCAAGCGTATTTTAGCCTTAGTTACAAGCCAGGATATTCCGAGGATGAAGAAGGTAAATGCAAAGGTTTTGACAACGCCCTGCCACCCGTGGCTGAAATGCGCGTCATAAAATGTGATGCCCGCGGCGCCTAGCAGGAAATACCAGAAATCAGGCAAGAGGTAGGTCGTCAGAGTATTTGCGCCCGCTGAGCGAACGAAGAACGCCCAGCCTGACCGCTTTTTTACATCGCAGAGCCAGTAGAGAAGCGTGAACGATAGAACGCCGGCTCCGATGCTGTAAAAGCACCAGGTGGGCGTCGCACGATTTTTCGATATGCCAAGGGGGATGAGTGCGGTGCCCGCCGCCAGGGTAAGAATTCCGAAGCTAATGGCAATCGTCATTGCGCGCTTGAATGCAATCTTGTTTCCGGCGCCAAGATAGATTGAGGAAGTGAGCACGCCAGCCATGACAATGGCGACCAATGACCCATCGCCGAAGGGCCATATGTAAAGCGGCAGGTGGTCAAATATCGTGATCACGCGCGCAGTTGAAAGCGCGCTCAGTGAAGCAAGCAACACGAACCACGCTGCGGCCGCACCTCTCCAACGGCGCGTAGGGATGTAAAGAATAGCCGCGCCGAGGTAGGTGAGGCCGATCAAACCAAGAATCTCCGGATAGGAGAAATCAATCCATCCAATATGGCCAGTACGAGTCGTTCTGCGAAAGAGCGCCCATAGCACAACTACACCGGAGAATCCCAGGCAGCGAAGCAGTGTAGAGTAAGCGGGAAAGCGCTCCCACTTGGGATAGACGTTCAAGTAGAGCGCGGCGCAGAGCAGAGCAAGCAACCCCCAGACAAATCCGTTCATCGGCATCAGCGCCGGATCGCAGGATTCAGCGTTGGCCAAAATCAACCCCAGCACCACCAGGCCGAGAGAGCGCAACACAACATGAAGCCATAGCGAAGGCATCGACGGATTATGCTTGAGCCTTTGCGCGATGGAAAGAGGCAAGGACATGCCAACGATAAACAAAAAGAAGGGGAAGACCATATCGACATAGGTCATCGCGTTGACGTTATCGTGCGCATGATACGTCCACCAAGGCAGGCCGCGCACCTCAGAGAGCGCATTGACAAAGATCATCACAGCCATCGTGAGGCCGCGAAAAATGTCGATGGAAACCACCCGCTGAGAAGCGGACGCGCTCTCGGCGCAGATTGGCGAAATGCTGGCGGCTGTGCTCATTGGGCGATCTTTCCTGTCGCTGCGTCGGGGCGCAGCGACTGGTTGATGACTTTCAGCAGTGTCCCGGTCGGGTCGTTGGAATACTCCCAAAACATGATTCCGCCCAGCTTGTGCTCGGTGATATAGCGGCACTTGGCGGTCAATGATTCTTCATCATCATAGGAAACGAAGATATTTGTTTCCGCGTTGTAGAGATAAGGCGCACTTGCGGCCGAATCCCAATAGCGCACATATCCCCGGCCAATCATGGTGCTCGGAATTGTGCCGAAAGGCGCATATCCCTTGGGTACGGCTTTGCCGGGTTGGAAGAGGCCATGATCCTTATCCGGAACGTCGCCCCATATGTGCCCATAGAAGGGCACGCCGAGGAGAAGTTTTCCAGCCGGTACGCCTGCCCGCTCGAATGCCGTGACCGAGGCATCGCTCGAATAGTGTCTGGCATCGGCGGGATTGAGATAGAGCGGCGCATGGTGGCCGGTGAGTCCCTTGTCAGAGGGCTCGATATAGTCATAGGCCATCAGATTGACGGTGTCGAGATACTTCTGCACCTTCTGCATTTCAGTGTGAGCCAGAAAGTCATCCGACGCTCCCGCCGCAATGGTCAGATAAAGCCGCCTGTGATCTTTCTTCTCCTGCTGGTTGAAGCTCTTGCGCAACTCCCTAACCAATCGAGTGAAGTTCTGCTTGTCCACCGGGCGGAAAGGGTGACCGGCGCCCTCCATGCCTGGGTACTCCCAGTCAATGTCGAGCCCGTCGAGATCGTAACGAGCGAGAAACTCCATCACGCTCTGGACGAAGACCTTCCGGCTTTCGCGAGTAAGCGAGATATCGGAAAAGTTCGTCGACCACAGCCACCCGCCCACCGATACCAGGACCGTGAGCGAGGAGTTCCGGCGGCGCAGAGCAGTTAATTGTGCAAGGTTACCGACATCGGTCGGCGCTCCCAGAACCATGCGTCCATTGGCGATATTGGAGAAAGCATAATTGATGCGAGTCATGCTTTGAGCATCGACCGAATCTGGCGGTAGTGCTCTCTCCTGGGTAAAGACATATCCAGCTACAATCGGTTGCGAAGGCGTTGCGGCAGCCGACCAGCCGAGGGCAGGCACAAGGAGCGTGAGAGCAGCAGTCGAGATACGGATTCCTAGCATGAAATCCTTTCTAAATAACAATATCAAACGCAGCAAGAATTCTCTACCGGTCATTGTGAACTATATTTTCAGGCCGCTGCCGATGAGACGGATCATGCGCATGTGTGGCGGCGGGCTGAAGAGATGCGGGGAGTACCCAAGACACGTGGAACTGGCCAGTGTCGACCAGAGTTGGGCCGGAGAGAGCATCATGCAGGCAACTCGAGGAAGTAGCCTGGCCCGAGACTACCAGCGCCTCTCCTCCTCCCACGCGGGCCGCCATATCGAAGTTCACAACAGGGTCTAGACTTATGATGAATTGGTGGTTCGTGAGTTGCCGCAAGGACATTGCACGCAGTGAGCTGCCATTGCATGGATGCCAGAGAGACACTTGATAAGCGAGTCCAAACGGCGCCAGCAAACGATTTCAACCACGAGGTTTTATAACAATGCAAAACGGCATTATTCATGCAGCTAAAGTTGTTGCCTTGGCTTGCGCGGGCGCGCTTTGCGCCCAGCTATCGATTGCCCAGGTACGCGTGCTTGTCGATCAGGTAGGTTATGAAACCAAAGCGCCCAAGCAGGCTATCGTGGCTGGCTCCAGTCGGGATCAGCCACGGAAGTTCGCGCTGATTGACGCAGATTCCGGAAAGGTCGTCATGCAGGGAGAGCTTCAGCCCTCCGGGCAGGTAGGTGGCTGGAAGAATCGCGTGTTCTGGACGGCTGAGTTCTCGACCTGGCAACAAACCGGGCGTTACACCTTGCGCGTTCCCACGGCGAAAGGTGATATCAGCTCCAGCATCTTCGCGATTGAAGACGACGCTCTCGAACGCAACACACTTTCCAACGTGATCTATTACTTCAAGGGGCAGCGCTGCACCGGATTATTCGATCAAGCTGACCGTCACTTGCCGCTGCCTGATAAGCAGGGCGGATTCATCGACGCGCATGGGGGATGGTACGATGCGACGGGAGACTATGGCATTCACTTTTCCCATCAGAATCTGACTTCCTACTTCAATCCCCAACAAGAGCCGCTGACCGCATGGAGCCTGCTGAAAAGCTATCAGGTACTGACGGCTCGAAACGACGACAACTTCAGCGAATATCGCCGTCGCATGTTGGATGAGGGGCTTTATGGGGCCGATTTTCTGGTTCGCGTGAAGCGGCCCGACGGATCGTTTTACGAGACCATTGATGGGCCTGGAAAAGACAAGCTGGCGCGCGATCGGGCCATCGGAAACCCCAACTGGCGTACCCAGATCAAGGCGAATGCCGGAGACACAACAGAGAACGCCGCGCAGGTTGCCGGGCCCCACATTTACGAGGTAAGTTATCGCTCCGGCGGCGGGCTGGCGATTGCCGCGCTTGCTCTTGCCAGCACCATGCCAATCGATGGCGACTTCAAGCGGTCCGAATACCTCAAGGCCGCGGAAGAGTCTTTCGCCTTTCTTGAAGCGCACAATCGCGAGCTGCTCAACGATGGCATCGAAAATATCCTCGACGACTATTGCGCTTTGCTGGCAGCAACCGAACTCTACAGCGCTACGCACAAACAGGAATACCGAGCGGCAGCCGACACACGCGCGGCTCATCTGATGGCTCGGCTTACCACAATGGGCGGTTGGAAGGACTATTGGCGTGCCGACGATGGAGCCCGCCCCTACTTTCATCCTGCGGACGCCGGTCTTCCGGTCATCAGCCTGCTTACGTATTACCAGATCGCCTCTCCGACTGCGCAGTCCGCGGTCCTGAACACCGTAGAGCGCTCTCTTAGTTTTGAGTTATCTGTGACTTCGGAGGTGAATAACCCCTTTGGCTACGCGCGCCAGTTAGTCCTATCCAAGGGGAAGCCGCGCACCGCCTTCTTTTTCCCGCATGACTCGGAAGCTGCACCCTGGTGGCAGGGCGAGAATGCGCGTTTGGCTTCGCTGGCCGCGGCCGCCCGCTTGGCTGCTCCGCTGTTTTCTGCCAAGCCGGAGTTTCAGACCAAGCTGCGGAGTTATGCGTGGAATCAGTTGCATTGGATTCTGGGTCGCAATCCATTCGACACCAGCATGCTGGCTGGCAGCGGACACGGCGATACGGCCTATATGTATTTCCGCTCCTATAAGTACACCGGCGCTCCAGGCGGAATCGTGAACGGTGTTACTTCCGATGCTGACGACGAGGATGGAATCGCTTTCAATGAGGGATTTGCGGTCACGGGCAAAGACGAAGACTGGCGCTGGACCGAACAGTGGCTGCCTCATGCATCGTGGTATTTGTATGCTATAAGTTTGTCCCACCAGTAAGGCGATCGGCACCCCAAACCAAAAACTCCTCCTCATGCCGGAATGCGCATGAGGAGGAGTGTGGAAAGAAGTCACCGCTAGGACTCTGACCGCATGATTCTTGCCTTTTCCTTGAGCAGGTGCGGGCAGGGACGCCCGCACGACAGCCGGTCTGGAGACCGGCGCTACCTTCCCGAGGAGAACAACTTCAAGCGGTCAGAGACCTAGTTAGAACCTTGATAGTTAGAAGGTAAACCGCGCGCTGATCTGCACGTTGCGTCCGCTCACAGTTGTTGAACCAATCGTTCCAGCTCCGGACGGCCTTCCGGGGTTGCTGGTAAGATCCACCGGGTCATCGAAATTGGTGTCGGGCGCACCAAAGCTGGGGTGGTTCAAAGCGTTCTGAGCGTCTGCTCGCATTTGCAGCTTGGCTTTTTCGAAAATGCTGAACGTCTTTCCCAGCGACAGATTCATGTCCGTCAGAATCGGTCCCCTCAGGGTGTTACGCCCGTTGTTTCCGAATGTTCCGGGTGTGGGTACCGCGTAGGCGGCGGGGTTGAACCATCCTGAGATGCTGGCATTGTGCACATGCGGATTGCCCACAAGGTTAGGCCACCACGACCCGGCCTGCGAATAGGATTCATTCGTTCCGCCATAGTTCACGGTAAAGGGTGTGCCTGTCTGGGCGACGAGGGTCGAGGAAAGCTGCCATCCGCCGATCACTTCATCCACGAGAACGTTCCTGTTCAGAAACATCTTGCCTTTGCCGAATGGAAGGTCATAGACGGCGCTGCCTTTCAGCATGTGCCGAATATCGAGGTTCGATGCGGCATAGTTCGCCTTGATGTCATAGCCGTTCTGGTAAGGCTGAGGCCCAGCGTGTCCGCCCCAACCGGACGAATCCTGGTTGTTGAGAAAATGCGAGAAGGTATAGTTTGCATTGAAGCTCCAGCCTGCTGACAGCCGCTTCTGAGCCTGCGCCTGCATAGAGTTGTAGTTCGAGTGCCCGACAAACGTGTCGCCGCCGATTCCCTCGAACTGCGGATACGGACGACCGGTAGGATTGTCGTCCGGCCCCAATTTGCTGAGCGGTATTTGGTTCACGTCGTGGGGGAACGACAGGTTCAACCCGTGGCTGGCGACGTATGCAAGTTCTGCGTGTATTCCGTAACCAAAATCACGCTGCATGCTCAGAGACCATTGCAGGATCTTGGCCACAGGCGTGTGGTAGGGGTTGTAACTGACGCCCTGCCCGTTGTAGGCAGTAGGCGAGGTCGATGCCGAGAGATAGGGCAAACTGGAGCCGGAGCCCGAGAGGCTCACCAAAGGAGTCACTCCGTTGGTCTGGTCCCATGCCGACCCGTATTTATTCGAGCCGAAGCCGACGCCTGAACCATTGTTGTCTGCGCTCCAGCCGTACGAGTAGACACCAAAGCCGCCGCGCAGCACGGTATTCGGCTTGGCCGTCCAGGCAAAGCCAAATCGGGGCAAAATCACATTGTTCACGTTCGCCTGCAACTGATTCCTATGGTTTGCGCCCGCAAACCACATTGCGCCGGGAGTGCCGGAAATGGTGTTCATGATGGTGGGGTCGAACGTCCCCTCGTGATTGTGGATTTCTTTCCAGCCTTGCTGAATCTGATAGCGAAGACCCAGGTTGAGCGTGAAGTTGGAGCGAAGCTTGATGTCGTCTTGAATGAATACCTGGGGGTTCTTCTGGCGCGCACCGGACTCGGGTTGATTGTTTGCGCTCCACCCCTGCACTTCTCCCAGAAGGAAGTCAGCGTACCCAAAGCCGTTGCCGATACTGGTTGGAGTGGCCTGCGTGTATACCCCGCCGAAGCTGAATTCTCCGGCCTGCATGTTTCCCCACGGGGTAGAGTTGTTCTGATAGGCCAGCACTTCTCCGCCCACGTGGATAATATGCCGCCCGCGGATCATCGTCACGACGTCTGAAGGTTCATAGCTGTTTCCTACGCCGATGTAGTTGGCATTTGCATACAGCCCGTCGCAGCAGGTTCCAACGCCGCCCCAGATGCTGATGTCGGGAAGAATGTTAGCCTTGGCGTACTGGAGGCCAACCTTCTGCGGGTAGTTCTCGCCCACCGTGTCCGGAACAAACCAGTTGCCCTGCCGGTTGAAGCCAAAATGGAATTCGTTGACTAAGGTCGAACTGCGAGACCAGACGTCGGATAGTTGTACGCGGAAATCGGATACATCGTCATTCTGACAATTGATCGGACACGGAAATTCATTGGAGTAGTTTGCCTTGTTGTCCATCGAGGTAAACGCGACAGTGAAGCGATTCTGGGAGAAGATATCGTAGTCCAGGCGTCCAAAGACTGAAGTCGCCGGGTTGGGCGCGGGAGACACGTAGAAGTAATTATTCGCCAGGCCGTCGCGATTGGGCTTCGGATAGAGCGCTTGCAGGGCATTCGCCACTGGGTCAATCGTGGTGATCTTGTTGTCAGCAAAAGCGGTCCGGCATGGCTGGCCATTCACCGTGGTGAGCGTGGACTGGTCGAAGATCTGATTCTGCAGAATGACGCTTCCATCGCAGGGATTGATCTGTTGGTTCCCGTGCGAGTCCAAAGCAGGACCGCCCAATGCATCGGCGAAGTTGCCTCCTCGTTCAGCCAGGGTCGGCACGGTAACAAATCCATCCCAGGAGCCGTTATCAATCGTCTGGTTGTAGTTGAAGAAGAAGAACATCTTCTTCTTCAGGATGGGGCCGCCGACCGACCCGCCAAACTGATTGAACCGCAGTTTAGGCAAGGGCGAATTCGGATCGTCGAAGTAGCTTCTCGCATTCAGAGCATCGTTTTCGAAGAACTC
>Ga0224529_1000447_pt1 | contig 30499 bp, 26 predicted proteins | sample CBST50metaG_FD_179893 | JGI IMG/M metagenome (GOLD analysis project Ga0224529, IMG submission 179893) | Peat soil microbial communities from Stordalen Mire, Sweden - C.B.S.T50 | ecosystem: Environmental > Terrestrial > Soil > Wetlands > Peat | place: Sweden: Norrbotten County, Stordalen Mire...
GTGATGGGCTCGGCATTCGACACCACCGCACCCGGCCCTACACGCCCAGAACCAACGGCAAGGCGGAACGCTTTATCCAGACCACTCTCAGAGAATGGGCCTACGCTAAACACTGGATTGACTCCGACGAAAGAGACGCTTGCCTCAAGCCTTGGACAGACTTCTACAACTACCAACGACCCCATGGTAGCCTCAACTACATGCCGCCCATCAGCCGCTCCGATGATGGAACAACCTCTTGACCTTCTACACGCACCCAACACCCGGCGGCCTTACTTACTCTTCGACGTGCGGATCAACATTCCAGGCGTTGCGACTATTGCATGAAGCACGTCATTTGCCGCTGTGTTGAAAAAGTAAACGCCGCCGCTGTAGGTGAATTTATCGGCGTCAAGAATGTGGATCGGTTTGGTCGTGAGCGATGAATTCGATGCATCAGTTCACACTTCGAATGACTTCATGAAGTCTCCTTACCGTTTGAGAGAATTGCTGAGGTTATACCTTCACCGAAACTGACTGAAGGCCTTGAGCAGTTTCATTGTGGCTTCGTTGTCGAGATTATTCCCTTCAAATTCACATCTTTAAAGACCCTGTAAATTGGAGGGCAGCGTCAGACCGCATTCAACCAAAAGAATCACCTTTTCCCCGTACAAAGCAATTGCAGCGTCAATCTCCATTAAGACATTATCGTTGATCTTTGTGTGTTCGGCTCCTTCTGTATCGAGGTACTTCCCCTCTGGGCCTATGTGAATCACTCCTGCGCCGTATGCGCGCATGTCCTCAAACACCTTTTCCGGTACCGGAACTGCGGTTGACTTCCTTTCAACTGATACAAATGGCTAGAAGTTTCCGAAAGTTAGAAGCCCATTAAGTATTGACTGTCAAGTGTATTACGGGGTAGATTAAAATATTTTCCAAAGGTGGCAAGCATGAATGACACAGAGAATCCCGATCACGAGGACAGGGATCCCAACACTGACTCTAAGCCTCCAGTTCCAGTCTTCGAGTCGCATAATCAACGCGTACTGCGCAAAGCCAATTCCCATCGCGCCGTGAAAGACAAAGAACCAGCCGAAAGACGTATACGCGAGTGGCTGCAAATCGCGACCAATGTCACCTTGGTCATAGTAGGTATCTTTGCTGTTTGTATCTATGGCGGCCAATTGAAAGTGATGAGAGGCCAGTTGGGTGAAATCGTGAAGCAGTACCCTGAAGTCCAAAAGCAGGCCAAAGCCTCTCAAGATAGTGTTGCTGAGGTTGAAAGACAAACGAGACTGGATCAGAGGCCGTGGATCAAATTTCAATCTGGGGGACCCAGCCCAGATCGATCTTTCGCGAGTGCTATCGGACAGCCTCTTCGTGTTCCAATTCGATTCATAAATATAGGGAAAACAGCCGCCTTGCGAGTCAAGGGCATGATCATAGTAGAGATCGTTCCAATGGGTAAAGATCCGCCAATTCCCAATGACATAGCAGCAATTACGGCCGAGGGACAAGCCTCGCCACCACGGAGCTACTTCATCAAAAAAATACCCGGTACCCAATATGAATCCTCTATTGTCTACCCTGGCGATCCGGCGGATACGATTGCCATCAGAAGCAAATTCATTGCAAACGGAAGAATCGATAATCCGCCTTTTACCTTGGAGGAAGCAAAAAGCTTTCAAGGTGGGAAGTTGTACTTGGCAATTTGGGGAGAAATATGGTACTTCGATATTTTTGGCATCGAACATTGGACGAAATTCTGTAGCCTCGCAAACAGCGGCGGGAATCCAATTGAAGGCGAAAAGTGCGCGAAGTTCGGTGGAGTAGACAACAATTAGAATCAGCCTAGAAGGCAAATTAGGACACTACCTGAATTGGCGGAGTCAGTAGAGATGGTGGGGCTGGCAGCAGTGTTGGCTTCGGGGATATTGTGCATGCTTCTCCGTACAATGAGAAATTTCGCGCGCTATTCTTCCATCTCTCAATGTGCGCCAAGGATAGGTTATTTTCTGCAAAGCGAAGGTGGACGGCCGGGTAGCGTGTCGCCAAGCCAGCGTCCCCCTTCACAAAGAGGGCGAAGAATTGGCACATGCAAATGCAAGTTCTTCGACTCCCTTCCGCTTCGCTTTGCTCAGCGTCCGGTTGCTCAGAATGACAAATCATTTTGGGGAATTGCGTGGCGGCACGGCTGAAGCCGTGCCCTTTCAAAACATAGACATAATCAGCAGTTCCTTTAGTTGTGCTTGCCCTTCCACTCCTCGTAGGGGCCTTGGAAGTCTTCGATGCCGTCTTCCCTGAAGACCCAGAGGCGCGTGGCGACTTCGTCGATTAGATCGTGGTCGTGAGTGACTAACAAGACCGTGCCTTCGTAGCGCTGGAGGGCGATGTTGAGGGCGTTGATGGCTTCGAGGTCCAGGTGATTGGTGGGCTCGTCGAAGATCAAGATGTTGGGCTTGGTGAGGATGAGCTTGCAGAAGGCCAGACGGGCCTGCTCGCCACCGCTGAGAGCCTCGGTCCGCTTGTCGCCTTCTTCGCCGCTGAAGAGCATCTGGCCGAGAATGCCGCGAATGTCTTCAATGTGGGCGTCGAACTTCCAGCGATGCAGCCACTCGGCCACGGTGAGGCCGGGCTTGATGGTGGCGCCCACGTCCTGCGGAAAGTAGCCGACCTGCGCCGCATGGCCCCAGGAAGTCGTGCCCGCATCGAGCGTGAACTCCTTGTCAGCCAGGCCCTCGTAGTTATTCAACAGACTCTTGAGCAGAGTCGTCTTGCCGGCTCCGTTGCGGCCCATGAGGCAGATTCTTTCGCCGCGCAGGACGCTGGCGCCAAAGCCGTCAATCACCCTCTGATCGCCGTAGGTTTTGATGATGTGCTTGAACTCCAGCGCGTGCTTGCCGCTGGGCCGCTCCTGGTCAAAGCGGATATAAGGGCGCGCAATGTTGGAGCGGGCCAGGTCGTTGGTTTGCAGGCGCTCAACTTCCTTGCGGCGGCTGGTGACCTGGCTGGAGCGGGTTCCGGCGGCAAAGCGGGCAATGAAGTCATTGAGTTGCGCAATCTTCTTTTCGCGCTGGGCGCTTTGCGACTCCAATGTGGAGCGAATCTGCGTCTTGGCCATCACCATCTCGTCGTAGCCGCCGGTATAGGTGATGATGGTCTGGTAATCGATGTCGGCGGTGTGGGTGGTCACGCTGTTCAGGAAGTGCCGGTCGTGGGAGATGACGATCAGCGTGCCATCGTAGCTGTTCAGGAAGTCCTGGAGCCAGTGAACCGAATCCAGATCGAGATAGTTGGTAGGCTCGTCAAGCAGCAGAGCCTGGGGCTTGCCAAAGAGAGCCTGCGCCAGCAGAACGCGCATCTTTTGCCCGCCCTGTAACTCGCCCATCGTGCGTTCCTGCACATCCTCATGAATGTCCAGGCCTTGCAGCAGCACGGCGGCATCGCTCTCAGCGGAGTAGCCGTCCTCGTCGCCGATGATGCCTTCCAGCTCGCCCAGCCTCATGCCGTCGGCGTTGGTCAGCTCAGGCTTTTCGTAGATGCGGTCGCGCTCTTCCATGGCGGCCCAGAGCGGCTTGTTGCCCATAATGACCGTGTCGATGACGCGATAGGCGTCGAAGGCGAACTGGTCCTGGCGCAACACGCCCAGCTTGCGCGGGCGCACGACGTCGCCCTTCTGCGCTTCAAGATCGCCGGTAAGGATCTTCATGAAGGTGGTCTTGCCTGATCCATTGGGCCCGGTGAGGCCGTAGCGACGGCCGGGAATAAAAGCAACGCTCACATCCTCGAAGAGCACCTTCGAGCCGTAGCGCATGGTCACATTGCTGACACTGATCATTCTTCTCTTGTTCGTATATACGGGCCGCAGCAGGGTAACAGCTGCGAGGGCCGAGTGAGACTGGGGACTAAATCAAGGTTTTGGGGCGCACGCAAGCGACAGCCCCGGAGATATCCTGCTTCTTTAGTTTCTCATAAGCGAGGCCATGCCCCCTTTTACGACCCTTTTGGCCATGCCGCGTCTATAGAGATGGAAGGGGTTTCTTCTCACCCTGCCAGGGGCATCCGCAAACCGGGGTCCACAGCCGGTCGCACCGGAGCTGAAGGGTTTCAGGCGTGCTGGAACCGCCAGTCAGACGGGTTTGCCCGCGATTGGCTATACTGAAGGTTGGTGTATTGAACCACCTGCGCAACTTGAATGATCTGAATAACCCAGCCGCGAGGCTGGTCAACCGATGAGGTCAACGAACCTATGAAATCGCTCTTTGAACGGCTGCGTACGCGCCATCTCGCTTCAGCTTTTGTCTTGCTTGCCACCCTCTCGGCCGCGATTGTGGCCGGTTCATTTGCCGCTCATGGCGTCCGCGGCCAGGAAAAGCAGAGTGACAGCGCCGACGCCGCGCCACTCAAAGTGGTCAATTCCACCGTGCCTCCCAACGAATTTGTGAAGATTGCCCAAAAGGTTGCGCCGGCGGTGGTGAACATCAACACCCAGACATTGCCGAAACAGGCTACCAACAAAGGGAACCGCAATTTTAACGGCCACGTTCAGCGCCTTCCTCAGCAGCAAGGCGACAACCAGGATGAGGATCAGCAGCAAGGGCAGACGCAGGGACAAGGCCAGTTCCAGGACTTCTTAAACCGCTTCTTCGGCGGACAGATGCCCGACCAAGAGGGCGGGGACGACGGCCAGGTTCGCGACTCGCTCGGCTCGGGCTTTATCGTCGATCCCAAGGGCTACATCATCACCAACTATCACGTGGTCGAGAAGGCGGACAAGATTTACGTCAAGCTCTCGACCGATCCAGACAATCAGGATCTGGGCCGCCCGGCGCGCGTCATCGGCTCCGACAAGGCCACGGATCTGGCGGTCATCAAGATCGAGACCAGCACGCCGCTGCCTACCGTGAAATTGGGCAACTCCGACACAGCCGCCGTGGGCGACTGGGTGGAAGCCATCGGCAGCCCCTTCGCGCTGGCGCAGACCGTCACCGCGGGCATCATCTCCGCCAAGAACCGGACCATCGAGCCGGGCGCCAGCGGCCAATTCCAGCATTTCATTCAGACGGACGCGGCCATCAATCCCGGCAACTCCGGCGGCCCGCTGCTGAACATGAACGGCGACGTGATCGGAGTGAACACGGCCATCTTTACCCAGTCCGGCGGCTACCAGGGCCTGGGCTTCGCCATGCCCTCCAACACCGTTGTCAAGGTCTACAACGACCTCATCAGCGCCAGCCACAAAGTGACGCGCGGCTCCGTTGGAATCATCTTCAATCAAGGACTTTCGGGTGCGGTCAATCGCGTGTACGGCTTCAGTCATGGAGTGGTGGTGCGGTCGATCCAGCCTGGCGGACCAGCGGAAAAGGCCGGTCTCAAGCCCGGCGACATCGTTTTAACCATCGATGGACGCTCGATCAAAGACGGTGACGACCTGGTGGATGAGATCTCAAGCCGCAGACCGGGCTCAAGCGCACGCCTGGGTTACCTGAGGGACGGCAAACAGGCTGACGCCACGGTTACCATCGGCGACCGCGACAAGGTTTTTGCCGAATTGGGCGATCAGCAGGCTGAAGCAAACCAGGACGAAAAAGGCGACGCTGGAGAGACCAAACTAGGCATCATGGTCCGGGCGATTTCGCCGGCCGTCGCGGAAAAGCTGCACGCCTCCGGCGTGATGATCCAGTCCGTGCGCGCCGGCTCGTTCGCCGATCTGCAGGGCCTGCAACCCGGCTTGGTCATCATCCGCGTCAACAAGCAGCCCACCGGCACGAAGGAACAGTTCAATGCCGTGGTGAGCAAGCTTAAAAACGGCGATGATCTGGTCTTTGAAATCATGGACCCGCGCCATCCCAGCGATGGCGTCAGCCTGGTGGGCGGAACACTTCAATAACAACTGGAGAGGCGCCGAAAGCGGATTTTGGCTTCAGGCGCCTTTTCCTGCGCCCGGTAGATATTTAATACCGGGCCAATTTTCCCCTTGTCGGAATACGGGGCGGTCCACTAATCTGTGACCGATTGTCCGGCCAAGTCTGTTTTAGAGAGGTGAAATCAGCGTGCTTTCTTTTCGAGCAAGCTTGGCATTTGTATTATTCGCGGCTCTGGCCGCAGCACCGGTTTCCAGCGCCAGCGTTCGGCATCACTCCGCCCGCGGTCATTCCGCGACGCACAGTTCCTCAGCCACAACACACAACGGTCACGCGGCGAGGCACAGATCCCACGCCTCGGCGCAAAGTGATGACGCCACGACTACGACACATGGCTCCCGTGTTGCGACGAAAGGCGGCCGCAAAGCGAAGGCTAAAGTCGTGCGCTCACACGGCCAGCAGGCCATCGACCCAAACCGCGTCACCGAGATCCAGCAGGCTCTTATCCGCGAACATTATCTGACCGGCGAAGCCAGCGGTAGCTGGGACGATGCCACCAAGAACGCCATGCAGAAGTACCAGGCCGACCAGGGCTGGCAGACAAAATTGATGCCCGACTCCCGGGCACTCAAGAAACTCGGCCTCGGCCCCGATTACTCCAGCGCCATCAACGCTAAAAACTCCTCCTTCGCAACTCCGCCGGCGGCAAGCACAACTTCGCCGGAACAAGCTGCAGGGTTTGCCGCAGCTGCGGGAGTCAACCCGTAATTTGCCGGCGACGAAGACCTTCAAGCCAGACAAGAGCTTCTTGCTTCCCCGGATTTAGAGCTTTTTCGGAAGAAAGAAATAGTGTAGACCGGAATTTTTCGGTATCCCACACATTCCGTAGAAAAACGCGGAATTGATGGGGCACGGAAGTTTATAGCAAAAAGCCAAAATGCTCTATCTTCGTTCCACGCAAGAATGGCCGCCTATAGGCGGCCATTCTTCTTCCGGCGTAATGCAATGAAGATCAAGAAAGAAACGGTGGGGTTTCACTTCAGCAGAAACTCATAGCGTGGGCGCAGGATGTCAGGGCCGGTGGTGATCGTGCTGTCGAGGTGGATGAGCAAGCTGTCCTTGTCGTACCTGGGCCACGCAGGCAGGCCCGGTCCGTTGGGGTCGCCGGTCTTGGCGAAGTTGGTCCAGTAGCTCATCATCTGCTCGCTCAACTTGCGGTCTTCAGGGCGGACGGTTTCGCCGGGGCGGGTGTCCAACGTGCCGAAGACATACTCGATGTCGTCGGAGTGAAAGGCAAATTCGCCGGGGTGGTATTTGCTGGGCAGCGCCGCCAGATCGAAGCGGTAGCGATAGACCGGCGACTCACTCGTCCTGCTGTGCGCCTCGATCCACTTCCAGGCGTTGAAGGTAATAAAGCTGTCACCGCTGTAGTCGATGGCCGACCGCGTGGCTTGTTCATTGGTGCCGCCGGGATAGAGCGCGAGAAAATCCGGGGCGCGCTCCTTGAAGTTCTCCGCCGCTATGGCCTTCCATTTCTCCGCCGTCATGTCCTTGGCCGCGAAGCTACCCTCATCGCGGTTCCAGCCTGCCAGCAGCGGCACGTGCGCCTGCCTACCCGCCGCGTAGGTTGCTTCCACAGGCTCGGTCAGCAGTTTGCCGTCCACGTAGGGCGGGTAGCCGTTGATAAGCTTCTCTTTGGTGGCTTCCAGAATCTTCGCAGTGGGCAAGGCACGCAGTTCCTCCAGAGACTTGACACCGAGCAAAGCCACCCACTTGCCATCCTGCTTCTCCACCGCCTCCAGGGAGCCGGTGGACGGCGTATCGGCGAAGGCCGCTCCGCTCTCGCCGATCGCTTTCGCAAACAGGCCCTGGGCCAGGGGCGACGCCACGAGCGTGCTGACCGCAAAAGAGCCTGCGCTCTCGCCGAAGATGGTCACATTCTCCGGATCGCCGCCAAAGTTCCCGATGTTGGCCTGAACCCATCGCAGGGCAGCCACCATGTCGAAGAGGCCGTAGTTGCCGGCAGCGCCGTTGGCTTCTTTGGCCAAGTCCGCCGTGGCCAGAAAACCGAAGACGCCGAGCCGGTAATTGATAGTGACCAGAACGACGCCTTTGGTGGGTAGGAAGTCGCCGTTGTGGCGGGGCTCTGAACTGGCGCCGCCCGCGTAGCCTCCGCCGTGAATCCAGAACATCACCGGCAGCTTGCTACTGGTTTTGGCTTTGGCGGGCGCGTAGACATTCAGGAACAGGCAATCCTCACTAGCTCCTCCGTCCCGAAAGACCATATCCTCGAAAACCGAGCCCTGGATGCAGTGCGCGCCGAAGCTGGCGGCATCGCGTGTTCCCTTCCACTTCACGGGCGGCTGGGTCTCTTTCCAACGCAGATCGCCGACTGGCGCGGCCGCGTAGGGCAGGCCAAGAAATGCCTTTACCTTGCCGTCGTTGATGGTCTTGCCGTGTACCTTGCCTTGTCCGGTCTTCACTGTCAGGGAGTCGGCATAAACAATAGTGGATAGCCCCATAACGAACACCACCAGAACCAGGAAAGAGACGATTTTCATTCCAATCCGCATTAAAAAAACTCCTCGCGCAACACCATAACAGGACAGGCCGCAGCCTGTGCGGTTGACAAAAGATACAGCCATGAGAGAACGGCTCTCACTTCCCGATGACATCGATGGCCGCGGTGATGGTCTTCGGCGGCATACAGGCGTTATTGTCACAGGCCTGATAACGAAGCCGGGCTTCGACCAGATGGCCGCCAGCCGTGGCCACAATGCGCGCCTGAATGACGAACTCGCCGCTGTAGACGCTGAGCTTCGTTTTCGGGTCGAGAGGCAGCGCAAACTCCGTTCCGGGCGGGTAGACCGCTCCGTCAAGGCGCACACCGGAGTCCGCGGGAATCGAGAGGGTGGTGGGGATGAGTTCACTTTCCCTGGGCGTATGGGAGTTGATATGCAGTCCCGGCGGAATGCGGAAGTGCAGCGCCACAACGCTCGGTTTGCCGGCGGGGACGGTGACCTGCTCGGGGTAGAGATATGCGACCGCAGCGGGCTTTGCGGCTTGACGCCCCGCTCCATCGACCAGCGGCCTCTGCCCCTGCGCCAGCGCGGCAGCCAAAGTCAGAGCCGCCGCAAGAGCAATACGAATTCCATTCCTCGTTTCAAACATATATCTCAATCCTCAATCCGATTTGTTCTCCGGCTGACTTGCTGACCGGCCGGCTTGCTAATTTCCCAGCGCCTTTTTGATGCTGCGTTCGATATCGTCCTTCGTGGTCAGTCCCATTTGCGCGGCCACAATGGTTCCGTTGCGGTCCACAAAAAAGGAGGTGGGCAGAGCATCCAGGCCGCCATAAGGCTTGCTGATTGAGTCGGCGTCGATCAGCACCGGGTAAGGCATCTGCATCTTCTGGACAAAGCGCGCGATCTCCCGCTTTTCTTCGCTCAACTTCTGCGGGTCGCCACGGTCGATGTCGTCCGCGGAGATGCCCAGAACCTCCAACCCCTGCGCCGAGTACCGGTTGCGCAGCTCGATGAGCCAGGGAGTCTCGATCTTGCACGGCGCGCACCAAGTGGCCCAGAAGTTGATCACCAGCGCCCTGCCCGTGTAGCTGGCCAGCGAAACCTTCTTGCCGTTGAGGTCCTCAAGCGTGAACTGAGGCGCGGGCTTGCCCAGCAGTGCAGGCACATATTGCGGGGCACCGCTCGCGTCCGGGACCTGTTCGCGTTGCCCTGCCGAGGCCTGCAAACGCTCGGCAGCCTGCCTGCGATACTCCCAGTTGGCCCAGCCGGCCCAGGCAAAGACGGCCAGAATGAAGAGAACGGCGGTAAAAACGAGCGTGTTGCGCTTCACGGTGATTGGCCTCTCAGCTTTATTGTACGAGGAGGTGAACCGAATGCAGTTGGCCGCGCCGCGGGCGGCTAAAACTGATACCATCAGAAACCGATGAGCGAAGAAAAGAATCACCCCAGCCCCAAAGGCCGTGAAGCAGGCCGCGCAAACCCGCCAGCCCCCGAGCCAGCTGCTTTGGTCCGCACCGAGGCGGCGGCTCTGGAAGCCCTGGCCACGCGACTGGAAGGGCCAATGGCCGCCGAGTTTGACCGCGCCGTCGAGTTGATTCTGCACTGCGGCGAGGAGCGCGGTCGCGTGGTGGTCACGGGCATGGGCAAGAGCGGCATCATTGCTCAGAAGATCGCCGCCACGCTCAGTTCCACCGGCTCGCCAGCCTTGTTTCTGCATCCGGCCGAGGCGGTGCATGGCGACCTGGGCGTGCTGATGACAGGCGACGTGGTGGTAGCTTTGTCGGCCAGCGGCGAAACCGAGGAGATTCTGCGCCTGTTGGCCACGCTCAAGCGCAAGGGCGATGCGCTGGTGAGCTTCTGCTGCAATCTGAATTCAACGCTGGCAAAGGCGAGCGATGTGGCTCTCGATTGCGGCGTGGAGCGCGAGGCTTGCGGGCTGAATCTGGCGCCCACCGCATCGACCACCGCCATGCTGGCGCTGGGAGACGCGCTGGCCATCGCGGTGAGCCTGCGCAAAGGCTTCCGTGCGGAGGATTTTGCCGAATTGCACCCTGGCGGCAAGCTGGGCAAGCAATTGGCCAAAGTCCGCGACCTGATGCACTCCGGCGACGCCATCCCGATCGTTGCGCCCACCACGCCCATGACCGACGTGATCTACGAAATGTCCAACAAGAAGCTAGGTGTGACCACCGTGCAGGAGCAAGGACGGCTTCGCGGCGTGATCAGCGACGGCGACCTGCGGAGACTGCTGGAGCGCGAGGGCGGCGCGGCCCTGAGCCACACGGCTGGCGAAGCCATGAATGCCCATCCACGCACCATTGCCGCCGGTGAACTGGCCGCCACGGCGTTGGCGATTCTCGAAGAGCGCAAGATCACCTCACTGGTGGTGGTGGACGCCACGGGAACCGTCGAAGGCGTGCTGCATTTGCATGATCTGTGGGGCGTGGAGCTGATTTAAAAGCAGGGATTAGGGATTAGGGGTTAGAGATCAGGAATTAGGGATTTGAAAGCCGCGAGATGCGGCGGCTATTGCCTGCATTCTCGACGAAATCTCTGCTGAACAAAGCCTACGGATTGATATGGTTACCCCTCAATCGATTAGGATAGCTGAATGCGATATCTTACCCTTCAATCTCTCGCATCGAGTTTCTTGCTTCTTGCCGTAGGCGCCGCAGTCTCGCTCTCAGCCCAAACCGCACAGCAGACGCCGAGCCAGGCAGTCCCGTCCACGGGCACTGCCGCCGCACCTGCCGCTATGCCCCAACCCCCTGCCAAGCCCAGCGACGCGGTCGTTCCCTCGCCCACACGCGCTGAGATGCTGCGCGGCGCATACGGGCCCTACCGCGCCAACAACGACCTGCTCTATTACCACCTCGATATTCGCGTCGATCCGGAAAAGCAGCTCATCAGCGGCAAAAACACGATCCGCTTCCGGATGCTACAGGACGGCACGCGCATCCAGCTCGACCTGCACGAGACATTGCAAATCGACAAAATCCTTTACGGCACTACGCCACTCAAGTACGAGCGCGACACGAGCGCGGTCTTCGTCGATTTTCCGCAGACGCTGCACGCCGGCCAAGTCTACTCCATTGATTTTTATTACTCGGGGCATCCGGAGGAGACGGGCCGCTTCGGCGTTATGGCCTTCAAGAAAGACACTGCAGGCCGCGTCTGGATCAACACTGCCTGTGAGGGCATTGGCGCGAGTATGTGGTGGCCGAACAAGGACCAGTGGCGCGATGAAGTGGAGAACATGGACATCAGCGTCTCCATTCCCAACGGCCTGGTGGATGTGTCGAACGGAAAGTTTGTGGGAAAGACCGACCTGGGCGACGGCTATACGCGCTGGGATTGGCACGTGCATTACCCCATCAATAACTACGATGTCTCGCTGAACATTGGAAGTTATGTCCACTTCTCTGACCAATTAGGCGATCTGCCGCTTGATTTTTACGTTTTGCCCGAGGATCTGGACAAAGCGAAGATACAGTTTGCACAGGCCAAGGGGATGTTGGAGGCCTTCCAGCATTACTTCGGCGAGTATCCCTTCGTGAAGGATGGTTACAAGCTGATCGAGGCGCCTTACTCGGGAATGGAACACCAGAGCGCGGTCACTTACGGCAACCTCTTCAAGAACGGCTATCTGGACCGCGATTGGACCGGGGTGGGCATCAGCCCACGCTTCGACTTCATCATCATTCACGAGAGCGGGCATGAGTGGTTCGGCAACAGCATCACGGCCGCCGATCAATCGGATATGTGGATTCACGAGGGATGGACGACTTATCTCGAAAGCCTCTACGTGGAATACCGCTGGGGCAAGGACGACGCCATCAAGTACGTCAACGGTTACAAGCCGAAGGTAAAAAATTTGCGACCTATTGTCGTCGAGCGGGGCGTGAACGCCGAACCCACACAGGACCAGTACTTCAAGGGCACGCTGATGATCAACACATTGCGCAGCGTGGTGAATGACGACGCCAAGTGGTGGAGGCTGCTGCACGACTTTTACCAGCATTTCAAGTATCAGAACATCATGACCGAAGACGTGGTGACTTACTTCAACCAGCACACCGGCATGAACCTGACGCCGATCTTCGACCAGTACCTGCGGCACACGCAGATTCCACGGCTGGAACTGCTTTTCGGCGAGGAGCCGGGCTTGGTGATGTACAAGTGGCGGGCCGACGAAGATCGCTTCGATATGCCGGTGCGCGTGGGCACGCCGGGCCAATGGCAGATCATCCGTCCGACGACCCAGTGGCAGTGGATGAAGACGCCGCTGACCAAGGAGCAGTTTCAGGTAGCGTCTGACCTCTACTACGTGGATGTAAACAAGCAGTAGAAAGCCGATGTCGCGCTTGACTAACGGCGTCTGCAAGCCGGGGTAATGCCTTTTAGGGTTTCCCCGGCTGCGGCGATACAGGTAAACTAAAGGCATGGCGGAGATTCAGCGCAGGAAAACAGGGACAGTCAGGATTGGGCGGGTTTGCGTCGGCTCGGAAGTTCCGGTCGTCGTGCAGTCGATGACCAACACCGACACGGCAGACGTTGCCGGCACCATCGAACAGGTTGCGGCCCTGGCTTTGGCTGGCTCAGAGATTGTCCGCGTCACTGTGAACAACGACGAGGCCGCTGCGGCTGTTCCGCACATTGTGGAAGGCCTGGAGAAGCGCGGCCTGCACGTGCCGATTGTGGGCGACTTCCACTACAACGGCCACCTGCTGCTGAAGAAGTTTCCCGCCACGGCGCGGGCGCTGGCCAAGTACCGCATCAACCCCGGCAATGTGTCAATCGGCCGCAAGGACGACGACAACTTCCGCATCATGATCGAGTGCGCGGTTGAAAACCAGAAGCCGGTGCGCATCGGGGTGAACTGGGGCTCGCTGGATCAGTCGCTGCTGACGCGCATGATGGACGAGAACAGCCGCCTGCCAAAGCCGCTGCCCACCCGCGAGGTGATGCTGGAGGCGATGGTGGTGAGCGCGCTGGAAGCCGCAGCCGCCGCCGAGCACTACGGTCTGGGCCGCGACCAAATCATCCTTTCAGCCAAAGTGAGCGGCGTGCGCGACTTGATCGACGTGTACACCAATCTGGCCGCACGCTGCGGATATCCTCTCCACCTGGGCCTGACCGAAGCCGGCATGGGCGCAAAGGGGCTGATTGCCTCGACCGCCGGGCTCGCACCGCTTCTGCTGGTCGGAATTGGCGACACCATTCGCGTGAGCCTGACGCCGAAGCCGGGCGGCGAACGAACCGAAGAGGTTTTTGCAGCGCAGCAGGTTTTGCAGTCGCTGGGGATTCGCAGCTTTATGCCGCAGGTGACAAGTTGCCCCGGCTGCGGGCGCACCACGAGCACCTACTTCCAGAAGCTGGCCGAAGAGATTCAGAACTACCTGCGGGCCTCGATGCCGGAGTGGCGCAAAAAGTATCCCGGCGTGGAAGAGCTGAAACTGGCCGTGATGGGCTGCGTCGTCAACGGCCCCGGCGAATCGAAGCACGCCAACCTGGGCATCAGCCTGCCGGGAACTTTTGAGGAGCCCAAGGCGCCGGTGTATGTGGACGGCAAGTTTTCCACCACATTGCATGGCGACACGATTGTAGCTGACTTCAAGCAGATTCTCGACAAATACGTCGAGAGCCACTACGGGCACAGGGCCGAGTAAGAAGAGTTGGTGGAACCTCGGGTGCCTCTTCTCAAGCTCGTCCTGGCGCCTTCCCACCAAATGCGCGGCTACTCTTCATTTATTTTGTTTCGATAGGCCACAAAGTTTGATGGTGCGAAGCAACTAAGAGTAAGTATCTTCTCTATGGCCCCGGTTTGACTGCAAACCCGGCCCAGCTCAAATTCATGCTCTCCCGTTTGAGTGATCTGTGCTTCATCGCCCGGTTTCAGATTTCGTTCCTTCACAATCGCAGCAGGGATGGTAATCCACAGTCCGTTTCCGCGTTTTCTGAGCTTCACTATCTTCGTTGCCATAGTCACCCCTTACTGTAAATCGGCATCGGCAAGAATTGTGTGAGGTTTCGCTTCCCTTCCCGGCGGATTCGCGTTAGGATTGCGGAAATCTTCTATCAAGGCTTTTTATGTTTCTGCGCCGAGTGGGATGGGGTGTGTTTGTTGCCGCGATTTTGCCTACGCTGGCCTTTGCCGGCGCGCAGAAACCTTGCGTAACCGCCGAGGAAGCCACCAAACTCGTGAACAAGGATGTGTGCGTCACGGCGCACATTTACGAGGTGGTCGAGTTGCCGGATGGGACGCGGTTTCTGGATGTCTGTGCCCCGGAGACGCCAGACGCTCAGTGCCGATTTACCATCGTGAGTCTGAGGGAAGATCGCGAGGATGTGGGCGAACTACGTAAGTACCGCGACATGAATGTGCAGGTTCGGGGGATTGTGCGGCCTATGCACGGACGGGCGGGGATGATGCTGAGCCATGCGCGGCAGTTCTACGGCGGGCCGCCTAAATTCAAGCCCAACCCCAAGCTATTGCGCGGCTTCAACGCCGACGAGAGTCGGCCGCCGGTCAACGACCCCAACCTGCGCTCGCAGGGCGGTCACCGCGCTTTCATGAATACAAGGGAGAAAGAGCCGTTGCCGCGCTAGTCAGGTTTGTGGCTTCCCACACTTACAGGATGACAAGCCTAAGAATCTGTCCATAAACAAACTAGCGATTTTGCAAGGGTGCGTCCTCAGACGTCCAAACGAGAGGCAAACAGGGGCGTACGGACTCAGGATACCCCCACCCCTATTTTGGGCTTAAAATCCTCTGCTACTTAGAGTTAGGCCATGGTGTGCGCTGCAAAATCCTCTCAGCAAACGACTTACGCGCAAAATCGTCCAACAAAAGGAGTTACGGGACAGCCAAGCACTTGCTCTCGCGAGGCCCGTAGCTCTGCCATTCATCAGTGTGCATCCAAGCAGGGAAATTCTCTGCAATCCGCCAAAAACTCTGAGACGCTCGGTTTGTGGACAGATTCTAAGAAACGATAGGACTTCATATCAAATCAGAGGAATCTCGCCGGTCGGGTCCAGCAGCGGGGCAAAACGTGCGCCTTTCCATAGAATCACGCAAGAGACGACCAGGAAGATCAGCGTCGATCCCAGGCCGATACTCAGATTCGAGTGGTCAGAGATGGCGCCGATGATCTGCGGGGAAAAGGTATCCCCAAAGCAGTGAATGGTGAAGAAGTTGAAGCCGATAGCCGTGGCTCGGACCGGCGCGGAGACCGAATTGACGATGGCGGCGTTGAGCGGCCCGGTATTGAGGAAGAGGAAGAACTCAGCGGCAAACAAGGCCGGGATAGCCCAGGCTCGGGGACCGAAAAAGAGCAGAATCCCGAAGGGTAGAGTCAGCGCGACACTCCAGAAGGAGAGCAGATAGAGCGCGCGGTGGTCGGTACGCAACCAGCGCTGGGCGATCCAACCGCCAACCATGGTTCCAACAATGCCGTCAAAGACCGTGATGGCGCCTACCACCAAGCTGGCGTTGCCGACCGAAAAACCGGCGGCGCGGTGCAGGAATGTGGGCACCCAGGCCGAGATGCCGCCCATGGCGAAGGTGAGGGTCGCGAGGCCGAAGGTAGCCGACAGGTAGGCCGGGTTGCGGAAAAGTCCCCGAACGGTGGTGGTGGTGATCGTCTCTTCCATGTTGTCGCTGGCGCCGCGCTCAGGCTCGTAGCCCCAGAGGCCATACAACGCCGCAATCACCAAGCCGGGAATGGCGCATACCAGGAACGGCGCGCGCCAGCCCCAGAGCGTGCCCAACTGCCCACCCGCCAGGTAGCCCAAGGCCGCGCCGATGGGAATTGCCAGGTAAAAAATGGTGAGGATGCGATTGCGCTCGCGCTCGGGATAGAAATCGGCCAGAATGGCCGGAGCAAAGATGCCGAATGTGGCCTCGCCGATGCCAACCAGCGCCTGCCGGAGATAGAAGGTCCAGTAATCGTGAACCCAGACCGTGACCAGCGTGGCCAGGCTCCAGAGAACCGCACCAAAGATAATGAGCGCCTTCCGTGAGGAGCGCTCAGGAAGCCGCCGGGCTGCGGGCAGGAACCATACGTAAACGCTCAGCAGGACAATCGCCAGCGCACCCAGGCGGAAAAAGAGCGGCCAGTAACCATGGAGCGCCAGGACGGCCAAGCCGCACAGGCCCGCGCCAAAAACAGTGAGTTGCTTCCCATTCAACCTGTCTCCCAGCCAACCGGACAAGGGGGCGGCAAGCATATAGAAGATAAACAAGGCCGTGGTGAGCGCGCCCATTTGATGGTCGGTGGAGTGGAACTCGCGCTGAATGAGTGGAAGTTCGCCGGGCAGGATGTAGCGGTCGATGTAGTTGAGCAGATTGAGAGCGATGAGCAGCGTCAGCGTCGCAACGGCGGGGCTGATGCGAGGGCGAACGGGCTGGAGCGCGGAAACCAAGTGAAGTCTATCTCGCACAAATCAGAGGATGTAACCATGAATAACACAGTGAACTGAAAAGTGCATATCTCTGCGGCCTGGCAATTGACCGGATTCCACGCGTTCAGTTTCATTCAGCGCGGATCGGTCATCGCGCAGGCAAACTCCGCGCCAAAGCGTGCGGCGACTACTCCTTCGGCCGCGGCCAGCGAGCCTCGACGGTAGTGCCGATGCCGCCGCGGGGATGGAATTCTCCATGTACCACGGCCCAGACCGGATCGCAGGCCTTCACCACGTCATCGAGCACCTGGTTGACGATGTTTTCCTGGAAGATGCCCAGGTTGCGATAACTGAAAAGGTACTCCTTGAGCGATTTCAGCTCGAGGCAGCGCTGGCGGGGCATATAGCGGATGATGAGGAGGCCGAAGTCGGGCAAGCCGGTTTTGGGACAGACGGAGGTCAGTTCAGGGTCGTCAATGGAGATTTCGTAGCCCGGAAACTGGTTTTGCCAGGTCTCGATTGCCGGAAATGGAAAATCGAGGCCAGCTTTGGCGTGTTCGTCGGTGTAGCGCGCTTCAGAAGCCATGATTCGATTGTACGAGGATGAGGAATGACTGCCAAATTTCTCCCTTGTCGAATTTATTTGCTCCACAGGGCCGGTCACTGAGTCCTATATACTGTCACTGGTTGCCTGAATGACTCAAGAAAGTAAGCACTCGGTCCGGCTCTGGATATGGAGAGGCTCGGCCGTCCTCCTGATCGTCGTCTTTTTCATGGTGCGGTCCCTTACCAAGGACCGGCTTCCCGTACGTGTCTCCGCAGCGGCGTATGTGCAGTTGGTGAGCACCATCAGCACCAACGGCCGTGTCGAACCGGAGATGAACTACGAGCTTCACAGCCCGATTGCGGCCACCGTCAAGGCGCTGTATGTGCAGCCTGGCGACCAGGTGGCAGCGGGCAAGCTGCTGCTGGTGATGGACGACGTGCAGGCGCGCGCCCGCGAGGCCTCGGCCGAGAGCGGCGTAAAGGCCGCACAGGCCGCGATGGAGGCAGCGACTCATAACGGAACCCGGCAGGAACGCCAGATGGCCACAGCCGATGAAACGCGCGCGCGGCTGGAACGCGATGAGGCGCGCCGGAGCCTGGAAGCGCTCACCAAGCTCAATTCGACCGGAGCGGCATCGTCCAGCGAAGTGGCCTCGGCGCGGCAAAGGCTGGACGCGGCAGAAGCTAATCTTCATGCATTGGACCAGAATGCAAACAGCCGCTATTCACCGGCAGAGGTGGAGCGCGCGCGAGCAGCTCTGGCTGACGCGCAAGCAAATCTTGCGGCGGCACGGCAAGTGGTTGCGCAGACCGCGATGCGTGCCCCCGTAGCGGGAACCGTCTATAGCCTCGATGCGGGACCCACGGAGTTTGTCGAAGAGGGCAAGATGGTGCTTCAGATGGCCGACCTGCACCACGAGCGGGTGCGGGCCTATTTTGACGAGCCAGAGATTGGACGCCTCGCGGTTGGCCAGAAGATCCAGATCAAGTGGGACGCCAAACCGGGACGAATATGGAACGGGCACATTGAGCGGACACCAGTGACGGTGATCAACCTCGGCACACGCAGCGTAGGCGAGGTGCTGGTGAAGATCGACGATGCGGACGGCCAACTGCTGCCGGATACCAATGTGACCGCGACGGTAACTATCTCCAGCGAGCCAAACGTCCTGGGAGTGCCCCGCGAGGCGCTGCACTCGGAGAGCGGCAAGACCTTCGTCTACAAAGTGGCAAAGGACACATTACAGAAAACCTTCGTGACGACAGGGACTATCAACCTGACCCAGGTGGCCATTCTCTCCGGGCTTCAGGAGGGCGACCTGGTGGCAACAGGATCAGTGAACGGGCAACCCTTGCAGGATGGCACTTCGATCAAGGTTGTACGGTGAGAATATTAGCGGGGCTTGTACTGTCGTCAGCCGCGATCCTATCGGCGTCCGCGCTGGGTGAGAGGGACAATCTAGCCCAGGCCAACGCGGCCTTGCAGGCCGGCGAGGCAGACAAGGCGCTGGCGTTGCTGAATACACTTGCCCAACCGGGCGGCAGAGCCGAAGCGTATAACCTCAGATGCCGCGTGGAATATACCTTGGAACATTGGGATCGGGCCGCGAACGACTGTGGGCAGGCGGTTAAGCTGGACGGGCAGAACTCGGACGATCACCTATGGCTGGGGCGCACCCTGGGTGAGAAGGCCAGCCGGGCATCTTTTCTGAATGCGTATTCACTGGCCAAACGGGTACGGGCCGAATTTGAAGAGGCCGTCCGGTTGAACCCACGCAATACCGAGGCGCTGGCCGCTCTAGGCGAGTTTTACTATTCCGCACCGGGGGTGGTTGGCGGCGGCGCGGCCAAGGCGGAGGGCGTGGCAGCGCAAGTGGAGAAGATTGACCCAGCGCGCGCCCACGAATTGCGCGGCGGCATCGCCGAACAGCACAAGGACTACGGCACAGCCGAGCGTGAGTTCAAGCAGTTGATTGCCGGCTCGGCGCATCCGGCTCTTCAATGGATGACGCTGGCCAGTTTTTATCGCCGCCGCGAGCGCTTCGCGGAGATGGAGTCGGCAGTACGCAGCGGAGAGAATGCCGCGGAACGGGATAAGCACGCAGGCGTGGCGCTCTTCAATGGGGCTTCCCTGTTGCGCGCCACCAACCGAGACCCGGTACGAGCCGCCAAAATGCTCGAAGATTACCTTGGCGGCAGCGTAAAGACCGAGGAGGCTCCCGCGTTTGTGGCTCATCTCTGGCTGGCCGGGTTGAAGGAGCAGCTTGGAGACACGGCGGCAGCCAGCCGGGAACGGGCAGCCGCATTGGCCCTGGCGCATGAATACAAGCCAGCACGGGATTCGAAACATTGAAGGGTTGAGTGCACGTGAGGAACGGAAACAATCCGCTGAAACGCTGGACACTGATCTTCATCGGCGTGACGATGGCGGCAGCGCCAGCGCTTGTCTCGGCGCAGGTTTCGCTGGCCACGGTGGTGGATCTGGCGCGACGCAATAGCAGCGCGGTCAAACTGGCCCAGACCGATGTGGACAAAGCCAACGCGGCGCTTGCCGAGTCCAGGGATGTTTACCTTCCGATCATAATGCTCAGCTCGGGGCTTCCCGCGTTGCCCTCTGTCGGTTTCACTGGGGGCGTGCCATCGATATTGAGCGGCTCCGCACAGTCGCTGGTTTTCAGCCTTCCTCAGAAACATTACATTGAAGCTGCGCGTGCCGGAGTCAAGGCGGCTAATCTCAGTCTCAAGGATGCCCGTGAGCAGGTGGCGCTGGATGTCTCCACGGCTTATATCGAATTGGATACGGTAAACAGTGAACTGGATGCCGCACGCCAGCAGGAGGCGTTCGCGGACCGCTTGGTAACCATTGAAAAGGAGCGCGCCGAGGCCGGCGTAGATCCGTTGAGTGATCTGTTGGAGGCGCGGTTGACGGCGGCCCAGTTGAAGCTCAAGCGGCTGCACCTAGAGACCCGTGCCGCAACTCTTGCAAAGCAGATTGCGACGCTCGCCGGCCTACCGACGGGATCGATCACGCCGGATCACGCCAGCATCCCGGAGATTCCCGCAGTGAAGGCGGACGCGGATAGAAGCGTGATCGCCGGTATTGAATCCGCGCAGATGCTCGCCCACTCCAAGCAACAGATGGCGCGAGCAGCCGGAGAAAATATGTGGCTGCCCCAGGTCAGCTTTGGCGCAGAATACTTACGCAGCACCCAGATTCTGAACGACGCCAACAACTACTACAAGCACGACCTTCCGGCCAACAACTTCAGTTCAGGATTTCAAATTCAGGTTCCGCTGTTTGACTTGGGCCATCGTGCCAAGGCCAAAGAAACAGCGGCGGACGCATTGCGGGCTACTGTTGAAGCCGAACAAGCCCAGCGGCAAAACGAGATTCAGATCTCCATGCTGACCGGCAGCCTGCGGGAGCTGGACACACTGGCGGAGATTGCCAGCCTGAAGCAGCAGATTGCTCATGAGCAGCTCCAGGCCGTTCTGTCTCAACTGGAGTTGGGCAACGGCGCCAGCGCCGGCCCAGGCGCCACGCCACAACTAACGCCCAAAGCGGAGCAGTTGGCCCGCATCGATGAGCGCCAGAAGTTCGCGGACGCACTAGACGCCGGATTCGACCTGGCCAAGACGCGGCTCAACCTGCTGCGCGCCCTCGGCCACATGGAAGATTGGTTGCAGGAATTGCACGCAAAGTAAGCCCGGCGGAAGAAAACCCCGAATCAACCTGCCGGAATCTCAAGAAAAATGCCGGAATGTTAGAATGGAAGAGATGTCTATGCCTCTGAAAACCCTATTCCTGAATCCGCCTTCGTTCGACAAATTTGACGGTGGCGCGAGTTCGCGCTGGCCGGCAACGCGCGAAATTGAGTCGTATTGGTACCCCGTCTGGCTGACCTACCCAGCTGGTCAACTGGAGGGTTCGCGCCTGCTCGATGCGTCTCCGCACCATATCTCGCCAGAAGAAACCATCAAGATTTGCAAGGACTACGAGTTCCTGGTGCTGTTCACTTCGACGATCGGCTGGAAGAGCGACCAGCACTTGGCTATGGCCATCAAAGAGGCTAATCCATCGATTCGCATCGCTTTTGTCGGACCGCCGGTGACTACGGACCCGGAGCGCGCCCTGAACGAGTGCCCTGCGCTGGACTTCATCTGCCGTCGTGAATTCGACTCAACAGTGGTGGAGTTTGCCCAGGGCAAGCCACTTGATGAGATTCTCGGCATCAGCTACAAAAAGGACGGCAAGATCGTCCACAATCCGGATCGTCCGCAGTTGGAAGATCTGGATGCGATGCCCTGGGCCACGAAAATTTACAAGCGCGACCTGGATGTGACGCGCTACAGCGTGCCTTTCCTGCTGCATCCCTTCATCGCGCTCTACACGACGCGCGGCTGCCCAGCACAGTGCACCTTCTGCCTGTGGCCGCAGACGCTGAGCGGACACGCCTGGCGCAAGCGCTCAACGGATGATGTAGCTGCGGAACTGGCCTGGGCCAAGCAGAACTTCCCCGATGTAAAGGAGTTCTTCTTCGACGACGACACCTTCAACATTCAGAAGGCGCGGACCATCGAGTTGTGCGAAAAGCTGGAGCCGCTGGGCCTGACCTGGAGCTGCACTTCGCGCGTGACCACTGACCGTGAGACGCTGAAGGCCATGAAAGATGCCGGCTGCCGTCTGCTGATCGTGGGCTTCGAGTCCGGCGACCCGCAGATTCTGAAGAACATCAAGAAGGGCGCCACTGTCGAGCGAGCGCGCGCCTTCGCCAAGGACTGCCACGACCTGGGTCTGGCCGTTCATGGGGACTTTGTTCTGGGCCTGCCCGGCGAGACGAAGGAATCCATCCGCAACACGATCAACTTCGCCAAGACGCTGGATGTGGAAACCATTCAGGTCTCCATCGCCCACGCTTTTCCTGGCACCGAGTTTTACGATTACGCCAAGGCCAACGGCTTCATCGTGAACTCCGCTGAGATGAGCGATGAAGGCGGCCACCAGATGGCGCACATCGAGTATCCCGGCCTGCCCACCGACTACGTGCTCGAAATGGTGCATCGTTTTTACGACGAGTACTACTTCCGGCCCAAGGCCGCCTTCCGCGTGGTCTGGAAAGCATTTGTCCATCGCGATCTGGCCCGGTTGTATGTCGAAGCCAAGGCGTTCCTGAAGCTGCGCGCGCAGCGCAACAAGATGGTGAAGACGGCGCGCAGCCATCATTCCGATCCGCCCGCTTCCGCTAACACGGGTGTATAGCAGGCGCTTCGACTCATCCCACCGAGGGCGGCGCGGTTGCGTCCGCCCTCGATTTCTTGAAGCCTGAAATTGAGGAAGTGCATTCCACGATGGCTGATCACAAACTATTGCCGCGGCAATACATGGTTCTGGCGCTTGTTTCCCTCTGCGCGCCACTGGGAGACAGTTGCCTCTCGCGCGGCATGACCAGCCTGCCCGCCATTTCGCTGGCTCATCCCGCCACGCTGATCGCGGCGGTCTTCACCCCCTGGATCGCCGTGGGCATTGCGCTCCTCATCGGCTTCTTTGCCAGCTATCTCACGGCACTGTCGTGGGCTGATCTTACCTTTGTGCTGCCGGCCACGGCTCTTGGCAACGTAGTCGTCGCGCTGATCGCGCGCTTCTGGCTGAACGAACCGATTTCTCTCGAACGCTGGGCGGGAATTGTGCTGATTACAGTTGGCGTGGGCTTTGTAGCGCGAGGGCCGTCACTAACTGAAAGAACGGCACCTGAAGTGTCAACCTCCGCCGAGGCAGGAAAAACTGCTCTTGGAAGGGAGCAGGCACGATGATGATTCCCTACTCTGCCGCGCAAACCGGCCCCTGGACCGCAGTCGCCATGATCGCCGCCATTGTGCTGACCTCAACGGCGGGTGAAGTGCTGACTGCCGGCGCCATGAAATCCGTCGGCGACCTGGATGAGATTCGCGCCCACTCGGGCTTGAAAGGCGCTATTCGCGCCGTCCTTACCTGCCCGCTTTTCTTTGCAGGAGTCAGTTTTCTGGCGCTCTCCTTTTTTTCTTTGCTCTTCGCGCTGAACCACCTGAACCTGAGCCTGGTAGCTCCGGCATCAGCCTCGCTCACGCTGGTTACAAATGCCGTTGCCGCTAAATTTTTCCTTAAAGAAAACGTGGACCGCCGCCGCTGGACTTCGGCCGTGCTGGTCTGCATCGGAGTGTATTTTCTGGCGCATTGAAAAACAGGGGTTAGTGGTTAGATAATCGCCCTAAAAAATTCATCAGCCCGTGCGGCTTCAGATCCGCCTCAAAGCAGTGCAGCGGAGTCTCCGCACTCATTCCAAGTGCATCTGCGGCCAAATGTCCTGAACGCGCTGCGCTCTCCATCGTCGAGGGCCAGCCAGTCGAGGTCCAGTCGCCGGCAAGAAATAGATTCGGCCAAGGCGAAACAGCCGTGGGTCGCGCGGAGTCGATTCCCGGCGGCACTCCAAAAGTGGCGCGCATCTCTTTTACCAGCGCAACCTTCTCCAGCCGGGCCTCACGCACTCGCGGGAAAAACTCGGCAAGCTCGCAAAGCGCCAACTGAATCGCAGCCTCGCGCGGCAAGGCCGCAAAGGATCGCGTCGCGCTGACAACCAATTCGATGTAGTGCCCGCCGCGCCCGGTTTGCAACTTCGACTGGTTGTACATCCAGTGAATTTCGCGGTCCAGCAGCACCGCGTGTTCCAGGTCTGTAATCTCGCGGTCAAACCACAGATGCACGCTGCAAATCGGCCAATGTTCAAGCCGCTCAATCTGCCGCGCCAACTTCTCTGTGCCTTCTTCCACGGGCAGATGCGGCAATAACTTCTGTGTCGCTTCAAACGGGAGAGCAAGAATCACGAAGTCAGAAACAAGCTCGCCCGTGCGTGTGCAAACCAGCCACTGTGCCGCGTCTTCATCCCAGGCCGCACCCTCCACGCGCGTGTTCAAAAGCACGCTGCCTCCGCGCTCGGCGAGAAACGCCGTCACGCCCGCGTAGAGCTCGCTCAACGGGACCGTGCTCATGCCCATGCTGCCCGCCTGGGCTGAATTCAAAAACAATTCGCGAATCACCTTCGCCGCGTAAGGCACAGCAATCGAATCAATCTCCGCATTCAGCGCGCTGGCAATCACCAGCCGCCAGAAGCGATTCAACGCCCCCTCGGTCTGCTTGTGCCGCCGCAACCATGCGCCCAGAGACTCCCGCGTGTCGTTGAGCGCCTCCGGCTTCATCATCGCCATCATCGCCCGGCCCAGCGCCAACTTGTCCGCAACCGTAAACGCCTTCGCACTCAAGAGGCTGGGCGCGCTATGCAGCGGCGCAGGCAGCCGCAACGACCCCCACTCGAACGGCCCCAGCCGCGACCTGCGACCGCCCGGCTCGATCATGGTCATCTGGCTGGTCCAGTGAATCCGCTCCGCGACTCCGATGCGGCGATAAAAACCAAGCAGATTCGTGCAGCAGCCGAAGAGCGCGTGCTGGCAGTTATCGATGACTTCATTCACCCCAGGATGCAGGTACGAGGAAGCACGCCCGCCCAGGTAGCCCCGCGCCTCGACCAGTTGCACGCGGAAGCCTGCCTCGGCCAGCGCGCAAGCCGCGCTCATGCCAGCCACGCCCGCGCCGATGATGGTGACGGACTTTCCGAGATTTTGTGGCAAATTCAATCGCAGATCCTTCAACTCCACTGCGCTCCGCTTCGGATGACAGCTTTGTTGTTACTTCATCCGTTTCAGGACGGATCAAACTCAAGCAAACAGCCGCGCCCACCCCATCCGCGCAAGGCCAACAGCAAGAATGCCAAGCTTTTGCGGCGCCGACATGCTCGCTCGCCGTGAAAATACATCATAGTCAGCACGCTCGATCCGCTTGAGTAACCCGTGATAAATGGTCACCAGCGCCCACAGCGCAGGGCGGCTATCGCGATCAATCAAGGGCATTAACTCCTGTGCGGATTGATAGAACTCTTCCGCACGCTGGGCAATGGCCGCAAGCAGCGCGCGCTCATTGGCCGTGGGCGGCGCACCGGGTGTACGGTGCAGCAGAGATTCCAGTAAAACATCGTGGGCCGCCAAATCTTCCAGAGGCAGATAGACGCGATTGCGCTCCGCATCTTCGGCCACGTCGCGCAAAATATTGGTGAGCTGAAAGGCGATGCCGGTCTCTTCGGCCAGCTTTTCGGCACGTGGATCGCTATAACCAAAAATGTGAATGGAGACCAGACCCACGACCGAGGCCACGAGATAACAGTAGCGGTAGAGATCAGCGAAGGTGGCGTATGTGTCGGGTGTTTGGCTTCCCACCCTTTCCGCAAAAGGCGCGGAAAGGATGGAGCTCCCAGCATTGGGCGCGTCAAGCGCGCCTTGATCGAGGTCCATGGTCACGCCAGCGACTAACTCATCGAGCAGGCCGAGCGGTATCTTGAAGCGCGCGGTGCAATCGCGCACTGCTAGGAAAACCGGATCAGCCGAAACTGAATTCGCAGAGGCGGAGCCTTCGCAAACGGCGCGCCACTCGGCCAGCCACGCATCCAATCGACGACGGCGTTCATCGCGTGGCAAGGTTTCGTCGTCGGCCAGATCGTCAGCCTGGCGCATGAAGGCGTAGATGGCGCAGATGGCGTTGCGGCGCGGCGCGGGGAGCGCTACAAATGCGTAGTAGAAATTCTTTGCCTCACGCCGGGCGATGGCGCGACAGGCTGCGTAGGCCTTATCCAGCGTGAGTCCATCCGATGTAAGTGCCTGGGTCACGCTATCCTCAAATCTGGTTGCCGAGACGCAGAAAGGGCAACAGCTTGCCGCTGACGGCGCGCAGCAGCAGCGCAAGTTTTCCGCTCTTCGAGATGGCTGGCCGCGCGCTGAGCACGTCAAAGCCGCACCGCTCGATGGCGCGCAAAATCTCCAAGCCGCCGCGGCTGAATAGGTCCAGGTCCAGCGCCAGATCACGGTTGACCATGCCAATCAGCGGAAGTCCCTGCTCAAAGAGCGTGCGCGCGTAATCGACCTCGGAACGCATCAGCCCGCGAAACTCCGGCGTAGCGACGCCCTCGGCAATCTGCTCCTCGCTGACACGAAAGAATTCAATATCCTTTTGAGGAATATAGATGCGGCCTTTGGCGTAGTCCACGCGCACATCCTGCCAGAAGTTGGCCAACTGCAGTGCCGTGCAGGTCATGTCAGAGAGGCGGAAGTTCTCCTCATTCGCATCGCCGCAAGCGTAGAGCACCAGGCGGCCAACTGGATTGGCCGAATAACGGCAGTAGGCCAGGAGGTCATCCATGGTCTCGTAACGCGTGACGGTCTGGTCCTGGCGAAAGGCAACCAGCAGATCAGCAAAAGGCTCCTTGGGGATGGAGCACTCGCGAATGGTCTCGGCCAACGCGACAAAGACTGGATGGCGCGTGCGTCCCTCGTAGCAGGCATCCAATTCCCTTCCCCAAAAATCGAGGAGGGCCAAAGCAGCGGAGCTATCGCTCACCTCGTCGCCAAGATCGTCGGAGACGCGGCAGTAGGCGTAGATGGCGTGGAAGTGGGGACGCAGCTCCTGGGGCAAAAACCAGGAGGCGACGTGAAAATTTTCGTAATGAGACTCGGCCAACCGCTTGCACCAGGCACGGGCTTCGTCGAGCGTGGGCGCAACCTCGGGAATGCGATAGGAGTCAGGCAGCGCGGCCCAGCCGCGAGCGAGCAACTCGTCCTGAGACGGCACTTCCTTGTCGAGCGATGGGTGATCCGATTCTTGAGTTGCCGTTGTCATGGATTCGCCTCAGGGCACAATGGCGGTTTTGATTTCGCTGCCACGATTCATCAAATCCTCAAAGACGCGGTTGAGTTCATAGAGGTGGGCGTGTCCGGTGATGAACGCCCCTGCCTGGAAGCGCCCGCCGGCAATCAACTCAAGCGCCTTGCGGCAGATGGCCGGGGTGTGGTGGAAAGTGGCGTGCAAAGTGATGTCGGAGTAGTGAATGCGGTTGGTGTCGAGGCTGACGTGCGTGCCCACGGCGCATCCGCCAAAAAAGTTCACCGTTCCACCCTTGCGCACGATTTCGACGGCTTCTTCCCACGACTCGGGCACACCAACAGCCTCGATGGCGATGTCAACGCCTCGATTCTTCCCGGTAAGCGCGCGCGTCTCGCGGATGGCCTTGCGAATATTGACGCTTTGCACCACGTGGGCCGCGCCTAATTTACGCGCAGCTTCTACCTGCCCGTCGTGCTTGACGATGGCGATCACCTGGCAGCCGGCCAGAGCCGCCACATGAAGAATCATCAGTCCCAGCGGGCCGCCGCCAATCACGGCCACCGTGTCGCCGGGGTGCGGGTGCGAGTCCTCAAAGCCATGCACCGCGCAGGCCAGCGGCTCAGTCAGCGCCGCGTGCTCCAGCGGAACATGATCGGGAATATGCAGCGTATTCTTGGCCACAATGCGGGCCGGGATGCGGATGAACTCGGCATAGGCGCCATTGTTGAAGAGCAGATCGTCGCAGAGATTCTCCTGGCCACGCGCGCAAAAATAGCAATGCCCGCAGGGCGCGGAGTTGAGAGCCACCACGCGGTCGCCGGGAGCAAACTCCGTGACTCCTTCGCCAACCTCAACGACCGTGCCCGCCAGCTCATGGCCAAAGAGCGCCGGGGGCACAATCATGCGCGCATGATAACCCCGGCGGAAGACCTTCAGGTCAGTGCCGCAGGTCAGCGCCGCGCCCACGCTGACGATCAGCTCACCGGGCGCAGCCGCGGGAACCGGCACAAGCTCAATACGAATGTCCTCGCGGCCGTGGAGGACCGCGGCCTTCATCGTCGTCCCCATGGGATCCCTCTTACTTCGCCCCTGCTCCAAGCACAGGTTCAATCATAATCTTCATCGAGTCTGCCTTGGGGATTGAAGCAACCTCGATTGCCTTCACCGCCTGCTCCAGCGGAAAACGGTGCGAAATCAACTGCGTTAAATCGAATCCCTTGCGATAGCCGCCGAAGACCAGATCAGTAACCTCATCCAGAATCTCAAACGAGGATGAATAGGAGCCGATCAGAGCCTTCTCGTCCATACACACCGCTCCGGGGTCGAAGGTGGCTTTGCCGTGCTGGGTCTGGGCAAAGAGCATTACCTTGCCGCCAGGCCGCACCGCCTCCATTGCTGTCTGGATCAACGCATTGGCGCCTACTGCCAAAATCACAACATCCACGCCACGGCCTTCAGTGGCCGCGAACGCCCTTTCAACCACATTTTCCCGGCCGGCATCAATCGGCTCATGAAGCCCGAATTTGGCGGCAATGGCGTGGCGCTCGGGATAAAGATCGGAGGTGAGCACACGGGCTCCTGTGCGGCGTGAGAGCGCGGCCAGCATCAGGCCGATAGGACCCTGGCCGATCACCAGCACGGTCTCATCCGGGGCCAGATTGAGCAGCTTTACACCCTTCAGGCAGGTGTTCACCGGCTCCATAAAGGCCGCCTGTTCAAAAGGCACGTCATCAGGAATCCGCACCACACCGCCCAGTTCGACGATCCAGTCCATCACCCGGATGTACTCCGCAAAGCCGCCGCCCGAAGGCTCTAAACCGGCGGTAACGCCGACTTTCTTATAGACCGCGCATTGCGCCGGGGTATGCTTGCGGCAGTAGTAGCACTGGCCGCAGGGAACGTGGTGGAAAACCATCACCCGCTCACCGGCGGCGAACTTCGTCACACCTTCGCCAGCAGCAACGATGGTTCCAGCCATCTCATGGCCGAAGATGCGCGGCGCGGAGTGCGAGCCGGTATGAATCTTCTTCAAATCTGTTCCGCAGATGCCGCAGGTGGCCACCTTGACCAGCAACTCTCCCGGCCCGATCGCGGGCACAGGCACCGTCTCCAGGCGGAGATCATTCACGCCGCGATAGACTACGGCCTTCATGGTGGCGGGGATTTCGGTTGCCGAAATCCGACAATTGGATTGCTTCTCAGCGTTTTTAGTTTGGGTACCTATTGAGCTATCGAACGTGACCTGATTCCTCCAGAAAATCGAGCAGAGACGCCGCAATGCTTTGGGCGGCCCTTTTGCTATTTTCGCCCATTCGCATGAGTGCGGGCCAGTAGCGGGGACGGAGAAGGACGAAAACGACGAATTGGGCCAGTTTGAATTTTCCAGATGACGAGATAAATCTATTGAAATCAGGAAGTTGGTCGCTATAGCCGTCGCTGATTCCCTTGATGCAATAAAAAAGAATGCCGCGCGTCTGAGCCAGCCGCGCAACTCCTGCGGCCTCCATGTCCACCAGTCCGGCCCCGTAAGTGGCTGCTAGCCGCCGCTTTTCCGCCGCGTCGGCAACCTTTGGGCTAGTTGCCAGCCACAAACCTGGGTGCCCCAGATCATGATTTTGAGACCTGGGAGACTCATCAACCGAACTCCCGAGATTTTGCGCCTGAAATCGCTCCCCGGTGCGGGCGTCGATGACGCCAGAGACGCTGTAGGCATAGCCGGACGTGAGATCCTCGCGCAAGGCTCCCGCCCAGCCGGTGGAAACAACGCTGTCGATTGGGCCAAGTTTTTGAACTTCGGCAAAGGCTCGCGTGGCCGCGTCAACACCAGCTCCGGCGCAAGCGGCAATCCATTCCGCCCCGTCGATGGAGTGTCGCCAAAGATCGACGCCGTTCGAGCGCTCGTGCTGCCAGCCGCGGACCAGTGGCTTCAGTTCACCGGGCATGGCGGCGATGATGGCGGTTCTTGTCATGCTGGGGTCTGGGGCGCATAACCGTGAGTCTGGAACCACTCGATGGCCGCGCGCATGGCGGGGTTGACGGGCAGGATGCGGAAGCCCAACTCCTGCTGCGCATGGGCGCTGGAGGCATACATCTTTTTGCGGCCCATGCGAACCTCTTCCAGCGTGGCGCGGGGCTCGCGTCCGCGGATGCGGCCCGTGATCCACTCCTCAAAAAATGCATAGGTCGCGGCCACGGCAAAGGGAATCTTGACCGTGGGCGACTTGAGGCCGGTGATCGCAGCCATCTTGTCCAGAATCTGCTTGAGAGTCAGGTTTTCGCCGCCCAAAATGTAGCGATGGCCGGATTGTCCTTTGGTCAGAGCAGAAACGTGGGCGCGGGCGACCTCGGCCACATCCACCAGATTCATGCCGGTGTCCATGTAAGCGGGAAAGCGGCCGTTGAGGAAGTCCACGAAGATTTGGCCGGTGGGGGTGGGCTTGGAG
>Ga0224529_1000448_pt1 | contig 30351 bp, 24 predicted proteins | sample CBST50metaG_FD_179893 | JGI IMG/M metagenome (GOLD analysis project Ga0224529, IMG submission 179893) | Peat soil microbial communities from Stordalen Mire, Sweden - C.B.S.T50 | ecosystem: Environmental > Terrestrial > Soil > Wetlands > Peat | place: Sweden: Norrbotten County, Stordalen Mire...
CTCTCGGAGGTGGCATCCATACGATTCGTTCTGTATAGCGTAGACCGTTTCTCCGGTTTTCGCGCACGTAGAATAGAAGAGACCGGACATGCCCAATAAACAGATATTTTTCGACCCGCAACGCAAACGCTGGAAGCGCCTGCGCCGCATCCTGGACTGGACGGCCGTAATTTCCACGCTCGTTCTGGCCGGCTTCATTTTCAACGTGCTGCGCAACCAGCAGTTGCCGGAGTTGCTGCTGCCCGCACTCAAGCACAATTACAGAGCCTTGCCCGACCGCACGATCCTGCTGCGCGGCGCCAGGAGCCAGCACCCCGCACGGCGCAAAACCGGCCGCAAACCCTCTGAGATTCCCTTTAACACCGGCGAAGGTTTGCGCGCCGCCTATTACGTTCCAGATGACGCGGCCAGCTATTCCTCGTTCAAGGAGCATGTCCACCAGATCGACATGCTCTTCCCGGAGTGGCTGCACGTCAACGCCCCCTCGGGAACGCTCATGGCCACGTCAGGCGACAACCGCGAGTATCCGGTCGTGGATGGCGCTACGGTTCACGATCCCGACGAACTGAACAAAATCAAGCGGGTCATCCAGGCTTCAAAAGAAGACACCGAGATATTCCCCCACCTCACCAGCTACAACCCCCACACGCAGAGCTTCGACTCCAGCATCGGCAGCGTCATCACCGACGTAAACAAGCGTACCGCGCTTCGCCACCAGATCATCCGCTTTCTCACCGCGTTCAAGGGCTCCAAGGGTGAGTGGGTTTATCCCGGCCTTTCACTGGACATCGAAAACCTGCCCAACAACGCGGACCAGGCATACCTGAGCTTCATCCAGGAACTCTACGCCGACATGCATCCGCTCAATCTGCGGCTCTATGTCAACACAGGTGTCTCCACCGAGGACGAGGATCTGAAGCTGATCTCGGCCAACTCCGATGGCATTCTGCTGATGAACTACGACGAGCATGAGGTTGACAGCCAGCCGGGGCCCGTCGCCAGCCAGGATTGGTTCGTCAACAACCTGCGCCGGGTGATGAAGGTGGTGCCCAAAGAAAAGCTGATCTGCGCGCTGGGCAACTACGGCTACGACTGGACGCTTTCGATTCCCAACCCCAAGGCTCGCAAGCATCCCAAGCCCCGCGTGCTCGACACTGAGGTGCTGTCGGTCTCTGAAGCCTGGCAAAACGCCTCCGATGCCGACGCCGACCTCGACCTCGATTACGACACCCTCAACCCCCACTACGAGTACATCGACGAAGACAACCATCAGCGCCACGTTGTCTGGTTTCTCGATGGAGTCACGCTGCTCAACGAGTTGCGCGCCGCCCGCGGCCTCGGTCTGCAAACCTTTGCTCTGTGGCGGCTGGGCAGTGAAGACAGTTCGCTCTGGAATGTCTGGGACAAGCCCAGCAACCCGGATTCCCTGCAAGAACTGGCCCTTGTGCAGCCCGGCCACGACGTGGACACCGAGGGAGACGGCGACATTCTGCGCGTCACCGGCCTGCCCAAGCCCGGCAAGCGCACCGTCTCGGTCGATACAGACGAGTCCGATCCGCGCAAGAAGCTCATCGTCGATGAGCACATGGATGTCTATCCGCGCACTTACACGATTGAGCAGTACGGCTACCATCCCAATGAAGTCGCAATCTCCTTCGACGACGGCCCCGATCCCAAGTGGACGCCGAAGATTCTCGACATTTTGAGGAACAAGGGCGTCAAAGCCACCTTCATGCTCATCGGCGCCGAGGCTGCGGAAAATGTCAGCGTCATGAAGCGGATCGCCCGCGAAGGCCACGAGATAGGCAACCATACCTACACCCATCCCGACATTAGCGAAATTTCGCCGCGGCGGCTGGACATCGAGGTCAAGCTCACTGAACGGCTATTCGCCAGCAAACTCGGCGTGCAGCCGCTCTACTTCCGCCCGCCCTACGACATCGACGAGGAGCCGGACACCGACGATGAAGCCGAGCCTGTCGTGCGCATCCAGCAAGACGGCTTCACCATCATCGGCAACAAGATCGACACCAGCGACTGGGACGAGCACCCGCACAAGAGCCCGCAGGAGATTACCCAAACCGTCTTCTACTGGCTCAACCTGATGAAGACCAAGCCGCAGTTCCGCGGCTCCATCATCCTGATGCACGACGGCGGCGGCGACCGCGCGGCCACTGTGGCCGCGCTGCCCGTCCTCATTGACGCTCTCCGCGCCCACGGCTACACCATCGTGCCCGTCTCAGCCCTCATGGGCAAGACCACCGCCCAGGTCATGCCCAAGGTCACATTGTGGCAATATCTGCGCGCGCTGCCTGACTCCATCGCCTTCTCCGGCGTAGCCCTCATCCAAAAGTTCATCGTGCTCGTCTTCTTCCTCGGCGACATTCTCATGAGCGCGCGCCTGATCTTTGTCGGCATCCTTGCCATCATCGACCGCCTGCGCAAGCCTCATCGCAAGGCCTCGCCCGGCTACAACCCCCGCGTTGCCGTTCTCATTCCCGCCTACAACGAAGAGACGGTCATCGTCCGCACCATCCGCTCGGTGCTCAACTCCGACTACAAGAATCTCCACGTCATCGTCATCGACGACGGTTCACTGGACCGCACCTGCGATGTAGCCCGCGAGGCCTATGCGGCCGAAATCGCCGCCGGCCGCGTCCAGGTGCTCACCAAACCCAACGGCGGCAAGGCTGCCGCCCTCAACTTCGCCCTTGAGCGCATGACCGAAGAAGTCTACGTCGGCATCGACGCCGACACGGTCATTGCCACCGACGCCATCTCCAAACTGATCCCCCACTTCGAGGATCCACGCATCGGCGCCATGGCCGGAAACGCCAAGGTAGGCAACCGCGTGAACCTCTGGACCCGTTGGCAGGCCCTCGAATACATCACCAGCCAGAACTTCGAGCGGCGCGCTCTCGACCTCTTCCACGTCGTCACCGTCGTTCCCGGAGCCATCGGCGCCTGGCGCACCGCGCCGGTCAAGGCCGCCGGCGGCTATCCGCTCAACACCGTCGCCGAAGACGCCGACCTCACCATGAACCTGCTCGAACAGGGCTTGCGCGTTGACTATGAGGACCGCTCGCTGGCTTATACCGAGGCCCCCATCGACGCCAAGGGACTCATGCGCCAGCGCTTCCGCTGGTCCTTCGGCACACTGCAAGCCGTCTGGAAGCATCGCGCCGCCTTCATCCGCAATAAAGCCATGGGCCTGTTCGCTCTGCCCAACATTCTCATCTTCCAGATGTTCCTGCCCCTGGTCTCGCCCTTCATCGACATCATGTTCCTGGCCGGCATCTTCAACTACTTCATTGACCGTCACTACCACCCGGAAGCCGCCTCTGCCGCCAGCTTTGAAAAGCTGCTGGCCTATTTTGGCGCCTTCCTGCTCATCGACTTCGTCACCTCCTCGATAGCCTTCTCGCTGGAGCGCCGCCATCCCGCCAACAAGGGCGACGGCTGGTTGCTCTTCCACATCTGGCTCCAACGCTTCGCCTATCGCCAGGTCTTCTCCATCGTCCTGTTCAAGACGCTCAAGCGCGCCATCGACGGCAAACCCTTTAACTGGGACAAAATCGAGCGCACCGCCAAAATGAGCAAGAGCACCGACGCCCTCACAGACGCCCCATAGCCGGATTTGAAATCTGAGGAACAAGGAACCGTATGCGCCACCAACTCGCTATCGCAGCAGTAGTGGGAGATAACTTGCTGCGGGATTCAGATGTCCAGAAGACGGGTGGGGCGCGTCCGCGTTTAAAGCATTTTGGCTTTTGCTGTAGACTTCCGTGTCCCATCCTTTCCGCTTTTTTCTGCGGAAAGGGTGGGATACCAAACACAATTTCGGTCTACACCATTTCCAAAAATGCTCTAGTATGAGTGGCGGAGGCATTTGCGCTCATGTTCACGCCGCAGCCAATTGGATTTGTCAGCAGCCCCTTCAAAAACGCATCCGCAATTCCGAAGGGCCTTGGCGCACAGCACCCTGAAGAGGGCGTTCTCCGCATCCTGCCCGCCTTTGAGGCCGGCCTGACTGATATCGACGGCTACTCCCATCTTTATGTGATCTGGGCTTTCAACCGCTCTGAAGGTTTTGATTTGCTGGTCACGCCGCCCTCCGACGACCGCCCGCACGGCGTGTTTTCCACGCGATCTCCGCGCCGGCCCAACCCGCTTGGCCTGACCGTCGTAGAACTGCTGCGGCATGAGCAGGGGGCGCTGTATGTTCGCGGCGTTGACATGCTTGACGGAACGCCAATTCTCGATATCAAGCCCTATCTCTCAAGCATCTCGCCGGAGAAACTGCGCTGCGGATGGCTCGCGGAAGCCGAAGCCCGCAAAGCCTGAAAAGGGACGCATCGCCAAAAGGCTGTTATCTCGGAGCGAAGTCGGATGATCTGCGTTTGCTTTTCTCCGTCACGACCCAGGCGAGACGGTCATCGACCTTCCAACTCGCCCGTATAGATACAGCCGCTGGTGCAGGTCTCCTTAACCACAATCCCGCTCAGCTCCGGGAGCGCCGGGAGCAGTTTCTTCCACAGCCATCGAGCGAGGTTCTCGCTGGTCGGATTCTCAAGACCCGCAACCTCGTTCAGGCAGCGATGGTCGATCTGATCCTCGATGGCCTTGAAGGCTGTCTTAATCTGAGCAAAGTCAATGACCCAGCCGAGATGCGGGTCGAGCGGCCCGCGAGCATGAATCTCGATGTGAAAGCTGTGGCCGTGCAGCCGTCCGCATTTATGTCCAGCGGGGACGTTCGGCAGCCAGTGCGCCGCCTCGATCGTGAACTCCTTAAAGATTTCCATTGATTCCATTTTAAGGAATGCCCAGGAACTTGTGCGTCTGAAGACTCAATCGCCATTGTGGATGGTCGAGACAATACCGCAGCGCAAGTTCCGTGTTGGCGGCGCGGCTGGGCCCATCCATCGGCTGCAAAAAGAAATGCCGGAAGGAGAGCAGCTCAAAATCCGCTGGATCGGCTCCAGCTTGAGGAAAGACCAGCTTCAACTCGTCGCCGCTCCGTTGCACAAACCCCGCTCCAGCCTTGGGGCTGACGCAGAGCCAGTCCACACCTGCCGGAGCCTTGACCGTTCCGTTGGTTTCCACGGCAATCTGAAAATCGCGCGCGTGCAGCGCGGCAATCAGGCTTGCATCCAGTTGCAGCAGCGGCTCTCCGCCGGTGCAGACCACGAATCGCTTGCCCAAAACGGAGTCCCTGGGCCATTTCTGCTCGATTGCCGCCGCCAAAGCCTCGGCTGAATCGAATTTTCCGCCGCCGGCTCCATCCAAGCCCACAAAATCCGTATCGCAAAACCGGCACACAGCCGTCGCCCGGTCCTGTTCACGTCCCGACCAGAGATTGCAGCCCGCGAACCGGCAGAAGACCGCGGCGCGCCCTGCCTGCGCCCCTTCGCCCTGCAAGGTATAGAAGATTTCCTTGACGGTGTAGCTCATTCTGAAGCTCGATTTTCTGTTGCGCGATACGGCAGCGGATCCTCGATTCCGTTTTCCCTGAAGCCCGTTTGCCGCAGCAGGCACGAGTCGCATTGTCCGCAGGGCTCACCCGCCGGCGAGGGATCGTAGCAACTGCTGGTCAGCCCGTAATCCACACCCAATTCGATTCCCTTGCGAACGATCTGCGCCTTGGTGAGGGCGATGAGCGGCGTATGAATCTTGAGCGCCTGACGGCCTTCCACTCCGGCCTTGGTCGCCAGGTTGGCCATCTTCTCAAAGGCCCCGATGAACTCCGGACGGCAGTCGGGGTATCCCGAATAGTCCAGCGCATTGACCCCGATGAAGATATCGCTCGATCCCAGCACCTCGGCCCATGCCAAGGCGAACGACAGGAAGATGGTGTTGCGCGCCGGAACGTATGTGATGGGGATGCCGTGCGACATATCGTCCGCCGTGCGTCCCTTGGGCACATCGATGTCGTCGGTGAGCGCGGAGCCGCCAAAAATCCTCAGGTCGATCGCTGCAATCCGGTGCGCCGCCACGCCAATGGAAGCAGCCACGCGGCGAGCGGCCTCCAACTCTATAATGTGGCGCTGCCCATAGGAGAACGAGAGCGCGTAAAGTTCATAGCCCTGGCTCCGTGCAATGGCCAGAACCGTGGATGAGTCCAGGCCCCCGCTCAATAGCACAACCGCTCTTTTCGATCCGATGCTCATGCTTTTCTACCGATGCCTTTGAAGTTCGTCCGAGCCACGTTGCACTTGCTTCAGGTCTCCGCCCTTGCCGATGTCCATTGACGGTGAGATAGGATTGCTCTCGTCGATGGAAGCATCGATGCATTGCTTCAGCAGGCCCTTGGCTTCAAGAATAAACTCGATCGCATCGCGCCCCGCGCCGTCGCCGCCTCGGTTGGGCGTCACGTAGTGCGCTTCGGCCTTTACCTGCGCCCGCGCGTTGGCCGGGGCCACGGCAAAGCCGCAAGCGCGCATCACTGGCAGGTCAATCACGTCGTCGCCCATATAGGCAATCTCGTCCAGCGACGCGCCTTCCTTCTCCATGATTTCGCGCACCGGGCGCATCTTGAAGGCTTCGCCCTGATAGACGAACTCCAGCTTCAGGTCGCGGGCGCGCAGGGCCACGGTTTCGCTGATGCGCTTGGTAATGATGCCCACCTTCATGCCGCCCAGCCGCGCCAGCGTCATACCTGCGCCGTCGTGAGCACTGTAGCCTTTAGCCTCCACCATCCTGGAAACAATGGAGCCATCGGGCGAGGCTACCGGAACCGGAATGATCCAGATGCCTCCGTTTGTGAGAACTCCATCCACGTCGAAGAGAATGATTTTGATGCGGCGGGCGCGATCCTGCGCTGAAAGTGTCATGCTTCGATTTTACCGATTGCGGCGCGGGATTTGCCGGAGAACAGGCAGGTCAAATTCGCGGATGCCCCACCCTGCGCCGAAAAAAGGCGTAGGGTGGGGCATCCGGCTTCTACTTCTGCTGCGGTTATGGCTGCCAGCATTGGCCCTACGGCTTTGCGGGTGCAGAAGCAGCAGTTCCCAGCCCCACGCCCAATCCAATTCCTTGCGATGCCCCGCCTCCGGAAGGTTGCGTTCCAGCCGGCGCAGTTGCCGCAGCCACAAGCGGCTCCCGCACCAGCACGGCAAAGCGCGGAAAAGCAAAGCTGCCCCCGGCGTCATCAACCACATTCAACTGGCACAGGTAGGAGCCTGGTTTGAGCCCGGCCAGCGGCACATCCAACTCGATGGCCACCGCGTCGCGCCCTTCCACATTGATCGCCTTGGCCTGCACCAGCGGAGTCTCATAGACCTTCGTAGACCCCTGCATGAGTTCCAGGCTGCTGAGCAGGCTGATCCCCGGCTTGGTTCCCTTGGCCGCATCGGCGGCGGCCTTTTCCCGCGCCGGGCTATAGATTTCGTAGAGCAGATACAGGTGCTGGTCCTGGCGGAAGACATGGCTGATGTTGGGCACATACTCCTCCCCGTTGCGCACCAGCGGGCTGACCTTCTTGCTGGGCTGGCGCAGCGAGGCCAGCACAATGGAACTCATCTTCAGCGGAGATTTCTTCATGTCAGGCAGCGTGATCTCCGCCTCAAAGGAGCCCATGCGCCCGGTCTGATTTTCGCGCACCACAAACTTCAACTGATACTTGCCCGGAGGCAGGTTGAAGCTGGTGGTGTATTGGATGTTCTTTTGCCGCGCCTGCGCGGACTCGTCGAGGTTCAGCTTGACGGTTTCGCGGGCATGGCCGATGGGCCGTTTTGCCTCGTCGATCACCGAGCCGATGATGTCCAGCGTGGCCTTGTCCTTGTCGCCGCCCTTGACAAAGGGAATCTGCGAACCGGGCACGATGAGCGAAACCGGCACGTAGAAGCGGTGCTCATCCAGGCGGAAGTACATGGCGTCGAGATAGACGGCCATGTCGGTGGCCGGCAGATCGCTGGCCAACTGCTCCTCAAGATCGCGTTCGCGATCCTCTTTGCCGGCGTGGCGGAAGTCGGCCGGCGCATAATAACCGGGCCGGTATTCGAGCTTGATGCCAGGCCGGTTCACCTTGATCGTCAGCTTGCGATAACGGCCGTCGCGCAGGGGATTCGTGCTGCGGAAGCCGATGGCGTAATAGGCCGAGGTATCGCGCTGCACCTGGGCAAAAGCCGGAGCAAAATCGTTGGAGTCGAAGAAAGCCTTGCCGCCGGTGTCGGTCGAGAGCGTGCCCATCACCTCCTGCGAGGCGAAGTTGGCGTTCATGTTGTTGGTGAGCGCGCCCCCATTGTAGGCGCCGGAGCCGCGCAGGCTACCCGTGGAGGCGTCGCCCAGGGGAGAGACCGCCTGCAATCCGCGCGTATCCACGCTATAGATGGCCAGGTTGGCGCGCACCGCGGCGTTGATCGCGGTCCGCAGCGATGCCTGGTTCTCGATGCCATCGCGCGAAATGCCGCCGGAAAAATAAAGCATTGACTTCTTTTCAGTGATTTTTTCCAGTGACTTGGCGACCGCACGCAGCGCAAAAAGTTCGCGATCGGTGTTGAGGTCGTTGTACTCGCTCTCGTCGGGCGTATAGCCGGTGGTGTCCTCGGTCTGGTTCGAGTTGGAGGTTGCGCCTTCGGCAAAGCCTACGCCCTCGGTGCCGTTGTAAACGCCCACCTCACGCCCCAGCGCGGTCTTGTCCGCGGTGAAGTCCTGGTCCACCTTGAGCGTATCACCGAGCGAAACCAGGGCCACCAGGTCGGCTGGCTGCATCTTCTTGGTCAAGAAATCCCTGGCCGCATCCACGCTGCGATCCAGGTCTTCGGGCTGCATTGAGGTCAGGTCAAAGAACATGACAATCAGCCGGTGATTGCGCAGCTCCTCGGGCTTCGCCACCACCACGGCCTTGGTTCCATTGCCCGTGGTTCCCGCGGCCAGCCCGCTGACCGTGGCCTCGTTGAGCGGCGTAGCCTTGTCCACGCTCTCAAAGTCGAAGGTGTCGATTCGCTGCTGCTTGCCGCTCTCGTAGACGCTGAAGTCGCTCTGTTTGAGCCCCGTCACCAACTCGCCGGTCTTGGTGTCACGCGCCACCACATTGGTCAGCACCAGCTCGCCGTTCATCTTCAGTACAAAGCCGCCCTGCGGCGTAGCCGAGACCCGTTGGCTCGATGCCTGGCCACCCGCCGCCTGTTCGGAACTCTGCGCAAACCCCGGCTGCATGCCCGGCGCCACCAGCGCCAGCGCCGCAATGACCGATCCTATCCGCTGCATCCAACCCGTCATGAATTTCCTTCCAACACAAGCCCGCTAGGAGCGAATAAAAAACTCGCGATGAACGCCGGTTCAGTTCTGTGCCGGGACTCAAGCCCCGTCCTGCCAGCCCCGACTTCCCAATCCGGCCTGCCTCGAAACAAGTTCTCAGACCGGTTTCAACTCGGCTAAAACCTGAATCTGCTCGTAAACTGGAACGACCGCATCGACCCAGCCGAGGTTACCTGTCCAAAGGTCGGCGAAGTCACGCTGGTATCCACGCCCGCGTACTGCACGGTGTTGAAAACATTGTTGGCCGTGGCGCGAAACTCCATGCTACGTGTATCGCCCATCGACATGGTCTTTGAGAGCGCCATGCTGTTTGAAACGGTTCCCGGCCCGGTGATCGAGTTGCGCGAAGCCGTTCCAAAAGAGCCCGCGGGGGTGGTAAAAGCCGCCGTGTTGAACCACTTCAGCAGCGATCCGCCTCCAGCCGTGATCGAAACTCCAGGCACACGATCGGGCCGCAGCGAACCGGCCGTGCCGCGCGCCACATCTGCCTCGGCCGCCTGATAACTCGGCGTGAGCGACGTCCCGGTGGCAAAAGTAAAGTTGCCGGAGACTGAAAATCCCTCAAGAATGTGCGAGCCGACGCCGCTGGTCGCCCATAACTTGTCTTTGCCGAACGGCAACTCGTAAAGATAATTGCCGCTGACCCTGTGCCGCACATCGCCGCTCGAGTTCCCTTCCTCAGCCGCCAGGTTCTGCCAGTTTTGCGCAACGATCGTCGAAGTTCCACCGAGGGAACCCGCATCGTCGATCGAGTGCGAGTACTGGTAGTTCGCGCCCACCGCAAAGCCGGCGCTCAGCCGCTTGTTCAACCTGAGCGTCCCGGCGTTGAACCTGGAGAAGCCCACGGCCTGCTCATAGTTGAAGACCAGATTCGTGGGATCGGTGCCGGGGCTGCCAGCGGTCGCGCGCGGCGCGCTCGTGATGTCCAGACGGCTGCCCCGCGACCCGTTGTAGCCGGCGTTCATCACCAGGCCCCAGGGCAGCGTCTTCTGCACATCGATGTTCCAAACCTGCACGTAGGGCAAACGGTAGTGCGGATCGACTGCATAGTTGCCAGTCGTTTCAGGCGCGGGAAAACCGTTGGCCAGCGACAAGCAGTCGGTCGTCGCCGCAGCGCCGCATTCAGTAGCCGCTTCGTTGGTCTGCTCGTTGGCGAAGGGCGGCTGATGCGCCATGGTTCTGGCAAAGCTGGCGTACTGGCCGTTGGTGTAGTTCATTCCGTAGCCGGCCCGCACCACGGTTTGCTTGGGCAGCCTCAGAGCTGCGCCCAGGCGCGGTGCAAAGCCAATGCGAAAGGGGTAAACCAACGAATCGGGCAGTTTGCCGCTCGAAGCGCCAATGCCGCCGGCATCGGCCTCGGAAACCTGGGTAAAGCCCCCTGCCGGGTTGGTGTCCACAACCGCCAGGTGGTTGTACTTCTCCGTATATGGCGCGAAGAACTCGTAACGGACTCCGTAGTTCAGCGTGAGATAGGACTTCACCCGCCAGTCGTCGGTGGCGTAGGCATCCATGACGTTGTCGCGCAGATAGCTCTTGGCAATGGCGGCGTCGATGGTGGTCTCCTGCGGCTCTCCCAGCAGAAAATCCGCAAGCGACGAACCGGTGTACGCACCCGTGAAATAGAAGGTTCCGGTCGAGTTCGAGCCGCCCAGAAAATCGCTGTGTACGCGGCGGTAATCGCCGCCGAAGCGCAGGTTATGCTTGCCGTGAATCCAGCTCAATGTCTCTGAAAGCGAGATAGTCTGCGCCACCGAGAGGCTCGGCTGCTGCTGGCTGAGCCCGGAGATATTGCTGAGCTGCACGTTGGGCAGGCCATAGTTCAAAGAACTCGAGTTCAGCGCCGTGTTGTTTGGCCCCATGATGCCGGATTCGGATGCTATGTCCACGCCGTTGGTGAAGAAGTTTGAAGTCTGGCTCTGGCTGCGATTCCAGTTGGCGTTGAAAATGTTTGTTACCTTGCGGTAGCCGACGGTGTAGCCGGCCTGCAAAGAGTCCGAGTCAGAGGAACTCTTGCCTCCCAACTGCGGGACGAGGTTCACGATGTCCGAGGCCGAGTGGCTCCAGTTGTAGTTGAAGTTGATGCTCTGCCGCAGCCCCTGGTTCTGCGTCCTGCGCCCTCCGCCGCCTAACCCGCCGCGTCCTCCGGGCTGGGTTGCGTTGGCGCCCAGGCTGCGCATGTAGCGGACACCAGCCACCGACGAGTTTGACTGCGCGGTGGTCAGCAGATGGTAGTTTTGCGTAGCTCCGGGCAAGTTCGCCTCAGGAAAGTACGCGAGCAGCGCGGCAGCCTGTTTGGTGGGCGTGATCTGTGCGGCAATACCGGGAATGATCCCCGCCTTCTCCTCATCCGTGGGCACGGTGGCGTACTGGTCCGACGGATTTGAACTGCGCGAGCCGGAAAGTGAGAGGGACAGCGTGTCCTTGCCGCTGGGCTTGGTCAACCCCGGCAGATACGGCGCACTCATCAAGGTGAGACCGAAGCGGTTTGTCCCTGAGGCCGGCTGCTCCTGCGACTGGCCGCGAAGAGAATAGGGTTCCGCGTTGAGCGCCGCGTTGCTGCCTTCCCAATAAACGGCGCCGTGCGGCTGGCCGGGGTTGAAGCCTCGGAAGTTGCCGCGCCCGCCACCACCGCCACCAAAGCCGCCAAAGCCGCCTGGGCCGCCGCCGAACAAGCCGCCGCCACCACCGCCCCCACCCATGCCGGCGAAGTTCCCGCCGCCGCCCTGGGAGCGCATCGTCTCCATCGCATCTCTCATGCGGTCTGTATCCATACCGGCCATCGGGCTCACCGTTCCCGACTGCCCGCTGATGGCCACCGATTCGCTGCTGAAGTCGGAGTTACTCGCAACCGAGGGCAGCGCCGCGCCCTGAACGCCCGTCATGCCGCTCTGAGTATCCGTATCGGCGCTCAGCGCGCTGGTCAGGCTCAGATTTTCTGCCCCGGTCCCGGCCAGTTGTCTGATCGCCTGTGCCGACTGCGATCCTTGCTGAGTTCCCTGCCGGGCCTGTTGCTGCTCCTGCTCGGCCGCACGCGAGGCCAGCAGCAACTCAAAATTCACTGTCTGGTCGTGGCTCGTGGCGTTCAGCGCCGCCTCCTGCGATCCAACCGCAAAGGCCGCGAACTGCGTATGGATTACGTAGCGGCCATTCTGCGGGATGGTCATCGACCAGGCGCCGGAAATGTCGGTGGTGGTGGAGTAGCGCTTGCCGGTAAGCGTATTCTGGGCGGTCACCGTTACGCCCGGAAGCGGCGTATTGCCGCTCTTTGCCACGCCATGCAGCCGTCCGCCAACCGGGACCGAAGCTGCCTGGCCAGTTGGGGCTTGCCCCGCTGCGGCCTGCGAGGTCGCGGCCTCAGCCGGCGCGCTGGATACCGCGGCGGATGTGCCGGCGGATGCCGGAACCGGAACCGTAGTCTGCGCCCATGCCGTAAAACCGCCAGCTACAACTATCCCTACCCACACTGCCCACATTTCCGCTCGCCGCATTTACGCTCCCTGGTATTTCGCGCTCGTACTTTGTCTGACGGATTACCGGCATCGAAGGTTTACGACGGAGTTGCCGAAGTCCGGTCGTAAACTCAGACATGGCCACTCAAGAGCCTGCATCCCGGCAATTCCGCCTGGAAGAAATCGCGGCCACAGCCCCCGAAAGCACTCTCGCGCAGGCGCAAGAATTGCTGCTCGAATATGGCCGCTTTGTTGTCGCCCAACCCGGAGCCGCCCGCTTCTGCTTCGGTTCGCTGGAGAAAGAAGCCGCCCGGCTGCCGCTCAGCTACCACGAACAGGACGGCGGCTGCCTGATGGCCCATGCGAACGGCGAGCCGACGGGATTCATCGCCTGGCGCGCGCTGCCGTCGGCTGTCGCCCTCGATGCCTGAAAATTGAAGCGTCTGTGGGTGCGCCATCCTTGAATCGCTTTTTGATTCAAGGGTGGGAGGCAACAAAGATCCGTCTCAACCGTAAGCAATAAGACCGAAAACGCTCTAGCTGCTGATTTGCGCAGTCCTTCTACTGAAGTGCCTGTGAGATGGGCATTTTCTCTGGACATACGGGCCACCCGCACACAACCCATAGGTGCTGCCTGAGTGAAGTAGATGCCCATCTTCAATCAATCTGCGTCAGGCTTTTCCATGTGATCGACGACAAGAGTGAACCCAGGACTTTTCCCCGGTTTCGCTTCAAGTCCGAGATGATCGATTGGCCAGTTGTCCAGCGGGTGGTCAATGTCACGCGAATGCGGATCACCTGATTGCAACATGAAGTCGTAGCGACCTGTGAGTCCTGTCCCATCATGTACTGGGCGGTCTTGTGTTAGATTGGTTAAAAACCATGCTAGATCTTCCATCGTTGCCCCATGGAAGCGCCATGTTGTTCGACCATCGCGCGTTTCTCCGACCATAACGCCGCCACTTTTCAGTTTTACTCCTGATGGAAGTGCGGATCCCGGAGCAGTCGCTTGCAGTTTCGGTCCTTTCTTTCCAATTACCAACTTGTAATCCGGGATTTCTGTCGGCTGCTCATGGATCGCAAGCTTGCAGCGCTCTTTGAGTACAGCCCTCATGGCAGAGCTGAGCAGCTCATGTTTACTGTCTTGATTGCGCCAGGCTGCCAGATCGTCGTCCGAGACGTGGGCGTTTATGTCATACCAGTCACCGTCACCGAACCACTTTGGCGCGTTGATCATAGGAATGCTCGCCCAGGAATTAATGCCCTCAGGAGCATAGGCAATCATCATCATTTGCCAGATAGTCAGCCTTGCAGTGAAACCATCTGCTGTAGGATTAGTATTGCTTAGGGGTACAGGACTGCCATCGTATGGTGACCATCCAGGCTTAACAGGCCGAATGGAAACTACCTCGAACTTGACTTCTTTCTTCTTTCCAGCGTCGCTGCTGGTTTGTTCCACATGAGCAGTATTGCTGCCTTGCGCAGCCGCGGATACGCTCAATAGCGCAGGCCCTAGCGTCAGGCACAAAGATGCCAAGGAAAAACACAAAAACTGCTTGCTGGGCATTCGCTCCATATTGCTTCTCCATCCTTTCAAAATATAATACAAGCGGCGGGTGGCCTAGGTCTGCCCCTCCCCAAAAGCATAGGTGCCCCAAGTCTCGATTTGTCAAGTGCCGAGACATGGGATGTAGGATGTTTGGATGACGAAGGGGCTTGTTCGTTATCAGCAATCCAGAACCTTCCACTTCCTGACCTTCAGTTGTTACCGAAGACTGCCGCTGTTGGGCAAGGCCGCAGCCTACAGCGTCTTCGAACGTGAACTGGAGGTGGTACGGCGGCGCTTTGAGTTTGTAGTCGCGGGCTATGTGCTGATGCCTGAGCATGTTCATTTGCTGTCGGGTGACCGACACCTGGGATCGCACACCCCTCGGCCTACATCGCGCCGAAGCTGCCGTGTCCCTCTTTGCAGAAAATTACCCCCCGCAAGCGCACAATCATCACATGAGTTCGCCTATCGCCAGAAGATCCCCGGCACAACTGCCAGGAATCTGTCCGGCCCGTGCGCTCAGGCACCCCCCTCCCCCCTCCTTTATTTTTTCCAAACCATGAAATCTTGCAGATAATTATTAACCATAATGGAATCAACGCATTTCGAAGACCATCCGCACACTTCAAGGCATGACGGGGGCGGAACGCGCTGCTCGCAAGCGAGCTATACGGAAAAATGGGCTCGGGACCAGGCGCCCCACATTCGCCGCAGTTTCATCAAGGTATTGATTCAACAGAGTTGTGCAAAGTTGACCATCCAATCGCTACTCTTCAAGGCTAGATTCCGCTCAGGAATGTATGGGAGGATTTGCCATCATGCAGGGAAACGAAAAAGTCATTGCCGCGTTGAACAAGACTCTACAGGAAGAGTTCACAGCGCTCAGCCAGTATTTCATTCACTCCGAGATGTGCGAGAACTGGAAATACGACAGTCTTTCCAAATACCTGAAGAAGGTATCGATTGTGGAAATGAAGCATGCGGAAAAACTGATCGAGCACATCCTCTTCCTGGAAGGAACCCCGAATATGACCGGGCCATCGCAAATAAGGGTCGGGAAGACGGTGAAGGAGCAGTTTGAGAATGACCTGAAATCTGAACTCGACGCGGTAAAGTCCTACAATGACGCCGTGAAACTGGCCCGAACCGAGGGAGACAATGGAACTGCTGACCTGTTCACCGCGAATCTGAGGGACGAGGAAGAGCACACCGACTGGCTGGAAGCGCAACTGAGCCAGATCAAGGAAATTGGCTACGAGCGCTATTTGAGCGTGCAGGTGCACGGAGAGTAGCCAGCCGCTCCTGGGATGAGGTTCTGCGATTATCGCCCAGGGCCCAAGGCTCGATTTTGAGACATGGAATAGCAAAAATATCTACCAGGGGTTGTTCACTGTTCAATGGACTCGATCAGCCGCTGCATTCTTTCCTCCTGACGCTCGATGGACTCGACCAGCTTGAACTGTGTCCGGCAGCGATCGAGGTTATGCCCTTCGCGATGCACCTTGAAATACGTGTCGCCCGCCAGGTAGTCCGTGAGGAACCGGATACCAATCTCAAACGTGATCAACTTGCCCGAGAAGGCCAGGTATTGGTTCTCCGCTTTCGTCAAAAAGCCGCCAGCCGAGGCTAGATACCCGCGCACGAGAGCCTCAAACATGGGGAACTGCATGGCCACCCTAGACAGATCTAGCTCGTCTTCCTCCGCCGGGCTCGTCGTGGTGCGCACCATGTCGCCAAAATCGTACAGAGCCAATCCGGGCATGACGGTGTCGAGGTCAACTACACAGACGCCTTCGCCAGTGGCGTCATCGAGCATTACGTTGTTGAACTTGGTGTCGTTGTGCGTGACCCGCTCCGGCAGGCTTGCATCCAGCAGGATACTGACGATGGATTGATGCGCAAGTGCAAAGCCAATCTCCGGCTTTGCCAGAATTGCGCGGCCGGCCACGTCCGAAGCGATTGCCTCCTCCAATGCGATGAATCGCTTCGGCGTGTGATGAAAGTCCGGGATGGTATCGTGCAATCGTGGCGCCGGCAGGCCGGCAAGCAGCTTCTGGAATTGTCCAAACGCCTTGGCCGCTTGAAATGCCTGCTGCGCCGACTCGACGGCATCATAGGTGCGGGCCCTCTCGATAAAGCGATACGCGCGCCAATAACTGCCCTTCTCGTCCACGTGCCAGGCTCGCCCGTCCCGCGCAGGAATGAGTGTAAGCACACGCCGGCTGCAATCCGGCTCACCCGCCGCTTGCGCTGCAAGATGTGCCGTCACGCGCTGGATGTTTTCCATCAGAGCGACCGGATTCTTGAAGATGCTGGTATTGATGCGCTGCAGGATGGCCCGCATCGGCACGCCAGCCTGATTGAACACGGCGCAATAGGAGTCATTGATATGGCCGCTGCCATATTGAGTAGCGCCAAGGAATTCACCGGAAATTTGAAACTCGTGCGCCACCGCTCCGGCATCGTGCTCTTTGTTCATAACCAAAGTCTCTCAGGATAAACACCGTCGCGGATGAGGCGACCTATGCTTTCGACAACGCGGGGGTGGTCCTCGCGGTAGGTAACGCCAAACCATGCATCGTTGGTGCGCAGAATCCTGACTTGCTCCAACCCTGACCGCACTAACTCATTCACCACACTGGGGATATAACATTCCGACCGCGCATCCGAACCTTTAAGTTCGATAAACTTCTGAAAATGCTCTCGTAACTGTTCAAATATCCGTGAAGCAAATCCCCACATATTCATTGAAACAACCTCGTTACCCGTCAGCATGGTCACGTGGCCGGTCGCGTCGGTGTTTCTAGCTAACTCGCCGTCGCGTTGAATGTTCGCGAATTCAACAACTCCTTCGAGAAAGCCGCCGGCACTCACCTGGCACACTCCGCGGGCTACCGAGCCGAATTCCGAGAGCGTATTGCGCAGAACGAAGCCAACCATTGCGTAGTCTGCTGTGCCGGATTGCAACTGCTGCGCCAGCGCTCGATAGCCTTCGGCCCCGTAAAAATCGTCGGCATTGATCACGGCAAACGGCTCGTGTATTGCGCCGGCAGCCATCAGAATTGCGTGCGCCGTGCCCCATGGCTTCGTTCGGCCCTGTGGCACTTTAAACCCCGGAGGAAGTTCGTCGAGTTCCTGAAAGACATATTCAACCGCAATGCGCTTCTCAAACCGCGCACCTACAATCTGCTTGAACGGTTCCTCTATGTCCTTGCGGATGACAAACACCAGCTTGCCGAATCCGGCGCGCAAAGCGTCGTAGATCGAATAGTCGATGATGGTTTCGCCGCCTGGACCAACCGGATCGATCTGTTTCAAGCCGCCATAACGGCTGCCCATGCCGGCGGCCAAAACAAGCAGAGTTGGAGCTATCATCGGTTTCATTTGAGCCAAGTGAAGCCTTCCTTCGCGCCCAAGCTTATCGAGGAGTTACATCGAGCGTAAGCACTTCAAAAGGGGCTAAATGAAACTCATGGGCATCTTGAGCATGAAGCAAAAGGCCGCCGCGGCTTGTGTCCTCTTTCCACGGGCTCTTTGCGGAGTACGCCTGTGCGGCTCCCGGCGGCAATTCAAAAGCATCCTGTAGCTTGATGCTGATCGTCTTCTCCAGATCGCTTGGATTGCGCAGCACGAGGATGCCTTTCTTTGGCGTCCACGACGCCCACCCGTACACCTCAAGCCATGCGGGATCGCCGCCGATCCAGTGCGTGTCCTTCAATACATCGGCGTTGGCGCGCGACCACTTCGCTGCCTCGGCAAGGTCATCCCAATTGGTCTCGGTCAGCAACGACGGAGTAATGTACATTTCCTGGAGTTGCGTGCCTGTGCCGAAGTACGACCGTATCTCATTGCGAAAGTCATTTCCAGGATCCTTATTGAGATTCCTGTGGTCCTTCGCGTAAATCAAGCCATGAAGCATGAGAGAGTTGAGCGGAAACAGAGGTCCATTCTGCACAATGCGTTGATAAGTATCCGCATCGCGATAGGTAATCCAGCGCTCGCGATAGGTCCCCACGCCAGCCGTGGAGTCATCCCAGCCGCCGCGCCAGATGGAGTCCGCATAGATCAGCCAGAAGGGCGAAGGCCATGTGCCGGTTGTCAGATTGATATAGATATCGGGCTTGGCTGTGCGAAGTTCGCCGATCAGGTGGATTGCCGCCGCAAAGTCACTATCGAAACTGCTGCCAGGAAAAACGGAGTCCACATTGCCGGTGCCGTCAAACTTGAACTGGTTCACGCCGTACGTGTGAATCATGTCAAGGCAGACATCCCTAAACGCAGCGTAATACTTTGGGCCGGAGAGCGCGTATCCGCCCCCGGCGACCTCGTATCCGGCAGCTTTCGCAAACTCAATCCGCTCTTGCTTCGGCTTGGAATAGCCGCCCCAGGGCGACATCCACACGCCTGGACTGGCGCCGTACTTTTCGGCTGCCTCCTTCACCGGCGTAAAGCCATTGGGAAATCCATCGTTGAACTTCCATAGCGACTTATGATTGTCCCAGCCATCGTCAAAGAGAAAGGAGTCCAGTTTCACGCCTCGCTTTTGCGTCAACTCACGTCCAAAGGCGTTCACGCGATCCAATGCTCCCGCCTGGTCATAGGACGTGAAATAGCCTAGATCGTACCAGGAGTTATAGTGAAGAAACGTCCTGTAAGGATGCGCACGCTCCCGCTCGACATACGCGAGGAAATCGCGCCGCATCTGCCCGGCCCGCGCAACGCCAATTACCGATGAGTAAGTGATCGACTGACTTGCCCGGAGGGGCAGGTCGCGATCCATCCAGGCGGTTGCCCTGTCTCCAGTAACTTTGCTTTGCGACAGGGGATGCTCGAAGCCTAGAAACAGATTTCCACTCACAATGGGCGAGCCATCTGTCGAGCCGATCACATGCGCTCCCGGAAGGGGCAGATCTACAAGCTCTACCCGGCTGATGGGAACGTCCTTTCCGACAGCAGCGATAGTGAGGGTCTGCCTGAGATAAGACGAGCCATCGAGAAGAATGAGCGACCACACCACGCGCAGCGAATGGTCACTGCTTTCCAACGGAACGTCGAATTCTTCGCCACGAAGTCTGTCGGCAAAACGGGATGCATCCGGCCGCGCGGCGAGTTCGAGCCGGGCGATCTGGCCGGTGACATTCAGGTTGCCGGCGTCATAGACACTTCCATTTTTCAGGAGGATTGCGAAGGGCGCATCAACGCGAAGTTCCGTCCCATGCAGGCGGTCCATGACGACCAAACTGTTCACTTTGCCCGCCGCAACAGCCCACTTCGCGCCGATCGCGCGATTTACGAGTTGGAAGCTGTCTCCAGTCTGTGCTGCGATGGCGCGCCCAGGTTCCAAGTCTCGCGGGGCGCTCGCCGCGTGGATCGATCCGGGGAGCAGTGGCAACGATAGAACCAGGCCAAATGTCGTATTCCAGAATGCTTTTCGAGGGTACATTACCTTTATCCTTTTGTTCGCTTGGCAATCTCTACAGCGGCGAGTGTTAGTGTAGCGCTCGGCAGTACGTTCTTGCGACTGCCCTGCTCAGCACAGCAACCGCAGCTTGCAGGCCCTCGGCTGGCACGTTTTATAAAGCGTGCCCCATGCCTTAATTCCGAGCCTCGAACTCTCGCTATCAACAGATATCCGCACGGGCCAGCGCCCGTCTTGCAATATGAGCCCCGTATGTGAGCACCATCACATCACAGCAAGGGATAGCATTTTACTATCCCAAGCATGACAGCAGCAACCCTGATTCTGATTGCGCCATGCTCTCTCCTGTTGGGCGCCGCGCTGCAGATACTCGTAGCGCGACTCTGTTCCGCTCGAACGAAGGGAACACTGGCTGTTCTGGCCTGTTTGCCGGCAGTGCTCGCCGTGGTCGGCACTGTGCGGCTGGTTCAGGCAGGACAAGCCGTCGAACTCAATCTGTTTGAATGGGATGGGCCGCTCGCCCTGGTCTTCCACGTGGACGCTCTCAGCGTCTTTTTTGCGTTTATGGGCTCAGGACTCGGCGCAGCCGTGCTCCTTTATTCCATCGGATACATGGCGCACGACAAGGCCGCGACCCGCTTCTACTGCTCGATGCTGATCTTTATTGGCAGCTTCGTGGGGTTGGTCTACAGCGCCAACCTCTTCATCTTCTACCTCTGCTGGGAAGTAATAGGGCTCTGCTCTTTCACTCTGGTGGGCTTCTGGTACACCAACCGCGAGGCCGTTCATGGCGCGCGCAAGGTGTTGCTGATGACCCACATCGCCGGATACGGCCTGCTGGCTGGCATCCTGGTCGTCTATCACCGCACCGGCAGCGCGCTGTGGACCGATCCGGCTGTGGCGCGCAGCTTTACCGGCGGCGTCTTTGTGCTGATGCTGGCCGCGCTGGTGGCCAAGAGCGTGCAGGTGCCGTTGCACACCTGGATTCCCGAGGCGATGGCCGCGCCAACCCCGGTGAGCGCCCTGCTTCATGCGGCCTGCTACGTGAAGGCTGGCGTTTACTTGGCCGCGCGCATGCACAGCTTTGGCGTTTGGCCGGCGGCCTGGGGCGGAACGCTGGTCTGGATTGGCACAGCCACCATGGCGGTCGGTGTAATGTACGCCATGGTGCAAACCGACCTGAAACGCATGTTGGCCTTCTCAACGGTCAGCCAAATTGGCTACATGATGATGGGCATAGGAATCGGCACGCCGCTGGCTATTACCGCGGGGCTGCTCCACTGCCTCAATCACGGATTCTTCAAGGGCGGGCTGTTTCTGACAGCCGGCTCGGTGCAGCACGCGGCCGGCACGCGCGACATGAACCAGCTTGGCGGCCTGGCGCAGCGGATGCCGCACACTACGCTGGCGTGGCTCATCGGCGTGGGCAGCATGATGGGCATACCGCTGATGAGCGGTTTTGTCAGCAAGTGGATGCTCTATGCGGCGGCATTGCAGGCCGGATGGGCCGTTCCCGCCATGGTGGCCTGGGCGGTCAGCCTGGGCACGGTCTTTCTTTGCGCCAAGGCAACCAGCGCGGTGTTTCTGGGGCCGCTGACCGAGGCGACCAAAGACGCCCACGAGGCTCCACCCACCATGGTATGGGGAATGGGGCTGATGGCCGCCGGCAGCATCGTTTTGGGCATTGCGCCGCAGTTGGCCGTCAACTACTTCCTCAATCCCATCCTGGCCGCGCTGGGCCTCGGAGCGGGTGTGCAGATGACCTGGTTTGGGCTCTTCTCCAGTGCGGGCAGCTTTTCAACCACGGGCGGCCTGGTGCTGGCCCTGGTCTCGCTGGTTTTGGGCGGCGCCATCTACATCATTGCCTACGTCGCGCGATCGGCTACGGTGACTGCCACGGCTGGTGGCGTGCCTGCAATGGCTGGCGCCGGCGGCGGAATCTTTACCGGCGGAGAACCACTTGGGAGCCAGGGACGACTCACGGCGGGCGACTTCTCCGACATTTTCCTGCAAAACTGGCATGAATTCTTTCGCTGGTCGAATGTGGATGCTGTTTATCTGGGCGTCTGGGGCGGCTTGCAGGCTGTTTCGCGCGTGCTGGGCGTGGTTGTTTCTTGGATGGAGCGCCGGGCGTTGGCGCTGGTGATTGTGCTGACGGCGGCGGTGTTCGCGCTCATCCACTTCGCCGGCCTTATCGCTCCAGCGGATGTGGGCTTTTTTGCGATTGTTCCGATTTCTCCGCTCCTGACCACGGCGATTGAAATGGCAGCGCTCGGCCTTTTGTTTGCATCGTTTGTCGCTGGCTCTAAGGGGCGGATTCCACTTTGGCCCTTTATTGCAGTGGTGAGCTGTTTAAGTATCGGCGGACTGGTTGTAGACTACTTCCCGACACTGCGCCTGGTTTTACTTGAAGCCTCGGCCTTCCTGACCGTCGTCCTTGTCTGGCTCTTAGCGAAGAACAAGCAAGCGAAATACATCTATCTGACCGTTGTGCTTGTTTCAGCCATCTGCGCCATTGGCAGCGAGGTCTTATCCGGCGACATCGCCGTTGCGTTGCTGGTAACCGGCATCGTAGTCAAACTCGCGGCCATTCCAATGCTCTTTTGGCTGCTCTCGTTGGCTGACGAACTACCGGCTCTTGTTCTAGGCCTCATTGTTTCGGTTGTCGATATGGCGGCCTTCGGCGAGTTTTTTATTCGCGCTCAGAAGACGCAGATATTCTTCGTGCATCAGCCACTGCTGGTATGGATCGCTGCCCTGACCAGTTTCAGCGCGGCACTTCTTATGCTCTCGCAAAAGAGCTTGAAACGCCTGCTGGTGCTTTCGACAATCGAGGACGCCGGTTTCCTTTTGCTCGGGGTGAGTTATTACTCGGTGCTGGGAATTATCGGCGCGATCTTTGCCGCCGCAACTCACGCCCTAGCCAAAGCGCTTCTATTCATTTGCCTCAGCGGCCCCGAAGCCGACAGCGCGCTCGACGGCGAACCAAAGGCTCTTGCCGTTCGCTACCCTGTCAGCGCCTTTGGTTTCCTCTTCGGGATGCTGGCCATGCTCGGCATTCCGCCCATGCTCGGGTACCTGGGCCGCTGGAGGCTCTATGAGACCGCATTGCAAATCTCGCCGATTTTGCTGGCGGTCTTCATCCTCTCTTCGGTGTTTGCTCTGATTGCATACGTATTGGCGCTGACGCGCGTATGGTGGGGACCGGCGAGCAACCCCGATCCGCCGCCCTCCGATCCTACGCCTCTGAATTCTCCGCATCCAATCATTCGAGAGCCGCTTCTGTTGCAGGCCACCATTGTTGTGCTCGCCGGTTTGCTGCTGCTGGCCGGGGTATGGCCGAACGCTTTGCAGATGCTGCAAGGGGGGAGACCATGAACCTCTGGAATCGATTGATGTGCTACAGCCGGCGGCACAGCCCATGGCTCTTCCACATGAACTCGGGCAGTTGCAACGGCTGCGACATCGAACTCATTGCCAGCCTCACCCCTCGTTACGACGCCGAGCAGTTGGGAGTGCGCCTGGAAGGCAGCCCGCGGCACGCCGATATTCTGTGCATCACCGGCCCTGTGACCCGCAATTCAGTGCAAGCCGTCAAAACCGTCTACGGCCAGGTTTGCGGGCCTAAGGCCGTGGTGGCCATCGGCTCCTGCCCGGCGACGACCAATGTCTTCATTGACAGCCGCACGCTTGACGGGCCACTCAACCGGCACATCCCGGTCGATGTCTTTGTGCCCGGCTGCCCGCCCCGTCCCGACGCCATCATACAAGGAGTGGCAAAGGCGGCCGAAATCCTGGCGAACAGAGCCGCGAAGAAGCCCGCGGCCGCATCGGAAACCAGTGAGGTCCAGCCATGAATCTAACCACTGCCCTCGCCCGCCTGCTCATCTTTCCCGGACTTCTGTTTGCCGTTCCTGCTGCGTGGTTCTTTCTCTGGGTCGAACGCAAATCGGTTGCCCTCATGCAGGGCCGCATCGGACCTCCGTTCATGCAACCCTTCTTCGATTTCATCAAACTGTTGGGCAAAGATACACCTCCTCGCAACGGAATTAGCGGCCTGCTGATGAAGGCATGGCCGCTGATTGCGGTTTCAGCGGCGGCTGGCGCGGTTGGCCTGCTGCCTGTGTTGCCCTCCTCGGGCGGCTTCGAGGGCGATCTGATTCTGCTGTTGGCGCTGCTTGAAGTTCCCTCGATGTGCATCATCGCCGCGGGCTTTTCTTCGCGCTCCATCTTTGGCGAAATCGGCTCGGCGCGCGAAGCTGTCCTGAGCGTTTCCTATAATGTCGTCTTTCTTCTAGCCATCGTTTCCATTGCCGCCTCGCAACACACCTTCCGGCTTGAGGCTCTGGCGCAACTGCCGGCCTCGCCGCTGCACTGGCTTGGCGTAGCGGCAATCCTGGTCTGCCTGCCCGCCAAGCTGCATATCAATCCCTTCTCTTTGCCCAACGCGGAGCAGGAGATCTACTCCGGCCCGATGACCGAGTACGCTGGGCCTGAGTTGGCCATGTGGGAGCTGTCGCATGGGCTGGAGTGGGTTGCGGCCACCGGATTGGTGGCCACACTGGCCGCTCCCCATCTCGCCGCCTGGTGGCTTGCCGCTCTCGTCTTTGTCGCGCTCTCTTTCGCGGTTGTGCTGCTGTTGTCGGCGGTGGCGGCCGCCACTGCCCGTCTGGCAATCGACACCACGGTGCGCTTCTACTGGCAATGCACCCTGATTTTCGCGGTTCTGGCCGTTTCCTCCGCGCTCTTCATGAGGTTTAGATCATGAATATTCTGACCATGCTGTGGAAGAACCTGTGGGGCGGCTCCCGGACCATGATCTTCCCTGCCCGCCCCAAGGTGGCCAAAGGCTTCCGCGGACGGGTGCGGTTCGATCCCACGCTTTGCACGGGCTGCGCGCTGTGCAGATTTCGCTGCACTGCGCGAGCCATTACGTACAGCGCCGGCAAAGGTGAATTCAACTGGAGCTACGATCCCGGTCAATGCACCTTCTGCGGGCGTTGCGTTGAAGGCTGCAAGGCCCATGCGCTGAGCCAGGAGACTGCATGCCCGCCTATCTATCTCTCCATTGGCGAATTGAAAGAGTCTTACACCATTACCCGCAAACCGCCTGTGCGCAAGACCGGCGGGGCCGCTCCGCCAGCCGATGACGGGGCGGCACGGGGCTCTGCATCTGGAGGCGCACAATGAGCTTGACTGAGACCGTACCGGAAAAGAACTTGCTTGCAAGCATCCAGCAGACGCTGGGCATCGCGGAACCCTGGGTCGAGAAAGGCGGCGTGCATTGGCTCGCTTCCGACGCATTGAATGTGCGCGAACTGGCCAAAGCGATGAATGCGGCCAAGGCCCGCTTTGTCACCATCACCGCGTTTGAGCTGCCCGGCAAAGAAGGTTCTCGCCTGGAGTACCATTGGGATCTCGACGGCCAGTTGCTGGGATTTCCCTTTCTGCTCCCCGGCAACTCCATCGAAAGCGGCAAGATCGAGAGCATTTACGACCTGTGCGAGGCAGTCGACTGGATAGAGCGCGAGATTCACGAAGGCTACGCGGTGGACTTTCTGGGGCGCGAATACGAACCGCTGCTTCTGCGCCAGGGAGGAAAGCCGGGAGTGAACCTGCGCGAGGAGGCCAAATGAGCTACAAGATTCCCATGGGACCGTACCACCCGGCGCTGGAAGAGCCCTACAAGCTGGACCTGATCTGCACCGGCGAAACCGTCTCCGACGCCAAGCTGCATATCGGATTCAACTTTCGCGGCATCGAGCATCTGGCCGAAACCCGCAATTATATTCAGGTCATCGCGCTGATGGAGCGCGTCTGCGGCATCTGCTCGAACATCCACACACTCACACTTTGCCAGGCAATGGAGCAGTTGACCGGCCTGACCCCGCCCCCGCGCGCCCAATATATTCGCGTAGTCGTGGCGGAGTTGGAGCGCCTCCACTCCCACGTGCTCTGGGCCGGCATCGCAGCCAAGCTCATGGGCTTCAAGACCATGTTCATGACCTGCTTTGAGCTGCGAGAGAAGGTCATGGACGTGCTCCAGGCAATCTCTGGCAATCGCGTCAACTACTCGATGAACCGCGTCGGCGGGGTCAATCGCGACATCGAGGATCCGCTGGCGGTGCTGGCCATGGTTGAGGCGCTAGAGCGCGAGATGGTGCGCAAGGTCATCCCCATCTTTACCACCAGCACAACGGCGCGGTTGCGCTGTGCCGGCATCGGAGTTCTGACCCACGATAAAGCCGTCTCCTGCGGCGTTGTGGGGCCCACGGCACGCGCCTCGGGGCTGCCGCAGGATTTGCGCCGCGCCGCGCCCTACGCAGCCTACTCTGAAATGGAATTTGACGTGCCGGTACAGCAGGACGGCGATGTCCGCGCTCGCCTGCTGGTGCGCGCGCTCGAGATTATGGAGAGCTGCCGCATTCTTCGCCAGGCACTCGCCAAAATGCCCCCCGGCGAGGTACATACGGGAACCGTCAAGTTCGCCTTCACCACCGGCACGGCCACCAGCCGCGTCGAGGCGCCGCGCGGAGAAGTCATGTACAGCGTCTCCTGGGTAAGGGATTCCTGGAACCCCAGCCGCGTGCATGTGCGCACGCCAACCTATGCCAACATGCCGGCCATCCGCTGGATGGTGATTGGAGCCCGGCTTGCGGATACACCCTTGATCCAGGCCTCCATCGACCCTTGTTACTCATGCACCGACAGGTAGCGTTGCAGATTGACATCCAAGCGCATTCCGGCGTGTAATTGAAGTGTTGGTTGTGGTGAAGGAGTTCACCCTTAACCGCTGTCCCCTCAGCTTGGCCGGACAGATGATGACTCCTGACAGGGGCGCCTGTCGCGGAGTCATATCCCGGCGAGATCCCCGAGTACAAACTTTAGGAGCATGAGTCCATGGCGAATACATGGGTTCTGTCAGCGGTGTGGGTGGGCCTCGCATTGTTTGCAACCTTGCTTGCAATCTGGTTTCGCGTTGCCACGGCGCTGTCTGAGATCGTCGTCGGCACCGTAGCCCAACTGGTCATCGGCGCATTTCTAGGCACGGGCGGCTTGCTCGGCAGCACGCAGTGGGTCACTTACCTGGCCGGGACCGGAGCCATCGTCCTCACCTTCCTGGCGGGCGCGGAACTCGACCCTGTCATCTTCAAGACAAAATGGCGCGAGGCGCTGCTGGTGGGAATGGCCGGGTTCATTGGGCCGTTTCTGGGCTGCACGCTCGTTGGGCACTACGTTCTTGGCTGGAGTATGCGCTCCAGTTGGCTCTGCGGCGTGGCGCTTTCTACAACCTCGGTTGCCGTGGTCTACGCGGTCATGCTGGAACTGGGCTTCAACGTCACCGACTATGGAAAGTCGATCCTCGCGGCCTGCTTCGTTAACGACCTTGGAACCGTCATTGCCCTGGGCTTGATCTTCTCGCCCTTCACGTTGAAAACCCTGATATTTGTCGCCGTCTGCATCGTCGTATTCGCCTTCCTGCCCTTTCTCACCCGGTGGTTCTTCAAGAAGTACGGCGGCCGCGTCTCCGAACTCGAAACCAAGTACATTCTTTTTCTCCTGTTCTCGCTCGGCGGGCTGGCGGTCTGGGCCGGGAGCGAAGCTGTCCTCCCCGCTTACATGGTCGGCTCAGTGCTGGCCGGAACGGTGGGCAAGGACAATATGCTTGTTCGCCGCCTGCGCACTCTCACCTTCGGGCTGCTAACGCCGTTCTATTTCATTCGCGCCGGATCTTTTGTCTCCGTGCCCGCTCTGGTTGCCGCTCCGGCCACATTGCTCATCCTGTTTCTGGCGAAGATGGCATCGAAAACCGCGTTTGTCTTTCCGGCAGTGCGCGCGCACAACCACGCCGGACACGCCGGAACCTACTACACGCTCATGATGTCCACCGGTCTCACCTTTGGCACCATCTCAGCGCTCTTCGGCCTCAACCACCAGATCATCTCCCAAGCCCAGTACTCATTTCTGGTCGGCGCGGTCATCGCCAGCGCCGTGCTTCCCACGCTGGTTGCCAACACTTTCTTCCTGCCCCGGCACTTGCTCCCCCACAAGACTGCCGACGGCAGATCTCCGTTGCCCGTCCAGGCGGCCGTGACCACGGGAGAAGAAGCATAGCCGAAGAATGGGAAAATATCGCTGATCAGCCTTAGCTTCTGGTTTTCGTTTGGGGGTGAGCACGCCGGTAGGTACCGCGCTCACCCAGCGCACTCGAACACGTCCCCGGAAACACTGTAACCTGAACAAGAGGAGAAAGGCATTGCAGAAATACCTGCTCATCGCCGCCGGTGGCGCGCTTGGCTCAATCGCCCGGTACTGGGTCGGCTCCACGATTTCCAGCCGTATGGGAATGAGATTTCCCTACGGCACTCTCGTGGTCAACATCACGGCGTGTGTGCTGATCGGCTTTTCGCTCACCTACCTGGGCAGGCGAGCCGATCTGAGCCCTGCCTGGCGATTTTTCATTCCCATCGGCTTCATTGGCGCATACAGCACCTTCTCAACCTATGAGTGGGAGACGCTTTCCACCCTGCGTTCAGGAGCTTTCCTGCTTGCGGCTCTCTACGCTGCCGGCAGTTTTGCTTTGGGAGTTGTTGCCGTCTGGGGCGGTTCCTGGCTGGCGGAGATCGTCGCCTAAAAGCGCATTGGCCCTGAGCCCGTATCGTTCTCGCTTGCAACTTCTCACCGAAAAGTGCTTCAATCCTTCCTTGTTCAATCTTGGCTTCATGGAACGGGTTGTGCCCACCAGGGAGGAATCATGCTGAATGCGGGCAAGGCGATCAAAGTCTCGATCTATCTGAGCGATGGAGCCACTCATCACGGGGTTCCGGTCTACTCCAGCATCCTCGATTTCCTGTTTTTCCGCGGCATTGCCGGCGCTACGGTAATGAAAGGAATTGCTGGATTTGGCGCCGATCACCACATGCACTCCTCGAATTTCGTCGAAATCTCAGACCGGCTGCCCATCAAAATCGAATTCATTGAGACGCGCGAAAGGGTCGAAGCTCTCCTGGGCAAGCTGGAGGAGTTGGCCGGCACAGGGTTGATCGAGATGCAGGAAACCACGGTGGCCAAGCCGGCACAGGTCTCGAAGCACCGGAATTTGCCGCTTCCCGCCCACCTCAAGATCGAGGGCAAAGCCCAGTTGATGCGCATCTACGTGAGCGAAGAGGACCGCTGGAAAGACAAACCGCTCCACGAAGCCCTGGTGGCGGCAATGCGCGCCAACGACATTGCCGGAGTCACGGTTTATCGCGGCATCCTCGGCTACGGAGCGCATCGCCGGGTGCATAAAGACACTCCGCTGCTCTCCTCCCACCACGGCTCCATCATGCTCTCAGTCGTCGATACCGCCGAGAAGTTGCACGCCTTTTTGCCTATCGTGGACCGGATGGTGGAAGAAGGCCTGGTGGTCTTCTCTGACGTGGACATCATCAAATATGCTTATCGTGCGCTCGATGCTGAACCGGGCGCGGCGTCATCGGAATCCAAAGACGTTGCCGAATGGGTGGAGGACCGACCATGAAAGAAGAGTTTCCCGCTCGCATGCTGCGTGTCCACTTTGGCGAGGACGACAGATGGCACGGCAAGCCTCTCCATGAAGCCATTCTGACCAAATGCAAGGAATTGGGCATAGCTGAAGCCATCGCCTACAGGGGCATTGAGGGTTACGGAACCGCCAGCAGAATTCGTCACGCCAACCATTGGCCGCTCTCGAAGGATGCGCCAATCCAGTTGAGCATCATCGACACGGAAGAGCAGATCGCCAAGCTGGTTCCCTTCCTGGACCTCATGATCGAGGAGGGGCTGGTCGCAACCTCGACCGTTGAAGTCGTCCGCTACTCACGGACTTCAGCCGAGGTTGCCAATCAGTCGTAGGGCCTGCGAAAAACGCTCAAACTACGGCACGGACGTGAAGGGTGAGGCCGGCAGCCCCTCGCCGTTGAAGAGGTTGCACTGCGGGCTGTTGGCCCAGCCGTAACGCACAAAGACCGGCTCGGCAACCGATGGACTCGTGACCACCACGGTAGCGCCTTCGATGGTGGCCGTGGCCGGCGAGAACTTGCCGTCCGCTCCCGCAACCTCAAACCCCGTCACCGTGCCGCCCTTTGCCGTCAACCCTTTGGCATGGTCAAACCAGGCGCGAATCGCAGTCCCTTCCGGCGTTGCCTGCCGGTAGAGCGGACCGTTGTACTCGATGGCCTCGCCGTAGCTGAGAGCGCGCGCGGCACGGGCCAGCCGCAGGCCCACATCCACCTTGTCCGTTGGGTGTACGTTGCTCGGGTCGCCAATGTCGATGGTCACCGCCATGGCCGTGTTGCGCAGTTCCAGAGTCTTCAACTGCTGCTCGCGAATGGTGGCCCAGTCCTCGATCGGAGTGGATATGAAATTGGAGATCTGGACGTAGAGGAAGGGAAAGTCGCCCTCGCCCCACTGCCGCCGCCAATCTTCAATCAACGTGCGAAATAGACGGTTATAAAGCGGTGCTCTCTCCTGGATGCTGTTGCTCTCGCCCTGGTACCAGATCACTCCGCGAATGGGAAACGGCGTCAGGGGCGCAATCATTCCGTTCCACAGCAGGCCCGGTCCCCACATAGCCAACTGCGGATGCCAGGGAAACTGCGGCTCCGGCTTGCCCTGCGCCCTGGCTTCCGCGCGCTGCCGCTGCTGGTCCTTGT
>Ga0224529_1000452_pt1 | contig 30224 bp, 27 predicted proteins | sample CBST50metaG_FD_179893 | JGI IMG/M metagenome (GOLD analysis project Ga0224529, IMG submission 179893) | Peat soil microbial communities from Stordalen Mire, Sweden - C.B.S.T50 | ecosystem: Environmental > Terrestrial > Soil > Wetlands > Peat | place: Sweden: Norrbotten County, Stordalen Mire...
GATCATGGTGGAGAGCCCGATCGCCGAATCCATCGAGTAGCGCCCACCCACCCAATCCCAGAACCCGAACATGTTGGCCGTATCGATGCCGAACTTTCCGACTCCTTCGGCATTGGTTGAGACGGCGACAAAATGTCTGGCAATCGCCGCAGAGTGCTTTAGTGTCTCCAGTGCCCAGGCACGAGCCGTGTGCGCGTTGGTCATCGTCTCAAGAGTTGTAAAAGTCTTTGAGGAGATGATAAAGAGCGTCTCCTCGGCATCCAAGTCGCGCGTCGCCTCGGCGATGTCTGCGCCGTCAACATTAGAAACAAACCGAAAAGTCAGATCGCGCTGAGAATAATGGCGTAGAGCTTCGTACGCCATGACGGGCCCAAGATCGGAGCCGCCGATACCGATGTTGATGATATTGCGGATCGGTTTTCCGGTATAGCCTTTCCAGTCACCGCTGCGCACGCTGTTGGAGAACACGGCCATTCTGTCGAGAACGGCATGCACCAGTGAGACCACGTCCACCCCATCGACGAGAATCTCCTCTCCGATTGGAGCGCGCAATGCCACATGAAGAACCGCCCGCTTCTCGGTGACATTGATCTTTTCTCCTCGAAACATCGCGTCGATTCGCGAACGCAATCCAGACTCTTCGGGAAGTTGCAGAAGCAGCTTCACTGTCTCGTCGGTGATCCTATTCTTGGAATAATCGAGGTAGATGCCTGCAGCCTCAATCTTAAGGCGTTCCCCCCGTGTTGGATCGTGTGCGAAGAGATCTTTGAGATTGAGAGTGCGATTCGTTGCAGCATGGGCCTCAAGGGCCTTCCATGCCTTGCTTCCTATGAGTGACCTACTGGCTTCCGTCATGTTCACTCCACTTTCGATCGATCATTATATTGAGGGCCCGAGTCGCATCTCGCATCCGTTCTGGCCTGCCTGGCGGCTAAGACGCATTCGCGCAAACTTACCAACATGAGGAGAATCGGAATCGAATTCATCGTCAACATCGGGCCACAACATCCTCGTAATCTTTGAATATCCAAGTCGTGCGCGTGATCAGAATTTCATCCGCACACTTGCGTGGCCGTCCGTTATTGCTCATGTATCTTTCGTGCCTGATCAGTCCATCCTTCAGTTGCTGGCCGGTGGGCGAACGATCGCCACGGAGCATCCAGCTCGACGAGCGACCGACTCCGCCACGCTGCCAAGTAGGAAGTCGCGGATGCTCCTGTGCCCATGCGAACCGACCGCTATGAGATCGGCATGCCATTCGGACGCTCTGACGAGAATGGTCTCTGTTGCATCTCCAGTCAGGACCTCGGCTTGTGCCGTAAATCCCCCTCTGCGCAGCTCGCCCGCAATCCGCTCGACCAATGCACGAGCTGGCTGAATCTGCCCTTCCAACTCGGGAGCGTAATCTTGAGCCATCTCAGGCGGAGGCACGGGCTCGACCGGTTGCAGCACATGTAGAACCATGACCTCCGTATTCTCATGCCGGATCCCGGCCACCACAGCGCGAAACAGATTTTCAGCAAACCCTGAATTGTCGACTGCCATTAGGACTCTCATGGCTCCTCTTCCTTTACCCGCAATGGACTGGGCTGCCATGCGCCCTTCAGCGACATATGCAGCATTCTTTGCGGAATCCTCTGTGGATGGGACGCCTCTTCAGACTGGGACAGGCGCTCTCCCACGATGTCGCAAGTATCGAAGAGGACAGCTTAGGAATGCAGGTCACAATTGATCATCAGAGATAGCCGCTATCTACCTGGCGGGATTCACTATGCCGTCCTCCAGAAAAGGGCTGGCGCGCGGCACTTAAGTGTGCAAGAGAGAACAGTCTTTGTCCTTATTAGAGAGAACAATGGGCACTTGCCGAGAGTATGGTCCGGCGAGGATACCGTCATGTCTGAACGTCGCGCTTTGCAGTCCATCCCGACAAAGATACTGTTGCCTATCGACTTCAGCCCATCGTCCCAAGCGGCTTTAGAGACGGCGGCCGACTTAGCTTTACACTTCCATGCCGAACTCTTCCTTGTCAATGTCCATCCACTCTATTCGACCTTTACGTCCGAATATGCTGTTCCCCAGGTGCAGTTTCAACAGGAGGAAAAGACGCGTTCTGAGCAGCATCTGGCGAAGGTTCGAGTCGTTCTCGACAAAAAGGGAGTGAAGGCAGGTTTCAGTGTCGAAGTCGCGAATGACATCGCGGGATGCATCATGGAAGTGGCGGAGCGCGAGCATGTCGACCTCGTAGTGATTTCGACGCACGGCATCTCCGGCTGGCATCCACTCGTGTTTGGATCGATTGCCGAGAAGGTCATTAAGCTTGTGCAGTGTCCGCTCTTGCTTCTTCGCTCAGCCAAGCCGGAAACCGGCGTGAAAACCCCATCGGCTCGCTCTATGGAATGGTGGTAGGGCGCCTAGTAGTAAGGATTAGATCAACAAGGCGAGGTGGAGGATAGTTAGATGTCGAGGAACTGGAATGATGCTGCCCCACGAGGAACGAGAACACCCATGTTCCAGATTGGACGGTTCTTGTTGCTGGCCGCATTGGTAATCGCTCTTTTCCTGCTTGGCCAAAGTATGGTGCAGCATCGCTTCTTTCGCGGCGGTCGCATAGACCCGTACGGCCACCTAAGGCAGTAATAAGTGATAGCGCGACTCTGATTGCGGTCCGCAGGAATGCCTAGCTACCCGTTCCTTGGTCTTACAAGCACATCCATGCGGTTTATTGAGAGGGCATGTGCCGTTCTCGCGCTGAGCCATTGGCGCACAGATGTGGCAGGCCAAATCAGCATTTTCTAAATCAGGCTCCTTAGTTGACCGGTTCAAGTAAGCCCGGAGTATGTGATGCTCCATAAACTTCCCCACCAACATTCGTTGACAATGCAATGTGGTGCCGGTCGAGAAGGGTTCCACTGCCCATTAGGGCGAGCCTGTGCATACGCAAGCACCAGTTTCACAGTACATCGAGGGCTCGAACAAATGGCTGAGGTGAGCTTATTCCCCAGAAGACTCGAAGGAGAAACAAGCAGGCACGACTCAGAATTCTCCAGCACTCGCATGCGCCAGACAAAGAACAGCACCCTAGCGTCCTCGCCCCTCGGCCCGATCGGCAATTACGCTTGTCACCTGCCACCCATTTCACTTTATCGGCGCAGCCCCGCAGAGGTTTGTGGTGCATGCGTATCAGGAATAAATGCGTTGGAATGGAGACGGATAACACGCAAATCTCTAGCGCGGCGCGATTGACCATCGGCGGCCGTCCGAACCCCAACTCCTTCCAGCTAGGGAAGAACAAGTCTTAAATGGCCCTGCGACGTCGAAGGGGGAGCAAAACAGACCAGATATTGATGGCAACACGGTTCATCGTGATCAAAGGAGAGAGTGCCCATGCCTGAACAATTTGAGAATCCAGAAGTGACAAAGCTCAAAAACGAGTCAATCTCCGACCCAGCAGCAACGAAGCGGGCTGAAGACGTTGCCAAAAAAGCAGCGGAGCATGCTTCGCACACGGAGCAGCGTTACGATCAGGACCACTCGATCATTTCCAAATAGAGATGATCTAGAGCCCTCGATATTCAAGCAAGCCGTAGGTCCGAGCACGATTCCTCGGCCCAACCTCTCTTGCCACCAATCCGATTGAGCATTAGGGCATCGATGTTCCTCCGGGTTTTCCCGCCCGATACCCTTCTTACCGATCAAAGGCTTCCACCAGAGTTGGGAGACCTGAATTGAGGCTACCGTGGCAGCCGGACTCCAGAATGAAGCGAAATCTCCGAATCTCGGATCGATCGTCTCGGTGCGCGGCGGCGTTGTCGATGTGAGATTTGATCGCCGCCTGCCCCCGATCTTCTCCGTACTGCACGCTGGAACAGAAGGCAAGATCATCGTCGAAGTCATGGCCCAGCTCGACGCTACCCTGGTTCGTGGCATTGCGTTAACGCCGACTGAGGGTCTTGCCAGAGGAATGCAGGTTGAAGATTCAGGCAAGCCGCTCGATGTGCCGGTCGGCAAGGAAATCATGTCGCGGATGTTCGACGTATTCGGCTCCGCCATCGACCGCAAACCTCCGCCGCAGAATGTCCAATGGCGGACAATACATCGGAAGCCCCCGGCACTGTCGGAGCGTTCGACAAAGTCCGAGATTTTCGAAACGGGTATCAAGGCAATCGATGTGCTCGTGCCACTGGAGCGTGGAGGCAAGGCTGGATTGTTCGGTGGCGCGGGTGTCGGGAAAACTGTACTTCTCACCGAGATGATCCACAACATGATCGGCCATCAGCAGGGCATGAGCATTTTTTGCGGCATCGGCGAGCGTTGCCGCGAGGGCGAAGAACTCTATCGCGGCATGAAAGACGCCGGTGTCCTGAAAGATATGGTGATGGTCTACGGCCAGATGAACGAACCGCCAGGCAGCCGGTTTCGTGTCGGCGCAGCAGCCCTGACCATGGCCGAGTATTTCCGCGACGATGAACATCGAGACGTACTTCTGTTGGTCGACAACATCTTCCGCTTTATTCAGGCCGGCATGGAAGTCTCCGGCCTTTTGGGTGAAATGCCTTCAAGGCTCGGTTATCAGTCAACCATGGGGACCGATCTGTCGGGCCTTGAAGAACGCATTGCCAATACGCATGCCGGAGCCATCACTTCGATCCAGGCTGTTTACGTGCCGGCGGACGATCTGACTGACCCTGCCGCGGTACATGTCTTCTCTCACCTTTCGGCATCCATTGTCCTGTCGCGCAAACGGGCGAGCGAAGGACTCTATCCAGCGATCGATTTGCTCCAGTCCAGTTCGAAAATGGCCACGCCAGGCATTGTTGGCGACCGGCACTACAACCTTGCGCAGGAGATTCGCCGCACTCTGGCACAGTACGAATCCCTCAAGGACATTGTAGCCATGCTTGGCATGGAACAGCTCTCTCTAGATGATCGGAACGCCGTTGCACGGGCTCGCCGGTTGGAACGTTTCCTGACACAACCCTTCTTCACTACAGAACAGTTCAGCGGAATGAAGGGTAAGCTTGTGAGCCTGAAAGACTCACTGGATGGATGCGAACGCATTCTCCGCGACGAGTTCAAGGACTACCCCGAGAGCGCACTCTATATGATCGGCGCGATTGGAGAGGCCAAGAAGCCGGAGGTAAAACAACCGGAGGAGAAGAAGCCCGAAGCGAAGCAGCCGGAGACAAAGAAGGACGAAGCGAACAAACCGGAGGCAAAGCGGCCCGAGACAAAGAGGTCGAACGAGAACGAGCCGGAAACTCAGAAAGCCGATCCTCAATCAAAAGCCGCGAATGCGAGTCCTCATGAATCTTAGAATCCTGCTCCCTTTTGGTGTCTTCGCTGAGAAAGCCGATGTATTGCGCGTCGTTGCAGACACCACCGATGGGTCCTACGGTCTGCTGCCAAACCGGCTCGACTGCGTTGCCGCCCTGCTGCCCGGAATTCTCACGTACGAAGCGAAAGATAGTGGCACGGTCTATGTCGGGATTGATCAAGGCGTGCTGGTGAAGGCGGGCGCTCAAGTGACAGTATCCGTGCGTCGCGCCATCGGCGGATCTGATTTGGGACAACTCAAGGACGCTGTCGAGCGCGACTTCTTGAAGCTCGACGAACAGGAGCGCAACGTCCGCGCCGCGGTCGCGAAGATGGAGAGTGGTTTGATGGGGCGCCTGGCGGAGTTTGAAAATGACCGATAAGAAAGCGGAGCAAACCTTTCCTGCGGACAAAGACTTTGTCCGGCAAGTCAGCTCAAAGGCTGTCCGCAAACTCCGCGCGCAGAAAAATGGTCAACAGACTGTCTGGTTTGGCCTGGGGATGTCAGGACTTATCGGTTGGTCTGTAGCTGTGCCGACCGTTGTCGGCGCAATGATCGGCTTGTGGTGGGACAACCATCATCCTGGAGCACATTCATGGACACTCATGTTGCTGACCATTGGCCTTTGCGTTGGTTGCGCAAACGCCTGGCATTGGGTGGATCAGGAGAACAAAGCAATGCAAAACGGGGAGGAGGACAAGCATGAATGAGGCACCGATTCTGGCTGGCAATCTGTTCGCCGGTATTTTGCTTGGGGCATTCTTCTTTGGCGGACTTTGGTGGACGATTCGATCGCGTTCCCCATCGCAATGGTCCGGCCTGTTGTTCTCCGCAAGCTTCCTGCTCCGAATGGCCGTAGCCGTTACCGGGTTCTACCTCGTGTCTCATGGAGAATGGCGGAAGCTGATGGCTTGCCTGGTTGGCTTCTTGCTTGCACGCATTGCCGTAACGCGGCTCACTCGCCTCCCGGTTGCCAAGAGCGCCCGCATCCTGCGAGAAGGTGGACAATGATTATCACCAGTGTGCATATCACGTCCGACCAGCAGATCTTCTGGCAATACAGCTTCGTCAAACTCAACGAAACCATCGTGACGACCTGGGCCATGATGATCGCGATGACATTGGGTTCCATGCTGATTACTCGCAAGCTTGCCACTGAGCGAACCATCTCACGCTGGCAAAGCGCGCTTGAGATGATTGTGACTGGCATTGAGGGACAGATCAAAGAGGTTGGCCTGAGCGAGCCAAGAAAGTATCTCTCATTTCTAGGCACTCTCTTTCTGTTCATTGGAACGTGCAGCGTGTGCATCGTGATTCCAGGTTTTACGCCGCCGACAGGTTCACTCTCAACCACAGCAGCCCTCGCACTGTGCGTGTTCATTGCAGTCCCGCTGTTCGGCATTCGCGAACAAGGGATTGCCGGCTATCTCAGGACCTACATCAAGCCGACTGTGATCATGCTGCCATTCAATATCATCAGCGAACTCTCGCGCACACTGGCCCTGGCCATTCGTCTCTTCGGCAACATGATGAGCGGTGTAATGATCGTCGGGATTCTTCTTACCATCACGCCCTTTATCTTCCCCATAGTCATGACGCTACTCGGTCTACTCACCGGTTCGGTGCAGGCCTATATCTTCAGCATTCTTGCTGCCGTCTATATTGCCGCCGCCACACAAATAACCAAACCCAGGCCTGCAGTTGAGGCTCAACCGGAGCCAAGTCATGCGTAATGCTCCCACGACAAAAAGGATTTCCAATGGATAGCGCCACCATCGTTGCAGTAGTATCCATCGCCACCGCCGGCATCACCACAGGTTTCGGCTGTATGGGACCGGCGCTCGGAGAAGGCCGTTCGGTTGCCTCCGCCATGACCTCCCTGGCGCAACAGCCTGACGCCGCGCCAACCATCACCCGCACACTCTTTGTAGGCCTCGCAATGATCGAGTCCACAGCGATTTACACCTTTGTTGTCTCCATGATTCTCATCTTCGCTAATCCGTTCTGGAATCATTTTCTATCGCAGGCCGGAGGGAAGTAAGCGATGCTTATCGACTGGTTCACTGTCGGAGCTCAGATTGTCAACTTCCTCATCCTGGTGTGGTTGTTGAAGCATTTTCTCTACAAACCCATCCTCGATGCCATCGACGCACGGGAGAAGCGAATCGCCGCTGAACTTGCGGACGCAGATGCCAAGAAGGCCGATGCTGAGAAGGAGCGTACCGATTTTGAAGATAAAAACAAAGCATTCGATGATCAGCGGAGCGCCCTGCTGAGTAAAGCCGCGGACGAAGCAAAGGCCGAACGCGAGCAACTCACCGACCAAGCCAAAAAGGATATAGACAACTTGCGAGCAAACCAGGCGGATGTGCTGCGCGGAGATCAAATTCGGCTGGGTAGTGAAATCACCCTTCTGGCAGAAAAAGAGGTCTTTTCTATCGCTCGAAAAGCACTGAAGGACCTAGCCACCGTCAGCCTCGAAGAACGCATTGGCGAAGTATTCACGCGCCGACTGCGGGAATTGGATCCAAAGGAAAAAGAACTACTGGGGGACGCTCTCAAGAACTCATCGCAACCGGCTCTGGTTCGTAGTGCATTCGATCTGCCCCCCGACCAGAGAGCAGCAATTCAAAACGCGCTTAACGAGACATTCTCAGCAGTGGTCTCGATCAGATTCGAAGATTCGCAAGATGCGATCTGCGGCATCGAATTAACTGCTAATGGCCAAAAGGTTGCGTGGAGCATTTCGAGCTATCTCACCGATTTGAGCAAGAAAGTCAGCGACCTCGTAGACCCACAATTCTCTCCGACCATCAAAGCCACGCCGAAGCCGGACATTGCGAAAGCGCCCGAGCCCGAACCTGTCGCTCCTGTTGGGGCCAAATGACTACATCTGCCGGAATCTTGCAACCCGCAATAGAGAAAGCCTTCGCGAGGCTGCATCAGGGTCGCGAGGACTTCACGGCAAAACTGACTCCCCATGAAGTGGGAATAGTCACAAAAGTCTCCACCGGGATCGCGACATTCTCAGGCCTTCCCAGCGTTGGGTACGAGGAGATCGTGACGTTCCCCGGCGGTCTGCTCGGCATTGCATTCAATCTCGATGAAGAAGAGGTTGGCGTCATCCTGCTCGGGGACTACCAGAGCTTACATGCAGGGGATGAAGTGAAGCGGACCGGCCGCGTGATGGACGTGCCCGTGGGTGATGGACTGCTGGGGCGCGTAATAGACCCCCTGGGAAGTCCGCTGGACGGCAAGGGCTCGATCGCTGCGGAGAAGCGTCTCCCCGTTGAACGTCCCGCTGCACCCATTATGGATCGCGCGGCGGTGAGCGTGCCTTTGCAGACCGGCCTGAAGGTGGTCGACGCACTCGTCCCCATTGGCCGTGGTCAGCGCGAATTGATTCTCGGCGATCGCCAGACCGGCAAGACAGCCATCGCCATCGACACCATCCTCAACCAGCGCGGACAGAATGTTGTGTGCGTATATTGTGCAATTGGGCAACGCGCAGCCTCCGTAGCCAAAGTGGTAGCGAACCTCGACAAGCAGGGTGCGATGGACTACACCGTCGTCGTTGTTGTCGAAGACAACAACGCTCCGGGACTCGTCTACATCACGCCTTATGCGGCAACAAGCATTGCAGAATACTTTATGGAGAAGGGACGTGACGTCCTGATTGTCTACGACGATCTCACTCATCATGCCCGCGCCTATCGCGAACTGTCACTTCTGCTCCGCCGTCCTCCGGGACGTGAAGCCTTCCCCGGCGACATCTTCTATATTCATTCGCGAATGCTGGAACGTTCGACTCACCTCAGCAAGGAACGGGGAGGTGGATCTCTCACGGCATTGCCTATCATCGAAACCGAAGCGCAGGACATATCCGCCTACATCCCGACGAACTTGATATCCATCACAGATGGGCAGGTCTACCTTTCGCCTACATTGTTTCAACTTGGAATCCTCCCGGCAGTCGACGTAGGCAAGTCGGTTTCGCGCGTCGGCGGAGCGGCGCAGAGAGCAGCCTATCGCGCAGTCGCTGGTAGCCTCAAGCTTGCTTACTCACAGTTCGAGGAGTTGGAGGCTTTTGCGAAATTCGGGACCCGCCTCGACGAGGCGACGCAAAAGACGATTGATCACGGGCAGCGTATTCGCGCCTGCCTCAAGCAATCCGAATCTCATCCCGTTTCCATGATTGAACAGATCATCGTACTTGTGGCCTTGACCGAGGGACTCTTCGACCCCCTTCCCCTCGACAAAGTGAATGACGCCGAGCGAGCGCTCCAGAAAGCGACGGCTGATCTTCCACCAGACGTGGCAGAGCGGCTCACCTCGGCGGATAAGTTCAGCGATGAAGATCGGAAGGCAATCTTAGAAATCGCAAAGCGTGCTTTGGCTTCTCTCCAGACGGCCCCAACGGCCAAACCCGCTACGAAGTCTGCGCCATGAGTGGAACCATCGAAAGCCTGACCAGGAAAATCTCCGGCGCGGCCGATCTGGAGACCGTGGTTCGCTCGATGAAGGCTATTGCCGCATCGAGCATTGGACAGTATCAAAAAGCAGTCCACTCACTCGATGAGTATGCAACCACTGTGGAACTCGCCTTGACCGCGTGCCTTCGTCAAGCCGGACCTGGCTACGACACGGCAGAGATAGGATCTCAGAAGGAGCACGGCATCGGAGCAATTGTCTTCGGCTCTGACCAGGGCCTTGTGGGTAGGTTCAATGAGGTGGTTGTAGAATATGCCGTCAACACACTCAAAGCTTTGCCCGGCACAATTACAAAGATATGGCCACTCGGAGAGCGCATCCACGCCCTTCTGGGCGATACCGGAATGCCAATCGCTGGAATCCTGCCTGTGCCAGGCTCGGTCAGTGCCATCTCTGGGCTCGTCGGACAGGTTCTGATTGAGGTCGAAGCGTCTCGAGAGCGCGGAGATGTGGTGGAGGTGTATCTATTCCACAACCACCCCACCTCTGGATCGGTCTACGAACCCGTCAGCAAACGGTTGCTACCTTTGGATCTCGCCTGGCAGAAACAGCTTGCAGCTACTCCCTGGCCAACCAAACTCCCTCCGGAAGTCATCATAGGAGCCAAGTCGCCACTTCGCGCGTTCATCTGCGAATACCTGTTCGTCCTACTGTTTCAGGCGTGTGCCGAGTCACTCGCCAGCGAAAACGCCAGCCGCCTGGCCGCCATGCAGCGGGCGGAGAAGAACATTGACGGAATTCTGGAAGACTTGAATCTCAAGTTGCATCGCATACGCCAGGAGTCGATAGACGAGGAGCTATTTGATGTCATATCGGGTTACGAGGCCCTGACCGCTGTCCGCCGTCCACGCTGATGCAAAGGCGATGCGGCGCGAAACCTCCTTTTATTCGCGTTTCCGGCTGACACCTTGTGAGCTAGTCCGCCAAGGAGAGCAATGACCAATATCTGTTTGCCGGCGCCAACCGACGAAGCCGCGCGAGCCGCCTTCGGAAGTGATTTCAATCCTGACAAGACGCTCAATGGGGCAATCGCACTGGCAGCTGCGGGCGATCTCGCAGGCCCAGCTCTTGCGCTCATGAGGGCGGTCTTCGCCTGTCCTGCTGCCGACGCGAGGTTGCGGGAAGCAATGATTGTGCGAACCGCCGTGCGTTTGAGCTGCACGTATGCCGTTCATGCTTCCACTCGTATAGCGCTCAATAGCGGGCTTTCACAAACCGAGGTGGAAGCGCTAACCGCTGACGGTCCAGTCGCGGGAACAGATCCGGACATCATCTTGATTGCGCGGATGGCGGACGACATCGCGGATCGAGCAACCCTCGGAGAGGACCTGCTGGAAACCGCCATCGAGCGCTGGGGTGGTGAAAACACGCGGAAACTGATTCTGATGCTGTGCTGGTTCAATCTCGTGAATCGCTATGAAAACGCATGCCGCGTTCCTAGCGACCCCGACGAAAAACTGGCACGATTGTCCGGACCAACCTAGCATCTCGCTGCGTTAGTTTGCGGAGGACGAATTCGCACACTTTGCGGGGAAAATACGGGTTCTACACCTCGCGGCTCTTTTTGCGGCCAGATACTAGAACAATTCCATCGCCGCTCTTCCTTGAGCCTGCCTTGAGCACAACTGCTCAGATTGTCGATCAGTCCGAGTCGATACTAATCTCGAGGGCTTCAAGCACTGGTGGGACTCATTGCCCCGCCAGGCCATGGGGTGACCTGTCGACAGCCAACCAGATTTTCAGGGATAAGTCAACATCATGACGATCGATTCGAAGACGTACCATGTGCCATCCGGCAAGAAACTGGACCTGAGCGAGTGGCCGACGGCCGGTCCGTCACTGACTAAATCGAAGAAGCAATATCAACACTTGCTTGAAGAGCATGTGAAGGAACTCAGCGCATTGCAGCAACTTCACTACGCATCCAACCGCCATGCGCTTCTACTCATCTTCCAGGGCATGGACAGTGCAGGCAAAGATGGAGCCATAAAGCACGTCATGTCCGGAATCAACCCGCAAGGATGCGAGGTCTTCAGCTTCAAGCAGCCCAGCGCCGAAGAGCTTGAACATGATTTTCTTTGGCGCACTGCGTGCTGTCTACCCGAGCGCGGCCGCATCGGCATCTTCAATCGTTCTTACTACGAAGAAGTACTCGTCGTCCGCGTCCATCCGGAGCAGCTTCGCAACGAAGGGCTGTCAAAACAGCTGCAGGGTGATAAGTCTAAATGGGACGATCGGTATCGCTCCATTGTGGACTTCGAGAAGCACCTTGACGAAAACAGTACGCGCGTCGTCAAGGTGTTCCTGCACATCTCAAAGGATGAACAGCGAAAGCGGTTTCTGTCACGCATCGACGATCCCGAGAAGAACTGGAAGTTGAGTCTGGCAGATATTCACGAAAGAAGGTTCTGGAAGGACTACGTCAAGGCTTACGAGGAGTGCATGAGCGCAACCAGCACGCATCACGCTCCCTGGTATGTTGTTCCAGCAGACGATAAAGACGACGCCCGCCTGATCGTTTCTCAAATCGTTCTTGACGCGCTCAGTGGACTGAAACCGTCCTATCCCGCAACAACTCAGAAGCATCTGGCAGAGTTAAAGTCAATCCGCAAAATGCTTGCCAAGTGAAGTCGCTCCGTATCACGGTCGCAGCGAAACAATCTGAAATCTGAGAGCCGCTGCCAAGATGTAATTAGTTGCAGAGAATGAGAAAGGATACGCTACGATGGCCATAACCGAACTCCCCATCACAGTTGAGAAGGAAGACAAGCCTCAACCCTTCAGCAAGAACTTCGATCAGTTCGGCAATTCATCCGGGTTCATCTTCGACGTGAGCCTGTCGACCGCGGTTGCGGCCGACGGCAAGAATGAAGAAAGAGCACCAATGCCCAAAGGGCCGCTCTCGCCTGAGATGCTGGACAAGATGAATCGCTACTGGCGCGCCGCGAACTATCTTTGCATCGGCCAGATCTACCTCTTTGACAATCCCCTCCTTCGCTCGCCGCTCAAGGCAGAGCAGATCAAGCCGAGGCTGCTCGGCCATTGGGGAACATCGCCTGGACAGAATTTCATCTACATTCACCTGAATCGGCTAATCAAAGAGCACGATGCGGATATTATTTACATTTCGGGTCCGGGACACGGGGGCCCCTCGCTGAATGCCTGCTCTTATCTCGAAGGCTCTTACACCGAGGTTCATCCGGAGATCACGCGCGATGAGGATGGCCTGCGGCTCATGTTCCGCAAGTTCTCCACTCCGGGCGGCGTGCCCAGTCACTGCGGGCCGCACGTCCCGAATTCTATGCACGAAGGCGGAGAGCTTGGCTATTCGCTGGTCCATGCATTCGGCGCCGCCTTCGATAACCCGGATCTCATTGTCGCCTGCGTCATAGGTGATGGCGAGTCCGAGACCTGTCCCCTCGAAGGAAGCTGGAAGTCGGTCAACTTCGTCAATCCAGTGCGAGACGGGGCGGTTCTACCCATCCTTCATCTCAATGGGTACAAAATCTCTGGGCCAACTGCCCAGGGACGCACCAGCGACGCAGACTTGAAGGCCCTCTATGTGGGCCGAGGCTACAAGCCCTACTTTGTAGAAGGCGATGACCCGGAGGTCGTGCATCAACTGTTGGCTCAAACGCTTGAGGATTGCTACGCCGAGATTCGGGGAATTCAGCAGGAGGCTCGCAAGAGCGGATTTAAAAAGCAGCCCGTCTGGCCCATGATCATCTTCCGCACACCCAAGGGATGGACGTGCCCGAAGGAAGTGGATGGAATACCCATCGAAGGCACATTCCGCGCGCACCAGGTTCCGCTGGCAACCGTCCGTGAGAATCCAGAGCATCTCAAGATCCTTGAAGCATGGATGAAGAGTTATAAGGCCGAAGAGCTATTCGACGAAAACGGCAAGTTCATCGATGAACTCGCGGCTCTCTCTCCCGTGGGCAACCGGCGCATGGGCGGCAATCCCCATGTGAATGGCGGAAGATCCCTGATCACACTTGCACTTCCCGACTTCACGGATTATGCCCTTGAGATTCCCGGGCCCGGTCAGGTTCTGGCTGAGGCGCCGCGTAAACTTGGAGATTTCTTCCGGGACATCTTCCGAATGAACCTGACAAACTTCCGCATGTTCTGTCCCGATGAATCGAATTCCAATCGTTTGAACTCCATCTTCGAAGCCACCAAGCGCTGCTCGATGGCCGAGATTGTTTCGATCGACGATGAACTCGGCCCAGAGGGCCGCGTCATGGAAGTGCTGAGCGAGCATCTCTGCCAGGGATGGCTTGAGGGGTACCTGCTTACAGGGCGACATGGCATGTGGTCTTCGTACGAAGCCTTCGCACAGGTGGTCGACTCGATGACAACTCAACATGCCAAGTGGCTCGAGCAATGCAGCGAGTATCCCTGGCGCAGGCCACTCGCGTCTCTCAATGTTCTACTCACAAGTCATGCATGGCGCAACGACCACAATGGCTTCAGTCACCAGGCAACTGGGTACGTGGACAATGCGTTGGCGCGTAGGAGTGAAGTGATCCGCGTGTACTATCCGCCGGACTCCAACTGTCTGCTCAGCGTCTTCGACCATTGCCTGCGCAGCCGCAATTACGTGAACGTCGTCACCTGCGGCAAACAGCCGCAGCTTCAATGGTTGAACATGGATGAGGCTCTGGAGCATTGCTCGCGCGGCGCATCCACATGGAAGTTTGCCACCAACGATGAAGGCGGGGAACCGGATGTCGTGCTGGCCTGTGCCGGCGATGTTCCCACCATCGAAACCTGCGCTGCCTCTTGGCTGCTTCAGAAATATGTGCCAGGCATCAAGGTCCGTGTGGTCAACGTTGTCGACCTGATGACTCTGATGTTTCCCGACAAGCATACGCACGGCATGGACGAAATGTCGTTCAACACGCTCTTCACCGAGGCGGCGCCGGTGATCTTCGCCTTCCATAACAATCGCTGGCTCATTCATACGCTGGTTCACGGGCGCTCCAATGAAGTCCGCTTTCATGTGCACGGCTACATGGATCGCGGTACTACTACCACACCATTCGACATGGTGGTACTCAACGAAATGAGCCGCTTCCATCTTGCGCTCGACGCATTGAAGCACATCCCTCGCCTTCGTCTGCAAGCGGAGCATGCAATCAACTTCTTCAACCAGGAATTGCAACGCCACCACGACTATATCCGCGAAAACCTGGAGGATATGCCCGAGATCAGGAACTGGCAATGGACGAAGGACTTCAGCGATGCCACCGCTCCGGCTCCGCTCGCCAAGGGGCATCCGCAGAAGGCTATGTTCACCGACAGTTAAGCTCCATCCGTCTGAAATCGAAGAGGAAGTTGCCATTGCATAAAGCATGTAATAGCGGCCTCCACTTCTTGGACTTGGCACACAGGAGGAGACATTGAGCGATCCAAAGGCGCCTTCCGATTGGTTGAAGGTCGATGGTATCGATGCACTGGTTGAATTGGCACTCAATCTTCATTGGTCCTGGAACCATGCCGCAGACCAGTTGTGGGAGGCGCTCGACAAGGATCTCTGGGCAACCACTCAAAATCCATGGGTCATCCTGCGAACGGTCTCTCGCGAGAAAATCAAGGCAGCATTAGGCGCGCCGGAATTCCGCCAGAAGGTTGACAGCCTGCTTCAGCAAAATCGGGACTCCTATCAGGCCGACGCATGGTTCCAGCATAAGCATCCAACCACGGCGCTCACGACAGTTGCCTATTTCAGCATGGAGTTTATGCTGAGTGAAGCCTTGCCAATTTATTCAGGCGGACTTGGCAACGTGGCCGGCGACCAGATGAAGGCGGCCAGTGAGTTGGGCGTTCCGGTCGTCGGAGTTGGCTTGCTTTACGGGCAGGGATATTTCCGCCAGGACTTCGATTCGGAAGGCCGGCAGCAGGCGCTCTATCCAGTCAATGATCCGGGGCAGTTGCCGATCCGGCCGCTGCGGCAGCCAAATGGCGAATGGTTACGCTTGCAAATCGAACTTCCCGGCTCTAGGATCTGGCTTCGCTGTTGGGAGGTGTCGGTAGGAAGAGCAAAGTTGTATCTTCTCGACACCAACGACTTTGCCAATACCGCGGCACACCGCGGAATCACTAGTGAGCTTTACGGTGGGGACGCCGAGATGCGTCTGAAGCAGGAGATCGTCCTCGGCATTGGCGGATGGCGTTTGTTGCGGGCTTTGGGCCTCACGCCTGAGGTCTGTCACCTGAACGAAGGTCACGCAGCATTTGCCGTGCTCGAACGAGCCCGCTCCTATATGGAGGATCACAAGAAGCCATTTGATCTTGCCATGAGTATCACGCGAGCCGGGAATGTATTCACCACGCATACCGCCGTGAGTGCCGGCTTCGATCGCTTCGATCCCGCGCTGATTCGCACCTATCTGAACCACTATGCCGTCGATGAACTCGCCATCTCAGTGGACGATCTACTCGCCATGGGAAGGCAGAATCCGGAAGACACATCAGAGCCCTTCAATATGGCTTATCTTGCGGTCCACGGCAGCGGGCAGATCAATGGCGTGAGCAAGCTCCATGGGAAAGTGAGCAGAGAGATTTTCCAGTCCCTGTTCCCCCGCTGGCCAAGGGAGGAGGTCCCAATAGGATCAGTAACCAACGGCATTCATGTGCCCACCTGGGATTCTGCAGAAGCCGATGCGCTGTGGACCTCGGCCTGCGGCCAGAAGCGTTGGCGCGGAGATCGTCCAGTCGAGGATGACATCCGCCAAATCCCCAATCAGAAGCTATGGGAATTGCGCTCAGCAGGGCGAAAAGGCCTGATCGAACGGATGCGGAAGCGGTACCAGTGCCAACTGGCCGCGGAAGGCGCCGATCCATCGAATGCTGCGGAAATTTTCGATGAAAAGGTGCTGACCCTGGGATTTGCGCGCCGTTTTGCCACCTATAAGCGCCCCAATCTTCTCTTGCACGATACCGAGAGGCTGGTGAGATTGCTATCGAATCCTCGATGCCCTGTTCAGCTAATCCTCGCGGGAAAAGCTCATCCTCAGGATCTTCCCGGACAAGAGTTGATTAAGCAATGGAAGGATTTCATTAAACGCCCCGAAGTGAAAGATCGCGTGGTCTTCCTCAACGACTACGACATGATGCTGGCCCAGGAGCTGGTCCAGGGAATCGATCTTTGGATCAATACACCCCGGCGTCCGTGGGAGGCCTGCGGAACCAGTGGCATGAAGGTTCTCGTTAATGGCGGGCTGAATCTCTCCGAGTTGGACGGCTGGTGGGCAGAGGCCTATTCGCCCGAAGTAGGTTGGGCCATTGGGGACGGCCAAGAACATGGCGACGACCCAGGATGGGATGCCCAGGAAGCAGAGACTCTTTATGGTCTGCTGGAAGGTGAAGTGATTCCGGAGTTCTACGAACGCGAAGAATCCGGCATGCCAGCCAGGTGGCTGGGGCGTATCCGCGAGAGCATGGCGCGGCTCACGCCGGAGTTTTCCGCGACGCGCGCTATCCGCGAATACACTGAGTACCACTACCTTCCTGCCGCGTCGCGCTATCGCGATCGTGCAGCGGACTATGGTGCGCTCGGCTCGAGCCTGCTCCAATGGAAGCTGGACCTTGATCGGCACTGGAGCAATGTACGATTCGCCAGCATTCGAATCAACACCCACGATGGCCAGCACTTCTTTGAAGCCGACGTTGCCTCCGGATCGCTCACTTCGGATCACTTTAGAGTAGAACTCTACGCAGATGCATCTCCCGGGAAGGGCTCCTCTCTTGAAGCGATGAACGCCTCGGGCCCCTGCACAGACACGCCGGGCGCTTTCACTTATTCAACTCAGGTCTCCGCAACTCGCATCGCCAGCGACTACACCGCGCGAATCGTCCCATACCATGTCAGCGCTCTCGTGCCGCTCGAAACAGACCGGATTGTCTGGCAACGCTGATGACCAATCTTGGGATCATGGAAAGGGCGAGGAAACTCCTGGGTGCGGCAGGTCGTGTCGCAGAAGAACGAGCGGTAAAGAACAGGCGAGCCACAGAAGAACCAATCGCGGAGCGCAATGGCGGCGCCGCGCATTCCACTCCTCAACCAATTTGGATGGAGACGGAAGCCAGAGTTACGGATTGCCGGCATGGGCTTATCCGGACAAGTGCGTTAACCCTGCGAATCACAAATGACTTCAACAAACTGATCGTTTCCTTCACCTATTATGCCCACGCACGAACCTACTACGACAACTTCGTATCGCCTGCAGCCAGGGCGCAAGGCGAGGTCTTTTCTGTCTACTACAATGCCCTGAATCCACAACAGAACACTCTCACGCCATTACGGTTTCTGAAAAGAGGAGCGCTGTCGGATACCGCCGTCCTCGGCCTCGTGCTTCTTTCGATGCTGCTCCTCGCCATTGCTTCCGGCTAGAGCGAGCGCTGAAGAGCTTGGCTGTTTCGGCAACATTGAGCCGAGTCAGTTCAAATACTCAATCGAAGCTGCAAGGAGGACACTCTGGACTCACTTTGGAACTCCGCCGTCTCTCGTGTTTCTGCCATGCCGGGCGAAGGCACAAGCCAGACGTACCCGCTCGGAGCAACGTTAACTTCAGATGGCGTGAACTTCAGCGTCTTCTCAGCCCATGCCACGCAAGTTGAGGTCGTGTTCTTTGAGCACGCCGACGCCGAGAAACCGGCCCGCGTCATAAAGCTCAGCCCAATAACCAATCGCACTTCTCACTACTGGCACATCTTTGTGCCAGGAATCGTGGCGGGACAACTCTACGGATACCGCGTCGATGGTCCTGGTGAGGCGAACGACGGAAATCGCTTTGACTACCACAAAGTTCTGATTGACCCATACGGAAAGGGCGTTTCCGTCGGCCAGCACTATGACCGTTCCGCTGCGAGCCATCCCGGAGACAACGCGGCGACCTCGATGAAGAGCGTTGTTGCTGATTTGAGTTCTTTCGACTGGCAAGGAGATCAGCCGCTCAAGCATCCGTTTCGCACCACAGTGATCTACGAAATGCATGTGGCTGGATTTACGCGCCACCCGAACTCAGGCGTCACCGAAGCCAAAAAAGGGACGTATCTTGGACTCATCGAAAAGATCTCCTATCTCAAGTACCTCGGAATCACAGCCGTCGAACTCTTGCCGGTGTTCCAGTTCGATGCCCAAGGCGCTGCCCCTGGACTCACTAACTACTGGGGATATGGGCCAGTGTCTTTCTTTGCACCGCATCTCGGATACAGCAGTTGCAATGACCCGCTGATCTGCTTGGATGAGTTTCGAACAATGGTGAAAGAACTGCATCGTGCCGGCATCGAAGTGATTCTGGACGTTGTCTACAACCACACCGGTGAGGGCGACGAGAATGGGCCAACACTCTGTTTCCGTGGGCTCGAAAACAGCTTCTACTACATGCTGGAGAAAGATAGGACCACATATGCGAACTATACCGGGACGGGCAACACTCTCAAGGCCAACCATTCCGTTGTGAAGCGTTTGATTCTCGACAGCTTGAGGTACTGGGTTTCAGAGATGCATGTGGACGGCTTCCGCTTCGATCTGGCGTCGATATTCTCGCGCAACGAATCGGGCGAGCCCATGTTGAACCCCCCGATCGTTTGGGAGATCGATTCCGATCCGGCCCTAGCTGGCACAAAACTCATTGCGGAAGCGTGGGATTCCGGAGGCCTATATCAGGTTGGCAGCTTCGCTAAGGATAAGTGGAAGGAATGGAATGGGCAGTTTCGCGACGACGTTCGCAGCTTTGTCAAGGGCGACCCGGAAACCGTCGTGAAGCTTCGAGAACGCATCGCGGGGAGCCGAGATCTTTATCGCGAGCGGAACCGGCCCGCAGCGCAAAGCATTAATTTTGTCACTTGCCACGATGGATTCACACTGAGCGATCTTGTCTCATACGATGCGAAGCACAACGAGGCGAACCGCGAAGCTAATCGGGATGGGACTGACAATAATCATAGCTGGAATTGCGGGGCCGAAGGTCCAACCGACATTGGCGCCATTCATCGATTGCGAATGCAACAGATCCGGAATCTCCTCGCTCTCAATCTACTCTCTGTTGGAACACCGATGTTGCTTATGGGAGATGAAGTGTGCCGAACCCAGCTAGGAAATAACAACGCATATTGCCAAGACAACGCAACTGGCTGGTTCGACTGGAGCCTGTGTGACACCAATGCCGGCTTGCTGCGCTTCGTGCGGCTGTTGATCGATCTCCGCCTTCATTTTCACCAGGAGGCTGGAGGATCACAAACTACACTGGAGGATTACCTGAAGGAGAGCCGCGTCGAGTGGCATGGCGTTGAAATTGGAAAGCCTGACTGGGGAAGCAACTCACACAGTCTAGCATTGTCCATGCACAACTTCGCATGCACACGGGTGCGTTACATCGCCATCAACGCATATTGGAAGCCGCTGGAGTTTGAACTTCCATTCGTCACCGGGGTTGTACATGGAGGCTGGCTCCGTTCCATGGACACTTCTCTTCCCACTCCAGACGACATTGTCGCCGAAGGGACGGCCTTTCACGTGCGAGATTCGAGCTACAGAGTCAATTCCAGGTCCATCGTAATACTGGATTGCGACCAGCAAACAAGCGAGGAGCCTGAGCAGCCAGTCTTGAAGGGCCGTGAATGACAATTCCTGGATACTTCTCTGAATCAGGATCGTTGAACAGACGGTTCCATGACTGTTTGGGAGACTCAGATTCCATCGTTCATTCGGCATTCAGTCCGAGGCGAGAGAGCCTGGCGCGCGTGGAATCGAAGTCGGTATGAAGGACACCTTGAATTCCCATCTCCTCGGCGATCTGAACAAACATCGGGGTATTGTCGATGAAGACAGCCTTCTCCGGTCGCACCTGGGCTATATCTAAAGCAAGCTTGAAAATTTCCGCGTCGGGCTTGCGAATGTGAACGAAGCAAGAGGATATGAAGCAGTCAACCAGCCTATCCAGGCTGAACTTGTGAATCCGATATGCATTCAGCTCTCGTGCTTCATTGCTGACGATCGCTATCTTCAAGCCCAGCCTCATCTTAAGGCGAACGACAAGCTCGATCATATCCGGGAAGGCCGTCGACTGCGCGAACATATAGCGCCGAAACTGGTTGCGCGTGAAGGTCCGCCTTTGGTGGAACACAACTAGGCTCAAATACTCGTCCAGAGTGATCTTGCCCTCCTCGAAGATTTCGAATGTGAGGCCATGGCGTTCCTCCATCTCGGCCCACTCCAGTTTGAAGTTCTTCGCTGCCCGTCTGCGCGCGAGGTGATCCCACCCATCGGTCAGAAGGACGCCGCCTATATCCAGAAATGCGCAGGTGATCCCAGTTGTCCTTTTCATTACCTATCCTTTTGTCGGCCTATTTGAAGGGGTATCCTTCGAGTTCTTGATTCCTCAATAACCAGCGATCTATACCTTTGCCTCAGGCGCGTCCGCGACCGCTTCTGCCGGTATATGTTCCGGCAAATCAAGGCGCGCCACACCAATCCGTTTGTCGGCCATCCCATAGTAGAGGTCGAAGCGATCAGGTGTGCCAAGATCGTCGCGCCGGTCGATGCCTGTAGGGAATACAACATTGGCAACGGTCCCATCGCGCTCCTCGGGAAGCATCGGCGTCAACACCGGTTGAACCGAGCGATAACGGATCAATCGCGGATGGTTCTTTGAGAGCACCATCACTCCGGCCGAGTAGCACAGAGGATGACCATCGCCGGTAACCGGGAACTGGCTCACACCGTGGTAAACGATAAGCCAGCCATGTTTGGTCAGGATGGGTGGAGTCCCTGCGCCGATCTTGAGTCGCTCCCAGGGAGACACCGGAGTTGCCAATCGGTGATGAGAAGTAAACTGGCTCAAGCGATCCGGGGCGCGTCTCTTCAAGACTGCCGGGCAGTAGGAAATCCATATGCTCTCCCGGTCCAGATCCACCTCACGCGTTCCAGGTTGGCGCGCGGTTTCATTCGGCCGCGTACCTGCAAAAAGCGGACGATGGAGCATACCCAGTTCCAGTTTTCCGGTCGAGTTAGGTATCGTGGCAGGAAAGAGGCTCGCATCCTTATCGTCGATATCGCCCAATTCGATGCCGTGCCAATGAGCGTAGGTTGCGAGTCCCAGTCGCTTCCAGTGGAAGAGATCCTCCGACTCGGCCATCGCAATTCTTGGTCCAACGGGCGAAAAAGCTGTGTAGGTCATGATGTAGCGTCTCAGTGGTTCGACGAACGTGACACGTGGGTCCTCACAGCCGCCGCCTCGCGGCCGCATTTCATAATCGGCTTCGGGCTCCAGTGCGATGCCAAGACGCTCCACGCCCATCGGGTCACCGGCTTCATTGAACTGCACGCGCGCTATGCCGATCCGCGAATAATTCCCCTTCGCAACCAACCGCGGGAAGAGATACAGTTTGCCATCGGGGCCTCGAACGGCCCCCGGATTGAGAACCCCTTCCACTTCATTCGGATTGCCGGGCTCCGGCTCCATGATCATGCCCAATCGTTGCAACTTGAAGCCGCTCATCGAATCTCCTCGCCCGCTTGTCCCATCTGCCAGGCTCACTTGTCGCCCAGGCAAGCAAGGATAGTCTTGATAACCAGGTTGGTGTCTCCAGGGCCTTTTACAGGGATCGACACAACACCGGCCTCTTCCGCCGGGTAGTCGTTCCCGCCTGGAAACAGCGCATCACCGATGTAAACCATCTCTTTCAATGAGAGGTGGAGCGTGTCCTGGAGCTTTCCTATGCCGTAGGCTTTGTCAATGCCAGGCTTGGTCACATCGATTGAAGTTGCACCGCCCATACGGACGGAAAACTCCGGGATAAGAGTCTCCAGGATCGCCGTTATCTTCTTCCGCTTGGCAAAATCGGCATCCCACTTTTCCTTTTCTGCCAGAGGCGCCTGCTGACCTAACGCAGAGTATGTGACCTGGCTTCCTCGATCTTCAATCACCTTTCCCCACACCTTGACGGCGCGATAGCCTGCCTCTCCAGCCGCCTTATCCAGAGAGTGGATAATCTTCTCTTTTTGCTCCGCCGTAAGATCCTCTGAATAAAGCTCTTCCCACTTTCCGTTGTATTGAAAGAACTTCGTTCCACAGGTTGGGAGCAAAGACAGATTCGCGAGGAAACTGTTCTGGGGAAGATCGGTAAGGAGTTGCTTTTCAAACTGCGCCCATGCGCCTCCAGAGATCACTGCCACTTTGATGACGCCCAAGAGGTCACGTAACAGCGCCGCAGTCTGGGGAGCGAGAGACGACTTGCTGGGCGCGAGGGTGCCGTCCAAATCGAACACGATGAGCTTTTTCATTCATCTCCCAATCGTAGATCCTGTTGGAAAGATTATTTCTTGCACCATTAAGGAATCGCGATCTCCAGAAGAGTTATTGTTCCGCTGGGTTGGAACATGCACTCTCCGGCTTCCGCCGGCAGAAGCCATACATCTCCCTTGGCTAATGCGTAACGAGTGCCATTGTGCAGGATCTGACCCGATCCCTCAATACCAACCAACACGCGCGGCTCTGCCGCCGCTCCGACGGTGAACTGGTCTTGCGCAAGGACTCGCCACAACAGGAAGGCATGGCAATCGAAGAGCCTCTCGCGCTCAACAGGTGTGGTAGTCTCCACGTACGGCGCGACCAAGCCACTATCGTTCGCTCCGAATTCTATGCAGGCAAAAGCCTGATCTACCTGGAGCGGCCGCGGCTCTTTGGTCTCCGGGTCAATATGGCCCCAATCGTAAAGTCGATATGTCACATCGCTATTCTGCTGAACCTCAAAAACTACGACATCGTTACCCAGGGTGTGAACCGTTCCCGCAGGGATGAATACTGCATCTCCCGGGTTCGGGGCAATGCACACAAGTTGGTCTGCAATAGTGCCGTCATCAAGAGACTTACGCAGACTGCCGGCAGTTGTGACTGATTTCAGTCCAGCATAGATGCGGCTCTCTTTCTCAGCTTCAATCACAACCCACGCTTCGGTCTTCGCGGCATCGCCCGCTGGGTTCGGTTCAGAGGGATCATCGCTGGGATGTACTTGTACTGAGAGCATTTGGTGCGCATCCAGAAACTTGAGCAACAGTGGGAACCGGTGGAAGCGCGAGGACAGCTTGCCCATCAGTAGTTCTCGGAACTGCTCCATCACTTGTCCAAGCGTCTGGCCCTTGAGCGGTCCATTCGCGACCAGGCTTTGGTGGTCGGTGCGGTCGCTCAGCACCCACGCTTCGCCGATCGGTCCATCGCCCGGCAGCGGTCTGCAAAGTAGGCTGGCCAAGTGCCGGCCGCCCCACAAACGATATTGATAGATCGGGTCTAACCGGAGAGGATACAACTGTGTTTTGCTCATTGTCTGCTGTCCGCGTTTCATCGTCGAGAATTTCAATTCGATAAGGCGCTAATGGAAATACAACAGCTATACCCGCAAGAGCTCGCTGCAATGTAGGCATTCGATGCCGTTGGAGAGTAGCAGACTCAATTCGCAGCACTCGCAGGAATCGCAGGCTGCCGATGACCATTTGGAACCCACGCCAGGTCGCCACTAAGCACGTAAACGGACAAGGCTACAGCCATCAGAACCGCTCCTACCCAGAAGCGCCAGTCACGATGCATGCGCCGCCAATACGGACCCGGATCAGGTTCGCCGGCGCTGTTGCTGTTTCCCTCGGTGTTGTGCTTGCTTCCTGTCATTTCGTCTCCATAGCCGGGGAATATTCGCCCCTGCGTGCAGCCTGGTTGCAGCGTGCGCGATGATACAAAGCCTGCTGTGCCGCCGCGACGTTGGTCTCGTGGCCTTGCCAAATCTCTAACGCAGGCTGCTGGATGGCACGGGCAAACGAAAAAGCCAATGTCCAGGGCAGCTGCGACTTGAATCTAACGTTCATCGCATTCAAACGAGCCGAGGCCAATTCCGCCGGTTGCCCCCCAGACAAGAACGCAATCGCCGGCATAGCGGCGGGGACCGCTCGCAGGAAACAGTTCACGGTGGTGTTGGCTACCTCGTCCAATGTCGGCTGGCTGATCGAGGACATTCCGGGAAGCACCATATTTGGCTTCAGGACCATGCCTTCCAGAACCACCCTTTGCGCGAACAGTTCGCTGAACACCGTGCGCAGCACTTTGTCGGTGACCTCGCAACACTGTTCCAACGTATGCTCTCCATCCATGACGACTTCAGGTTCGACTACAGGGACGAGGGCCGCCTCCTGGCACAGCGCCGCATAGCGAGCCAGAGCATGTGCATTGGCTTCAATGCAGCCCCAACTCGGGAGCCCTTCGTCAATCACAATCACCGCGCGCCACTTGGCAAAACGCGCGCCCATTTGAAAATATTCTTGAAGGCGATCGCGCAGTCCGTCCAGGCCTTCTGTGACCTTTTCTCCGGGATGCCCGGCCAACTCTTTGGCGCCTGCGTCCACCTTGATGCCGGTAATGATACCCGCATCAAGGAGAATCTTGACAAAGAGTGTGCCGTCGTCCTTCTGCTGACGGATGGTTTCGTCGTAAAGGATTGCACCGCCGATCGACTCACCGAGCCCTGGAGTGCACACAATTAATTCGCGATAAGCTCTTCGAGCTTCGACGGTCTGCGGAATTCCAAGTGCTGCAAAACGCTTGTTACAGGTCCCGTTGCTCTCATCCATCGCAAGCAACCCCTTGTGATCGGCGAAGAGCAACTTCACGGTGTCTTTCAGCAATTGCAAATTCATTTGGGCCTGCTCGTTTCCTGTTTCAATTCCGGATAGCTGAATCTGTCCGCTCAACGGCATTTGATCTTGTAAGGCTATCGAGCCGGATTTGCCAGCAGCTGCTTGAGTGCATTGATTGCTTTCTGCGCCTCTGCAAGTTGGGCTTCCGCCTGATCCCGCGTTGCCTTCGACATCTGCGCCTGCGTTCCCGATTGTTTCCCGGGCAAAGCACTACCCGGCTGCCCCGGTGCTGTCCCAAACAACGAGCCTAGCGCTTCGTCGAGTGTCGGTTCCATCACGACCTTGTCACCCGTCGCAACGATCACCCGTTTCAGTTGAGGGAAGTTCGTACCTTCGGCCTTCAGATACAGAGGAACAACGTAGAGGAATGAGTTCTCGATCGGAATGACAATGAGCTTGCCGCGAATGACTCCCGATCCCTTCTGATCCCAGAGAGTAAGCTGCTGCGAAATGGTTGTGCTCTGGTCGATCATTGCGCCGATCTGGTTCGGTCCAAAAATCAATTTGTCTTTTGGAAGCTCGTAAAACAGCATCTTCCCGTAGTCGGGGAAGTCGCAACGCACGGCCAGCCAGGCAATCATGTTGTCCCTCTTTTGCGGCGTGAAGGGAGTCATAATCAGGTACTCAAGCTGTCCGCTTCCCGGAAGCTTCATCAGCATGTAGTAAGGATCCATGGGGTTGACCGCCCCATCGTACTTCTCCTGCGGAGGAACCCATAGATCCTCGCGATTGTAGAATACCTGCGGGTCGGTCATATGGAAAGTCTCGTACTGGGCCGATTGGATTCCGAACAGGTCTTCGGGGTAGCGCAGATGAGCCTTCAGGCCCGCTGGGAGATCGGCCAGGTCATGGAAGACCCCAGGGAATGCCCGTTCGTACATTGCAAGAACGGGGTCCTTGGAATCCATCGCGTAAAGGGAAACAGTTCCGTCATACATGTTCACAACAGCCTTGACGGAGTTGCGAATGTAGTTCATTCCCTGAGCCGAGCCACTTGCCTGGGGACTGGAATACGGATAGTGATCCGAGACCGTATATGCGTCCTGAATCCAATAAAGCCTCCCCTCGCTCAATACTGCATATGGGTCATGATCAAGAAGCAAGAAGGGCGCAACTTGGGAAACGCGCTCTTGAACGCTTCTCCATATCTGAATCTTGCTCTGCGGCGTAAGGTAGGACGTCAGCAGAACATTGATGTCCTTCTGTGTCCACGCAAACAGAAGCCTCTTCCAGATGCTATCGAGCGGGATTCCACCCTTTCCCTGGTAGCTCGAATAGACATTTTCATTTCCCTTGGGATAGTCGAATTCTTTGATTCCGGTTGAGACGATCTTGTACCCAGGCGCGACCTCCCCAAAGTAGATCGCGGGCTGCGTTATATTCAGCCCGAATTGTGATTCGGCAGGGACATTGTCAACAAGGTATTGCGGGAGGCCTCCTCCTGTTGTTTTCGACACAGAGTTCATGACCAGCCCCTCGCCGTGGGTGAACTCAAGTCTCTCATTCACCCAGGTCCGCGCTTCTGAGGGCAGTTGCGATGAAAGTTCTCTGGACGCAAGCATCACCTGTTGGTAGCCATCCGGCAGACGGTACCGATCCACATCCACGTTATTGAACTGGTAGTAGAGACGAATCGCTTGGGTCTGCTGGTAAGTCTGAAGCAGAGGGCGCGAGTCCCAGAGACGAATATTCTGGATCGTATCCTGATTCCTCGCGATTACATCGGGAGTCAGATCGGAGAGGGCTGGGTAGGCAGTCTCCTGAATGCCGTCCAGTTTATAGGCCTTGCGCGTAAATTCGATGTAATGATTCAGAAAGGGCGTCTCGAGGCTGAGTTCATTGGGCTTCACCACAAACGCTTCAACAACGCGCGGCATTGCCATCACGCCAACAACATAGAGCGCTGCGTAAACCGCAATGCCGGCGACAATGTGCTTGGTGCGCGGGCGGAAGAACCCAATAGCCAGGAGCACACAAGCCAGCACCGAGGCGCCGGTCATCATCGAAAGCGCTACTCTTGTGACGTGTGTGGCCGCATAGCCTGCTCCGTGGACCACGCCAAGGATCGAATAGACCAGCTCGTAATGATCCAGGACGAATCCCCATCCAAAGTTGGCCGCGAGAATGAATAAAAGCACCATGAAGTGCTTAAGTGTGGCGTCGCCAAGCGTGATCTTCCCGCTAGACTTCGATTGCCGCATTCCGAAGAGGGAACAGAAGGCCAGAACCGCAAGCGCCGACAGCGTCAATACGGTAATGCTCCCCTGCAACAATTCATAAAGAGGAAGACGGAAAACATAGAAGCCGAGGTCAACGCCAAAAAGCGGGTCCGCGATTCCAAACGAGCCGCCATACCTGAAACGGAGAAAGGTGTCCCATTGGCCGGAAACACCCAGCGCAAAGATCAGCGAAAGAACCAAAATGGCGAAATCGATAGCAAAGACCAACTGCCTGGCGCTAATGTCGACATCGATTGTCCTGTTTCTGTCAGCGGGGTGCCTGAAGCCCTTGTTGAAGAAGCTTTCTCCATCCGCAAAGTCAATGTTTCTCGCCGCGAAGCGAAGATTAAGCCAGAGATAAAACACTGAAACGATTAATGTGACGCCGAAGATTCCCCACTTGACTGAGAGGAGGGTCCAGAATATGCCAGCATAATCTAGCTGCCGCATCCAGAGCCACTTTTGGACCAAGCCCAAAACGGTCGACAAAACGACGACAATTGCAATCAGCGCAAGCAGGCCCCACCTCAGCAACAAGTTGATTCCGGGTGGCAGAATCCTGCGTGAAGCTTCGAGAGGAGCTTTTGCTTGGGATGCGATTTTCTCAACGGCTGTTGCGTGCATGGCCTATTCCTCCGCCAAGCCGGAAATCGTCGTTCGACTCGCATGTGGCAAATTTATGTGCGGCCGGCACAACTACTATCCAACACTGAACGACGACAAATCCGGTCATTCTTGACCAGAACACTGAGTGCTCATTGTTTAGAAAAGGGTGGTAGTTTAGCTACTCCAACGAGGAGCTCGGACTTGTTCGGTTCTAGCTACCTGCGAAGGGTTGTTTTCATGACGGATCTGACTATATTGGTCTTGAACAGCGGCTCCTCCTCGATCAAGTTCTCCGTATATGCAACAGGCAACGGCAACCCGCGGAACCTCCACGAGGGATCTGTCGACGGCATTGGTACCGATAAGTGTGCGTTCTGGATTAAGGACGCGAAGGGAAAAGAGCTGATCGATGAGTCTCCGTCTCTACCGACCCCCGCCATTGCCTTCAAACTGATTGCTGACGCGCTCCATTCCAAAGACTTCCCAGCGCCGTTTGCCATCGGCCACCGAATGGTCTCGGGCGGACCAACAGTTCAAGAAAACCAGCGCATCACGCCCGCATTGATTGAAGAGATGGAGCGTTACAAGGCCTTTGCACCACTGCACACACCCATCGCCATCTATATCATGCGTGAGGCTATAAGGCAGTTTCCCGACATTCCCAACTTCGTTTGCCTGGACACCTGGTTTCATCGCAGCATGCCCGAAATCGTCACCCGGTTTCCGATTCCGGAGGAATATGCCGCAATGGGCGTACGCCGCTACGGTGCCCATGGTCTTTCCTACGAATCGATCGTTTATCAGCTAGCGCCAGCCGTGCCACAGAAGCTCATTGTCGCGCATCTCGGAAATGGCGCGTCAATCGCCGCGATCCGCAACGGTCAGAGTCTGGACACTTCGATGGGGCTTACGCCTCTTGGCGGCATCATAAGCGGCACGCGTACCGGCGATATCGATCCTGGAGTGCTCCTGTTTATTCTGCGCAAGATCGCGCAGACGGCCAAATACGCCACCGAAGCCGCCGACCTCTTGGAGGCCGCCGTCAGCATGAAATCCGGCCTCTTGGGCGTGAGCGAGCTTTCCAGCGATATGCGCGACCTGCGCGACGCCGTCGCGCACGGCAACGTGCAGGCGCGGCTTGCTGTAGAGAAGTTTACCGGGACGATTGCCAGGTGGATCGGTGGCTATGTTGCCGAGCTAGGCGGACTGGACATGCTCGTCTTCACCGGCGGCATCGGAGAAAACGACATTGCCACCCGCGCTGAAGTCTGCGCGGGATTGGGCACGCTGGGCATCACGCTTGACACGTCTCGCAACAATGCTCAAGGTGCCGCAGTGATCTCGGCAGATCACTCACCGGTCATGGTACGCGTCATTCCTCCCGCCGAGGACCTGATGATAGTCAACCATGTGGTTAGGCTTCTTGCAGAGTAGTCTGTTCGCATGTTTTGGCGGATTGAAGGTCGAAACGGATCTTGCCCGGTCAACACAACGATTCCGGGGTTTCGTTTAGCTCCGAAGCTGGGGCAATTTCTCACCGAAGCGGGCACAGTAGTGTGATGGAGCTCCTTCGGTCCCGAGATATGTGAGCTGTGCCCTTCGTCTGCATGGCGTCAGCTGGTCTTGCCGGCACTCCGTCTGCGTCGTCGCCTTGGACCCTATGGCAGCCTGGCTGAGATGTACAAGTTTGCTCAGCGCCTTCAAATGACTGGTGGAAGACTGCATGTGCAACATCCAGAATGGTGCCTGGAAATGGAGGACACAATGTCCCATAGCAAAGATGACATCGCAGCGGACCTGCATATCTACGCAGCCCACGCCCACACTGCCGCCGCAGCCGCACACCACCGTGGCGACCACGAAGCTGCGGAAGAGTTGAGCTCAAGGGCCCAGGACTACT